>Ga0256832_1003346_pt1 | contig 10899 bp, 7 predicted proteins | sample 134614metaG_FD_190534 | JGI IMG/M metagenome (GOLD analysis project Ga0256832, IMG submission 190534) | Hydrothermal vent microbial communities from Lau Basin, Pacific Ocean - 134-614 | ecosystem: Environmental > Aquatic > Marine > Hydrothermal vents | place: Pacific Ocean: Lau Basin | collected...
GATCAGGATGGGTTCGGCGTAGCGGGTCAGGCGGTGTTCCTGGGCCCACAGCAGGTAGCCCTGGTTCCAGTTGCGCATGTACTGATAGGAGCGGGGCAGCTCGTAGTGGAAGACGCAGTTGTGCTTTTCATACATCTCCCACTGCTTGGGATTGGGCTCGCCTTTCATGAACTTCTCGCCGCCCTTGCCGCGCCAGCCGGCCAGGAAGCCGATGCCGGAGCCGGGTTCGGTCTCGTAGTTGACGATGAAGTCCGGATAGTTGCGGTATTTGCGCGATCCGTCCTCGTTGACGAAGGCGGGCAGCTTGAGGCGCGAACCCAGCTCGATCAGCACCTCCTGGAAGGGCTTGCACTCGCCCTTGGGCGGCAGCACCGGGATGCGCACCGAGTCCACCGGGCCGTCGAATTCGGAGATCGGCCGGTCGAGCATGGACATCACGTCGTGGCGCTCCAGGTAGGTGGTGTCCGGCAGCACCAGGTCGGCGAAGGCCACCATCTCGGACTGGAAGGCGTCGGCCACGACGATGAAGGGGATCCGGTATTCGCCGTTCTCGTCGCGGTCGTTGAGCATCTTCCGGACCTCGTCCGTGTTCATGGTCGAGTTCCAGGCCATGTTGGCCATGAAGATCATGAGGGTGTCGATCGGGTAGGGGTCGCCGCGCCAGGCATTGGTGATGACGTTGTGCATCAGCCCGTGCACCGCGAGCGGATATTCCCAGGAGAAGGCCTTGTCGATGCGCACCGGAGCGCCGTCTTCGTCCACGAACAGGTCGTCGGGGTCGGCCGGCCAGCCCAGCGGCATGCCGTCGAGCGGCTGGCCCGGACGCACGCCCTCCGGGCCTGCCGGGGTCTTGGCGCAGGGCGGGATGGGGCGCGGGAAGGGCGGCTTGTGGCGGAAGCCGCCGGGCCGGTCGATGGTGCCGAGAATGCTCATCAGGATCGACAGCGCCCGGATGGTGTGGAAGCCGTTGGAATGGGCCGCCAGCCCGCGCATGGCGTGGAAGGCGACCGGATTGCCGGTGACCGATTCGTGGTCGTTGCCCCACACGTCCGTCCAGGCGATCGGCAGCTCGATCTTCTGGTCGCGGGCGGTCACCCCCATCTCCCAGGCCAGGCGGCGGATGGTGTCCACCGGGATGCCGGTGATCTCGCTCGCCCATTCCGGGGTGTAGTCGGCCACGCGGTCGACCAGGAGCTGGAAGGCCGGCTTCACCGGGGTGCCGTCGTCGAGCCGGAACTCGCCGAGCAGGTAGGGGTCGGCGCCGGGCGTGTGGGTGCTGATGGGCCGGTCCAGCTCGCGGTCCCACCACAGCTTGTTCTGGGGATCGAAGCAGCCCTCTTCGGGCGGCACCTCGAAGCGGACGAACATCCCGTATTCGGTACTGGCCTCGTCCATGTTCACCAGCTGCGCGGCGTTGGTGTACTGGATGAGGAAGTCGCGGTCGTAGAGCCCCTGATGGATGATCTCGTGGATCAGCGCCAGCAGCAGGGCGCCGTCGGTGCCGGGGCGGATGGGGATCCACTCGTCGGCGATGGCGGAATAGCCGGTGCGGACGGGGTTGATGGAGATGAAGCGCCCGCCCTGGCGCTTGAACTTCGAAATGGCGATCTTGAGCGGATTGGAGTGGTGGTCCTCGGCAGTCCCGATCATCACGAACAGCTTGGCGCGCTCCAGATCCGGCCCGCCGAACTCCCAGAAGGAGCCGCCGATGGTGTAGATCATGCCCGCGGCCATGTTGACCGAGCAGAAGCCGCCGTGGGCGGCATAGTTGGGCGTGCCGAACTGTTTGGCGAACAGGCCGGTCAGCGCCTGCATCTGGTCGCGTCCGGTGAAGAGGGCGAACTTCTTCGGATCCGTCTTGCGCAGTTTCGAGAGCCTCTCTTCCAGGATCCGGAAGGCCTCGTCCCAGCCGATCTCGTCGAAGGCGTTCTCGCCGCGCTCGCTGCCCGGGCGGCGCAGCAGCGGTTTGGTGAGCCGCGCCGGCGAGTACTGCTTCATGATGCCGGAGGCGCCCTTGGCGCAGATGACACCTTTATTCAGGGGATGCTCGGGATTGCCCTGGATGTAGCGTACCTCGCCGTCGCGCAGGGTCACGCGGATGCCGCAGCGACAGGCGCACATGTAGCAGGTGGTGTTCTTGACCTCGATGCGCGCGTTCTCGTCGACGGGGCTGCGGATCGGGTCGTGGATCGGTCTGGTACTGGACATGCGGAATACCCAAGCGTGAATGGCCGGCAAACATTAGTGAAGCCGTCAGGAAATGGCAAATCAGGAAAACTGAAGCGCACATAAAATATCATGATGTACTAATATGGTTTTGATGAGGAGTGAGGCGTGAGGCGTGAGGAATGAGCCCTCGCGGGCGCGCAGACACGGGTATCGGGGGCAGTCGATAAGCCTCTCTTATGGCCGGCAAAGATAAAACTGTTTGGCATTCTCAGGGCAACTCTATATGGTTATCACCCCCGACCGGCCCGGACGGATTTCGTGCCGGTGCTCCCAGAGAAACGGGCCGGGGCTTGATCCAGGACAAGGGACGGCTGGCGTATCCGGGCAGAATCTGCGTCCGGAATCGGCAAGACCCCGATCCTGTCGTCAACGGCTCGAGGATCCATCGCCTGCGGCAAGACGTGGACGGTGGCCATGACGAGAAGCAGTTTCTACGTTAGCAAACGGAGAGAAGACCATGCCTACTTTTGTACGTACCGACAAGTGCGATGGCTGCAAGGGTCAGGACAAGACCGCCTGCATGTACATCTGTCCGCACGACCTGATGAAGCTCGACAAGGACGGTTCCGACACCGGCCATGCCATGAAGGCCTTCAATCAGGAGCCCGAGCAGTGCTGGGAGTGCTATTCCTGCGTCAAGATCTGTCCGCAGCAGGCCATCGAGTGCCGTCACTACGCGGATATCGTGCCGATGGGCGCCTCCGTTCAGCCGCTGCGCGGTTCCGACTCCATCATGTGGACCATCAAGTTCCGCAACGGCACGCTCAAGCGCTTCAAGTTCCCGATCCGGACCACGCCCGAAGGCTCCATCGAGCCCTATGCCGGCAAGCCCGAGGCGGACATGTCCAAGATCACCGAGCCCGGCTTCTACACCGGCTACCTCAAGGAGAGCGATCGCAGCCAGCTCCTGAATGCCTGAGGGCGGGCCCGCGATACGCAAGGATTCAAGCAAACCAGAGCTGAAGGTGTAACGACATGAGTGAATTCGAGTTTGGCAATCCCGAGATTATCGAGGAGGAAGTCGATATTCTCATCATCGGCGGCGGCATGGCTGCCTGCGGCGCGGCCTACGAGATCGGTCCCTGGATCAAGGCGGCCGAGAGCTCGCTGGGGCGTGAACTGAAGGTCAAGCTGGTCGACAAGGCCGCCCTGCCCCGTTCCGGCGCCGTGGCCCAGGGTCTCTCCGCCATCAACACCTACCTCGGCGAGAACGATCCCGCCGACTATGCCCGCATGGTCTCCAACGACCTCATGGGCATCACCCGCGACGACCTGGTCTACGACCTGGGCCGTCACGTCGACGACTCCGTCCATCACTTCGAGGACTGGGGCCTGCCGATCTGGAAGCAGCCGGGCGACGAGGGCAAGAAGCTGGTCGAAGGCGGCAAGCCCGTCCGTTCCGGCAAGTGGCAGATCATGATCAACGGCGAATCCTACAAGTGGATCGTCGCCGAGGCCGCGCAGAAGGCGCTGGGCACCGACAACATCCAGGAGCGTGTGTTCATCGTCAAGCTCGTCAACGACAAGAACGACCCGAACCGCGTCGCCGGTGCCGTCGGCTTCTCCGTGCGCGAGCACAAGATCTATGTCTACAAGTTCAAGGCCTGCCTGCTGGTGGCCGGCGGCTGCGTGAACATCTTCCGTCCGCGCTCCGTGGGCGAGGGCACGGGCCGCGCCTGGTACCCGGTCTGGAACGCCGGTTCCACCTACGCCATGGCGGCCGAGGCCGGCGCCGAGCTGACCATGATGGAAAACCGCTTCGTGCCTGCCCGCTTCAAGGACGGCTACGGCCCGGTCGGTGCCTGGTTCCTGCTCTTCAAGTCCAAGGCCATCAACGCCTATGGCGAGGAGTATCTCTCCAAGGAAGGCGCCCAGAAGCTGCTCGAGCCCTATCATCCCTACAACAAGGCCTATGTGACCCCGACCTGCCTGCGCAATCACGTCATGATGGACGAGATGATCAACGGTCGTGGTCCGATCTACATGGATACCGTCACGGCGCTGGCCAAGCTGGCCGAGACCATGACGCCCAAGGAGATCAAGCACCTCGAGGCCGAGGCGTGGGAGGACTTCCTCGACATGTGCATCGGCCAGGCCGGTGTCTGGGCCGGTGAGAACATCGAGCCGGAGAAGAAGAACTCCGAGCTGATGCCGACCGAGCCCTACCTGCTGGGTTCGCACTCCGGCTGCTGCGGCATCTGGGTGTCCGGTCCCGAGGATCTGGGTGCGCCCACCGAGGAGACCCATCCCGAGAAGGACAAGATCCCGAGCCATCTGCCTTCCGGCTGGCACTGGGGCTATCGCTCCATGACCACCGTCAAGGGCCTGTTCACCGCCGGTGACGGTGTCGGTGCTTCTGGTCACAAGTTCTCCTCCGGTTCGCATGCCGAGGGCCGCATCGCCGCCAAGGCCATGGTGAAGTTCGCCATCGACAACAAGGACTGGACGCCCGAGCTCGACACGCCGGTGGAAGAGCTGGTCGAGGAGATCTACAAGCCGGTCCGCAACTTCATCGAGCACAAGGACTACACCACGGCCATCGACATCAACCCGCACTACATCACGCCCAAGATGCTGCAGTTCCGTCTGCAGAAGATCATGGACGAGTACGTGGCGGGTGTGGCGACCTGGTACCGGACCAACGCCAAGATGATGGAAGTGGCCGAGGCCAAGCTCGAGATGCTCAAGGAAGACGCCGAGAAGATGCGTGCCAAGGATCTCCACGAGCTGCTGCGCGCGTGGGAGAACTATCACCGCATCCTCGCCGCCGAGGCCCACATGAAGCACATCCAGTTCCGCGAGGAGTCCCGCTATCCGGGCTTCTACTACCGGATGGACTTCAACTTCATCGACGACGAGAACTGGAAGTGCTTCGTCAACTCCGTGTACGACAAGAAGACCAAGACCTGGACGGTCTTCAAGCGTGCACACGTGGACCTGGTCGACAAGACCCAGTCCTACAACAACTGATCAGGCCGGTTCGTCGAAATCGGTCAGGAGGTCCGGGCGCATCCGCGCCCGGACCTTTTGCTTTCTGTCTGCACGAGAAGCCGGCGATGTTCGCCTGTCTCGTGCAGATACCTACATCAGCCAGAGAGGTAACGCACCATGGCCGAATCCGACAAGGAAGCCCCTTACATTCCCGAGAAAGTTCCGGTCAAGCTGGGACTGGACGACCGCTTCCGTTTCCGTTGTCACAAGGATATCGCCTGCTTCAATGTCTGCTGCCACCAGATCGATCTGCCCTTGACGCCCTACGACATCCTGCGTCTGAAGAATCGGCTCGGCATGACGGCCATCGAATTCATCAAGGAATACGGGCTGCCGTATGAAATGGATGCCCACGGTATGCCGGGCATCAAGATGCGACCACTGCCCAATTCCACGTCCTGTCCCTTCGTGACCGAAGAAGGCTGCAGCGTCTATGAAGATCGTCCGGTCGCCTGTCGCTACTATGCACTCGGTCGCGGTTCCATGCGTCCGGTCGGAGAGGCCCGCATCGAGGACTACTATTTCGTCGTCAAGGAGGATCACTGCCTCGGGCATGACGAAAGCCAGGAAACGACCATCCGTGAATACCGGGAGCAGCAGGGAATTCCGAAGTTCGACGAGATGAACGAGGGCTGGCGCGACATCATCATCAAGAAGCGTTCCTCCGGGCCCTCCGTGGGCAGGCCGCCGGAATCCTCGATGCGGCTGTTCTTCATGGCCAGTTACGACATGGAAGGCTTCCTGGCCTTTCTGGTCAGCGACGGTTTTCGCGCCATCTACGACCTGGATCGTGAAGAACTCGAAACCCTGGTCAAGGACGAGGAAGCGCGCATGCAGTTCGCCTGGCGCTTTCTCAAGCAGGTGCTCTTCGGCGAGATGACGATCCCGGTGCGCGAGGACGCGAAGCAGGCCTACGAGGCGCTGCTGCAGGAGCGGGCGCGTGCAATGGAAGAGGAGCGACGTTCCTTCGACCGGGTCGAGGGAGCCTTCGACGCCCCACTGCCGGAATGATCGATCGAGTTCCATGGATCGCGCCGACTATCTGCGGAAGATTCGACAGGACATTCGCTTCGACGCCACCCTGGCCGGGGTGGCGTTGTCGTTCGTGACCACCTGGGGGCTGTTCTCTCCGCGCGCCATCGACGAGGGCACCGAGCTGCTGTTGCGCCACATCGAGGTGGATCCCGGCGACGACTGTTTCGACCTAGGATGCGGTTACGGGCCCATCGGCCTGACCCTGGCCTCGCTTGCCAGTGAAGGGCGGACACTCATGGTGGATCGCGATTTCGTGGCCGTGGACTATGCGGCACGCAATGCCGAACTCAACGGCATCGGCAACGCCCATGCCCAGCTGAGTAACGGTTTCCAGCACGTCGAGCCGACGCTGCGCTTCGATCTGGTCGCATCCAACGTGCCGGCCAAGGTCGGCCGCGAGCTGCTCATGATCCTGCTCGACGACGCCTGCCGGCGGTTGCGCCCCGGTGGTCGCATCTGGGTCGTTTCCATCACCGGCCTGCGCCGGCTGTTCGAGCGCGAACTGAAGGCGACCTTCGGCAACTACGCCAAGGTCAAGCAGGGCAAACGCTACACGGTGTCGATGGCGGTGAAACAGGGAGCTTCCAGCTTCTGAACCGGCACGGCCACGGAAACACACGGAAAGCACGGAAATCGAGTGAGGAGTGAGGGGTGAGGAGTGAGGTGCCCCGACTTTCGGCTCCCAGCTTCCAGCTTCCAGCTTCAGGATTCTGGATTCTGGATTCTGGATTCTGGATTCTGGATTCTGGATTCTGGATTCTGGATTCTGGATTCTGGATTCTGGATTCTGGATTCTGGATTCTGGATTCTGGATTCTGGATTCTGGATTCAGGCCAGCGAAGCTGGCCATTCTTCCAGCTGCGAGCTTCCGGTTTCTTCGTTCAATGTCTGTGCGCGATCTCGCGCACGGGCATGCCGTAGGGCTTCTCCAAGCGAGTGTTTTTCTCGTTTCGTCACTCCGGGCAAGTGGTTCTCCTCTTTGGTCATTCCGGGCGAGCGGCTCTTTCCTTTGGTCATTCCGGGCGAGCGGAGCGAGACCCGGAATCCAGAAACCACACAAGTACGTGCCACCGCAGGTTGCCCCTTTCCTGGATTCCGGATAAGCGCTTCGCGCTTTCCGGAATGACAAAAAATCATGGGCCCTTCCAGCTTCCGGTTTCTTCGTTCAATGTCTGTGTGCAATCTCGCGCACGGGCATGCCGTAGAGCTTCTCCAGCACCTTCCGGTCGACCTCGCGCGTCTCGTGACAGATGAGGGTGCGGTTCAGGCAGGCCACGCGGTCGACGTAGCGGCTGATGAAGCCGATGTCGTGCGAGACGACGAGGATGGTCATGTGTTCGTTGAGCTCGCGGAAGAGCTCGAAGATGTCGCTCTCCGAACGCTGGTCGATGTTGGCGGTGGGTTCGTCGAGAATGAGGACCTTCGGGTCGCTGACCAGGGCCCGGGCGATGACGGCACGCTGGAACTGGCCGCCCGAGAGGGTGCCGATCTGGCGATCGGCCAGATGCGCGATCTCGGTCTGTTCCATGGCGTCCATCGCCCGCCGGCGGTCTTCCGGCGAATGGCCGATCAGGCGCCGCGAGACGCCGAGCCGGCCCATCAGCACCATGTCTCGCACCCGCAGGGGAAAATCGCGGTCGAAATGGAGCGACTGCGGCACATAGCCCACATGCCGGCGGCCTTCTTCCGGGCGTCGGCCGAGCAGCGTCACGCGACCGCTGTCGGGCCTGAGCAGGCCGAGCAGGATGCGCAGCAGCGTGCTCTTGCCGCCGCCGTTCGGACCGACCAGGGCGACGAACTCCCGTTCGTGGATCTCCAGGCTGACGTGTTCGAGCGCGGGCACGTCGCCATAGGAGAAGCTCACGTCTTCGATGCGGATGACGGGTTCCGGCATCCCAGATGCTCCCGCAGGGTCTCGACCAGTCGTTCCATCATACCGAAGTAGTCGGCCGAGAGCGGGTCCAGATGCACCAGCGCGGCGCCGGTGGCGCTGGCCAGGGCGCGGGCATCGGCGTCGCTGAACTGGATCTGCGCCAGGATCAGGCGCACGCCGTCGCGTCTGGCCTGTTCGATGAGTCGGGTCAGCCCACGCGCCCCGGGGCGCTTGCCTTCCTGCTCGATCACCAGCTGCTTCAGGCCATAGGCTTCGGCGAAATAGGACCAGGCCGGATGGAAGGCCATGAAGGTCCGGGACTCCAGGCAGGCCAGCCGTTCCCGGATGCGGCCGTCGAGCGCTTCGAGCCGGCTGACCAGGCGCTCGGCGCGTGCGCGATAGGCCTTCGCGTGATCCGGATCGAGTCTCGCCAGCGCCTCGGCGAGGCGGCGAACCATGATGATGGTGCGGTTCGGATCCATCCAGATGTGGGGGTCGGCATGGACCTCGGCGCCGTGACGGTGAGCGCCGAGCAGGGGCACGCCCTCGCGTGCATCGAGGATCCGAAGGTGCGGATTGAGCCGCTTCAGCCTGGGAAGCCAGCGGGTCTCGAAAGGCACGCCGATGCGCCAGTAGAGGCGGGCGCGTTCCAGCAGGGCGAGCTGGCGCGACGTGGGTTCGTAGGTGGCCGGATTCTGTCCGGGGCCGACGAGCACATGCACCTGCACCTCCCTGCCGCCGACCTGCTCGGCGAGGAATTGCTGCGGCAGGATGCTCACGAAGAGCTCGAGTGCCGCCGCGCCCGGTGCGGTGCAGAGCATGAGGAGGAACAACAGCAGGAAACGGGGCACGGTATTCCTTCACGCGGCAGGTTCGGCAGGATACGATAGCACCCTGTCGTCAGGACGGGGAAGCGCGATGACCGAGATCCTCATCGACGAGCTGATGGAGAAAAGCGGCGTGGGCTTCGGCACCAGCGGTGCGCGTGGCCGGGTCGAGGACATGACCCCCGAGGTCTGCTACGCCTATACCGCAGGCTTTCTCCGCTATCTGCGCGCATCCGGACTGTTGCCGGAGGCGCGGCCGGTGGCCATCGCCGGCGACCTGCGCCCCAGCACGCCCGCCATTCTGGCCGCCGTGGCACGCGCCTGCGAGGATGCCGGCCATCCCGTGATCCATGGCGGGCGGGTGCCCTCGCCCGCCATCGCCTGTTTCGGCATCCGGCACGGGATGCCGAGCATCATGGTCACCGGCAGCCACATTCCCGAGGACCGCAACGGCATCAAGTTCAACCGTCCCGACGGCGAGATCCTCAAGGACGACGAGGCCGGCATCCGCGCCCAGCGCGTGCGCCTGCCCGAGCCCTTCCCCGCCGTCTCGCCCGAGGCCCTGCCGGAAGTGGACGATCGGGTGCGCACGGAATATCTCCGGCGTTACCTCGATTTCCTCCCCGGACGCCCGCTCGACGGCATGAAGGTGCTGGTCTATCAGCACTCCAGCGTGGCGCGCGACCTGCTGCCGGAACTGCTCGCGGCGCTGGGCGCCGATGTCCATCCCGTCGGGCGCGCAGAATCCTTCATTCCCGTCGATACCGAGGCCATCCGTCCCGAAGACGTGCAGCTCGCCCACCAGTGGGCGCGTGAATTCTCGCCGGACGCCATCGTCTCCACCGATGGCGATGCCGACCGTCCTCTGGTCGCCGACGAACGGGGGGACTGGTTCCGGGGGGATGTCGCGGGTCCGCTGACGGCGCGCTGGCTGGGCGTCCGTCGCCTCGCCACGCCGGTCAGCAGCAACACGGTGGTGGAGCGGTGCGGCTGGTTCGAGGAAGTGTTGCGCACCCGCATCGGTTCACCCTACGTGATCGAGGGCATGCAGCAGCTGCTCGAGCGGGGCGGGCCGGTGGCCGGTTACGAGGCCAACGGCGGTTTCCTGCTCGCCTCCGACATCGAGCGCGAGGGACGGTGCCTGCCGGCGCTGCCGACTCGTGACGCGGTCATCGTGCTGCTGGCGCTGCTGTGCAGTGCCCGGGAGCGGGATTGCCGCCTGAGCGAGCTGCGTGATCTGCTGCCGCCGAGATTCACCGCCAGCGACCGGCTCAGGCAGTTCCCCACCGAGCGGGCGCGCGCCATCATCGCGGGGTTTCTCGACGCCGACGGCCAGCCGGATGCCCAAGCCATCGAGGCCGTCTTCGGCGGGCTCGCCGGGCGCTTCGAGTCCGCCGACACCACCGACGGGCTGCGCATGCGATTCGAGAACGGCGAGATCATCCATCTGCGGCCGTCAGGGAATGCGCCGGAGTTCCGCTGCTACAACGAGGCCGACAGTCCGGAACGGGCACGCGAGCTCAACCGGGCCTGCCTCGACATCCTGCGTCGCCTCGCAGGCTGCTAGGCAGGTTCCAGGATTTCGTCGTGGTAGCGCGCGCGATAGAGCAGGCGCTCGTGCCCGGGTGCGTTGACGAAGGCCGCGCGCTCGTGCAGCACGTTGCGGCAGATGAGTCCCATGCCCGCCTCCAGCCGGCCATGCACCATGCCGGCGGGCTGCGACCGGAGCAGGGTTTCCAGCCGCTCCCGGGCCGCCTGGACCTCGGGATCCGGCTTCCAGATCACGTTGCGGGCCCGCAGTGTGTAGCGCATGTGCAGCCGGCCGGACGGGGAGATGGAGAAGACCGGACCGGTGATGTCGCGGCGGGCGATGCGCCCGTCCTCGTGCCTTGCCGGGATGGTGAGCACATCGCGTTGAGCCAGGGCGTTCACCAGCTCCGGCGC
>Ga0256832_1003347_pt1 | contig 10896 bp, 8 predicted proteins | sample 134614metaG_FD_190534 | JGI IMG/M metagenome (GOLD analysis project Ga0256832, IMG submission 190534) | Hydrothermal vent microbial communities from Lau Basin, Pacific Ocean - 134-614 | ecosystem: Environmental > Aquatic > Marine > Hydrothermal vents | place: Pacific Ocean: Lau Basin | collected...
TGCGTCCATTTTTCAACCCACTAAAAAAGCAGGCGGTTTACATCAACGTAAAGCACAAAAACAATAAAAAAGAGTAAAAGGGCCATGCCCACCTGCTGTATACGAATCCGGGCCTTTACGCTTAACGGTTTACGTGTCACAGCCTCTATCATGAGAATAAACAGATGCCCCCCATCGAGCACGGGCACGGGTAAAATATTAAAGAAAGCCAAAACACTGCTCAAGGCGGCAATCAGGCTGAACAGGGTCACCCAGCCAGCCTCGGCGGCTTCCCCGGCCATTTTGGCAATCATCAGCGGGCCACCGATTGTTTCATCGGCGGTTTTCACGCCACTCATCCACCACCACAACCCTTTGATATTAAAGTCGATTATCACAAAGGGCTGTTTTATGCCATAGCTGATGGCCTCGGCAAAGGAAACCGGTTCTTTTTCAAGATAGACCCCGATACCTATCATACCGTAACTGGACTCAACGCCCTCGCTGGAAACGGTGTTTTGTACCGCCGGGGTGATGGTACCGGATTTCTCCACGCCGTTGTGCAGCCATTTTATACTCAGGGGTTTTCCGGGGTTTTCACGGATCACTTCCGTCATCTCCTGCCAGTTTTGTACAGGCTGGCCGTTCAGTTCGGTGATAATATCTCCGGTTTGCAAACCCAGGGCTCCCGCGGGCATATCCTGCCGGACGTCGCCTACTTTCGCCGGAAACAGGGGAGAAATTCCCAATTGCTCGCCCTTTTTCTCGCTCAACAGCTCCTTGGCGTAACGCAGTTGCAGGGTTTGCCCTTCCCGCTCCACCGTAAAGGTGACCCCCTGGTCAATGGAACCGTAAAAGATACCGATCATGTCATTCCAGTTATCAACCGCTTGTCCGTTAACGGCCACAATCTTGTCACCCGTTTTAAAGCCGACCCGGGAAGCAATGGCGCTGTTGGAATCCACATTGACGATGGTGGTCGGGGTGATGGTTTTTCCCTGGGAAAAACTCAGCACGGCATAGATGACCATTGCCAGAATCAGGTTCATAATCACACCGGCACTGATGATAATCATTCGCTTCCATACCGGCTTGGAACTGTACTCGTAATCCGCTCCGGTAATATTTGTATCCAGGCTTTCATCCACAAAACCGGACATTTTAACAAAACCGCCCAGCGGAATCGCGGATATACACCATTCCGTATCGCCTATTTTTTTTGAATAAATGGTAGGAGGCATGCCGATGGAAAACTTTTCGACACGAACACCCATCAGCCGCGCGGCAATAAAATGGCCAAGCTCATGAATGACAACCAATAAACTGAATACAAATATAACCGAAATAAGGGTAAGCATAATAACTTCTTTTTAAATTGTGTGATAACAGCTTTGACTAAACAAGAGTTATAAGAAATAGTTTCAAAATTGGTAATAAAACAGGCCCGGTGCCCCAAGGAAAATACCGGGCCGTGTGAAATAGTTTAGAATGCGATTCCGTAACCCAAACCCGCGAACTGGCTGCCGTTACGGGTACCCACTTCGGCTTTAATACCAAAGATGGAAACACCGGCCGCCAGCCTCAATGCGGCATTATCCAGAGTTCCCGTTTGTGAAGACTCCTGAACGGAACCCACCGAGCTTGCCGTGGCATAGATCCAACTGACATCGGTTTTACCAATATCATAAGCGGCCTTGGCGTATACACGTATCAACAGCAGGTCATAGCTGATCATCGCGCCAATATTTATACTGGAGAACTGCAGATCGATACCGGAATCCACCGTACCGGCCTTGGTTACGCCATCGGAAAGATAAACATCCCGGCTGGCATTTATGGCAAAGCCCATGGTATTGTAGTCGGCAAATATGGCAATGGCCGGAAAAGCCGGTATCGGAATCAGATCGGATAATTCATATTTCAGACCAAAACCCAACACCTGCAGGGACAGCCCCTGCACTTCTGTTTCAGGAAAATAACGGGCATAGGCTTCAAAGCCCATGGTTCCGAAACCGGCCTGCAGGCCGATGCCCGCCGGAAGATAGCCATCCTCGGTTAGTCCGATGGCCGGATTTTGATCAAAAGAGCCTACTCCCAAAAAAACACCCGCGCTGATACGGAACAGCGTCGGACCACTGGCATCGGTCCAATCCAGAACATTCATACCGGCATAGGCAGCGTTATTGATGCCGTCCATGTCATCCGCCAGGGCATCCAAACTGGAGAAATTTGTGAAATCAAGATCACTTTGAGCGGATGTTGTTCCGATCAGCAAGAAAAGACTGAGAAGAGATAAAAATATTAGTTTCATAGGTCCTCCTGAAATATTGGGTTGCGGGAATATACAACGGATGGTGGAATCGGCGCAAATATCCCTAATTTATTAAAAATTCATTGAAAAATATTTTTGCCGCTTCCAACTCCCTGTCCGACAAATTCTTTACGGCCAGGGTATAACCGCTTAAAGTGCTTAAAAGGGAATCACCTATGACTGTGGGATTCACCTCTCCGCTTTTTATGGTCGTCAGGGCCACGGAATTCTCCACCAAAATACGCTGCTGTTCCCTTTGTTGTTCCGGGCCTAATTTAAGGAAGGATAAAATTATACGGTGTGTTTCAGTTAACATCACGGAACCGTGTTGCAATATCGCCTCACGAAAAATTTTTTGTGCCGAGCCGACCACCTTACGGCCTTGATGGTGAATTTCAGACTTTGCCTTGCGGTTAAAGCAGGCAAAGACATCCTTGCCTCCCTTTAAATAGTTTTCACCGGGAGTGCGGTTGCTAAGCTCTACCTCATAGCCTTCTTTTTTCAGAGCACCGCTCAAATGCTCATGTAACCATTCATACAGCCCATGATGATCCATCTGTCCCTGCCGGGGCATGACAAAGCTGTAGGTAAGCTCGCCGGAATGAAAAATGGCGCTGCCGCCGGTGGGCCGCCGTACCAGCTCATATCCTTCTTTTTCCAGGGAAGCGATATCCACATCTTCGGCGCATTGATGCCGGCCCAACGAAAGGCACCACGGATTCCAGCCGTAAAAGCGTAATACCGGCATCTGCTTCTCGACGGCCCAATCCACCAGATAACGGTCGATAGCCATGTTTTCCACGCCCCGGTAGCGGCGATAAGGAACAATCCTTATGGAGTTAAATGGCAAGCGCATTATAATCGGATAATACCCCGTTCACTGTTTTCCAAAAAGGAGGCGATATGCTCCGCCTCGGCACTGTCCATAAACTGACGGCGTATCTCGCTTATGGCTTCCTTAACGGTATAGGCCTGACGGTAAATGATATTGTAGACTTTCTTAATAACAGACAACTGGTCGGAAGAGTAACCGCGCCGTTTCAAGCCGATGGAATTGAGGCCGCCGAATTTTAGCGGATCACCCATGGCCAAAATGTAAGGAGGTACGTCTTTATTGATACGCAGCCCACCACCGATAAAACTGTAGGCCCCGATATGGGTAAACTGGTGCACCGGCGTCATTCCGCCTATGCCCACATAGTCCTCGATAAGCACATGCCCGGCCAGATTAACGGCATTGGACAGGATAACATGATTACCCAGTTGGCAATCATGCGCCACATGGGTATAAGCCATTAGCAGGCAGTGGCTGCCAACCCGTGTCGTCAGACTGTGGCTGGTTCCCCGGTTCAGGGTGGCGAACTCCCGTATGGTGGTGTGATCACCTACTTCCAGATATGTTTTTTCGTTACCGAATTTTAAATCCTGAGGAATAGTGCCCAGAGAGGCCCCTTTAAAGACCGTACAGTTCTTCCCCAGACGCGTACCGTTACCCAACAACACATGGGGCCCGATACGGCTGCCCTCGGCGATGATCACATCGTTTTCCACCACGGTATAGGGGCCGATGGAAACATCATCGGCGATTTGGGCTCCCGGATCGATTATTGCTGTAGGATGAATTTCCGTCATTATTTATCCACCACGATTGCCATCATTTCCGCCTCACAGACCAACTGTCCCTTTACATAGGCCTTACCGGCCATTTTAAAGGTATTCCGTCGCGCCTTCAACATCACAAGCTCCATTACCAGTTGATCACCGGGCAATACCGTTTTGCGGAACTTGGCGTTATCAATACCCATAAAAAATACCAGCTTGGTACCCACTTCTGTTTCATTGTTCAGCAAAAGGATACCGCCCACCTGAGCCATGGCTTCAATCTGCAAAACGCCGGGCATCACCGGCCTTCCCGGAAAGTGCCCCGGGAAAAAGGGTTCGTTGACCGTGACATTCTTTACCCCAACGGCCCGTTCACCCGGCTCCAGTTCCACGATGGTATCCACCAGCAGAAAAGGATAACGATGGGGCAATATTTTTTTAATGGCGTTGATGTCAAAGATGACATCTTTTTTATCCACATCCTGGAATTTTCGCGTAAGTTGTTGTTTTTTATAGAGGTTTCGTAATATCCGCGCGAACTCGATATTGCTCTTGTGTCCGGGACGGGCGGCCAGTATCTGCGCCTTAATACTTACTCCGGTCAGGGCCAGATCCCCCATCAGGTCAAGCAGCTTATGTCGGCAGGGTTCGTTCTTAAAGCGGAATTTTTTATCATTCAACACCCCGGAGCTACCCAGGGAGATATCTTCCGAAATATTGAGTGCCTTGCGTAGCCGGCTAATATCATCCGCGCTAAGATCACGATCGACAATGACCATGGCGGCGTCCAGATCGCCCCCTTTTATCAGCCCCTGATCGATCAGCCCCTCGACTTCATGAAGAAAGCAAAAGGTACGGGCCGGGGCAAACTCCTTGATGAATTCCTTGCGCAGATTAAACAGACCGGTATGCTGACTGCCCAGAGCCGGATTCTGGAAATCAATCATCACCGTCAAACGGTAATCATCCGTCGGCAGGGCCACCAGTTCAATACCCCGTTCCTCAACCACATAGTCTACCGTTTCATTAACCACCAGATAGTCCCTGTCTGCCTCCTGTTCCTCTATACCGGCTTCCAGCAGGAGTTCGACAAAAGGTGAAGCGGAGCCATCACCAATCGGCGGTTCATTGGCATTCAGTTCAATACGTACGTTATCGATTTCCAGGCCCACCAGCGCCGCCAGCACATGCTCCACGGTGTGTACTTCCACCCCGTCCACCTGCAGGGTTGTTCCGCGCAAGCTGTCTACACCGTCGTTTTGGGTGACATTTTCCACCAGGGCTTCGATTTCCGGAGAATTTTCCACATCGGTGCGAATGAATTTACGTCCGTAATTATCCGGAGCGGGTTTAAAAGTTATGGTGGTTTTATTCCCGGTATGCAAGCCTCTGCCTTCAAAAGAGACCGCTTTTTTTATTGTTTGCTGCTTATCTGCCATGAATTTTCTCTATTAGTTCCCGTAGTTCGATTATTTCATTTTCCAGGTTGTTTATTTTCTTCATCGTATCCGGCAAATGCTTCAGGCTTACATCGATCCGCTTTTTCTGCATCATGGGTACGGCAGGCATACCTAACAAAATCTCGTCATTTTTAGTCGACTTTGTTACGCCCGATTTGGCACCAATGATATTATTGTCACCCACGGTTATGTGGCCATTGATTCCGACCTGCCCGGCCACGGTTACATGCCTGCCCACTTTAGTGCTTCCGGCAACCCCGCTTTGCGCGGCAATGACCGTATGCGCGCCGATAATACAGTTATGCGCCACCTGCACCAGATTATCCAGCTTAACGCCCTTCTCGATAACCGTCGTCCCCATGGTAGCCCTGTCGATGGTGACATTGGCCCCCAGTTCCACATCATCTCCGATAACCACATGGCCTATCTGGGGGATTTTGATGTATTTGTCTTTCTGGGGAGCGAAACCAAAACCGTCGCTGCCGATCACGCTGCCATTGTGTATGATGACCCGGTTACCGATAACGCAATTTTCCCTCACGGAGACATTGGGGTAGAGGATGCAATCATCCCCAACGGTAACATGGCCGGATAAAACCACACCGGGATGCAGCACGCATCTTTTACCGATGCGACAGTTTTCGCCGACGAAAACCAGGGGGGCAATAGCGCAATCTTCACCGATAGTGGCGCTCTTCTCTATATGTGCCTTGGGAGAGATACCTTCAAAACTGTGTGTTTTTTCGGGGGCATAGGCTTTTAATACATACAAAAACCCCACATACGCATCCTTAACGCGTATATGAGGTGTTTTAAGATTGTCATACTCCTGATCAACGATCAGGGCCGCGGCCCGGGTGGAGTCCAGAAAGTGTTTATACTTTTTGCTGGATATGAAGCTTATTTCCCCGTCACCGGCCTCTTCTATTTTTGCCGGACCGGATATAAGCACATCGCCCGCACCGTGTAGCTCTCCGTTTATAAGCTGCGCAATTTCACTTAAGGTCATGCGCATCGCTTTACTTCTTGCTCTTTCCGGAGTTTAACTCATCCAATACCTTCTGGGTGATATCCAGTCCCGGATTGGCATATAAAATACCCGCGGAACCGTCAAAAATCATATCATAGCCTTCTTCTTCACCAACTTTTTGGATAGCGGCGTTTATCTTGTCGATAACGGGTTGAAGCAGTTCGGCCTGTTTTTTGTACAGCTCGCCCTGCGGGCCCAGTTTTTCATATTTGAAGCGTTCCACTTCCATGGCTTTTTGCTGAGCAAGCTTCATCTTTTCCTGCTTTTTTTCCGGACTCAGCAAAAGACTTTGAGACTCTATTTCGTTGGCCAGGGTTTGATACTCCTTAACCATTTTCTCATAGTTGACCTGCGTCTGATTTTGCAGCTCTTTGAATTTATTTTGCGCATCAACCGATTCTTGATATTCCATCGATATTTTTTGTGAATTTACATACGCAAATTTCTGGGCAAATACACCCGCGAACATGGATAAAGTAATGATACTGATGAGTGAAATCTTTGATATTTTCACTTAGGCCTCCTTATGATCTTTAAATATTATAGCTTACAAATTTAGGTAAATTGTTAGAACCTTCCAAATTGAAAGTGCACCTTCCAATCGCCGGTTCGTTTTCCGGTTGCGTCATAGTAGTCAAAACCATAGCCGAAATCGATACCGATAATACCCACCAGGGGCATAAACAGACGCACACCCGCGCCCACGGAACGGCGTAATTCAAAGGGATTGGTTTGTCTGATATCTTCCCAGGCATTGCCCCCCTCGGCAAACAAAAGTCCGAATATGGTTGGATTGGGGGCGATGGGAAAACGCAGCTCCACGGTGGTTTTTATCATGGACTTGCCACCGATCGGGCGGCCGGCAGAGGTCAAAGGCCCCACCTGACCATCATCATACCCGCGCAAACCTTCGGCGAATCCCAATCCGCTGCCCCCCATGTAGAAGTACTCTCCAAACAGGATAAATGAATCTTTTCGCAATTGGTTCAAAATGCCGAACTTATTCTGGGTATAAAGAACGAGTTTAAATGGCAGGGGAATAAACCATTCCGATGAGAACTGGGTTTTAAAGAAGTGCTGGTCGCCGCCCAGCGGCCCGCCGGAAAGCTGTAAACTCAAAGAGTGGGTGGAACCGCTGGTGGGAAATTCCGCACTGTTACGGCTGTCCCGGGAGATGATTTGCGTCAGGCTGAGCTGACTTGTATTCCCGGCCGTCCCCAGTTCCTCATAACGGCGTTGCAGCTCCGTATCCCGGATATTGGTGATGGAAGTTTCCGCCGCGCGAATAACCCAGTCACCGCGAAAATAGTTATCGGGCCAGTAAAACCGGCGTCCGATACGAATGGTGCCACCGAGGTCGCGGCGATCCCAGGGGTAAAAACCGCCACCGGAACGGGTATTAAACAGTGAGAAGCCCGCCAGCGTCGGGGTATCGAACATCCAGGGCTCGGTAAAGCTTACCGATATGGAACGATAGATGCGTCCGAATTGCCAGTCAAAAACCAAACGTTGTCCGTCGCCCCCTGCCGTCGGATGAGCCAGGGAGAAGTTATTGAACGTAAGACCAATACTGCCGATCAGGCCGTCCCGCTGGCTGTAACCGGCGGACATGTTGGCCGTATCGGTGGATTTTTCCTCTACCTGGATGCTTAAATTCACATGTTTGGGATCATTGGGAATAAGCTTCACATCCGGCCGGATATTCTGTGTAAAATAATTTAACACCATCAAATCGCGGATGGAGCGCTCCAGCTTGGCATTGTTGAACACATCGCCCGGATGTATTTTAAATTCCCGGCGGATTACCTTTTCACTGGTTTTGGTATTTCCTGTAATCAGAATGGATTTTATGCGCACCACGGTGCCTTCACTGATATTGAAGGTCACATTCAGGGTGTCGTTATGAACGGGCACCTCCTGCGGGATAATACTGGCAAAGAGATAGCCCTGATTGTAATACATGTTTCTCAGACGGTCACGGATACCTTCGTCATATTTTTTCTGGTCATAGACATCACCCTTTTGGATATCCAGTGAAGCCGCCAGTTCCTCGTCGGAGAAAATTTCATTGCCCTTAAAGGCAATATCGCCGAAATAATACTTGTTGCCTTCATACACCCAGATATCTATAAAAAGATTGCGTTTATCCTCGCTGTAATAGAGAGAGTCCCTGACAATATCCGCGTCACGGTAGCCGTGATCCTTATAATATTGAATGACCAGGGCCTTATCCGCCTCATATTTTTTTGCGTTAAAGTCGGCGGAACGCCACCAGCGGTCTTCCTGGGTGTCTTCCATGGCATCCCGCAAATCATCACTTTCAATGTTTTTATTGCCGTGGAAGGTAATCTTTTCAATCTGCACCTCAAAACCTTCCTTGATATTCACCATCAGGTTAACCCGCCCCTTGGCCGCTTTTAGCGTATCTATGTTTACCTGGGCCAGCAAAAAGCCTTCTTCCGTATATTTTTTGAGCAGGCGCTGTTTCATCCGGGAAATTTTATATGGAGAAATGACCATGCCCCGGTAAGTTTGCAGGGCCTCTTTTACTTCATCCTCGGACAGCTCTTCATTTCCCTTGATGATCACCGAACGCAGGCGGGGGTATTCTTTTACCCGGATCAAAAGATCAATGCCATCCATAGACTGATTGACGATATAAATTTGTATATCTTCAAAAATATTTAAACCCCACAGGTTTTTAATGGCCTTTTGGATGTCGTCACCGGTAATGCTTTCACCGATGGCTAAGCCGGAGTTCAGACGGATGGTACTGGCGTCGGCGCTTTTGTTGCCTTCCACGGTAATGGTGTTAATAACGATATTTTGTGATTGAGATTGAACCTGTACGGAAAAAATCAAAACAATATTTATAATCAACAGAGCGAATATCTTTCGCACGTTCTCCTCCATAATCAATATTAGAATGTGAATGAATGCCTGAAGCGAATCTTAAAATCCTCAAGATATTGCCGTTGGTTGGCAAAATTGTAGTAACTCATAAGTTCCCGGTCCCATTCGAATTCGATGAGCATATTTCTGAAAAAGCGGTATTCCAAACCGATCGAATGGTTAAAATCAAATCCTGTTTCCGTATTATCATACACGGATACCAACTGGCCCGTGTAGGATAGGTATAAGTTTTCCGATAAATACTTTCCCAGCGTCACTTCCGAACTGGACATCAGGTACAGATATGAGTTCCCCGAATAAAAAGGGTTGATAATCGAGTTTTTATTTCCCCCGACCTGCCTGCCCACACTGGAATAAAATAAATTCCGGGCAATATTCGAATTAAATCGCACTAAATCAATACCTAAATTATTTTCCAGAGCTTTTTCCAGGGGACGCAATAAAGGCCGTATCAGATAGCGCTCGGTAATCGCGCCGCCCACGGTTGTGGCCTTTTGCCGGATATTTTCAGCAGAGTAACCCAGATAAGCCATAACTTGTTCCTGGGTTTCTCCAATTGTTGGATCCGCCGAAACAAGTTTAAATTTAAAATCCTCCCAATTACCCTGCCGCCGTTCGTTTCCCGTTTTGGGATCCACGGCATATAATTGAAGATATATGGTCTTGGGGATGGCGCCCACACTGTCACGGATTGTGGTCCAGGCACGTCCGGAAACCTCGGGCATCTGCTCATTTCGGTTAAAACTGATATTAAAGCGATCTACTTTAAAGTTTAAATCGAGATACTCCAGCCTTCCCCGGCTGGAAACAAGACTTCCCTGAGGTCTGAATGTACCCTTTTTTATGATTCCTGTAAAGTCTAAACCCGGACTGCCCTCGTCGACGGTTAATTCCGCGCGCACATTATCGATATAGGCCGGGATATCCCGGCGGTAACTGACATCCTTTCCGGCACGTACCAGAATATCCCACTCCATATTTGCCAAAAACTCCTGCACGGGACTTTTCCTTTTCCCGGGCTTACCGCTGACGACAAAAGGAAAGGTGACCTGTGAATTATTAAGAACCACCTCTCCGAAAACCGTCGGATGCCTGATCGGCCCGGCAAAATAAAAATAGGGTTGACCGCTACGCCCCTGAAGATGAATATGTCCCGTTTCGTTTGCATACATTAAACCGGGAAGATGTATATTGACCCCCTCACCGGATGTTTCCATGGCCAGAATGCCAAAATCCAGTCCAAGGCCTTTAAAATTCCAGTGTTTCAGCTTGCGGCCATCCACCACCGGAAGATCGCGCACCGTGTGGATTTTAAGATATTCATCATCCACAAAGGCGGTAAAGTGCTTTATATCCACCTTGCCGCTGCCTTCTTCAAGCACGATATGCGTGGAAATATCCTGCACATGACGGGCAACATCGGCCAGCCAAAGCTCCCCGCGATCTATGGTAATGTCTGCCGCTACCAGTTTCAGATCATTGCGCCGGCCGCGCAGCTTGGCATTGATGTCCGAAAAGGAGGCACCGTCTCGAAAAAAAGGTACCCAATGGTTGAGATAATGAAAAATATCCCCGTCGAACTTCAGGGCGATATCCATCTC
>Ga0256832_1003348_pt1 | contig 10895 bp, 6 predicted proteins | sample 134614metaG_FD_190534 | JGI IMG/M metagenome (GOLD analysis project Ga0256832, IMG submission 190534) | Hydrothermal vent microbial communities from Lau Basin, Pacific Ocean - 134-614 | ecosystem: Environmental > Aquatic > Marine > Hydrothermal vents | place: Pacific Ocean: Lau Basin | collected...
GGCTATGTCAGCTTTGGGGGGTATAAATAAGAGTGGTGACAAGGCTGATTTTAGCCAATTTACAGCAATAGCTATTTCTGCTAATGGTGGCTTAGTATTGAGTTCTTGGCTTAACTTTTTATGGATAATATGCCAAATTTTCCTACGCTCAAATAAGGGCCAAATATTAACCCTATCACCCAGCCTTGCCAAATCCATTAAACCGCTTGCAAACCTATCGCCATCTTTTTCGATAAAAGCTAAGAAATCTAAAATTGCCTCATCAAATATTTCTATATCGACTTTGTTAGCTGCGGGCAATTCTCTAGGTCGCCAAATAGGCAAAGTAGTTAGTTTATTTACATTTTTTGGTCGTGGATAGGCAGCAACAGAGGGCAGCGGGCCAGTAATAGCCACTACCGTGAATTGGTGCTCGGGTAAGCCTTGGACAATTTGATTGCACCAAGTGCTTACCCCACCCATCACATATGGATATGTTCCTTCAGCTACAAATAAAACCCGCATAGCACCAATCTACATTCTCTTTCTAACGATTCTCTAATTCAGGGACAACTTGCTGGCTATAATCCTCTTCAAATTCATAATCACCTGATAGCGATAAACTGCTAACGCCAAGATCTTCGTCAAATGTTTCATAACCCTGAGTGCTTAGACTCTGGCTATTTAGATCCATAAGATTGTATGAAATAGTCTTAGAACCAGAAACTACAAATCTTGAAATTGGCACGTTGCCATAAACCCAGCTATTACCAGTTCTACGAATACCACTCATATAGACCCAAGCAGGTCTATTGGTTGTAACTGTGATGGTATTGTTATTGCTATCTAATATAGCTCTCACGCCAGATTTCATAAATGAAGTACGGTAAGCTGTTCGCCTAGCGACGTTACGCCAAGACAATGAAATAATCGGCAAATCAAAGAACTTTTCATATTTATCAAAAATGGCTCGAGTCCAATCATAAGCTAAACTCCTACCATTGCCATAGTCTCTTAAATTACCAACATGTTGATAGTGTGAATATTGCTGACCAGACAAAAGATGGCCAAAAGCAATATTAGCTTCAAAATCTAAAAATTCTTGATAGCTCAAATCATGGTCAAAAAATGGCTTGCTACCATTGGGGCCATAAATTCTGTTATAAGCGTCCATGGCATCCCAAGGTGTATTTACCGAATAAAAGACATTAGTTGGCCAACGAGGAACGATTAAAATGCTTTTCTCTAATGGATGATAAATACCGCAACCTTTGCAATCTGGCTCTAAGCTTTTAACAGACATATTTCCTGCTACGTAGCGAATACCTCTATATTTGGCAGCCCTCAAAAATCTTCGGTTTGACCTATTCAAACCTAAATCCTGTTTTGGACCCGGGTCATCTGGACCTGCCGGGTTAAACCAGCCTAGACCGGAAATATCACCAGTTACTAAAGTGGAGAAATCCATACGATTATTGCTATTAAAGCCAAACCAATAGTAAGCAGCATATTGATTCCAATAGATTTGTTTATATGACTCCCAAAAATTAGTCCAGTCCATATATTCGTGAGACCAAGTATGGTTTACCCAATAAAAGCTATCTTTAATACACTTAGTCATACTGCTTAGCGGATCAACAGAGCTCACATTTTCATTACAACTTTTAGGAGCACGGGGGTCTGAGCCTGAAGCGTTAAAAGCCATAGTATATCTAAATGGATAATGTGAGTTTCTGACAAAACTATAACGATTTTTGATAATTTCTACTTGCTTAGCAGTATTTTTAGCATCATGAGCGTTTAAGCGGTATTCACCATTAATCCCACCAACATTGGCATCCCATGATTCAGAAGGAAGAAACCAATCATCTTGATCTAAACCAAAATAAAATTGTTTGTCACCTAAATAAACACCTTTGGTTAACCAGCGCACCAAATCTAAACTAAGTACTTTGGCATGGATTACATAAGGGTTATTAGCAAAAGTCAAGGCCAAACGCTCACGACCGTCTGCTGTTGTTGAACTAGCTGCCAAAATATTACCAGCATTATCTTTAATTAAAGGGGTTGCAGTTATTCCACCGCTAGAATCCAACTTTGTTAAATATGTATAAGCATAACGAATTGGAATAGTTACATTCGGCTTTAGATTAGAAAATACATTTTTACCGGCTGAGGTAAATTTGACATTGTAGGCTTGGTTAGTCGTATCAACATGGTCGTTAGGATACGGGGCTTTCACTCGTAGACCATAGTCTTCTATTAAGCTACCATTAGCCCAAACCACACCGTTGGTATACATGGTCAATTGTCTTACTTTGTAGTCACGCTCATATTGATGTAAAAGTGACCACTCGGCATTGCTAAGAGCACTTGGATAAGTTCCATTGCTTTCATACTGCAAGCCACCTTCAGCTAAGATAATGCCGTAATAATTGCCATCACCATTTGTTTTGGCTAATTTGGTGGTAGTTAAGTTTTGATCTTTGGCAATTAACACATCATAAGGAATGCCAATTTCGTCTAACATTGACTTAGCAGCATTAAGGTCAGAATCATCATCAACTGCACTAATAATTAATATTTTCATCTCTAGCTTGCCAGTAGGAGCAGCTAAACTAGATAGGCTCGAGCCTTGCTCGAGTGGTGCCAACTCATGCAAGCGTTTATCGGTTGAGCTAAAATCTAGAGTTAGAGTGGGTGCTTGTGGATCTAACTTAACCAACTCATAAGTTTTATTATCTTGCTGCTTTGGGTTTGCTTGCTGCGAGCAAGCACTAAATACTAGTGTAAATAAGGCAACTACTAGCATTAAATTAAATTTCTTTTTAAACATACTTCTCCAATCAGACAACCAAATTTTGAGACTGAATCTCTCTTAGTCTCGTAGCTTCAGTTTTAGAAGAGCCATAAACCCTCCCCCTTTTAGACTACTCGTGTCGTAACACGCACATGGCAATTCTAACTATAATTAGAGCAAAGCCATCCTCATTGGTCACATTGTATAAGATAAGTCCTAACGGTATTCTTAGTTTGAACTGAGGTTTAAGGGGAGTTTTATCAAAAAGCTCGAGCCTATCCCCTTTGTAGACTCAAGCTCTATTGTGCCACTATGGGCATCAACTATGAGTTTGACAACATACAAACCCAAACCTGTCCCACCAACTCTATGCTCATCAGCCCGTTTATATTTTTGAAATAGACCTTCTTGCTGCAATTCATCCATGCCATAGCCCTGATCTTTGACTTTAAAAATCGCAAACTCAGCATCTTTTTTTAAAGATAGCCGGATAGTAGTATCTTTTGGTGAAAACTTAATGGCATTGTTAAGTAAATTAACAATCAGACGGCTCAATAAATCAGCATCTGCCATGATATTTAGCTGGGCTAAAGCCTTGACCTCTATAATGATATTTTTTTGCACGGCCTGAGTACTAATAATAGCTGCAGCGTTGCGGACAAGTTCGGCTAAATTAACTAAACTAGGCTCGAGCACAAAAGACTCAGATTCTAACTTACCAAGGTCCAAAAATACATCGGTCATACGCCGCATACGCGCGGCTTCATCATTGATTATTTGCAAATATTCATTATCACTATCTTCGGCTAACATAAGCTGAGCAAAACCCTGAATACTAGTCAACGGTGAACGCAAATCATGAGCTATCATCGCAGTCATTTCTTGACGTTTGCGGTCTAGCTCTTCTACTATATTTAAATTGCTGATAATAGCTGCCACACCTTTTACATTTTCGTCATCACGCACTACTTTCAGATTAATTAAGAGCGGGTGGTTTGATTTTCTTTCGGTTAAACCAAATTCTAATTCATCACCTAGCTCTACCATTTTGATATAGCTTTCTTGAAAGCGATTGTTATCGATAGTTAAATACTGCGGAATGGCCACCAGCATGTTTTTCTTATCACCAAATATGGCTCGAGCTGCCGCATTTTTGTAAATACTATAACCATAAGGACTCATTATAAAAACTGCTTGGGGTAGCGTCTCGAGCAATGTACCTAGCCAGCTACGCTCGGTTACAAGTAGGTCACCAAGCATAGCAAGAGCATTTATTTTATCCAAACTAGATTGCTCACGCCAAGGCCAAAGGGTATTGGCAAAGGTGGTAGTTCGGTCACGTAGGTTTTGGTATTTTGCCATCTGCCGAAAAGCATCTAATGAGGCATCTAATAGTTTTAATAGTTCTAAAGGTATTTTCTGGGGTAAATGCAATGCTAATACACCGATAGCTTTTTCATCTTCTTTAATCACCTTGGCCAAATAATAGGGGCGACTATTTGAAGCGCTGTCCTGAGCATGATAAAAAGCATTATTAGCAAAATCAATTAGAGCTGGGCTGATTTTATCTTTGGTTTTAGTCAGGCTAGACTCAAATATCAATACCCCTTCACTGGCATCTAGGCTTATTGCCAAAGACTCGAGCATATCTTGGCTATCTGCCATATAAGTTTTAGGGGCAAAACCTCGTTCTAAGTTTTTGGCAATATCATCACTTGGTGAAGCATGAAAGGCATTATCTAGCACAAAGGAAATTTTTTGTGATAGCTCTTTATCTAAGTTTTTTAGTAAATTGTAACTACTGGCAATATAACTAGCGATAGGAATTAAAACAAGTGCCAAGGGTGGAATATAAAAACCAGCTAAAAAAGCCCCAAAACTAATTATAGTTATCAGAGCAACTGCAGCAATAAGATACCTATGTCCCCATTTTCGGCGACTAACCCTAGGCCAATAAAAGGCTGAGAGCAATAAAAGCAATAAATACAAATATCTGTTTATTTCTTTTAAGTCTTTTTTATACAAACTATAGACTTGGCTTGCTTCTACCTCTAAACCAGATATTTCACCAAAAGGGCTGATTATTTGGTCTCTATCTGTGCCTTTTAGAGTAACCCCTATCAAAACAATGTGATTTTGTAAATCACTATATGAAAAATTATTGCGATAGATATCTAAAAATGAATAATAGGGAAAACTCTTTGCTGGGCCAATATAGTTTATTAGCTGAGGTTTATTTGAAATTCTGACTTTAGGCTCAAGATTTGCAGCTTGCAGCGTGGCTAGGGCAAAAGAAGGATATTCTTTAGCAGCATATTTGACCATTGGTTGCATATAGCGTGCAGATTCATCTAAACTGATTACCCCTCTTTTTACATCTTTTAAAAGCGGGCTAAAAGCCACAAAACCCTCTTTATTTTTACCATTAGTATTAATCGATTGCCTAATTTGTGGCAAAACAATTTTAGCATTTTTTATGCTCTGGGCAAGGGCAATATCAGAATCTTGATTAGAATTTTCTGGAAAGAACATATCCAATGCAATTACTTTGACCCCAGCATTATTTAGGTTGTCTATGGCTTTGGCATAAAATAATCTATCTAATTCAGAAATTCGGTAATTGTATTCAGAAATAAATCTCTCGTCAATACCAACCATGACTACATCTTTATTATCCGTCTCAATATTCAATAATTTATTGATGCTAAATCGCTGCCTAAAAAAGCTGTCTAATAGCAATAAATCGGCAGTTTTACTCCAATTAGAGATATAAAATGCTATTATCATCAAACTGAGTATTATTGCACTTGGGCTTAGCCAATTCTTACGCATATTACAATAAACTCTCAGCAATAACTAAAAGCCTTAGTTTTCTCCAACTCTCACAATTACTTGCTTGACTATTGCTTTTGAACTAGAGTCATTATTTTTGGCAATAATCTCAATATAGTTTAGACCGTATTGCAAATCAACTTCTATACTAAAACGATAGTCTTTTGGGCTAATTTCTTTATTGTTAACAATTATTTTATCAGCATCACTAATGCCCACAATTAATACCTTGGAATCATTAGTATAATAATTTAAATCTTTAACTATAAGCTTTGGTTTGCCCAAAAGCTCATCTCTGGCTAAATTTGCCCTATCTAGGTCATCTAAAACAAGTTCTTGCAAACCTGTTTTAGGGTCATATTGTTTGCCAGCTTCTATCTCTACAAAACCCACATCATTAATACCTGCTACATTACCTTCAAAAGTTTTTATAAGTGGTGGCTTGCTCTCATCAGAAGAATCTAAGCGAAATTTAGTACCCCGCACACCCGCTATTAGGCCTGGGGTATCTATTTCAAAGGGTTGACCATCGTTATTGATAATAGCCCAAACCTTACCTTGCTTAAGCTCGAGCACAGTCCTAGAGCTATTATCCTCAAAAGACGACCATTCTTTTAATTCAATTTCAGTATTTGCTTGCAAGCGAATCAAGCTTTTGTCAAAAGATACTTCTAACCAAGAGTTCTCAAAAGTCTTAAGTGATTGACCAATCTTTAGCTCGTCCTCAATTGAGACATCCTGCCAATCATCTCTTTTTATTTTGGCTTTGCCACTAAAGCCTACAACCTTAGCAATGCCATTCTCAACAACAGCCAAACCTTTATACCAAGGAAATTCTGGATAAGCTTTGGCAACCATTATTTCACCAGCGCTAGAGCTAATCTGCTCTCCTGCTGATACTATGACGGCTTTAGCTCTACGTAAAACCCTTAGTTCACCTGTTATAACAGCTGCCTTTTTCAAATCTTCTTTACTAGAAAATATAACCTCACCATTAACTTCTAAGGGCCCGTCAACAAAGAAAATTACATCATCAGCCTTAACATAGGCATTGCCTGCTATTAATTCATATGAATAAGGGTAATACGCCAATCTTTTTAATAAGCTATTTTTATCAAGTTTAATTACAGATTGCCCAAAATGCAATTCTACACTAGCATCAAAAGTTCTTAAATAAGCACCCAAGCCAAAATCCTGATCTATTACAGCAGGTCGCCACGGTGAATTAACAGATTCACGTATTTCTACTAAACCCTTAATTTCAGCTAGATTTTGAGCTGACGCAAATAACATAAAGCAGCTAAGAATGATTAATAAGATTTTTTTGCCATTCATAAAATGATTATATGATAAGTTCTCTACTTCCTTGGCTATATGCAATTAAATTATCGTTTTTATTAATGCAAACATAAAAAATTGCCCCAACAAGATATAACAATCATATTTGCTATTAGCTTTAGGGTTACACTAGAACATATGCACAGAAACGGGCTTAGCCAGATATTTGCTATTTTGGCGACTGGCTTTTTAATTATATTTTTGGTCTATCCATTATTTACAATTCTAAGCCGTAGTTTTGAGTCTTGGCAAAGTGTTTCTTATGTTTTAAATAATCCATATTATCTTGAAAAATTAAAGTTCAGCTTTTACCAAGCGGTTTTATCAACAATTTTAACAGTAGCATTGGCATTGCCAAGCGCAGTCTATTTTGCCAAATATCAGTTTGCGGGCAAACGCCTAATAAAAACTATTTTTACCATTCCTTTTGTAATGCCTACCATAGTGGCTGCAATCGGATTTTTGGCCTTAATCGGCCCAAACGGCATAACGGGTGTAAATTTAAAGGATAGTTTTATTATTATTTTAATTGCCCACATTTTTTATAACTACGCTCTAGTTTTGCGAATTGTTAGCAGTTATTTAGAATCATTAGGCAATGATATCTATAAGGCGGCAGATATTTTGGGGGCAAGCCAATTTAGAAAGTTTTGGCAAATATCGCTACCTTTGGCCCTGCCGGCAATTGTTGCTGCGGCAACACTTACCTTTATCTTTTGCTTTACTAGCTTTGGAGTTATTGTAATTTTGGCAGCTAAGCCTGAGTTTGCAACCTTAGAAGTAGAGATATATCGCTTAGGCTCGAGCCTACTCGAGCTAGAAGCAGCTTCTGTATTAGCCTTGGTTCAATTAATTGTAATCACTTTAGCCAGTATTTTTTATACTCGCCTACAAGCCAAAACCGCCCTAAAACACAAACAAAACCGTAGTCTAGCTACAAAACCAAATAATATCAACAAAATCTTTCTATTTTTCCACTTTGCTTTAGCTGCAATTATTATTTTATCACCACTAATTGCCCTGACTTATAAAAGCTTTTTTAACCCAAGTTTTAGCTTTGATAATTTTAAATATTTACTAACTGCCAAAAAAACCATCAGCTTCCCTGGGGCATTTGCTGCTATTAAAAACTCACTATTATTTGCATTCTTGAGTAGTTTTTTGTCATTATTTATAGGCTTTGCTTTTGCTTACGCTGTCGTCCGTGGTAAGTGGAGATTTTTGGACGCAGCTAGCTTGCTGCCACTGGCGACTAGCTCAGTAACTTTGGGTTTTGGCTATTTAATTGCTTTTCCTAGTTTACGCAGTAGTATTTGGGGTTTAGTTTTGGCTCATACGGTTATTGCTTTTCCTTTAGTGAGCCGCAGTATTTTACCGGCTTTGCGTTCATTGCCAGATAATCTGATAAACTCCGCCAAGACCTTAGGTAAAAATAATCTAGAAATTCTTTGGCAAATTGAATTGCCCCTATTAATACCATCATTTATTACCGCTGCCAGCTTTGCCTTTGCAATTTCTATGGGTGAATTTGGAGCTAGCCTGACTATAATCTCGGGTAAATACGCTACTATTCCAGTAGCAATCTTTGACCGCTTGGGTAGGCCTGGTGCTCAGAACTATGGGGCAGCTTTGGCTTTGTCATTTGTACTAATGTTAGTTACCGCTATAATTATGCTTGGGCTCGAGCATTTTGGGGATACTGAGTTTTAAAGTTTAGGGCTTAATTTTATCTTCTAACTAAATTAACTTTGATTTACCAAGTCAACAACAGTTTTGACTGTTTTATCAAAATGGCTTTGATTTTCAAAAATACTTTTTTCGTCAATATAGCTCTTTTTGCCAATATGAGTCATTGGCCCAATGTTGTGAATCCGAATTTGCTTGTTTCTTTTGGCTTGCTGCCAATTGCTAAAATAGGCCAGCAACCAACGCCTAGGAAAAATCCAAGCCCCTATTTTCTCTACAAAATCCAAACTACCTAAAACATGGTCTAAGTCTTTGACTTGCAAGAGCAAATAATTAGAGCTGACCACACCACCAATAGAAATAACCGAGACTTTTTGCCCTAAGACTTGCTGAACATAAGGAGCAGCCCCAACTGCCATTTGAGCACCGCCCGAATAGCCAATTATCACCACTTTAGCTGGCTTATTAATGTCATAGCCACGTTGGAACAAGCTATTTAGTAAAAGCTGAGCCTCACCCTGAAAATAAACTGGACCATATCGCCTATCTGCCGAGGTTGCAACTTGGAGCATATTTCTTAGATTTACCGTAAAACCTATCGGGTTTATACGATTATCTAACTTAGCTTTATTAACATATTGCCAAAACCGAGATAATGGCCTTTGCTCAGTTAAAGCAACGCCACTAACCGAATAGGGGAATAAATCATAGATGAGTTCGGTATCAGTTAGTTTGTTTTCTAGGGCTGATAAAAATTTGCCAACTTGAGCAATATTTTCTTGATTATCTACTCGAGCAATACCATCCAAAAATAAAACAAAAGTTGATTTTGTAGATAATTGTTTTGCATGTTCTATATGAAAATCTTTATATTTCTTATCTTTGGTCTTTGCACTTTCAAACCAACCTGCCCACCAACCTAGGCTCTCTAAAGGAGCTAATAGTAAAGCTATTAACAGGCTAGCTAAGAAGATAAATAATAATGTTGTCGTCATTTTTTTAACCGCTCTTTTACTATTTCATGCACTTTTTCATCTAGATTTTTACTAAGGCTGTCGGGGCTTAGCTCTAAATCTACGCCGGCAACACGCCTTGTTAAGGCTCGAGCCCACACAATTAAAGGATGCCCAAAGCTACGTTTTATTATTTGGGTAAGCAAAAAGCCAATTAATACTATAACAACGGCTTCAGGATTAGCCAAACCTAAAATATTTACCAAACTCAGATGTAAAATAAGCATGCCCCAGATTTTTAATAAAACATTTATCACCGAGCCAAGCAGCGGACTAAAAACCAAAAAGCCAAATAATCTTGGCAAATATGCTAAAGCAACTATAAAGAAGACGGCATATTGTTGATCAAACTGGACTTTTAAAACACTCTTCACTATTAAACTAATACTCATCACCCAAAAAAAATAATTAAAGAAATATATAATTGCTGTAGTTAACAGTGCTGCCAAAAATCGATGCCTTTTTACACGGTTAATAAACAAAACCACACTCTGCCCTATGGCTTCAGAAATACTTGCTAGTATAACTACTAGAATTATAAAAAACAGCCTTGATGAGGTCTCCGGTAACAAAAAAAAGCTATCTTGTTGCAGGCTTAGAATTCTGAAAATCTCATTAAAGGACATATACTATTGCATCTTAACAAATCGAATGCTGATATGTTTAAGAACTTAATTTATAAAAGCTATTGTTAAGCAATATAATCTAACAACTTACTTGCCCAACATGCTTTCAACCAAAGAATATAGCAAAAATCAAAAAAACCAGCTTTAATTAATAGCCTTATAAATCAAAAACAAACACTCCCCCCAATAAACCAAAAGTGAAACGGTACTGCAACGCATGATCTTTAAACTAGAGATAGACCTAAATAATTAGGTACTAATTAATAGGAGGATATATGAAAAAAAGGCATAGAGACAAATCAAAGTTATACAGAATTAGAGAAATAAAAATACCTAACTATACAAAGGAGAAGAAATGAGAAATAGAATTATCTTGCTACTGCTATCAGTCATAGCCTTCGCATTTATAGCCAGCTCATGTAAAACAGCAGTAGAACTAAAAGACTACAACCTAACAGTAATAACAAATACCGGAACAGGCACAGGAACAGTAACAAGTACCCCCACAGGAATAGACTGTGGTACAAACTGCACAGCAAACTATAAAGAAAAAACAGAAATAACCCTAACAGCCACAGCTAAAACAGATGCTAGCTTTAAAGACTGGAGTGCAAATTGCAA
>Ga0256832_1003349_pt1 | contig 10894 bp, 7 predicted proteins | sample 134614metaG_FD_190534 | JGI IMG/M metagenome (GOLD analysis project Ga0256832, IMG submission 190534) | Hydrothermal vent microbial communities from Lau Basin, Pacific Ocean - 134-614 | ecosystem: Environmental > Aquatic > Marine > Hydrothermal vents | place: Pacific Ocean: Lau Basin | collected...
CTGATCGCGGCCTTGGTCGGTTGGTCCAGAACGGCGGTCGGGTCATGGTCCGGCGTATAGGGTTCGGCCAGCATGATGACGCTTTGCGCCTCGGCCCAGAGCGCGGCGGGATTGCCGCGCCAGTGCATGCGCTCGGCCATCCAGCCCATGTCGCCGTGGCGGCCTTTGGCCACGAAACGGGCCAGGCGGTCGGCAACCTGGGGCACCGCGTCCGGGCGGCAGATGCCAAGCGCGGCAAAGCCTTCTTCGCGCGCCTTCTGTTCAAGCTGCGCGCGCAAGTCCCCGGGCATCAGAAATCCAGATCGGCATAATGCGGCGGCGCCGGGAAGCCGGGCAGGTTGTCGGCCAGCAGCGACCGGAAGGCAGGCCGCGATTTGATCTTGGCATACCATTCGCGCACGTTGGCGTTGCGGTTCCAGTCCACGTCTGACACGTAATCGAGCGCGGACAGATGCGCGGCGGCCGCGAAATCGGCCAGCGTCATGGTGTCGCCCGCCAGCCACCGTCGCTGATCCAGCAGCCATCCCATGTAATCCAGGTGATATTTTATGGCGCGCGCGCCTTCCTTGATATTGCGGCTGTCCGGCGACATGCCCATGATCTTCTTGTGGACGCGTTCATAGAGCAGATTGGCGGTGACTTCGTGCTGGAACTTGTCATCGAACCAGCCCACCAGGCGGCGCACCTCATAGCGGCCTTCGGCGCGGCCGGGCATCAGCGGCGGCTCGGGGTTTTGCTCTTCGATATATTCGCAGATCGCCGCGCTTTCGGCCATGGTCCGGCTGCCCATCTGCAGGACCGGCACCTTGCCCGCCGGGTTGCGGCGCAGAAACTCGGTGTTACGCTCCCAGTAGCGTTCCTCGACCAATTCGACCTCGATCTTTTTCTCGGCCAGCGAAAGGCGCACCTTGCGACAGGCGGGAGAGAGCGGGAAATGATAAAGACGGTTCATGGCGGTCCGGTGATTATGCGCTGCCTGGGGCCCTTATGCCCCCGAAACGCGGGCGGGTTCAATCCTCGAAACAGGCCGAGCGGCCATCCCTGCGGATCGTCGCCGCACCGTCCTGGATGCGTTTGGCCCGGGTCGCCACGTCCAGGCTGGGCCGGCTGGCCGAGCGCAGTTTGGGGGCGGGCAGCACCGCGGCAAGCAGCGCCGCCTGGCTGGAGGAAAGCGCCTCGGGGCCGGTGTCGAAATAACGCCGCGCCGCCGCCTCGATGCCGAACACGCCTTCGTCGAACTCGATGACGTTCAGATAGACCTCAAGGATGCGTTCCTTGGTCCAGATCAGTTCGACGACGGGGGTGATCAACGCCTCGAGCGCCTTGCGTGGCCAGGTCCGCGACGGCCAGAGAAACGTGTTCTTGACCATTTGCTGGGTGATGGTCGAGGCGCCGCGCGTGCCGCCATCGGAAATCGCAGCCCGAATTGCCCCCATGTCAAACCCCCAATGGGTGCAGAAATTGGCATCCTCGGCGGCGACCACGGCGCGGCGCAGCACCGGCGAAACCTCGGCCAGCGGCACCCATTCCTGGTCGATGTCGCCCAGCCGCGCCTTTTCGCTCAGCATGTAGGGCGTGGTCGGCGGGTTGAAGATCGCATAGGTGACAATCCAGCCCAGCAGCAGCAGCACGCAGGTCACCAGCGCCCGGCGCAGCCAGCGCAACACCCGGCGAAGGGGGCGCATGCGCGCAAGCCAGCGCCCGCGCCCGGGGCTGTCCGGGTCCGGTGGTTTCGGCTTTGCTGGCCGGCGGGATTTCCCGGAGCCGGATTTGCGTGACTTGGTGGCCATGGTCCCCTTGTGGACTTGCCGCATGGGCGGGTCAAGAATTCCGCGGGCCGCAGGAGGAATCAGCCGGCGATCAGCATTGCCTCGTGACGCCGGGCAACCTGGCGCGCCGCCGGGGTCCGGGTTGCTGCCTCGGGGCTGATGTCCGGGAACAGGCTGATGACCTCGTGCAGAGTGTCGCGGTCGCGGCGCTCGATGGCGGCGGCGGGATGGAAGCTTTCCGAATGCAGGCCGTTTGCGGTGATGATTTCGTGCCTGTCAAACAGCAGGTGGATATAGGTGACGCTGCCGCCCTCAATGATGCGGATGGATCGGTCGTTAACCAGGTGGCGTGCGGCGATCAGGGCCTCGTCCGTGCCAAGGAACAGTTGCGCCTGCCAGCCGGACACCAGGATGCGGTGCTGCTGCGACACCATGAGCGGGGCACGGTTGCCGAGCGCGCCCTTTTCGATCAGGACCGGGGCATAGACGCCTTTGGCGGCAAAGCTTTCGCGTCCAACCCAGCGCACGGTCTGGAAGCCATTGTCGCGGGTGCGCACCCGGTCGCCCGGCCGGATCGCTTCGACCGCGACGAGCCCCCGGTCGGTCACGATCTGCGCGCCGGGGGTGAAACAGGCCGGACCCAGTTCGTCGGGCACGATGAGCGGCGCATCCGTGGTCACCCAGGACGTCGAAACCAGCGTGCCGTTTTGCAGAACCTGCCCGTCATTCGGCGTGAAAAACCGCCGGCCATCAGCCAGGTAGAAGGTGGTGCCGGTATAGGTGACATTGCCGACGCCGGGAACATTGACGGTGACGGTGTCGCCATCCCAGGAATTGGTGATGTCGGAGCCATCGAGGCTGTCGTTATTGAAACGGCCGACCAGGTTGTCATCATTCTGGTCCACCAGGTCGAGGCGGACAAAGTTTATCGCCGTCCCCGGAGGCGGCGGGGAATAGGGGTCGATCGCAAAAAACTGATCGTTATAGGTTGTGGGCATTCTGCTTGGCCTGACTCGTTATTTTCGCCCTGCGCACACCAGAGCATGCGCAGGGTTTTTCATTCCTGCCCCGGCTGTGTAAGCAGACAAAATGTCACAATTATGACACTTTTAGACAAAGTTGGCGTTTTGGGTCACTCCGCCGGCATGGCGCCCTGTCCGACCTCCAGCGGCGCCGGCAGGTGTGCCAGCATTTCCTTGGGGCAGACCTGCACGAAGTTTTGCCGTTCGGCCTTCCAGTACCGCAGGATCTGGGCGGCGCGTTCTGACCCGGTCTCGGCCAGATGGCGCTCAATCAGTGCCTTGAGCTCGGCCTCCCAATGGTCGACCGTGACCGGGCAGGTGACCAGCGTTTCCATGTTCATGTAGGCGTGCGCCTGGCCGTCCGGGTCGTAAAGATAGGCCATGCCGCCGGTCATGCCGGCGCCGAAATTGGCGCCGACCGTGCCCAGGATCACGGCAACGCCGCCGGTCATGTATTCGCAGCCGTTGGAGCCGCAGCCTTCGACCACCACGCGCGCGCCCGAATTGCGCACGGCAAAGCGTTCACCCGCGCGCCCGGCCGCGAAAAGATAGCCATCGGTGGCGCCATAAAGCACGGTATTGCCGATGATGGTGTTGTCGGCGGCGACAAGCGGGCTGGCCATGGGCGGGCGCACAACGATGGTCCCGCCCGAGAGCCCCTTGCCCACATAGTCGTTGGCGTCGCCCGATACCTCGATCTTGAGCCCGGGGGCAGCAAAGGCGCCCAGCGATTGCCCGGCCGAGCCCGACAGCTTCACCGTCAGGTGGTCGGGCTGAAGCTGGTTGCGCATGCCGAAACGGCTGACGATATGGCTCGATACACGGGTGCCCACGGTGCGGTGGGTGTTCTGCACGCTGTAGGAAAGCTGCATCTTTTCGCCATCCTCAAAGAAACGATGCGCGTCGCGCACGATCTGGGCGTCCAGCGTGTCATCGACCGGGGTGCGGTCGCGATAGCGGTCATAGGTGATGCGGCTGGCATCATCGACCCGGATCAAGAGCGGGTTCAGGTCGAGGTCATCGAGATAGGCCGAGCCGCGGCTGACCTGGGTCAGAAGGTCGGCGCGCCCGATCACTTCGTCCAGCGTGCGCGCGCCGATCGAGGCCAGGATCTCGCGTACCTCCTGCGCATAGAAGGTGATCAGGTTCACCACCTTGTCGGCGGCGTTCTCGGTGAACTTGGCGCGCAGGCGTTCGTCCTGGGTGCACACGCCCACCGGGCAGGTATTGGACTGGCACTGGCGCACCATGATGCAGCCCATGGCGATGAGGGCTGCGGTGCCGATGCCGTATTCCTCGGCCCCCATCATGGCGGCCATGACGATGTCGCGCCCGGTGCGCAGGCCGCCATCGGTGCGCAGGGTGACACGCGAACGCAGGTTGTTCATGGCCAGCACCTGGTGCGCCTCGGTCAGGCCCATTTCCCAGGGCATGCCGGCAAACTTGATCGAGGTGGCGGGGCTCGCCCCCGTGCCGCCGTTATGGCCGGAGATCAGGATCACGTCGGCCTTGGCCTTGGCCACGCCGGCGGCGATGGTGCCGACGCCCGAGCTTGCCACCAGCTTGACCGTCACCTTGGCGCGCGGGTTGATCTGCTTGAGGTCATAGATCAGCTGGGCGAGGTCTTCGATCGAGTAGATATCGTGGTGCGGCGGCGGGCTGATCAGCGTGACGCCCGGCGTGGAATGACGCAGCCGCGCGATAAGCTCGGTCACCTTGAGGCCGGGCAGCTGGCCGCCCTCGCCGGGCTTGGCGCCCTGGGCCACCTTGATCTCCAGCTCCTCGCATTGGTTGAGGTATTCGGCGGTGACGCCAAAACGGCCGGATGCCACCTGCTTGATCTTGGCGGACGGGTTGTCGCCGTTGGGCTCGGGCGTGAAATGCGCCGGGTCTTCGCCGCCCTCGCCCGAGTCGGACTTGGCACCGATGCGGTTCATGGCGACGTTGAGCGCCTTGTGCGCCTCGGGGCTGAGCGCGCCCAGGCTCATGCCGGGGGTGACGAAGCGCTTGCGGATGGCGGTAATGCTTTCCACTTCTTCCAGCGGGATGGGATCGCCCAGCGCCTTCATGTCCAGAAGGTCGCGCAGGTGGATGGGCGGGTTCGACTGCATCTTCTGCGCATATTGCTTCCACAGGGAATAGCTTGCCTTGTCACAGGCCGCTTGCAGGAAGTGCATGCCGTCGGCGGTCCAGGCATGGGCTTCGCCGCCCGCGCGCGCCTTGTAAAAGCCGCCGATGGGCAGGATGCCGGCCGATTGCCGCCAGCCCTTGGCGTGAATCGCTTCGAGCTTTTTCTGGATGCCGGCGACGCCAATGCCGGAAATGCGGCTGGTCATGCCGGGGAAATATTCCGCGACCATGGCGCGGCTCAGGCCGATGGCCTCGAAATTCAGGCCGCCGCGATAGGAGGAAATCACCGAAATGCCCATCTTGGACATGATTTTCAGGAGCCCCTGGTCGATGGCCTCGCGGTAACGGCGGGTAATGTCGGTGAGCGAGCCGTTCAGCAACCCGCGCTGGGCGCGGTCGGCCAGGCTGTCCTCGGCCAGATAGGCGTTGACCACGGTGGCGCCGCAGCCGATCAGCACCGCAAAGTAATGCGGGTCGATGGCCTCGGCCGAGCGCACATTGAGCGAGGTGAAGGTGCGCAGGCCCTTCTGGGTGAGCCAGGAATGCACGGCAGAGGTGGCCAGGATCATCGGCATGGCGATGCGGTCGGGCCCCTGGCCGCGGTCGGACAGCACCAGATGGCCGGTGCCCGAGGCCACGGCCTCGGCCGCGACCTTGCGGATGCGGGTGAGCGCGTCGCGCAGCGCGCCGGGGCCAGCGCCCGCGTCAAAGGTGCAGTCGATTTCCACCATGGGCGCGTTGAAGTGGCGCACCAGTTCGTCGAATTGCGCGTTGCCGACAAAGGGGCTGTCGAGCACCAGCACGTCGGACTGGGCGCTGTCCTCGTCCAGCACGTTTTTCAGGTTGCCGAAGCGGGTTTTCAGGCTCATCACCCGGTATTCGCGCAAGCTGTCAATCGGCGGGTTGGTGACCTGGCTGAAATTCTGGCGGAAATAATGGCTGAGCGGCCGGTACTGGTCGGAAAGCACCGCATAGGGCGTGTCGTCGCCCATGGAGGCCAGCACTTCCTTGCCGTCCTCGGCCATGGGGGCAAGGATCTGCTCCAGGTCTTCGAGCGTATAGCCCGCCGCCACCTGCCGGCGCCTCAGTTCCTCGCCGGTGTAAAGCGGGCGTTCCTCGACACCTGCCAGCACCTCGTCGAGCTCGCGGATCTTGCCGACCCATTCGCCGAAGGGGCGCGAGGCGGCGAGCTTGTCCTTGATTTCCGTGTCGTGATAAAGCCGCCCCTCGACCAGATCGACGGCGAGCATCTGGCCGGGCCCCAGCGCGCCTTTTTCGACCACGGTTTCTTCGTCGACCGGGACCATGCCGGCCTCGGACCCGGCCATCACCAGCCCGTCGCCGGTGACGACATAGCGCATGGGGCGCAGGCCGTTGCGGTCGAGCCCCGCGCAGACCCAGCGCCCGTCGGTCATGGCAAGGGCGGCGGGGCCGTCCCAGGGCTCCATGGTGGAGTTGGCATAGGCATACATGTCGCGCCAGGCCTGGGGCAGTTCGATCGCCTGTTTCGACCAGCTTTCGGGTACCAGCACGGTTTTCGCCATGGGCGCCGAACGGCCCGCGCGCACCAGCACCTCGAACACCGCGTCCAGCGCCGCCGAATCGGATGCGCCCTGCGCCACGATCGGCTTGATGTCCTCCGCCAGGTCGCCAAAGGTGTTGTGCGCCATGCGAATTTCGTGGCTTTTCAACCAGTTGAGGTTGCCCTTCAGCGTGTTGATCTCGCCGTTATGGGCGAGCATGCGGAACGGTTGCGCCAGCCACCATTGCGGGAAGGTGTTGGTGGAATAGCGCTGGTGATAAATGGCAAAGGCGCTTTCAAAGCGGTCATCGAGCAGGTCGGGGTAGAACTCGGCCACCTGTTCGGCCAGCATCATGCCCTTGTAGATGATCGACCGGCACGACAGGGAAGCGATGTAAAGCTCGCCGACCTGGGCGCTCGCTGCCTCTTTCTCGATGCGGCGGCGGATCACGTAAAGCTCGCGTTCGAAGGTTTCCTCGTCCACGCCCTTGGCGTTGGAAATCAGGATCTGTTCGATCTCGGGGCGGGTGGCGTTGGCCTTTTCGCCCAGGCAGTCGATATTTACCGGCACATGGCGCCAGCCATAGATCGAATAGCCCATGCGCAGCACCTGGGTTTCGATAATGGTGCGGCAGGTTTCCTGAGCGCCGAAATCGGTGCGCGGCAGGAACACCTGGCCCACGGCGATCAGCTGGTCGGCATGGGGTTCGTGGCCGGTGCGCCGGATCTGGTCGTAAAAGAAACGCACCGGGATCTGCACATGGATGCCGGCGCCATCGCCGGTCTTGCCGTCGGCATCGACCGCGCCGCGGTGCCAGACGGCTTTCAGCGCCTCGATGCCGTTCACCACCACCTGGCGCGAGGGCTTGCCATCGAGCGACACCACCAGCCCGACGCCGCAGGAGGCGTGTTCGTCCTCGGGTCGGTAAAGCCCATGCTCGGACAGCCAGGCACGTTTCTCGGCCTCGCTTGTGGCCCAGTTCTGGTCGATGCGGGTCATGTCATGTCTCCTTCGCGGGGCTTACTTGTCGGTGTTGGCGCCGGGGCCGGCGGGTGCGGGCAGGGATGGCGCGGCATCGGGGCAGCCATAAAGCGGCGTGGTGCCGCCGAAGCCGGGCTCGCCCGGAAAGATGAAATCGACCGGGCTGCCGTCGTAATTCGTAACCGAGCCGTCATCGCCCAATACCTCGTCAGAGCCCAGAAACCACAGGCGCATTTCCGGTGAAATATATTGCTCGCCCCGGGTCTGGTAGAATGTGGTGCCGTCGGGTTCCAGAATGCGCAGGTCGGTGGCAACGATGTCGAGCGGCAGGCCGTCGATACTTGTCTTGCGGCCGGTCAGGATGTCGGCGCCAATTGCCTGCAATTCGCGGGTGACGCCGCCTTCGGTGCGGCTGATGCGGAGGTCGTAGGTATCGACGCCCTGTTCCAGAAGATCATCAAACGAGATCGGATCGGCGGGGTTGGGAAGCGTGCGTTCGAACGCCCCGTCCCAGGAGGTGTGGCTTTCGGTCCAGGCGCCTTGGCCATCGACCGCGCTGGCGGAAAGATAACCTTCGCGATCGAAAGTCACCGACGTGGTGGCCCCAGTCGGGTCGCCGGGGCATTGGCGTATGACCGACACCGTGCAATCGACGTTCTGCACCGTCAGGATGGCCGGGCAGCTGGCGCCGTACACGTTCGGCCGGCTTTCGGCCATGGCGGCAGGCGCGGTCAGCGTGAGCGCGACGAGGGATGCAAGAGGGGCAAGGCGTTTCATTCGGCCGCGACCTGTTCGCCCCGGGCAAAGCGCGCCAGAATGTCAGCAGCCGCGGCGCGCCCGTCGCGGATCGCCCAGACCACCAGAGAGGCGCCGCGCATGATGTCGCCCGCCGCCCAGACATCGGCAAGCTCCGTGGCGCCGGTGTTGAAGCCGGCCTTGAGCGTGCCCCAATCGGTGATCGGCAGGTCGGGTTCGTGCCATTCGGCGGGCAGGTCCTCGGGCGAGAAACCCAACGCCTTGATCACCAGGTCGGCCTCTTCCACATGGATCGCGCCGGCAACCGGCTCGGGCGCGCGCCGCCCGGATGCGTCGGGCGCGCCCAGCTGCATTTCCTGCACCATGACGCCGGTGACCGGGTCGCCGGTGAAGCCTGCCGGCGCCGACAGCCAGACAAATTCGGCGCCTTCCTCCTCGGCGTTCTGCACTTCGCGGGCCGAGCCCGGCATGTTGGCCCGGTCGCGGCGATAGAGGCACTTGACCGAGGTTGCGCCCTGGCGAAGCGCCGTGCGCACGCAGTCCATGGCGGTGTCGCCGCCGCCGATCACCACGACCTTTTTGCCAGCGGCATTGAGCGTGCCGTTTTCGTATTCCGCCACCTCGTCACCAAAACCCACGCGGTTCGACGCGGTGAGGTAATCGAGCGCGGCGACAATCCCCTGCGCGCCCGAGCCCGGCGCCGAAAGGTCGCGCGCCTGATAGACGCCGGTGGCCACCAGCACCGCGTCATGCTGGCCGCGAATGGCCTGAAAGGAAATGTCGGTGCCGACATTGCAGTTCAGCACGAAATTGACGCCGGCGCGCTCCAGCTGGCCGATGCGGCGCATGACCACGTCCTTTTCCAGCTTGAAGCCGGGGATGCCATAGGTGAGCAGGCCGCCCGCGCGGTCGTGGCGGTCATAGATCGTGACCTGGATGCCGGCGCGGCGCAGCACGTCGGCGGCGGCCAGCCCCGCCGGGCCCGCGCCGATGATGCCGACGCTTTCCGCCCGGTCGGCTGCCGGTTCGATCGGTGCCACCCATCCCTGTTCCCAGGCGGTATCGGTGATGTACTTTTCCACCGCGCCGATGGTGACGGTGCCGTGGCCGGATTGTTCGATCACGCAATTGCCTTCGCACAGGCGGTCCTGCGGGCAGATGCGGCCGCAGATCTCGGGGAAGGTATTGGTGGCCTGGGAAAGCTGATAGGCCTCTTGCATGCGGCCCATGGCCACCATGCGCAGCCAGTCGGGGATATTGTTGTGGAGCGGGCAATGGCTCTGACAAAAGGGCACACCGCATTGCGAGCAGCGCGCGGCCTGTTCACGGGCCTTGGCGTCGGCGAATTCGGCATAGATTTCGTGAAAATCCTCGCGCCGCGCCGCGGGCGGACGTTTGTCGGGCATATCGCGTGGGATCGCCACGAATTTCAGCATCGGCTGCCTGGCCATATGAGTCTCCATTCTCTCCGAAGGGTGTTTTAGGGGGCGGTCGCGCAGAAGAAAAGACAGCAATACTGACCTATAATCAGTTTTTTTCGCCGAAAGAAGGCGTCAGGGGTGCGAGTATCCGTAAAACCAGGTCAGTAAAGCTTACTAATCAGATGGCGCCTGCCGCCAGCAACGCCAGCAAAAGGCCGCCAAAGGCGATGCGGTAAATGGCAAAGGCCGTAAAGCGGTGCGTGCGGATGAAACCCAGCAGCCACTTGACCGACACGAAGGCGGTGACGGTGGACACGACGAAAGCGATGGCCAGCGCGGTCCAGTCCTCGGCGCCGGTGCCGCTGCCGCCCTGTTTCACGAGTTCATAGAAGCTGGCGGCATACATGGTCGGGATGCCCACCAGAAAGGCAAACTCGGTCGCGGCCGCGCGGTTGGTGGTGCCCAGCAGCATGGCGGCAAAAATGGTCGCGGCCGAGCGCGACGTGCCCGGGAATACGCCAGCAACGATCTGGGCGATGCCCACGGCGACGGCCACCCGCAGGGTAATGGCCACCCGGTCCGGCTGCCGGGCGGCCACGCGTTCGGCCAGGATCATCCAGACGCCGCCGATCACCAGCGCCCAGGCCACGGGCGCAATGGTCGTGGGCAGTTCGAACCCCAGCTTCTTGACCACCAGCCCCAGCACCGCCGTAATCAGAAAGGCAATGGCAAGTTTGAGCAGGTAGTCGCGGTTTTCCGGGTCGTGCCAGCCGGTCACAAGCGCCATGATCCGGCGCCAATAGATCAGCGTGACTGCCAGGATCGCCCCGGCCTGAATGACAATATTGTAGGTGTCCGACCGGCGGCCCAGCCAGTGTTCGGCCAGCAGCAGATGCCCGGTCGAGGAGATCGGCAAGAACTCGGTCACGCCCTCGATCACACCAAGGGCCACATCCGCCAGATAGGTCATTTTCCAGCCTCGTCCTTGCCTGCCTTGCCTGCGCCCGGGCGCGGTCTGGTGCGGTCTGGTGCGGTCAGATTTTCAGACGCTTGCCCGAATTACGGATCGCGGCATATTGGCCGTCGGGACGAAAACGAAAGAGGTATTCGGGCAGGATCGCATCCATCGGCTGCGGGTCGAGCCCCAGATCGGCAAAGCCCTTCGCCTCGGGCGACACCACGTTGTCATGGGCAAGCGCGCGCACCTGATCACGGGTCAGCGGCGACTTGATCAGGCCGCCCGAGAGGGTCTGCCACAGGTCGAACCAGAAGGCCATGAACCTGGCGACAGG
>Ga0256832_1003350_pt1 | contig 10892 bp, 10 predicted proteins | sample 134614metaG_FD_190534 | JGI IMG/M metagenome (GOLD analysis project Ga0256832, IMG submission 190534) | Hydrothermal vent microbial communities from Lau Basin, Pacific Ocean - 134-614 | ecosystem: Environmental > Aquatic > Marine > Hydrothermal vents | place: Pacific Ocean: Lau Basin | collected...
CAACTCTTCCCGTACCTTGTGCAATATTTTAACCGACGCATCCTTATCCAGAGGTGAAAAAGGCAAAGCCAGCATCACCAGGGTATTGATGCGAAGATCGAAATTCTCCTGTTCCTGATTCACAAAATCGGCCAGACCTTTTTCCTTAACAAAGGTTTCCCTAAAAGAACGGCCCGCCTTATCGGCAATTTTTCCGTATTTGGCGGCCCACCTTTTCCGGGCGGTCTTTACGCATAACAGATTAAAGGCGCTTAAGGCGTTGTACCACAGGGCATTAATCTCCAGCAACTTACCATAACGCAACACACCACCGTCTTTATCCTTCAACGGTATCCAACTGACGCTGGTCGATTTGTCGCCGGAATAGATCAGTTTATCCTTGTCCATAAAAATATTGTACAGGGTGCCCTTTATATAGTTATCCAGGATGGAGCGGTAAATATCCATTAACTCGTTATCAAAAAAGGAGAGGTCGTTGCTCATCTCATAGTAGAGATAGCCCAACTGAATAAACCACAGACTTATATCCGCGCTGCAGTAATGGTTTTTTTCCTGCCTGCCGGGGAGGTAGACGGGCAACAGCCCCTGGGAAAGCTCGGAAGCCAGTTCCCGGTAAACGGTTTTAAAGCGCTCGAATTTTTCATGGATCAAAAAGTGACCGGGCAGGGAAAAAAGCATATCCCGGGTGGAGAACTGATTCTCCAGAATGGAGCCGGGGATGACCTCCTTGCCTTCGATGTTCAGGATGCTTTCTTCCATGGCCTTTTCCACACGGAACAATTTGGCGTCATCGGTAAAAAAGAGGCCTTTCTTTTCGCGCCGTCTTTCCACTTCCCGGCGATAGAGCGATTCGTAACTGTCCCCCCGGATACCGGTGGCATCCTGTGAAATATATAAATCAAAGGATTGATAGGATTCCAGCTGCACCTGAAAGAATCCGGGGTTAAACAGGGACTCGGAGTACTCCGCGTAACGCTCGCGATCCTGGATGTATTCAAAGTTTTTATACCAAAGATTGGCCGCTGTAAATTCACCCCGGTTATAAACGATGGTGGTTTCCGGCATCTCGCTCTTAAGGGCCCAACGTACAAAATGTTCACCGATGTAGCTGTCCGTGTTCAACCCCTTGGTGGCCTGAACAAGCTCGGTGGCATAACGGTCGGCCAGGAAGGGTTTAACCACCAATTTCAGGGGCAGCCCCTTGTCAAGCAGCTCATAGCGGATAACCAGGGTGGGAGTGTCGGAAAGCAGGAAAACCGTTTTTCGCAAACGGCGGCCCTCGATATCGTATAAAAAGGTTGGGAACGGATTTTTAGTGAATTGTTGCAGATAGACATAGCCTTCGGGAAAGATTCCCGATGTGTAGCGGCTGGTGGATATTTCATGAACCCGGTTTTCTACAAAAACCGACTCCTCAAACCGGGAGAGCAAAACAATGCGCCGTTTGTTTTCATTATCGGGGACGACAAACAAACCGTGTTCACGGCGCGTATTCATGCCAACAACCGTCGAAGCGCAGTACTGGCCCAGGCTGTTTTTTTCCATCCACTCGTAGTGGCTGGCTTTTTCTAAATCCCGTAAGATGTCCTTATCAATAATCAGATCCATCGTTTCCCCTCATACCGCCACAGATCAATTCATAATAAACAGCAATAATTCGTATACCCCGTTATGTTTTAAAAGCTGTTCAGAGCCTCATCCACGGTATCAAAAATATCGAAAATACGGAAAAGACGCGTTAGTTCAAACATGGCGCGCACCGGCGGATGCAGACCGACAATCTTCAGGTCGCCACCCTTCATGGTCGTTTTTTTCAGACCGGCTACCAAAGCCCCCAAAAATGAACTATCGACAAAATCCGACTGATCAAGATTGACGATAATGTTATGATGCCCTTCATCAATCTTTGATAAGAGTTCTTCCTTCAGCTTTCCCGATATCTCAACGGTGGCGCGTTTTTCCTCAATATTAACCACAAGAACATTGTTCTTCTCTTCAAAATTAAAACTCATCTGGTAGCCCTTCCGATTTATTATATTTTACATTTATCGGAATTTTAAGTTGGGAGTAAACTATTTTTTATCATTTTCCCGAATTCTTTTCAAAGGTGATCATTCCGGCCAAAAGACTCAGCGGGTTTTCAGGAACTTTTGTCTTATATATTTTCCCGAACCGTTTGGTATCGGCGACAAACTTAACCACTTCCACCTCCCGCGCGGGCAACACTTCCAAACGACTGGCGGAGCCCGATTCCCGCAGAATGGCTTCCGCCAGTTCAAACAGGGTCGTCCCTTTTCCGGAGCCGACATTCACCGGCTGTGCCACCGCCGGATGGTCGGTCATCTCCACAAAAAGCTCCACAACCGTATCCACCCCGATAAAATCGATGACCTGTTTTCCGCCATAAATGGATAAGGTTTCATTCCGCAAGGCCTTATTGATAAAAATAGGAATGACCCGGTCAAAATCCCTCGGGCCGTAAACATTGGCCAGGCGCACCACAAAAACATTTAAACCGTACATCTGGCGAAAGACGTCACAGTAGCGTTCACCGCAAACCTTGCTGGCCCCGTAGGCGTTTTTTGAATTCAAAGGATGGTTTTCATCCACGGGGATGTATTGCGCTTCCCCGTAACTTTCACGGGAGGAGGCAAAGACAAAGCGGTCTACTCCGCGGTCACGGGCAAATTTAAGGGCATTATAGGTTCCGGTGACATTGGTTTGATAGGAATAGTCCAGATCGGTGACCGCGCCCATCACGTTGGATTGCGCCGCCAGGTGATAGATCATCCCGATACCGTCCGGGAGTCGTTCAAAGTCGTCATAATGGCGAATGTCGCCCTCTTCCAGCCGGAACGAGGGTTGGGAAGCGCAGCCGGCCAGATTCTCCCGCCGCCCGCGAAAAAAATTATCCATGACGGTTACCCGGTGCCCCTCCCGCAGCAGCCTCTCCACCAGATGACTACCGATAAAACCGGCTCCGCCCGTAACCAAAATATGCATCAGGAGAGCTCCACTTCCCGTCCTTCGGCCGCCGAAGTATACAGGGCCTCCATCAGCCGCATCATTTCCAGAACATCCTCCTTCTGGCTGCGTCCGCTATTTTCACCACGCACCGCTTTAATAAAGGTGTCGATCTGCCGGGTATAGGCATCCTTAAAACGGGCCCGGGAGGATGTGGCGCTTACCGGCGACACATTGACCAGATTGCCATGCAGTTCCTTGTGGATACGCAGGGGATTTAACTTGGCCGATCCCTGGCGGCCAAACACATGGGTGTAAATGGTATCCTTTTCCAGAAACATTTTCCAACTGGTTTCTATGGTGATGGACATGCCGTTCTCCGCTTCCAGGATGACCAGGGCGGCATCCTCCACCTCGATATTTTCATGAAGCTGATAAGCGTGCATGCGTACTTTTTTTATTTTGGGCATGCCGGTGATAAACAGCGCGGCATCCATAAGCTGGGTGCCCATGTCCATCAAAACACCTCCGCCGGACGACTTTTTCTCCGAATACCAACTGGTATGTATCTCTTTTTCCCAGCGACGCAGCCAGCCGGCCTTGATATAAAAGATTTCTCCCAGTTCACCGCTTTCGACAAACTGCCTTAACATCTGCACATCACTACGGTAACGGTTATACAAGGAGGTCATCAAAACCCGGCCCTGCTGATCGGCGTATTCATAAAGTTTGCGCGCTTCTTCTATCTTAAAAGAGATGGGTTTTTCCACCAGCACATGTATGCCCTTGCTCAGGGCCAGCATGGACATGGGATAGTGGTAAACGCTTGGAGTACAGATATGAATGGCATCGGGTTTTTCCTTTTTCAGCATTTCATCGATAACAAAATACCAATGGGGGATGTTGAATTTTTCGGTGATGGCCCGGGCCTTTCCCTGATCCACATCGCAGACGGCGCACAGTTCCACATCTTCCCGTTCGGCCAGCAGGGGCAGATGGGCTATCTGGGCAATTTTTCCGGCGCCGACCACGGCTACTTTTAACTTCTTCATTGCTACTCCTTCACAAAGGCTTTAAACTGATATTCTTCCAGAACTTCGATGGCCCGCATGGCCTTTTCCATACTATCGAAAGATAAACGAAAAACTCCGCCTTCTTTCTCGCGAATTTTCAACAGCTCAATATCGCGAATATCAATATCATGTTCAAACAAAGCGTTGGATATTTTGGCGATAACGCCGCTGCGGTCGTCCACATAAACCATGATGTCCGTAAGGGGCGAGAGGAACCCTTTGTTTTGTCGGGGAATTTGCTTGCGGTAACGGTTAGCCGCGGCAAAGGAGGCCTCGAGTGAAGCCAGACGCTCCTTTTCCTCATTGAGAAAGGTGATAAACAGTTCCAGGGCTTCTTTTACATTTTCCTGATTGCTGTTTAGAATATCCTGCCAGATGGAAATGGAACTGGAGGCAATGCGTGTTAAATCCCGGAAGCCGCCGGCGGCCAGTTCGAAAAAGGGCAGCTCACCGTCATCACACTTGCCCACGGTATTGACCAGGGCTATGGCAATGAGTTGCGGCAGATGACTGATATAGGCCATCACCCGGTCATGATCGGCCGCTGAAAGAAGAAACACCCGGGCTTTAATTTTTTCCAGCAGAGGAATCAGTTTGGTGCGCACGGGTGCCCCCGGCGTCATGCCGGAACCGGTCAGGATATAGACGGCATTTTCATATAGCAGGGGATTGGCGGCATCCAGACCGCTTTTTTCCGCGCCGGTCATGGGGTGCCCGCCGGTATAACAGCCGCTGAAGGAGATGGAACGGCAATAGTCCTCAATCTCTTTTTTAGTGGAGCCCAGATCGGTGACCACCGTTTCAGCCGGCACCACACCGTTTAACTGTTTAATGTGATCGCGGATCACGGCAATGGGCGTGGCCAGGAATACGATATCGGCATCGGCGCAGTCCTCCGGCCATTGCCCGGTTTCCCGGTCGATAAGTCCCCGCTGCAAAGCTTCGGCCATCACCTCGGGGTAGTCGTATCCCCAAAGCTCACAATCATCCAGATTATTTTTTATTGCCAGGGCCAGGGAAGCTCCCATTACGCCCAGCCCGGAAATAACGATCTTCATGGTTTACAAATGCACGGGCTCGGCCACATGCCGCCCGATAACACCGGCGATAACCCTTATCTGCTCCATCAGTTCTTCAAACTGTTCGGGATAAAGGGATTGGGCCCCGTCGGACAAGGCCTTATCGGGATCGTCATGAACTTCGATCATCAAACCATGCGCTCCGGCGGCCACGGCGGCACGGGCCATGGGCAGCACCTTGTCCCGCAATCCGATGCCGTGTGAGGGATCGGCAAAGACGGGCAGATGCGAAAGTTTTTGCATAACCGGTATGGCACTGATATCCATGGTGTTGCGGGTATAGCTTTCAAAGGTACGTATGCCCCGCTCACAAAAAATGACTTTGTCATTACCACCGGCCAACAGATATTCAGCGGCCATCAACCATTCCTTAAAGGTGGCTGAGATACCCCGTTTAAAAAAGATCGGGGTACGGGTTTTCCCCAGGGCGCGGATAAAGGTGAAGTTTTGCATATTGCGCGCGCCCACCTGAATGATATCCGTGTACTGCTCCACCAGTTCGATCTGATCCTTATCCATCACCTCGGTGATCATTAAAAGACCGTATTTATCGGCGGCGGCACGCATGTATTTTAAGCCCTTTTCCCCCAGCCCCTGAAAGGCATAGGGCGAGGTACGCGGCTTAAAGGCGCCGCCACGCAATACCTTGGCCCCGGCGGCGGCCACTTTTTCGGCAATGCGCATGATCTGATCTTCCGATTCGATGGAACAGGGACCGGCCATAACCACCGTTTCCTCTCCGCCAAACTCCACCTCACCGATCCGGAACACCGTATTGTCCGGCTTAAACTCACGGCTGACCAGCTTATAGGGGGCGGTAATGCGGTAGGCGTCGGCTACGCCCTCCATCAACTGCATGGTACGGATATCCAGGGTGGTGGTGTCTCCGATCACTCCCAGCAAAATATGTTCAATACCGGTTGAACGGTGTACATCAAAACCTAACTTATCCAACCGTTCTATCACACGCTCCACATTCACTTCCGGCGTGTTTTTCTCCATTAAGATGACCATCAGGGGACTCTCCTGTTTATTTTTTCCTTGTCAAGGTAAAGCTGCAAAATGTTTACCGCAGCCACCTGATCAATTATATTTCTGTTTTTGCTGCCTTTTTTACCCACGGCCCGCAACTGCTCCGTGGCCATTTTGGTGGTCAGGCGTTCGTCAATGGTTTCCACGGGGATGGTGAGCGCCTTTTCCAGTTCCAGCACATACTCTTTAATTTTTGCGGTCTGGAGGGAGTCGGTGCCTTTCATCGTATAGGGCATGCCCACTATCAGCCGCCGCACATTTTTTTCACGGATTAGGGACTGAATTTCCCCGATGGGCAGGGTATCCTTCTTGCCCATTTTCAGGGTGGTCAGGGGATGGGCCAGCATGCCCAAACCGTCACTAACGGATACGCCAATACGAACGCTGCCAATATCCAGCGCCATTAAAATTTCTGTCATTGATTTAAAGCTAACCCCAAGAGAAGCGTCAAGATGAGTAAAATAACATTTTTTAGTATATAATGTGTGATATAGATGGGTTTCCTACCGGAAAAAAAGAAAATGACCGGCTGGTTTATTCCGGATATTCCTGTTTAAGTTCATCTTTTAAAATTTTTCCCGCTTTAAAATGTGTTTTACGACGGGCGGGGACATAGATAATTTGCCCGGTTCGCGGATTGCGGGCCTTGGGCTTGGCCTTGGTTTTCTTAACCTCAAACACACCGAAGTCGCGAATTTCGATACGTACCTCGGGATCCGCCTCGCTTAAAATTTTACGCAGGGAAACAAAAACAGCATCCACGAATTTCTCTGCGGTATAAATTTTAACGTTTTCACCGTTACTCTCGTTGTACTCCAACGCGGTTCGCTTGGCAACATCCTTTTTTGTAACGGTTCTCATAGGCACCTCCGGAATACTTCCTGCATAAAAATGAGCTTAAAAATAAACGACCGAGCTATTCAAAGCAAGCTTTATATCTAATAATTCCAATAATTTACACAAAAACAGAAAATTGATTTCCAAACAGCTTAAACTTCGGCATTGATCGGGTGATCTTTATTGGCCGGGAGAAAAATCACGGTAAATCAGCCTCTTTTTTTACATTCCCTCTTCCCGGCGTCAAAACGGAAGCGACGGGCGGCTGTCATTTTCCGCTCATTTTTTTTAGCTCGTCCAGTTTTTGCAGGGCCTGTATCGGCGTCAGATTATTCACATCGATCTCCTTCAGGCGGGATTCAACCGCCGATGGCCGGGGCGGGGCAAACAGGTTGATCTGGTTCTGATCCACATCGCGACCCGGACGCCGCCTGGCCAGACGCGGCTTGCGCGAATGGGGATTGAGTTCGTTGGCTTCCAGGTTTTGCAGAATCTCCCTGGCCCGTTCGATCAGTTCCGGCGGCAGTCCGGCCAGCTGCGCCACATAGATGCCATAGGAATTGTCGGTGCCTCCGGGAATGATTTTGCGTAAAAATATCACCTGATCGCCATGTTCTTCCACGGCCACATTATAATTGTGTACCCGCGGCAGCAGCAGCGCCAGCTCGGTCAGTTCGTGGTAATGGGTGGCAAAAAGAGTTTTACAGCGGATGCGCGCCGTTTCATGCAGATATTCCACCACCGACCAGGCGATGGAGAGTCCGTCGAAGGTGCTGGTGCCGCGGCCGATCTCATCCAGCAGAATCAGGCTTTGCGGCGTGGCGTTGTTGAGGATATTAGCCGTTTCATTCATCTCCACCAGAAAGGTGCTTTCGCCGCGGGCCAGATTGTCGGAGGCGCCCACGCGGGTAAAAATGCGATCCACAATGCCGACGCGCGCTTCATCCGCCGGCACGTAGCTGCCGATCTGGGCCATGAGCACAATCAGGCCCACCTGGCGCAGAAAGGTGGATTTACCGGCCATGTTGGGCCCGGTGATGATCCAGATCTGTTGCCCGGCAGGATCCATCGCGCAATCGTTGGCGATAAAGCTTTCACCGGGGGCCAGGTTTTTCTCTACCACCGGATGGCGCCCTTCGCGGATGCTCAACGTCCGCTCTTCGTCTATTTGCGGACGCACATAGTCATTTTCCTCGGCGGCGGTGGCCAGGCTGAACAGACAATCGACCTCGGCAATCAGACGGCTGTTCTGCTGGATAAGCGGTGTTTGCGCCGTCACCGCCTCACGAATCTTTTGGAACAGCTCATACTCCAGCTTTTTAATCTTGTCCTCGGCGCCCAGTATCTTCTCTTCCCACTCTTTCAGTTCTTCGGTAATATAACGCTCGGCATTGACCAGGGTCTGCTTACGCACATAGCTGTCGGGCACCTTCTCCTTGTGTACATGGGTCACCTCCACATAATAACCGAACACCTTGTTATAACTGACTTTCAGGGTACTGATACCGGTGCGTTCGCGCTCGTTTTGCTGATACCGCAGCAGCCAGTCCTTGCCCTGATCGGCGATTTTGCGCAGCTCATCCAGTTCGCCGTTAAATCCTTCGCGGATCAGATTGCCTTCCTGAATGGTCATCGGCGGATTATCCACCAGGGCGCGGCCGATCTCCTCTGCCAGTTGCGGCAACGGCTCAATCTCTCCGGTAAGCGCCGCCAGACGAGGGGTATTCCCGGCGCCCAGCAAATCCTTAACCGGTTGCAGTTGCAACAGGGAATCCTTCAACAGCACCACATCCCGACCGTTGGCCCGCCCGGTGGCAATCCGCCCCAGCAGGCGTTCCATATCAAACACGGAACGTAAATGCTCATAGAGTTTATGACGCAGACCCCGGTCGGCCAGCAGTTCGGATACCCCCTCCAACCGTTGTTCGATCTCCTGTTTTTCCAGCAGGGGATGTTGCAACCACTGCTTCAGCATGCGCCCGCCCATCACCGTGGCCGTATGATCCAAAACCGACAGCAGGGTGTTTTTGGAACGCGGCCCGTCCGCGGACCAGTCGATCTCCAGATTACGGCGGGTACTTTCGTCCAGGATCATGAAACGGGAAAGATTGACCACGGAAAGGGAGACAAAATGGGCCAGCCGGGGCTTGTAGTTTTCGGTAATGTAATGAATCACCGCCCCGGCCGCTTCCACCCCCACGGTTTTGTCCTCACAGCCAAAGCCCTTCAGGGAATGGGAGTTAAAATGACGTATCAGGGTATCCCGGGCGTATTCCAGCTGAAAAACCCAGCCGTCCCGTTGGGTGATGATGGTCTCGAGATGGTTTTTAATGCGCGCGCTGAAATACTCATAGTCATAATCCGGCACCAGCACTTCCCGCGGCTGATAGCGGATCATATTATCGAGAATACGCTCCTCGGGGAACTCGGACAGCCAGAAGGCGCCGGTGGAAACATCGGCCAGGGACATACCGCATTGCCCATCCCGGCGGGAAAGAGCCATCAGGAAGTTGTTGCTTTTGCCGTCGAGCAGTTTTTCATTCAACGTGGCCCCGGGGGAGGCAATTTCCACCACTTCCCTTTTTACGATGCCTTTGGCCAGCTTGGGGTCTTCCACCTGTTCGCAGATGGCCACGCGTAAACCGGCATTGAGCAGTTTGGGCAGATGGCTGTCCAGCGAGTGATAGGGAAATCCGGCCAGGGGCACATCGGCGCTTTTACCATGGGCCCGTTTGGTCAGGGCAATACCCAGCACACGCGATATGGTTTTGGCGTCCTCATAAAAGGTTTCGTAAAAATCGCCCATGCGGTACAACAGCACCACATCCTTGTAATCCGCCTTAATGGACAGATATTGATCCATCAGGGGGGTTGTTTTCGCTTTTTGTTTGGCCATAAAAGGAAGTTAGGTAAAATTGACAGGCGCTAAATTTAGAAAGGGGGGCTACATATTGCCAATTTAATTCATTCTCCCCCGGTAGTACGTGCGGCACGCACGGTTTCCATCATTTGCTCAAAGGTGGTTTTACTGGGAATGCCCATGATATGATACCGCGGATTATTGTCAAAGATAATGGTGGGCACGGAATGGATATGCCACCTGGCGGCCTGAGCATGGCCACTGGCGCCGGCCAGACTCATTACCTCAAAATCGAGATCGTCCCTTTCCTCCGCCCATTGCTGCATGCGTCTGATGGACTCACCGCAACCGACGCAGGTGGGGTGGGTGAACAGAATGGCTTTTATTTTCCGGCTCATACCTCAAACCCCAGGCAATGCACGCATTCGCTGAGCTGCCACTCCTCAAAATGGGCGGCGTAGAGTTTGCCGGCCTCTTCCCCACTTACATAAAAAGAGGGCACGTCCACCCCCTCGTCGGGTTTAATGCGTATCAGCCAGCCTTTGGTGTAGGGATATTGATTGATCATATAGGTATCCTTCAGCAGCTCCTCATTGATGCCGGCAATTTCCGAGGGAAAGGGGACGCGGATCACGCCCAGCCATTTGGCCGCCTCCAGCATAACCACGGGCTTTTTTGCCTTACGGCGCACACCTTTTTTCCAGGGTTTGTAATGGAGCACCTTACCACCCAGGGTTTGGGCCATATCACTCAGGCCGATGGTCCAGGTGCCATCGCCCTCATCCCGCAACCAAAGATGCTGTTCCGTGTCGTACCACAAATCATGGGGGATGATGCAGTTTTGCACCACGGTGTGGGGTTTATCGATTTTCGGACCAAAAAGATTCATATGCCTCCCTAAGAACTGTCCATCACCCGCCAGGGGCGGAACGTATTTTATATCCTATGTCATTTAAGATGAATAACTCTTTTTATAAGATACAAAATTTCAGGGTTGAATAGGAAGTCTTATCTCACCGGGATGGAACGGAAGCGAAACAGACAGGA
>Ga0256832_1003351_pt1 | contig 10891 bp, 6 predicted proteins | sample 134614metaG_FD_190534 | JGI IMG/M metagenome (GOLD analysis project Ga0256832, IMG submission 190534) | Hydrothermal vent microbial communities from Lau Basin, Pacific Ocean - 134-614 | ecosystem: Environmental > Aquatic > Marine > Hydrothermal vents | place: Pacific Ocean: Lau Basin | collected...
TTTCATCGATTTGGGCTGATTTTGGACTATGTTTTGGGCGTCTTTCATTTGATGAGCGGATACGGTGCTTTGGCTAGTTTTCCGGAGAATAATTGGTGGTATTTGAGTTTATTTTTGGGCGCTGTCGTGCTCTTTCCTTTGATGTATCGAGAATCTAAGGGGCGGCAAGCCTTTTTTGTGCTGGCTCTGCCCTTGTTTTTTATGTGGAAACATGCCATGTCCAGAGAAGATCACAACCACAACGCCATCCTTTTTGGCTTCTTGATTTTATTTTGGGGAATTATTTTTGTGGTGGCTGACCGCAAAAGTTGGAAGCTGTTGGTCTGGCCCATTTGGAGTCTCTTGGCTTTTTATGGAAATATGTCTCGACTCCCCGGCTTTCGCCAAATAAGTATTGATAATCAACGAGTTACCTACTTCAACAAATGGATTTTGCATACCCAAAGCACCAAAGATGAAGACCACCAACGCATGATTCATAATTTGGCGAAAGCTCAACTAAGTCCTGAATTTTTGAAAATTATCGGCTCAGAAACCATCGACTTTTTCCCTTGGGAACTCACTTACGCAAAAGCCAACCCGATTCATTGGCAACCCCGTCAGACGCTCCAATCCGGGCATTTTTCGCATTGGTTTGATGAGACCGATGCCCGGGCATTTCAGTTGGATACCGGCCCCGAATGGCTTCTTTTTCATCTGCCGGATGGCCAATTGAATGGCTTGGACGAAGCCTACTTACTCAATGACGAGCCATTGGTCATCCAATCCATATTGAGTCATTATCATCCGGTAAGCCGGCAAAACGAGCTTATTTTATATCAAAAAAACACCAATTCCGGTCTCCAAGTCAACGATTTATTCCAAGAAGACATCCGCTGGAATCAATGGGTGGACGTACCCCAAGATACCGGGGCGGTTATGCGGGTCAAAGTCAAGTTTCAACCGGCTACGGCTCTGCGCCTAAAGACGTTTTTATATAAAGGCCAACCTTTTTTTATAGATTATCTGACCCGGGACCATGCGCTTTACACCTATCGCTTTACCCCGTCTAATGCCCAAGACGGATTGTGGGTCAATCCACTTTTCAGAAAACCTGCGGAGACCCGCCCGGCGCCTGTCATCCAACAAATCAGATTGCGGACAATCGACACTACGCTCGTCTCTAATCCCATCATTCAGTGGCAACAACTCCGCCCAAAAAACGGGCTGTCACCGGATGATCTATTTGGAAAAACAAGCCGCAAAGAGACCCTGCTTTTGGACACGGTGCTCCACCGCAAGGCACACTTCCCTGCGCCCCCGTTTTTGGAAGAAGGAATTGTCTCCACAGAGGCTTATGATTATGGATTCACCATCCGGCTCGAAGATTATTGGGCTCAAGGATTGGATAGTCTGCATGTCAGATACCAAACTATTTTTAAGGGGCCCATCAATACCGGCACGGTCATCGCCTATTCGGTCAAAGATAGTCCCCACGACTTTTGGCGAAGTCAGCGATTGACCACAAAATTTCTGAATAGCTGGAATTTTGCGCAAGCCTCCTTCCTCCTGACCAAAGAAGAATATCCGGCCGGCTCCTGCACCATCGTATTATGGAATCCCGACCGCAATCCCCTTCGGTTTTCGGAGACCCGGCTCTTGCTGATGCGGTGAAGGGAGTCAGGGGGGCAACAAAAAAATAAAAACAGCCTGAGAAGGGTAAATTGCCCCATCGACGCCTGTAGAAACCGCCGGTACTGCCCTACTCCTTTACAAATCGTGCCACCTGCCCTGAAGGTGTCCGGACAAAATAAACCCCTTTAGGCAGCTTCATTACATCCAATTCCTGAATAGATGTTCCGGCAGGCACCGTCCTTTTTTCCGCAAGGAAGCGCTGCCCATAAATACTAAAAATCTCCAACGAAAGGTCTTGCGCCACGTCACTTTGTATGGACACTTGAATAAAGCTATGCGCCGGATTAGGGAAGATTTCGGGGTGCATCGAGTCCGATAGGCTTTCATCATTTTGGCGCAAGCCCATAAAAGCGCCCGTACAAGACCGCTCTAGGACAAAACGTTTTTCCACCCATTTATTCACCATTTGCCACGTTCCGGCCCAAAAATTCATGACGGCGTAGTCATTTTGGTCACTATTTTGATAGCTCAAATCCAGGCTCACACTAGTGCCCGACGACCAAGCCGGTTGGCCTTCGCTTTCGGCATCGTTAAAGCCTATAAAAACCATTTTGTCGCCCAAAGTAGATTTTAAGAAATCATTTTCGTCTTGCGACTGAATATCCGCCAAATGCCCATTGCCGGCAACTGCCGAATGAGCGGCTTCCCAAGTGAGCTTATTTTCCGAAAGGAAATACACTTGATTTTCAAACTCGCCTAAGTATTCATAACCGGCCAACTCAGAAGGACAAGGATTAAAATCATGAACCGTAATCGTAAAACGACAAGAGTCCTCCTGCCCACAATTATCTGTAGCCAAGTAGGCAATCTCATGAATCCCCACATCAAAGAGCGAACCGGAAGGCAAGCCTTCTACTTGCGTAAAAATAACTTCATCCCCTTGCGCACAATCCGATGTAACCGACGCCAACTCCCACGACACTGCAATATTGGTCTGCGTGTCTTCCAAGTTAACGTCCTTATTTTCAGGGCATTGCAGCGCAAATCCTTGGGGCATAATCGACTGATAACCGGCATAAAAACGACGACCTAAATCCAATTGACCGGCCGTATTATAGTGTATTTGATTGTACCACCAACGGGCAACGCCCCCCGTGGGCACATAGGCGGCATGTGCGTCGTTGTCCACAAAATTAACTTCAGCGGCATTGACCGTAGCGGTACAACAGGCCGCCGGGGGATCCACTTGGCCAATCATCACCGGCAAGTCGGGCGCCCCCAATTGATTGCGCAAGCCTTGTACAAAAGATGTCAATCGAGACTCGTACAATCCCGCTTCTTGGGGACTAAATGCGTCGGTCTCTCCCTGCATCCAAACCAAGCCGGCCAGTTCATAGTCTTCATCCAGATTAGCCAAACTCCCATTGATATGATTCATCAAAGTATTGTAATGCCAGACACCGGGGAGCCAATCTCGCATCCCGGAGCCGCCATAGCCATATTTGATGATTAGATATTTTTTGTCCGGATGAGCTTGCGCAATTTCGTGAACAAAGCCTACTTCCGGGCCAAAATTACCGGCGGTCTCAAAATCGGTATAAACCGTCCAATTGGCCAAATCTGAAAACCGGACATTGGCAGGCAAGACCCTTAGTGCGGGATTCAACTCATTTGTCACGCCCCCTCCGGTCATATTGGATTGGCCGGCAAAAATAAATACTTGAACCGGGCCAAAATCAACCGGCGGTACCCAAGAACCATCACAATTCACTTCCATAATAAAAGGCCGCTCTTCCCACTTATTGCCAAAAGCCCAGTGGCCGTCCCAAAAATTCATCACTGCAAAGTCGGCGTCTCCTGTATTGCCACTACTCAAATCCAAAGTCACGGGTTCTCCATTCGTCCATCTGGCCATGCCTTCTTGATTTTCATCATTGAGTCCAATAAAAACCATCCGCCCCCCGAGATGCTCTTTGATAAAGTCATTTTCTGCTTGTGTGTTGATGGTTGCTAGATACCCTCCTTTGAGCAGGGTCAGATGATTGGCGTCCTTCCAATTCAAGTTTTGGTTGGATAGATAATAGCCATGCCCTTCAAAATCTCCCAGCTTAGTAAATCCGGAAATATCATCACACGTTTGGGCATGGTTAGCTTGCGCAAAAAAGAAAGAAAAGAACAAAAGAGAGAGCACTTTGGATGCATACATAAGTTGTCAAAATTATTTGTAAAGCATTAAAAGACAAGGAGTTAAAACACACATAAACAAAAAAGTTCATAAATTGTGGAGATAACATTCAAACTTCGTTTTTTTTATACCGGAAACCCATTTGGCTTTAGCGTCGGTACTTCCGAATTCATTCGGGAGATGGGGACTTTCTTTTGGATCGGCTTTCTTTTTCGCCAAATAAATTTGGCGCTACCAAGGAACGGTGTAGCGGTGTAGCGGCATGACGGTATAACGGGTAGGCGGCCACACAATTTAGTTTTTTTTGGGGGTCTTCCTTTTTTTTTAGCTACTCCCTACTTCTCCACTCTTAATTCTGCATTCTTCCATCTTAATTCCTGTTGGGGCGTGTCGGATTGAAGAGTTAAGAGTTACGAGTTACGATTTTAGAAGTAAAAGGAGTGCCCGCCAAATAAAAAATCCATATTTCGTGGATTTGTTGGTAGTTCCAAATTTATTTGGAACATGGATTTTTCAGCCAAATAAATTTGGCTGCTACCAAGGCCGTAAAGGCCCCTTTCCGCAAAGGGGATTTTTGGGGATTTCATGAAAAAAGTCTTTAAATATTTTGGGGATTGGGGGCAAGAGCTATAGCGGGGGCTGCTCCACACTTCTCAACTCTTAACTCTGCAATCTTAACTCTTAATTCCGGTTGGGGCATGACGGATTGAAGAGTTAAGATTGACGAATTCAGATTTTAGAAGTAAAAGGAGTGCCCGCCAAATAAAAAATCAATATTTTGTGGATTAGTTGGTAGTTCCAAATTTATTTGGAACAAGGATTATTTAGCCAAATAAATTTGGCTGCTACCAAGGCCGTAAAGGCCCCTTTCCGCAAAGGGGATTTTTGGGGATTTCATGATGAAAGTCTTTAAATATTTTGGGGATTCGGGGCAAGAACTCTAATGGGGACTATTCTTCACTTCTCATCTCTTCATTCTGCAATCTTCCATCTTAATTCCGGTTGGGGTGGGTCGGCTTTTCTTTTTCGCCAAATAAATTTGGCGCTACCAATCAGCCAAATAAATTTGGCGCTACTGAACTTCCCACAAAATTTAACACTATTTAACAGTTAAAGCTCAATAAATATCATCAAAACGCCTTATCTTTGTACGAATAGCATAATATGGACAAACCATCTATTCTTGTAAGTATTAGACTCCCGCAAAGAATTCACCGGTCGTACCATTATGCTGAATCCATCACAGAATAATTAGACTTATGAAAATTTTAGTCCCCATTGTCCTATTGAGCTTACTGACCTTTGCCAGTTGTAAAAAAACAACTGAGCCTATTATCATTGACCCCTATCATGATGCCTATATTGAAACGAGCAAGGTCTTGGATGTACCGGAAATAGCCGTTGATTATGCACCTGAGTTTCCCAGTTACTTAACGAGGAATGGATTTATAACCCCAGACGTGGACAACGAAAAAGCGACCTTGGGTCGGGTATTATTTTACGACAAAAACCTGTCTAAGACCAACGAAGTCTCCTGCGCATCCTGCCACATTCAAGAAAAAGCCTTTGCCGATGGCAAAAAGGTCAGCGATGGCATCAACAATAGACAGACTACCCGAAACTCTATCGGGCTAACGAGTGCCATTAGCATTGGTTCTTCTTATGGAAGCGGTACACCTAGCAGCTTTGGGGGTGGAGTCATCAATTTCTTTTGGGATGACCGTGCCGAAAGCGTAGCCGAACAAGCCACCCAATCCTTGGCCAGTGACCGCGAAATGGGTATGAGTATGCACGAGGTTGTAAGTAGAGTCAAAGAAAACCAAAAATACTACAAATGGCTCTTTATGGAGGCGTATCCGGATGGCATCAGTGAAGATAATATTTTGGATGCCATTCAGCAATTTGTCAATACCATGGGTAGTTTTCACTCTCGATTTGACGAAGGTATGGAAGCTAATAATGGCAACGCAGAAGATGATTTTGCCAATTTCACTGTTTCTGAAAATAAAGGAAAGCAAATCTTCATGGAAAAATGTGCATCCTGCCATAGCCAATTTGCCGCAAGGTCTTTGGTACCTGTAGCCAACAATGGCTTGTATCTACATTATCAAGATAAAGGAAGAGGCGCTTTGCCTAATCACACTTCAGCTGAGAATGGAGTCTTCAAAGTTCCTTCTCTAAGAAATGTCGCTTTGACCGCCCCTTACATGCACAATGGCTCCTTCGCTACTTTGGATGACGTCGTCGAGCATTACATCAGCGGCATCAAAAATCACGTCAACTTACACCCTAATCTAACAACTTACGGCCAACCCGGTCTGGGTTTGACTCATGCTGACAAGGCGCCATTAGTGGCCTTCTTAAAGACTTTGACAGACGAGTCGGTACGTACTGACAAGAGATTTTCGGATCCGTTTAAATAGTATTAGAACTGAATGGTGAAGTGTGAACACCTTACGGAAAAGCGTACTTTTAGGATAAAAAAACCTAAAAGTGCGCTTTTTTTCATGTCTAAATGTTAAAATTCAAATTTTCAGGCACTTCCATTTAGCCCCACACTACTTCTTGCAACTAGCTAATAATCAATCACTTAAGCCAACACATTAGCAATTTGCTAAAACTTTAACTATTTTTTTAACTCAGCAAACACTAACTTTTTGCCTATAACGTCTTATCTTTGGAATTGAGTAATAGTACATCATAGACATTACTCTTAATTATTCACACAAAATAAATCGTTATGAAGATTTTTATGCCCATCCTTTTTCTGGCCTTTTTGGTCTCGCTGACCAGTTGTAAAAAAGCCACAGAGCCCGTTACCATCAACCCCTACCACGATGCTTACGAAGAAGCCAGCAACTATGTAAATTTGCCTGAAAAGGCCTACGATTATTCCGTTGACTTTCCTCAATACTTAAAAAACAGTGCTTTCCGTGCACCTAAGATTGACAATGAGAAAGCCACTTTGGGTCGCGTATTGTTTTATGACAAAAAACTATCTAAGACAAATGAAGTCTCTTGTGCTTCTTGCCACATCCAAGAATTGGCCTTTGCTGACGGCAAAAAAGTCAGTGACGGTATCAATGATCGACAAACGACCCGTAATTCGATTGGCTTAGGTAGTACTGTTAATTTTGGTGCCTATTACGGCACTGCCAGTTTCTTTAACATTAACTTCTTTTGGGATGATCGCGCCAAAAGTGTAGCCGAACAAGCCACCCAATCATTGGCCAGTGACCTCGAAATGGGCATGCACATGCATGAAGTTGTCGAAAAGGTCAAAGAAAACCAAAAATACTACAAATGGCTCTTTATGGAGGCTTATCCCGATGGAATCACCGAGGATAATGTCTTGGATGCGATTCAGCAATTTGTGAACTCTATGGGCAGCTATCATTCGCCTTTTGATGAAGGCATGAACACCCATAACGGTGATGAAATGGCCTATTTTGATGAATTAAGCCCATTGCAGAACCAAGGAAAAAACATCTTTATGCAGCATTGTACTTCTTGTCACAGCAAATTTGCCGCAAGGTCAACAGTACCTACGGCCAACAATGGCTTGTACATGGTTTATGAGGATAAAGGAGTAGGCGCACGAGACAACAATTCAGCCTTTGATGGGGTATTCAAAGTCCCTTCGTTAAGAAATATCGAGCTTACCGGCCCTTATATGCATGATGGCTCTTTGGAGACCTTGGAAGACGTTGTAGAGCATTATATCAGTGGAATCAAAAATCACAGAAACTTGGCTTCACAATTAAAGACCAATGGTCATCCCGGATTGGGCTTGACAGAAGCAGACAAAGCGCCTTTAGTTGCTTTCTTAAAAAGTTTTACGGATGATTCTATCCTTACGGATGAAAGATATGCCGATCCTTTTAAGTAGGACATAACTAGATAGTTCTCTACTCTAATAAGTGCACAAGCGTACTTCCCTGATGAATTCATCTTGAGAAGTACGCTTTTTTTTGGTAACTGAATATAGATTAAGGATTAAGCATGCTGTTTTATGGCTACCGACCCAAGCTGAATTTATCAAAACTCGAGTTACGACTCCTTTTCTTTTTTCTAGGTGTTTCCTACTCGTTATTGGGTCAGACCCAAGCCATTTGGCAATATAGTTCCGCTTTTTGCGCAAGCGATCTCATCCACAAGGAGTTGACGGTCAATTATGAGTTTCTAAAAGTTGAAGATAATATCTTTGGACTATCCGGCGGCTTCAAATGGTACACACCATCTAAATTAAACGAGGGCATCGTAACTAATTATTTTACCGCAACGACCCAAGTCCACCCCAATTATCATAACACTCGACCGTCCCAAATCCACCGTAAAATTCAAAAAGATGTCCACTATTTTGATGGAACTACTTCTTACTCCCGGCTCGGCTACTTTGTCCCCTCCTTTTCCATTCCTGTGAGTTTTTTCTTTGTTCGTCAATTAACGCCCAAAAAACAGTCTTGGCAGCTTTCGCTAAAAATGGAGATGCTTTTATTTTTCCACAAGGGATATGCCTTGTCTATCAAAGGAAAACGAATAAAAAACTTTGGTTTTTCGCCTGAATACCAATCACAAATCGCTATGTATCAGGAAGTTGTCCGCATCACACCTACAGTGGAAACGAACTTTGACTACGCCATTGGCCTGCAAGGTCGAATTCGGTTATTCAAAAGATACTTTATAGACATTACCCCTAAACTACAAATTATGACAAAACCATTATTTAGTGTTGTTAAATATCATGGACTGCAAACCTTAACCCCCAAAATAAGCGTTTCATTGGGAAAATTCCGTACTTCACAAACAGCCATTAGCCATGAATAAATACAGTTTTTCTCTGATTATCATTTTATCGTTTTTTCTTGCCGAGCGTGCTTGCGCACAAATGACACCACCTAGTAAAGCCATCGGGATTAGGGTTTCTAGTTTAGTCAATTTGGAAGCTGTTGTTGATTGGCAGGTTCCCCTAAGCTCTAAAATAGCTCTCACCTTTTCCAGCGGCCTAAAATATTACCCTAATCTTCACTCGGCTTTACCCAACAACACCCATATCAAAAATTATTATACCGCAAAAGTAAATAGTGCCCTACTCAATCGCGGCCGTGCGCCAGACGGACAACTCAGCCATCCAATCGGCACCAAAAATGTCATTGAATATTACTACGACACCTATTCGCTTAATAAATATGGCAAAATTGTTCCTGTTGTCACCATCCCTATCCAACTCAACTACCGGCAATACCTAGGCAAAAAAAATAAAAAGAACCGATTCTTTATTCATAGCGGCCTCAATCTATATGCCCATTTTGGCCAAAGAGTGAAAACAACGACCACTTTTCTGAATCTAGTAGAACCGGCCTCTAGCCCAACAAGCCGTTTTTTCTTTTTTACCGGAGAGACTACGGGCAAATTCAAGGAGGAGATGGACACCCGAAGTGGCCTAGCTTTTACGACCACGATTTCTTCGGGCTTTGGCTGGCAATTTCCTTTCAAAGACAAATACTTTGTGGAAGTGAATCCAATCGTAGAATTTAATCTCCAATATGCTGACAGCCTGATTAAATATCATGGTTTTCGACAGATTCAGCCGCAAATGTTGGTTACTTTGGGGAGGTATTTGCGTTGAGTTGATGAAGTTGATTCGCTGCGCTAGTTGAAAGAGTTGATTCGCTCGCATGCTTCGCTAGTTGAAAAGTTGAGACATTCGCCTTCGGCTCTCTTGTTGAGACTTGTCCCGATTACTATCGTGGATTCGGACTTCGGGTTGAGAGCTTCGCAGGTTGAGATGATATGGGTTTTTGTTGAGGGTTTTATTTCATTATTTGGCATTCGTTATTCATCATTCGATATTCTGTTTGGTTGTTGGAATTGAATCGCTCGTTAGGTTTCCGTGGCACGTACGGTTTGCGTGCCAACGGGGATTCTGTACTAGGGGGACCGGAATATCACTCTTTTCGCGAAAGCACTTCTTCGGGCTTTTCTTCGGTAGTTGGTTTGGAGATGATTTTTTCAAGGAGGAACTGCTTTTCGGTGTCCACAATATCACCTTGTGTCCAAGCGACCAACATGGCATCGACACCATATTCCTTTTTTTCGTCTGCGTCCAATAGAAGATAATGAACATCTACTTTGTGTCCGCCCCAAGCTTTGAAGAAATCTCTCTTAGAAATCGGAAAGGATGTGTCAAAGATGGCAATGGTCTTGCCTTCCAAACTATCCCGGGGAATCATCACTAATCCACTGATATAAGAGGCTTCCGTCTTTGTCAAGGGCCCCGGCTTACTCTTTTTCAAGGTTTTACGAAAGTACTTGTCATACATCCAATTCAAGACGGCAACATCTTGTGTTTTTCCAATGGCTGCGGTTCGACGACAAGTAGTGGTTTTACCCCGCTTGGCGAAGACCAAATACTCTTGGCCATTCTCGAAGTTCATGCCACAATCGCCGCTACCGATGCCGGAAGTAATCGTCACCTTTCGCTTGCGCTTGCCTTTCCAAACTTTTAAGACTTCAAATTCATAAGAAATAGGGTAAGCCCTAAGATTGACGGCTATGACCCGGCCGCGAAAGACTTGATCCACTTCTTTTAACTCCTTTTTAAGGGGAAGCGGGACACAGTCGCAGCCAAAGATATCCCCTGAACCATAAATCAAGAGGATAATAATTAGGAATAGTTTATTCATCGGTAGTACTCAATTTGTTGTATAATCCCCAAATTTAATATAAAACAATCTAGGAATACACAAAATTACATGTTTATTTGATATATAAAGTGAAATAATGGCCTATACGTTCATTTTTTTCTTTGGATTAACAGTTTCTTATGATTTTGATGGGTGGTTTTGGGGTTTAGATTTTTTTTGTCTTTGGTCTTTTGGGCGCGCCTGTGGCGCTTTTGGTCTTTGGCTTCGGTAGTAGTTTGTTTTTGGCTTTATTGCCGGATGCTTGACTTTTGTGGTTGAGGGAGTTGAAGAAGTTGATTCGCTGCGCTAGTTGAAAAAGTTGAGAACGTTCGCCTTCGGCTCTCTAGGTTGAGAACTTGTCCTTCGGACTTCGTGGTTGAGTGCTTCGCAGGTTGAGATGATTTGG
>Ga0256832_1003352_pt1 | contig 10889 bp, 8 predicted proteins | sample 134614metaG_FD_190534 | JGI IMG/M metagenome (GOLD analysis project Ga0256832, IMG submission 190534) | Hydrothermal vent microbial communities from Lau Basin, Pacific Ocean - 134-614 | ecosystem: Environmental > Aquatic > Marine > Hydrothermal vents | place: Pacific Ocean: Lau Basin | collected...
AATCAAAGTGGCTTACAGCACCGACTGGAAACTAAAAGTCATAACATGGCAAATTCACTCGGGCGTAAAAAAGTGCCGCTTGTTCCTCGCACTGTTTTTGCTGGCGGTGATGTGAAGCGTTAGGTGAAATGATCAATACAAATGCAAAAACAGCCCTGTGTAGACTGTTAAGGCTAGGGTTGGTGCCGAAGAGATTGCAGTCTGTTTTCGAGGAGGAAGGAATTATTGTTTTTGATGAGGGTGTTTGTGGCAGATTAGTCACAAAAAATGTCGACGGTCCAGGTAAACGATATCGCTGTCGTTCAGAATGGTTTTGCGGCTTCCTCGTTGTAACGAGACTGCATGTTGTGTGCTATACCTTCAGAAAACGCCAAATCAATATTTCTGTTAACGACAACAAAATCAAAAATTTGTATGTTTGTCGGGCAAATATACAAGAGCTTCACCTTTCATTTGAGTCATCAGATTACAGAGATGGTTGGCAGGGCGTTATCGAATTCCGGTTCTATACGGAAAAGGCTCTTCAGTTCTGTGATGCTTTATTGGGAATAGGTGTGAAAAAAGGCACTGCCCCTGGCCGTGATGTCGCTAATACCTCATAGCTGGAAGAGATTTTCATCGATGTGTAATAAATCCATGAAGAAAATCCTGGCCAAATTACTGGTCATCCCCAGCATTGTTATTGCCATGTCAGGTTGTACAGGCTTACACCGTCTGGCATACATGTACAGTGACAACGCGTTAGATCCGAATGTGCACCACTATAAAGATGGTGGTAAGAGCATTTATTATGAGTTCCATGTTGGCGATAAAACAAATGATACTTTTATATTTTTCTATGGGGGTTCAGGCTGTGTCAGTTGGAAATCCGTGTTACCGGGATATGTTGACGGATTGTCTACACCAGCAAAGGTATTGGCCTTAAATAAGAGGCATGTGGGTGATCGAAGCACTGGCATGATGGGTTGTAATAAAAAATTTCATCTATACAACAATATTGAACAATGGGTGTCGGATTACTCGGATTTTATTTTGTCCCAAATTGGAAAGGGCGAGCATCGCCCAAAGAATGTCGTGTTGGTTGGTGTATCGGAAGGTGTGATTCCAGCAGTAAGGGTCGCAGGCCGGTTCCCCTTCGTTACGCATCTGGCCGTCATTGGGGGTGGGGGGTTTACAATGAGAGCCTCTCTGAAAATGCTGTACAGGAAGGGAGATATTTTGTTTGATGTTGATGATGGCTGGCGAAGAATAAAAGAAAAACCGGATAGTATTGATGATACCTGGTATGGGAATACATATCGTTGGTGGTCGCAGATCTTGGATTACGATTATCTGCCATATTTTCTCGACCTGAATATTCCTGTTCTGGTTGGAATAGGGGAGCAGGATGAGAGTGTGCCGGTAGAGTCGGCCTATTTTTTGAGAGATCGGTTTCATGCGGCTGGCAAGAAGAATCTGATATTAAAGGTCTATCCCATGGCAAACCACAGGTTGATCAGTAAAAGTGTTGATTATAAAAAGGAATTTTTCAATACCCTGGGTAGTATGCTTTAATATGCAAATGGGTTGATTTCCTGAGTTCATCATTAGAGATGCGAACTTGAGCAAAAGGTATGGCGCTTGATGTTCATGCAAAAACACACTAATGGTGTAAATGGTTTATTTATATAAACGTGTTGCTAATATTTTTGACAAACTATTAACCTCTAAGTACAGGTTAATGTGGATGTTGCGATATAAATCAGTAGCGCTGATAAGCAAATGTTATTTGGTTTGGTAGCGCAATGCCATGTCAAGCATAAAAGAATCAGATTGGAAGCTATTCAAAGAGATCAAGAAAAAAGCGTTGGAACGGTTCTATAGCCAGGCGTTGGATGAATTTGCGGCAATTATTCAGGATCAATCATCGACGGCGCGCGATCGTTATATGTCGTTGTATGAAAATGTCAAGGAAACCGACAGGCGGTTGATCACAATCTTCGATGCCCACAGTCGCTCGAAGGCAAGAGAGCAGTTATGGATGATACGGGAAGCGGGGCTGGTCGAGGAATACGATCTGGAAGGCTTGTCGGAAGAATTGCGCGAGGCGACAAAACCCTGGCTGTGAAACCGGGTTAGCGCATCTCGGTCGTCAATCCCCGTCCACTGCGGAAGTGCCATACACGCGGTATGTGCAGAATATCCGTGTCCTTGAGGATTTCATCGCTCAAAGGCGGGAAGGGAGACGCCAGGCGCACGATGCGAATGGCGGCATCGTCGAGGATCTTGTGGCCGGAGGAGCGCAGGAGCTTGACGGAATGCAGTGATCCATCGGGGTTGATGGCCACGTCGAGCAGCAGGCTGCCGTTGATGCCCTTTCTGACGGCTTCCTGCGGGTAGTTGAGGTTGCCGATTCGTTCCACCTTGGTGCGCCAGGCGTCCATGTAGCTGGCAAAGCGGTATTCCTTTGCATTGGCACCCCGTACATAGGTCTGGCGGGGGGAGATGGCGAAGCTCTTGCGGATCTGTTCGATCTTGGCCGAGATGTGCGCCAGCTCCTGACTGCGTTCGAAGAGCTGGGCGGCCGTGACCTTCTCTTCCGGGACCGGCAGGGGGATGTGCTGGGGCTTGCTGTCGATCTTCTCCGGGGCTTCCCTTGCCGTCAGGATTTCCTGCTGGGCCTGTTTCTTGGGCATGGGAGGCAGGGCCAGTGCGCGACGGCTGTCGGGGGCGATGCCCTGTTCATGGGTGGGGGACGGGTTGGAGAAGGGGCTGGAATCGCGCACCTTTTCCCGACGATCGCCGCCGCCGAGCTGATTGGCCTGGGCCAGGTATTCGGCCTCTTCCGGCGCTTCTTCCGAGCGGTTGCTGACCAGGGTGACCTCCATGGTGGAGAGGGTGGCATTCTCCGGCGGGGTGAGGTTGAAGGTCACGCCCAGAATGACGATGGCATGGAAGGCCAGCGCCAGGAAGACGGTCAGGCTGAGTCGGTCGGTGGTGGTGATCCGGACCGGATGTGAAGGCGCCAGGGTACTGCTCATCGGGAAAGTATATCGTTTTCGCTCGTCCTTGTACCGTGGACCGCGAGACCGATGATTGGTTTCAATCGGCACGTCTGCATCAGAAGATCCCCAGCCACGATTCGCCCTTGCGATGTTTTCGGATCTGTTCGGCGATGCGCGCGAAACCCGCTGCCTGGGCCAGATCGTCGGCGCGCTTGCGCTTGCGGTTGCGGATCCGGGTATCGGCACCGGCCTTGAGCAGTTGTTCGACCACGTCGGCATGGCCGGCCTGGGCGGCGAGCATCAGGGCCGTGTCGCCGGCCTGGTTGCGGGCATCGGGATCGGCGCCCTTCGCGAGCAGCAGGGCGACGCTCTTCGGGTGTCCCTGGGCCGCGGCGAGCATCAGAGGGGTGTCGCCATGCCGGTTGCGGACGTGAAGGTCGGCGCCGTGGTCCAGCAGCGTCCGGAGGGTGGCAGGGCTGCCCTTCCAGGCGGCCTGGTGCAGCGGTGTGAGGCCCTTGTGATCGGCCTTGTCGACCGAGGCGCCCCGTTCCAGCAGCAAGCCGGCAATGTCCGCCTGGCCGGCCGTGGCGGCATGCCAGAGCGCCGTGTGGCCCTGGTCGTCGGTCCGGTCCAGCGGGATGCGCGTGCGCAGCAGGCGTTCCAGCGTGTGTTTCAGGCCGTTGCGAACGGCCAGCAGGAGCGCGTCCTGATGGTCGAGGCGACCGAGGTTCGGATCGGCGCCGGCGGCGAGCAGGCGGGTGGCCGTGTCGTCGTGCCGGTTGGCCAGTGCATGCAGCAAGGGCGTGCCGCCGTTGGCGTCGCGGGCGTCGATCGGGGCGCCGGCCTCGATCAGGATGCCGATCGTGCGGGTTCGACCTGCGGCGGCGGCATGATGCAGCGCCGTGCGCTTGTGTCGATCACGCTGCCGGGGATCGGCGCCGGCGGCGAGCAGGCGCCGGACGATGCCGGCATGGCCCCTGCGGGCGGCCCGCATCAGGGGCGTCTGGCCTTCCGGGTCGCGGGCATCCACTTCGTGCCCGCTGGCCAGGAGATGCGCGACGAGATCCTCGAGGCCCCGCCAGGCGGCGATGGCGAGATCGGACCAGCCCCGGTAGGCCGCGTCCTTGCGCAGGGCGCGCAGGCGTGCCGAGGGTGACGGGGTTTCGCGTCGGGCGACGGCCGTGGGCTTGAGGCCCTGACGGGCGAGCAGGCGGGCAGTCTGTGCGTGACTGCGGGCCAGGTCGAGGGCATTGCGTCCGTCCTGGTTGCGATGGTCGATTCGGGCGCCGGCCGCAAGCAGTTGGCGCACGGTCTCGACATGTCCCTGCCGGGCGGCGATCAGCAGGGCGGTGTTGCCGTGATTGTCAGTGCTTTCGGTATTGGCGCCGGCCTCGAGCAGGGCGGCGACGATTTCGTTGCGGCCGGTGCGGGCGGCCAGCAGCAGGGCATTGTCGCCGACCGGATCCCGATGTTCGGCTGGGGCCCCCGATGCGAGCAGGCGTTGGACGAATGCCGGCCGGTTCAGGCGCACGGCCTCGAGCAGGGCGGTCTGTCCGTCGGATCGGGGCCGATCCCGCTGACCGGCCTCGAGCAGTCGTTGCAGGCCGTCCAGATCGTTGCGGCGGACACAGGCGACGAGATCGGGGCAGCCGGACTGCGCCGAAGCCGGTTCGGCGGCCAGTTTCCTAAGGCGCTCCCGGGCCTGGACATGGCCCAGCTTCGCCGCCCGTTCGAACCAGTGGCGGGCCCGGGCCGGATCCCGGGCGGTGCCGCGCCCCTGCTCGTACATGATGCCCAGACTGTAGCAGGCCGCCGGGTGATCGCGGCGCGCGGCCTGTTGCATGAGGCGCAGGGCCGTCGTGTCGTTGCGTGGCACGCCGCGCCCGGCGCGGAACATGCCGGCCAGCTGGTAGGCCGCCTCGGCGTTGCCCTGTCGCGCCAGGGGCGTCAGGAGCTGCACGGCGCGATCGTACTGGCGCAGGCGAATGGCCTTGCGGGCCGCGTCGAGTTCGTCGGCCAGGGCCGGTGAGCCGGTCAGCACCAGCAGGGCGAGGAGGAGGGCGGACAGGCGGGGCATGCTCAGGCGGTTCCGTACTTGGTTTCCACTTCGATGCCGATCTGCTTGAGGAACGGCGTCGGCAGGATGCCGCCGGCATTGATGATGACCGCATCGTTGGGCAGCGTGACTTCCTGACCATCGTGATCGAGGACCACGCTGTCCTCGGTAATGGTCTTGACGTTGGATTTCATGTACAGGGTGAGACGACTGTCCGCGACGGCGGCCTCGACCTTTTCCCGGTTCTTCGGCTTGGCCCGGTTGAAGGCTTCGCTGCGGTAGGAAATGCTGACCGTGGTGCCCGGTTCCTCGGCGATGCTGATGGCCGCTTCCAGGGCGCTGTCGCCACCGCCGACCACCAGCACCCGCTGGTTGCGGTACTGCTCCGGATCGATGAGCCGGTAGACCACCTTGGGCAGATCCTCGCCGGGCACGCCCAGCTTGCGCGGGGTGCCGCGCCGGCCGATGGCCAGCAGGACGCAGCGGGTGCGATACCGCTTCTTCGGCGTGACGACCTCGTGCCCGTCTTCCCCGGGTTCGATGGTCTCGACGCGCACCCCGGTTTCGATTTTGAGGTTGGTCTCCTTGCGCACGTTCTCCCAGAAATCCATCAGGGTTTCCTTGGTGGTTTCCCGGAACTGCATCTTGCCCACCAGCGGCAGTTCGGCCGGCGCGGTCATCACGATCTTGCCGCGCGGGTAGTGGGAGACGGTGCCGCCGAAGGTTTCCTGCTCGAGGGTGACGAAGCGCAGCTTGTGCTGCATGGCGGCCAGCGAGGCGGCAATGCCGGCCGGCCCGGCGCCGACGATCACCAGATCCAGCATGTCGCCCTTGCCGATGTCGTCCCGCTTGCGGATGGCTTCGACGGCCTCGCGCCCCTGGCGGATGGCGTTGCGGATCAGGCCCATGCCGCCGAGCTCACCGGCGATGTAGATGCCGGGGACATTGGTCTGGAAATCGGGCTGGACCAGCGGAATGTCCACGCCGCGTTTTTCGGTTCCGAACACCAGGGTGATGGCATCGAAGGGACAGGCGGTGCGGCAGGCGCCGTGACCGATGCAGTGACTCGGTTCGATGAGCCGGGCCTTGCCGTGGACCACGCCGAGCACGGATTTCTCCGGACAGGCCTTCACGCAGGCGGCGCAGCCGAGACACTTGTCCGCATCGATGCTCGGATGCAGGGACGCCGGCTCGGTCAGACCGGCGGCCCGGGCTTCTTCGTGGATGCGCAGGCTGCGCCGGCTGTGACGGGTTTTCAGGAACAGGTAGGCCAGCAGAACCAGGCCGAAGGGGAGTCCATAGAAGCGCAGCCAGAGGGGCAGTTCGGTCAACACGGCAGTCATGCGGGACCCTTGTCCGTGGCGTCTCGACGGGTGACCGGGCAGTTTAGTCTGTCGAGGATGCCGTTTCCCGGAAGGGCGTCACAAATCCCTGGCCGGTTTTCTGTCACACTGAATGGAAAAGGCCCCTTGAGCGGGCCAGTGTCCGGTCTGGAGAAACCATGAGCGAACTGGCAACCCGGGTTCCCTGGCGCGTCCTGCAACCGGCGGGAGAACGCCTGCTGTCCGTGTTGTTCACCGGGCTGATGATCGGCCTGCTGCTGCTGGGCTGGTGGCAGCGCGACAACAGCTATCTGGTGGCGGAATCCGGCCCGGGCTATGCCCTGGGCATCATCGGCGGCAGTCTCATGCTGCTGTTGCTCCTGTATCCCCTGCGCAAGCGCATCCGGGCACTGCACGGCATGCTGAGCATGAAGTTCTGGTTCCGGCTGCACATGATTTGTGGTCTGCTCGGTCCCCTGGCCATTCTCTATCATGCCAACTTCGGCCTCGGCTCGGTGAACAGCGCGGTGGCGCTGGTGTGCATGCTGCTGGTGGCCGGCAGCGGGCTGGTCGGTCGCTATCTCTATGTGCGCATCCATCGCGGCCTGTATGGCCGGCGCAAGGAGATGGGCGAGATGCAGGCGGCGGTGCAGCAGGCCGCGGAAGGGCTGAATACCCTGGTGGGCGAAGACTCCCCGGCGGCCGAACTGCTGCAGCGGACGGAACGGCTGGCGGCCAGCGAGGCGCATGGTCTGTGGCACAGTTTCCGCCTGCGACGGCTTACCCGCGCGGCCGTGCAGGAATGCCGGCAGGTCTGGCGCGGTGTGCTGAAGGATGCCGTGCGCCAGGGCGCCCTGGACAAGCGCGCGGCGCAACAGGCCTGGCGACAACTGAAGCGTTATGTCGAGGCCGTCCAGGCCGCGGCGGCCTTTCGCGTGAACGAGCGACTGTTTGCCTCGTGGCACGTGCTGCATCTGCCCCTGTTCATCATGATGCTGATCACCGGCATCATCCACGTGTTCGTGGTTCACATCTACTGATCGCCCAATGCGCGCGCGACGGCTCCTGTTACCGCTGGTCCTTGCGTGCCTGCCGTTTGCCGGCAAGCTGCACGCGGCGGATTTCGAGGCCTTCTTCATGCCGGGCAAGGTGGCCCGGGCCCACGCCGAGTTCGAAAAGACCTGCGACCGCTGCCATGGTGGCGAAGGCAAGCATGCCACGCCGCAGAAGTGCCTGGACTGTCACGATCATGCCGACGTGGCCAGGGACATCCGCCAGCACCAGGGCTATCACGGCCGCCTGCAGACCCGGGGCATCCCGGCCTGCAACCAGTGCCATCGGGAACACGAAGGACGCGGGGCCTCGCTGGTCGAACTCAACCCGGGCGCCTTCGACCACCGGCAGACCGACTTCGCCCTGGAGGGACGGCATCGTGGCGTGAACTGCCGGGCCTGTCACCGGCCGAAGGAAAAATACCGGCAGGCCAGACGGGAATGTGTTGCCTGTCACCGCAAGCAGGACGTGCATCAGGGCAAGCTGGGCAAGAAATGTGAAAACTGTCACGTGGCCCGGGGGTGGCGGGAGTCCGGCTTCGACCATGATCGCAAGACCGATTTTCCGTTGCGCGGCAGGCACGACAAGGTGGCCTGTGTCCTGTGCCACCCCGGCAACCGTTTCCGGAAGACCCCCAGCCGCTGCGCCGACTGCCATGCCGTGAACGATGTGCATGGCGGACGCTACGGACGCAAGTGCCAGACCTGCCATGTCGAGCAGGGGTGGAAACGGATCCGGTTCCGACACGATCGGGATACGGACTATCCCCTGCGCGGACGTCATGCGCGGGTGGCCTGCGATGCCTGCCATACGGGCAAGCTGTACGGGCAGAAACTGGAAACCCGTTGTGTCGCCTGCCATCGCAGCGACGACGTGCATCAGGGCCGCAACGGCAAAAAATGCGATGCCTGCCATTCGCCGCAGGGCTGGGGCAAGAGCGATTTCGACCACGACCGCAAGACCGATTTCCCCCTGAAGGGCCGGCACCGCAAGCTGGTGTGCGAGGCCTGCCACCGCGGCCGGGCCGGCGAGGAACTGGACACGGCCTGCATCGCCTGCCATCGCGATCGGGACGTGCACGACGGGCAGATGGGCAAGGACTGCGCGCAATGCCACAACGCCGCAAGCTGGCAGGAAAAGGTCTTCTTCGAACACGACATCACCCGCTTCCCGCTCATCGGTATGCATGCGGTGGCGGCCTGTGAGGCCTGCCATGTCACGGGTCGCTATCGGGATGCGCCGCTCGAATGCATAAAATGCCATCGGGATCGGGACGAACACGATGGCCGCTTCGGTCCGGACTGTGCCAAATGTCACAATCCCAACAGCTGGGCCAACTGGCTCTTCGACCACAAGCAGCAGGCGGACTTCGCCCTCGAAGGCGCTCACGGGAAGATCCGCTGCCGCGCCTGCCACCGGCGGGCGCGCAAGGCCGGCGAGCGTCGATCAAAGGATTGTGTGCGCTGCCACCAGGCGGACGACGTGCACCGCGGTGCCTTCGGCCGGCAGTGCAACCAGTGCCACGACACCACGGACTTTCGCCGGGCCCGCGTTCGCAACACCCCGGTGCGACGCTGAAGGTCGACGGTTTCGGGTCACCGGTTCGGTTGTCATGCCTTCTTCTGATAATGCCGATGTTGTGAGTTGCATCACCCTTGAGCGACGCCCGGGTTTGCTAGATTTGCGCCACCAACAAGAAAAAGAACGGATCATGGATCATGAAAACGCACTGCGCTTTCCCGGCATGCCGGCTGTTGTTGCTCGTCTTCCTCATGCTTTCCGCGCCCCTGCAGGCGGCGGATCGTGACTTCGACCACTTCACGACCGGTTTCATCCTGACCGGCGCCCACACCACGCTCGAATGTTCGCGCTGTCACCAGCAGGGCGTGTTCAAGGGCACGCCCCGCCATTGCGCCGGTTGCCACAACGGGGTGGTGGCCGTGGGCAAGTCCTCGCGGCACATCCGCAGCAACAACGCCTGTGGCGACTGCCATACCACCGTGGCCATGCTCCCGGCCCGCTTCGATCATCGCGACACCCAGGGCGCCTGCACCACCTGCCACAACGGCGGACCGGCACCGGGCAAGAACCCCGGCCACATCAATGCCGGCAACCAGTGCGAGCGCTGCCACAACACGCTCGATTTCCGGCGCGTCTCGCGCGTGGATCACGGCGCCGTGCAGGGCACCTGCGAAACCTGCCACAACGGCCGCACCGCCCGCGGCAAGCATGGCCGCCACGTGCAGACCACCGAAAGCTGCGATACCTGCCACGATACCAACAGCTGGCGCACGGCCCGCTTCACCCACGTCAACGTCGATGGCCGTTGCAGCACCTGTCACGATGGCAAGCAGGCCACCGGCAAGCAGGCCAACCACATCACCACCACGGACCAGTGCGATACCTGTCATACGACCATGGGCTGGGTGCCGGCCCGTTTCCGTCACATGAACGTCGCCGGCCGTTGCAGCTCCTGCCACGACGGCAGCCAGGCCACCGGCAAGCCGTCGAATCACGTGCAGACCACGGCCCAGTGCGACAGTTGCCACACCACCATGGGCTGGGTGCCGGCCCGCTTCAACCACGTCAACGTCGCCGGCCGCTGCAGCACCTGTCACGACGGCAGCCAGGCCACCGGCAAACCGGCGCGCCACGTGCAGACCACGGCCCAGTGTGACGACTGCCACGCCACCACGGGCTGGCTGCCGGCCAACGTGAATCACGCCAACCTGTCGGGCACCTGCAGCAGTTGCCACAACGGCACCACCGCCAAGGGCAAGTCGGCGAACCACATCCAGACCACGGCCCAGTGCGATACCTGCCACGCCACCAACGCCTGGACGCCGGCCCGCTTCAACCACAGCAACGTGTCCGGCACCTGTTCGAGCTGCCACAACGGCAGCCAGGCCACCGGCAAGCCGGGCAAGCACATCCAGACCACCGGCCAGTGCGACAGTTGCCACACCACCATGGGCTGGACCCCGGCACGGGTCAATCACGACTTCGTCAGCGGCAGTTGCAGCACCTGCCACAACGGGACCACGGCCCGGGGCAAGACCGGCAACCACATCCAGACCACCGCCCAGTGCGACACCTGCCATACCACCACGGCCTGGACCCCGGCCCGCTTCGACCACAGCGGCGTGAGCGGCACCTGCAGCAGCTGTCACAACGGCAGCACGGCCAAGGGCAAGCCCGGCGATCACATCCAGACCACTGGCCAGTGCGATGCCTGCCACAGCACCGCGGGCTGGAAGCCGGCGCGGGTCGATCACGCCGTCGTCACCGGCAGTTGCAGCAACTGCCACAACGGCAGCACGGCCAAGGGCAAGCCGGGCAACCACGTCCAGACCACGGCCCAGTGCGATACCTGCCACAGCACCAATGCCTGGACCCCGGCCCGCTTCGATCACAGCAACGCCGCCGGCACTTGCTCGAGCTGCCACAACGGCAGCACGGCCAAGGGCAAGCCGG
>Ga0256832_1003353_pt1 | contig 10888 bp, 23 predicted proteins | sample 134614metaG_FD_190534 | JGI IMG/M metagenome (GOLD analysis project Ga0256832, IMG submission 190534) | Hydrothermal vent microbial communities from Lau Basin, Pacific Ocean - 134-614 | ecosystem: Environmental > Aquatic > Marine > Hydrothermal vents | place: Pacific Ocean: Lau Basin | collected...
GCAGTGGTGGCCCGAGTTCGGCGGATTCCAATTTCGGCGGGAACAATGCCGCGATCAACATCGGCGGCGGCCGTGCGCCGGATTGGCTTTTGCCGGCGGCCCTGGGCGTCGTTGTCCTGGTCGTCCTACTGAAAAAGGGGTGAGCCGTGGGCATTTTCGGCGGTGATTCTTCGTCGTCCAATCGTACCGACGTCCGTAACCAGCAAACGGCCGGCGAGGATGTGGAGGGCATCATCGCCGGCGCCGGTTCGCGGGTGACGGTCCTCGATGGCGGCGCGATCGCCGATGCGTTCGACCTGGGCGGAAAGGCGGTGGACGTGTCCGGCCGGATCGCGGCCAACGCGGTAGCCCAGACCGGCCAAAGCCTTTCGGATATCCTCGGCTTTGCCGGTTCGGTGATCGACAAGGGCGGATCGCGCCTGCTGCAATTCACCGATTCAGTAATCGACCGGAACAACGTCAACCTGCGCCGATCGGTCGATGCCGTCCGCTCGGCCTTCGAGCAGGGCCGATCCAACTCCCAGGAAGATATTCTAAAAATCGGCCTTGTTCTGGTCGGCGGCGTCATTTTTGCGGCGATGGTGGTAACGAAAAAATGAGTACCTTCACCCTTCCATTTTCCGGCGGCGACACGCTGACCCTTCCATCCGGTGCCAAGTTCTATTTGCTGGACACCACGTATCCGGTGGACGTGGATTTTCTGAGCAAGTCGGGAACGAAGCTCCAGGAGTCGGCCGAGAACGTCGAGGCCGGATTCTGGTCGGCGCCAAAAGGCGGCTTTGGCCGGGTCCAGATTTCGAGCGCCACGGCGCAGACGGTCAAGGCGCTGATCACCCGTGGCGATGCCGGCAACAATCGCACGATCGGATCGGTGCAGTTGCTGGCCGGTTCGGCTGACGTGGGTAACGTCGGCCTGAGCGACGGCGCCACCCTGGAGCGCATCGAGCGCCACGGCCCGCCGTCCACCAGCCGGATCGGATATGCCGGGGCATTGATGCCTGGCACGGGTTACGGAAAGGGCGGCGTTGCCAACCTGCACACGACTGACAACCTGGCCATCCGGCGCTTGCTTTGGAATAGCGCCGGCGCCGGATCGCTGTATGTGCTCGCCTATGACGACGGGTCCGAGTCGATCAAGACCTACAAAAGCCGTTCGGTTTCCGGGTTGTCGGTTTCCAGCCTGATGAAGCTGTATTACTACAATCGGACGACGGCATACACCACCGGCGAGCCGTACCCGATCGCGGCTGGCATCAATGAGGTGATTTCGCTGGATGATGAGCCGATTTTGTTGGGGCCGGGAGACGTGATGTGTTTTTACTCGGACGTGGCCGGCGATGCGGCGATTTATGCCGAGGTGGAGCAGTTTACTTGATGAGCAGCAACGATGCCCTGGTGAAGGATGCCGTTGTCATCGTTGCCGGTCTGTTCGTGTTATTCGGTGGAGGCCTGTTCGTGTACAAGAAAACCCGCGGCCTGCGAAACAATAACCCCGGCAATATCCGCAAGGGCGCCGACTGGGTAGGGCTGGCCGAGAAGCAGCCGGATCCCGAGTTCGCCACCTTCACCGATCCGGTGTACGGGATCCGGGCCATCAACCGGATCCTGCGGACGTATTACAAGGTCCACGGCCTCAACACGGTGCGCGGCATCATCACCCGCTGGGCCCCACCGACCGAAAACGATACCGAGTCCTACGTGCAATCGGTGGCCGGCTTTCTGGGCGTGGATCCGGATGAGCCGATCGACGTGGAAGCCTACGCGGCCCAGTTGACCGCCGCGATCATCCGCCACGAAAACGGGGTGCAGCCCTATTCCTGGGCGCTGCTGGATCGCGGTGCAAAGATGGGGTGGGCGTGATGGCTGTCAGTGTCCGGGTTGATGGGGTGATGGTCGTCGCCGGCCTGGTACTGGCCGGCGCGGCCTTTCTCTACTGGAAGCGGGGCGCCATCGCGGCCGCCCTGGATCCGACCCGGGAAACGAACCTTGCCCACCGGGCGGCCACCGATGCGATCAATGCCGTGACCGATGGCGGATATGAAAGCGTGGGGGATTGGGCCTATGCCACGCGGGACTATAACCCCCTCGCCTGGGTGTTCGAGGGGATCGGCCGGGTGACCGGCGACATTCAGTAACCAGGAGCAGACCATGAGCAGACGATCCATCCGCCGCCGCAACATCGCGGCCGACCAGAAGAAAAAGCGGGCCACCAAGAAAAAGCCCGCCAGCAAGAAAAAGACCACCCGGAAAAAGCCGGCCCGCAAGCGCACCCGGTAATGACGCATGACCACGGCCGCCGACGTGCTGACCCGTATCGCCCTGGACGAGGCGCAGAGCCGGGGCCTGCGGGTGTCCGTGAAAACGGATCTTGGCCCCGAGGTGACCGTTTACGATGCCACCCGGCCGCCGGGGCCTTCGCTGGTGCGCTTCGGGGTGGTGGTGCGCGACAAGACCGGCCAGGTATTGGCCCGGTATGGTGACTATCCTCCCACAAACTGGATCAAGGCCGGTTCCCTGCTGCTGGTGGCGGGCGTTCTGGCGGTGGCTGTGTGGCGGGGGATGAAGGCATGAGTTTTTTTGATTTCCTGGGCGTGATTTCGAAGGCCGAGGACATTATTTCCGAGGCGGTCGAGGACAAGGACAAGGCGAACGAGATCCGCCTCGCGATGGCCCAGCTACGCGAGTCGGCCTATCTGGCCGAACTGCAGACGAAAACGATCCCCTGGGTCGATGCCGTGCACAAGCTGGCCCGGCCGGCGATCTCCCTGGTCGCCGTGGTCCTGCCGGCCGTGGTGCTGATGGTGTCGCCGGACGTGGATCCGGCCTTCATCAATGCCATGCTGGCCGGCAACGTCCCGGCCGCCGTGTATCACTACGTGAAAGGGAAGGGCAGCGCATGAGCGCAAGCAGCAAGCAGTTTTTGATGATGGTGGCCGCCGGCGTCACGGCGGCGATCCTCGCGGACGTGGTGCGGCGCAAGCTGGCCGCGCCCTATCGGTGATGGGTGGGTGAGGTGGACCCTGTGGATCTGATCAATGCGATCGTGTACGCGGTCATTTCCGGCGTGGTCGGCGGCAGCATCACCGGGATCGCGGCCTTTGCGGCGATCCGGGTGGAAATGAAATACTTGCGCCGGGACGTGGATCACGCGCACAAGCGGATCGATGCCCTGGAAAGGTGACGGTGTGAAAAGGCGTTATTTTTTTTTTTTTCTTATGTGTTTTTTTACTGAGCAAAAGGTGATGACATGGCTACCAGAAAGAAACGGCGTCCTGCAGGCGTCAAGGCAAATGGGCAGTTGAAGCGCGGTTATCGGTATGTAAGGGGTGGTCGGGTTGTGAAGGCCGGATGCGTGACTCGGAAAAAGGGTAGGGTTTGCACTACCAGGCGCCCGAGGAAAAGGCGATAAATGAAAAAAAGGCCGGTTAAACCGGCCTTTTTTTTCATAGATATGCTTCTGCGTCTTTTTGGTCTTGTATTGGATCGATATCGGCGTTCGAGAATATTTCTCCGTCTTCTCTGACAACTCGTGCAGTGCCGACATACACTCGCGGCCCATTAGATGGAAAGAGGTTGCTTGGATTGTGATGTTTCTTCCATACCCGCCATGCACCGACAGGCGTGTTTGCGTGTCCGACGGTTTTCCAGGTAAGTTGTCCGTGTCTGTCAGTATCAGCGATTTGAATGTCATATTTCATGTGAGCCCCCTGTGAGTTTGTGGGTTAAATATAGATAAGATTTCGATGTTGTTGAATAGTTATTAAGGGATGGGCGCCATATCCCCATGGTGGAATGGCGCCTATCCTCTCATGCACGCCTATTTGGTCTTGGAAATAATTGAACGATATTTGCTGTATGTTGCCTTTTTGTACGTTGCCGCGCCAGTTCTTCCCGCAAGCGCCGGATCTCGAGTTCGTATGCCGGCCGCTCCCCCAGTAACATCCGCACGTGTTCTATCTGAGCCAGGGATACCCCGATCCCTTCCGGTGTGATGATTTCCCCGTGTTTCTCATTGATGGCCCAGCCGGCGAAGCCGTGGAACTGGCCGAGGTTGCCCCGGCGCAGGTCCAGCCAAAGCCGGACGGCGGTCGGGATCCTGTCCGGATCGGCTGCCCAGCGTTCAAAGGTCCGGGCCGAGATCCCGACCAGGGCGCAGAACTGATCGGGCGTGAACAGTCCGCCGATGAGGTAGTGCAGATCGGACATGTGACGGCCTCCCTGTGGGCCGGTGGTTATACCATTACGGATGATGGGGAAAAACCGGAAGTGTGACGGGCGTCACACGATCAGAAGGCCAGGCGCAGGCCGATCCGGTGATTGTTGGCGACGGTGGAAAGCTGCACCCCGATGGTCACGTATTGCCAGGCCGGCCGCCAGTCGGCCGGCAGGGCCACGGTCACGGCCGCGTGTAGGATTCCGCTGACAAGGAAATACCGATTGACCTGGGCGCGGGTGGGATGATCAGGAAGGAAGGGATTGAGTTCGTAGGCGTCATCCGGCCGATCGGCGATGTCGAGGGTCTGGCCCCAGTCCACCAGGTGGAGCGCGAAATAGGCGGCCTCGCGCTGCAGGTCGGCCCGTGACAGGGTGTCGGCGGTGGCCGGGCCCTGGTGGACCAGGATCGCGAGGAAAAACGCGGCCAGGGCGCCCACCAGCCGGCTACGGGGAATTTTACATAATATGTAGTGCTGGACACCTACCAGGTGGGGGAGGGCGGCGAAAGCCGTCCCGGCGCTGAGCAGAACGGCCGCGGCCCTCGATGCGGCGTCCTTCCAGAACTTCCTTTTTTCGGCCGTTTTGGCCTTCTCTGCATTGATTTCCGCAATCACCTTGAAGGGGTTAATCCCCAGGGCGAGGCCGACGCGGGTGCACATTTCGTCATCCATCCATCGCTCGCCACGCCGGTAATTGCTGACCCGGCTTCGGCTGATACCTAAAATTTTTCCGATCGCATAATCAGACCCGGTTTCGGTGAGTTGCGCCACCAGATCTAGATATTTCTGCTGAGTTTTCATTGATTTAGCCCCCCGGCGTTTCCATGTGTGTACGTTCATTATAGGCGACGTCCACACCCGTTCAATGTGCACACTTGTTGACGTAGTGCACATCCGTGAACTATAACCCTCAACAGTGGCGGGGGCAGCGTCCCCCAACCTGACAGCCCCCGGTCATACCGGACCCGTCCCCGTCATTAGCGGCCCCGGCCCGGGCCTCCACCCCGGGCCGGCCCGCGACCCCATCAACCCAACGTGTGGAGGACGTTATGAACTGCGAAAACTGCGCCTACGAAAATGACCTGGGCTACTGCACCCACCACTTGCGCGATCCGTTCCTGGTCGGCGAAGGGTGCGAATTTTTTGATCCGATTGATGACAGTGACGAGCAGGCAGACGGGCAGGCCGGCGTTTCTTTCATGAGTGATTATGAGTTCGTCGGCCTCGATGAGCGGCTTTGCAAAGAATGGTATTACGGTTTTCAAGGTGATTTGTTCGATAGTTCTGTTTCCCCTTTTTTTCTGCTCGGGTTTCTCGCTGGTGTAGCTGCGGCAAGCCCTGATCTTCGTGACGAATCCGATTTCCTGTCTTTTCTGTGTCTCCATCGCGCGCTTGCTAATGCCGAGGGGTGCGCGGCATGAGCCAATTCAAATCAGCGATCGAAAAAACGGTAATCGCGCCGACTGTTTGCCGCTGGTGGAAACGGGCCGTTTCCGGTGACGAGTATTCAGCCGGCTGTCTCAATGGCGCGCTGTATGTGGTGAATGAAACCCCGATTCACCTAGAACTAAATTTTTTGCTTGATGTACTGGACGAGATCAGGGAGGCGCAGTCATGAGCGGTGAGGTACTGCAATTCCCGATAAAAGCCCGATCGGTTTCGGTCGGCCTTGCCTGGAATTACATGAGCAAGAAGAACCGGAAGGCGCTGTTAATCATCGTCGGCATGGTTGCCACGATGAATCCAAAGACCGGCGAGATGGCCGCCCACCCCAATGCCTCGTTTTACTGTCATCACCCGTGGTCATGGTTGCCGGCCGAATGGCAGCGCAAGGTCGCGGACTACCTGTCAACAATGGATCGCATGGGGAGGTTTGAATGATGGGGCACCCTGAATACATGAACGAATATACCCGCCTCTGGCGGCGGCATGAGCGCCGGCGCAAGGCAAAGGTGATCGCGAAAGCTGTCGCGTTCTATGCCGTGGGCGCTGCAATCGGTTATTGGCTGGCGGTGTCATGGATGTGATTTCGATCGATGCGTTGATTGATTTGCTTAAAACGCTTCGCGACTCTGGTTATACAAGGGTGCGGTTTTCGTTTTTTAGTGGGCTAGTAGTTGAACGCGTTGTTGATAGCCCTGAAGGGCTTGTTGTTACAAGGGAAGTGAAAATCAGATGATGCACCCGGGCCAGCGCCAAGCCGAATTGCAGGTGATGCGGTGGGCTGAGCGTCACCCCGACGCCCGGACGGTTCCGCCGCACATCGATAGCTGTCTCGATCGGATCCGCCGGTACGAGCAGATGACCACGGCCGAGGCGCGGGTGAAGGTGGACCCGTACCAGTTGGCAAGCATCGAGATCGATTTGCTCGACCAGTTGCCGGCCTACTCGGCCAGGCGCGAGGCCGAACAAGAGCTTGCCGTGTACGTCGATCGCGTGGCCTCCGAAACCCTGTCGCCCGACCTGTACCAGGTCGCCCAATCCCTGCATGACTGCCGGCAAACCGGCGCGGTGGGCATCAAGCCCGATGGCGGCATGATGATCGCCTGGGATCAGAAGTGCGGCCACGTCCGGCTGTGTCCCGATGAATCCCGCGAGGAAACCCAGCGCCTGGCCGAGTGGTATTTGCCGCCCCTGGTCGAGTTCAAGAAAGCCGATCCGAGGAACCGGATCTTTTATGCCGTGTTCACCGATCACAATTTCCGGCCCGGCCAGTTGCGGGCCGGAAAAAAATATCTATTTGAAAAATTCAAAAACTGGATGCAGCCGGCCCGGCCCATGTGCCGGGTCATGTTCGAGGACGGGCCGGCCTGTGCCGTGCCCCGCCGGCCGAAAGGGGAGCAGCCGATCACCTTGAAGGCGGACGCCACGCCCTGGGATCTGCATGGCGCCCTGGTCATCCAGGAAGACCCGCTATCTGCCGCCGGTGATTGGAACGTCCACCTTAATGCGTTCCTTCTGGTCCGTGGCCGGTTCGACTACGCGGCGGCCCGTGCGGAGTGGGGCGCCAATGTCCACTTTCAGGAGATCGACGGCACCCCGGAGAGCGTCCGGGGCGCCCTGCTGGAGGCGATCAAGTATTCGGCCCGCATTGTCCCCGAGAAGTCCCAGGACAAGGCCGAGGCCGGCGAGAGCGCGGCCCCGGCCATGACCGAGTGGCCGGCCGATCGCTGGCTGGAGTGGTGGCGGGCCGGGCAACGGTTCCGGCGGGTCCGGTCCTACGGGTGCCTCTATGGGCTGCACGAGAAGCGATGGAACGCGATGACCGAACGTGAGCAGGTCAACACCTGCGCCCTTGCCGAGATCCCGCCTGTGGGCGTCGCTGGCGCGGCCTGGCGGGAGTTGGGCGAGGACACCCGGGCGAAGCTGCGCCGGGTGATGACCCACGGGGAGCCGCTGGATATGTCCCTGGTGGAGTGGGTGGGCGCTGTGAAATTTTGCGAGGATGGTGTTTATAGCGTTAGCTTGATACCGGGGGATAACTTTTCCGGGTCCGGCGCGGGCCGGACAAGTTCGGCCGGCAGTGCCCGGCCCTTTGACCCTGGAGGTGGAAGGCATGGACCTTGAAGAACGAGCGATCGAAGTCGGGAAGCAGATGAAAACGGACCTGGAAAGGGTGCCGTCATTTGCCCGTGCGCCGATCGAAAAGAACCTGAACCGGATCATGATGCTGATCCAGTTGATCGCCCATCGGGTGGACGTGCTGGAGGGTGAAAAGTGCCAAAGCCGATAAATCCGACGATCGGAACCTGCGAATGCTCGATGAAGGGGTGCACGGAGATCGCGGACGTGCGCCGGATGAAGAACAACGGGCCGCTGTACCTGGTCTGCCCTGAGCATGGCGTGATCCGTCCACCAGGCAAGGCGCACCAGGAATACATCCTGAGCCATGCGAACCTGACGCCGGCGCCGGCCCTCGATGAGCCGGATCCGGAACCCGCGCCGGCCGGTGACCCGGAACCGACGCCGGCACCGGCGCCGGATGACCCGGAACCGGAACCGGCCAAACCGAAAAATGGAGGGATATTCGATGACTGGTTCTGACGACAAGGCCGGGGCCGTGGATCCCCAGGTGCTGGCCGACCTGGAACGGGCCGGCGCCGACCTTGGCCCCGAGGACGTGGCCGGCCCGGTTCCGGAGTCCGGACCGGAGCGGAAAGAGTTTGACCAGGAAATGGCCGTGATGGTGGCGCATGGCGTGATGATGGTCATGGAGCCACTGGCCGAAGCCCGCGGCCCGCATTGGAAACCGAACCGGCAGGCCGTGGACAATTTCGGGGAAGCGTTTGCGATCTGGTTCGAGGCGAAGTTTGGAAGGCCGGAACTGTCCCCGACCTGGGGCCTCGTCATGGCCTCCCTGGGCGTGTTCTCCGTGCCGGTGGCCGGCGAGATTCAGATCATGAAACAACGCAAGCGCCAGGCGCAGGAAGGCGACCAGGAAGGGCAGGGCGAGCCGGCACAGGTGGCCCCGGTGGTGGACGGGGGCGCAGATGGCCGTTAATCCCAACACCAGCCTGCCAAACCGGCATACCCTGTACCTGGCGAAGTCCGGCGGCGGCAAGTCCCAGGCGCTGATGCAGAATCCGGAAGTCCCGAAGCGCGGGGCGCGGGTGGTGTTGTTCGATCCGGACGAGGATCACAAGGCGATCCGGTGTCATTCCCTGGCATCGTTTCACCGGGCCTTGTGCAAGGCCATCGTGAGCGGCCGGCCGTTTCGCCTGGCCTACTGCGGTGACGCCACGCCGGCGATTTTCGAGAAGTGGGCCGGCATGGTCTGGGCCATCCTCGATGGTCGGAGAAAAACCTATGTCCTGATCGAGGAACTGGCGGCGGTGGTCACCAGTTCCGGCAAGGCCGGGGATCGTTCCGGGGTGCTGCTTCGCCAGGGCCGGAAGTACGGGGCCATCATCCACGCCACCACGCAGCGCGGGGCCGAGATCCCGAAAACGATTTACACCCAATGCGCCGTGAAGTGGATCGGGATGCAGGATGATTTTGACGTGCCGAAAATCGCCCGGCTGACCGGCGAGGATCCGGATCAGATCCGGGCCTTGAAGCCCCTGCAGTTCCGGGTGATGCAGCCCGGCGAGCCCACGAAAACGGTCACATTGAAATACAAAAAGCCGGCATAGCCCGGCTTTTTCTTCCCTGCACGTCGAAAAGGGCCGGCCCGTTCCGGCCCCCTCTTGTTTTTGCCGTCCGGCCCGCCTTGAATCAGTCCCGAAACATCGTCCACTTTCACGAGGGTATCGAGATGAAAAAGTACGTAATCATGGGCCTGACCGCGATCGTGGCTGTCGCCATCGCCAAGCGCATGCCGGTCGTTCAGGACTATCTGTGATCTGATCCGCGGACGGGTCCGGTAATAAATAACGGGAGAATCGAAACATGGCATTACTTCACAAGCTGCCCCCACTGGAGAACGTCGGCGCGGGCCTGACCGCCGTGCTGCCTCGCCTGTCGATGGGTATGGTCTATCACGGGATCGTCCTGAAGCTGGGCGGAACCTTCACCAAGTCCCAGATCACCGGCCTGCGGATGCGCCTCGATGGCAAGCAGTTCGTCGATCTGACCGGTTCGCGCCTGGACACGATCAACAACTTCGACGGTCGTACCGCCAATGCATCGTATCTGTCCCTGCCGTTTGGTGAGCCCAATGCCCGGACCATCATCGGGGAGGGGATCGGTTCCATCGAGACGGCCAATCATGACCTGATGGAAATGGAAGTTGACATCGATGCCGGCGCCACGTCGCCCACTCTGGAAGCCTGGGCTGTCCTCGGCGGGAAAGAGAAGATCGATCGGCGTTACGCGACCTATGTCCGCGCCTATCTGACCGCCACCCATTCCCCCGGCGCGGGTGGCGAGTACAATCTCAACGTGCCGATGGGTTCCCGCGTGGGTGCCGAACTGAAGCGGATCCACTTCTTCCACTCCAACCTGACCAAGCTGCAGATCGTTCGTGATGGCCTGTACCTGATGCAGGAAGCAGAAACCGGCCTGCTGGATTTCGTGTATTCGGAGCTGAACCGCTCGGCGCAATCCGGTCATGCCGCATACGATCCGGTCTGGACCGACAACCAGTCCGACGCGGTGCCGACCTACCGCGACGACGGCAACCCGGCCGTGTTCGAGATCAAGGCCACGGTGAGCGCGGCGGATACCATCACCACGATCACCGACCTGTACGCCCCGTCCATCGCCCACGTGTAGGGCGATGGCGGTCTATCAGGCGCAACCATACGAGGGTAACGGCATGGCGGACATTTGGGGCGAGATCAAGCCGCTGATAAACAAGGGGATCGATGCCTGGGTCGATATTGAAACCGGCGGGCAGACCCGCACCGGCGCCCAGCCGGTGCAGACGGTCAAGAATGATGGCCGGGTCTATCCCGCCGGCCAGGCATCGGCCCCGGTGGCCGGTGTCAATCCGTGGGTGTGGGTCGGTGCGGCCGGCCTGCTGGGTCTGGTCTGGCTGGTGGCCAGCCGGTGAATCCGTTTTCCCTGATCGGCGGCGGCCTGGATTCCGGCGGCGGGCCAATCGGCGGCAGTGGTGGCCCGAGTTCGGCGGATTCCAATTTCGGCGGGAACAATGCCGCGATCAACATCGGCGGCGGCCGTGCGCCGGATTGGCTTTTGCCGGCGGCCCTGGGCGTCGTTGTCCTGGTCGTCCT
>Ga0256832_1003354_pt1 | contig 10888 bp, 7 predicted proteins | sample 134614metaG_FD_190534 | JGI IMG/M metagenome (GOLD analysis project Ga0256832, IMG submission 190534) | Hydrothermal vent microbial communities from Lau Basin, Pacific Ocean - 134-614 | ecosystem: Environmental > Aquatic > Marine > Hydrothermal vents | place: Pacific Ocean: Lau Basin | collected...
CTATCCTCTGGGTGCGTTCGGGTTTAGACGACAAAGATGTTCGGGAAGCGCCCGAGCCAATCATTTCCTATCATCATCCAGGCTTGAACATCTACCATCCTGGTGAATTGGAAGTCGTTGCTGCCGGTGCAACCAAGTCCTTTCGAATGCGTAGAGCATCTGGAGCACCGCCGCGCTCCGAGACATGGCATACTGATATCCGTGTCCGTCGGACATACAGCAGTATTTCCCTTGGTTGGAAAAGAACACCACCTTGGCTCAAGAATCACTTCCAAAAATGTCGCGTGTGTACACCTTCTCACTTACATCGCTTATATCTTGGGACGGACGGTTGGCGATTATCAAATCTGCTTCGCTCTTAAACGACTCGAGGTTGTTGACCACGCGAGAGTTATAAAATGTTTCCTCCCCAAGTGCCGGCTCATATACGATAACCTCGATTCCTTTCGCTTTAATACGTTTCATGATTCCCTGGATAGACGATGCACGGAAATTGTCAGATCCCGCTTTCATAATAAGCCGATAAACCCCAACGACTTTAGGTGATCTTCGAATAATGTCATCGGCAATGAAGTCTTTGCGGGTGCGATTAGCCTCGACAACAGCGTGGATCAAGTTCTGAGGGACGTCCTTGTAGTTTGCTAATAGCTGTTTCGAATCTTTTGGTAAACAATATCCTCCATATCCGAAAGAGGGGTTGTTGTAGCCTCTTCCGATTCGTGGATCAAGGCTGACGCCTTCGATAATCTGCTTGGTATCAAGATCGTGGATGGCGGCATAAGTATCCAGCTCGTTGAAAAACGCGACCCGCATGGCGAGATAGGTATTTGCAAATAACTTGATAGCCTCAGCCTCGGTACTGTTTGTCAACAAAATCGGCGTATCCTTCTTGGTAGCTCCTTGCAGCATGAGTTCGGCAAAGGCCTGACCACGGGGAGAGCGTTCTCCAACAATTATTCGGGAGGGATACAAGTTATCGTGAAGAGCCTTTCCTTCACGCAGGAACTCCGGAGAAAATATGATCTTGTCAGATTCGAACTTCTCTCTCATCTTACTTGTGAAACCAACCGGAACGGTCGACTTTATTATAATAGTCGCATCATTATTCACTCGCAGTACATCTCCGATAACGTTTTCAACGGTTCGTGTGTTAAAGAAGTTGGTTTCCGGGTCATAATCAGTTGGTGTTGCTACAACGACATAGTCTGCGCCTGAATAGGCATCGATATAGTCAGTTGTTGCGGTAAGGTGTAGATCCCTGTTCTTTAGATAGTTGTCTACTTCCGCATCTTCAATTGGTGATATTCTCTCATTTATCTTGCTTACCTTGTCGGGTGATATGTCCAACGCGACTACTTCATGATTTTGAGACAGGAGAATAGCGTTTGATAGACCTACGTATCCAGTTCCAGCTATAGCTATATTCATAATTTCATTTTCTCCAAAGTTTAGAATATTAAACACGATATTACGAGTTTGGTTCTGCTTGGTATTGAATTATAAGGTACCTTCTTTATATGTATGCGGCGTTGAGCTAACAGATTATGCCCGAGTGTTGCATAAGATCCCGTCTTCACAACCTTGAAACGCAATAAATTGCGGCGTTTGACGCCATTCTAAGGGTGTTGCTGGATCTATCCGCTGGTAGTGTTTGGCAACAGGTCTCTTTGTCGTCCAAAACGTCTTTATTTTCGGCGTCTTCTCGATTTACGGGCGTCCATTTATGCAACGTTGGGGTATAGTCTGTTATTCCTTTTAACTTTGGTCCTAGCTCTCTTAGGAAGAAACAACGAAGCCGCGAAGACCCAGCGGCTTAAAGCAGTTGTTAGTATTCTGGGCGCGTCCTTGTATTAGAGTTAGGGCCATATCGCTAAAGCTACTTCCTTGTGTTCCAATAATTCTGTCGCAACTTCCCAGCGCCTTGAGATCAACCATGGCGTCTGATACGGCGGTTTCTCTTTTTCCCTTTCGTTGGTATTGGTCTGAGTTGTATATAACGGTCATGTCGGAGCCGATTTCTTCGACAAATTCGGCATTGGCGGATGCTTCATCACACGCCAGATAAATAATATGATCTGCAAGGTTAGCTCGGCAATACGCTGCTATTTCTTTAATAGAGGCAAGGTCGTGCCCGGTCTTTTTCTTGTAGTGTTCTACAAAATCACCGCGTCTGAGATGGATTCCGACTGATTTATTTTGCCTTAGCTTGTTGCTAATGTCTGTCGCTCTATAATTAATCGAGTCACGAGAAAACTTAAACAAATCCCCTATCTTAGAAGCGTATCTTATTGTGAAATTAGAAAACGTCATGGAGTCTTTTAGGTATATCTCCCATGCGCTTCTGGGGTTATGAGGGGTATGAGCAATTATTGAGGTATCTTTGTTTACAATATCCTTGTATTCCTTTTCGGTTATGTTAATGAAAGGTAGGCGTGCGGTTGATGTGTCAAAAAGGTTGGTAATGTCTTCGGGGCAGGCATCGTCTTTTACCCAGATGATGTTCGGTAAATCTAGCGAGAAGTGGTCGGTAGCTACTGCTAGTGCACATATTGTCCTAAGCCTGTTACATAGTCCGCCACGATGACTATGGATGACTATTTGTCCTGAAGAGATGTTTTTGTTTTTGTGTTCCAAAGATTCACCTATCCTGTTTAGGACGTTCCTGATGTCCCACTCTGACTTCTTGTATACAGAAAATAATTCTGACGATAAATAACTACTTACTCGTGATAAGTCTCTGGTGAGTGCTAGCGCTTCAAGTAAGTCGGCTAGTTCTTTTATTCTTGTTTTGTCTGGTGGTGTTTCTCTTAGTGACTTATGAAGGTCATTGTAGTTTGACAGAATCATAGATTCTAACGAGCTTACCATGCGATTCTCAAATATCATTGGTTTACCGTAATATATAACTGTGTGATTGTGAAATACTGGGTTTGTATATATTTGTCTGCTATTTCCTAAGGTCAGTTGGTCATGCTCATAGAGATAAACCGTTTGAGCGTAGATCTAGTCCGCCAAAAAGGAAATAGATGATGCTGGCAAAGAAGTTTTATTTCGAAATCTAAATCTCCCACTTTGATTACCTCAATACGGCTGTTGATGCGTTCGGATGGTTCATGGGGGCCTTCTGTAGGATGAATGGCACTAAGTTAAGGGTATCAATTGTGACAAATCATTCGGTTGCTTTAATCAAGCGAGATAAGCTGCTGGAAAGTCCGGTATGCTTTTCCTACTTGTCCTGGATTCCGGTTAGTCACAGTTTGCCTCTAATCCAGTTATCAGGAATCGTAACTATCTGTTTTCATTTAGCTATTGGCTTAACTTAGTGCCATTCTTCAGTAGGATGGCGTTTGTAATCCCTAATATTTGCTCCATGATGGTATTGCCGGTTCCATATATCGGTTCTATTAGGCAATACAACTCCGTCAGTGACAAGGCTAGTTCCTCGATAGTCCGGGCATGGGCGGTCTTTTGGGTAGAATAACGAACTCCTGGGGGCGCTGTTTCTGCTTGCGGGCCATGTCCCCGGAGTTGAAATTCCGCTCATACCTTTCGCTCATATACTTAGCGTTGCCTTCGATGCCGGGGGTTAGGCAATACGGCTATACCGCTGGTTCCCGTTCAATATGCACGGTAACTTACTCCTTACGAATATCAACCACTCCGCCTGATGAGCGCCAAGGGCTCCTGATTCCCAGTCTTGTGAGTGCCTTTGTCAGCGTCTCTAATACCGCTTTACGGAAAACTACCCTCGTGACCAAGTGAAGAACCAAATACAGAACATAAAGTATATGAAGGTTGAAGGCGGTGCTATATATCAAGGTCCTAGACTGCGTATCTTCCTGATATACTGCGGTATTAATGCGATATTAGGTGGTCACGGGCTTACGGATAACATCAATAGTTGTGGATACTCGACCTCTAGCTGGAATGCGTGGTTTGCTGCCAACATTAAGTTGTTCAATATGCCAGCGGTTCCAGGATTCCCAGTATTCCTGGCGGGTCGGGGAGATCCCTCTTGCGTCGTACCCTGTTGACGACGCTGTCATCAATGAGTCGGGCCGATGTGATCCGAAGGTCAATGGGAAAGGAAGCCCTTTGACTGCCCTGGTGCCAAAGTAAAGCCGCAGCCTTGCGAGGAACTCGCTATCTGCTCCAGTTCGAACAAGATCCCAAAGGCCGGGGCCATCTTCAACCGGATGTCGCCGGAAGAGGGGGGAGGCGGGATTAAGACGGGTGAGCGGGTATACTGGGCGAGCATAAAACGTACCGTCATCTCGCATTCTTATCCATTTCGACGTCGTAGCGACGAGATTGGGGTACAACAGAAGTGGACGAATTTGTACCTCGATACGAAGTGGATGTGCCCAATCATCAGCATCGTGACAGGTAATAAAGTCGCCTTTTGCGATCTTGAGCCCCTCCGTTTTAGCTACATAGGTCCCTAAATTCTTGTCCAATTGAAGATATCGAACCCTTGAATCACGGCGCTCGTACTCTTGAATGACAGTGGCGGTCTCATCTTCGCTGCAATCATCGACGACAACAATTTCCAGATTTTCCCAGCTTTGGTTGAGCATGCTCTCAATAGAGTATCCAACTCGATCCTGAGCATTATATGCAGTAATAAGAACTGTTACCAATGGAGTGTTATGCACGCCGACGCGATTCGGGGGATTGCCAACAAAATTGGTTGGTCCGGGCGGCATATCGCCAGAGCGCAGGGCAACGCTCGAAAGCTTCCTTGATCTCAGGAACCTGTTTATTCGTTGAAGCTGTTGAATTGAGTCGCCTCCATTTACGTTTGTCATCAGTAGTTCAAGTTCTGGAAAACGATGCTTGTCTCTATCGCTGGTGTTTTTTAGTAGTAAGTCGGCATTAGAGGAACTATTATTTCTTATCTGAAGCGCAACTCTCAAAGGTAGCGAAGCAAGGTCACTGTCGACTAGTTCAAGAGCTACATCTGGCATCACGGGAGCAAGATTTGTAGCTAATCTTACTAATAAGCGCCGACTTCTCAGGCGATGCCGAATCTGTTTCAGCGCGTCCTTCGCAGCGGCGCTATTTCCGCATTTGGCAAGCGATTCGACCATGGCGATTCCGGACTCGAGGTTCTTGCCTCTCCGCTGGCTCTGCGCGACCATTTTGTGAAGTCCGAGTTTGTTGCAAGCAATTATACCATGGTCGAATTCACACCATGTACTCATAGGGATTTGGGCCAGAGCCTCTGCAAAGCGCTGCCGTTTGTAGTATCCATAGAATAGAATAAGTTGGCGAATATTTATCCTGGGTTTCATGAAGTTCCGCAGATCCAGTCTTCCTTGGATGGGGTAAGGATCCGTCCATATTTAATTGTATTGTATATATTGGCAACGTGCTATAACTGTCCAGAATCAGGTAGCTATCTATCAGTCAAGCTTCTTCTACTGTAAACTGGTAACGCCGACACGCGTCGTCCTTCTCATTAAGCGGAAGATACTTTACTCGACCCAATCCCTGCCTTACTAGAGATTGCTGTACCGCTTTGAAGTGATTACGCTTTTGAAGCCCGAGTTTTTTGATGGAAGTATTCTCACCGTGTAACACTCGATTATAAGAGATCTTGTTAACGTGCTTGAAAGGACCAATTTCGCTGAGCTTCAGGAACATGTCATAGTCGACCGCATTTTCTATATCCTCATCGAACCCACCCGAGATGCTCCATGCGCGATACGTGAACATCCTGAAATGATGCGCTATCATCGCCGTGAGCATTTTCTCTCGTGAAAATACGGGCCAGTTGTATCCGTTAGTAATAATTTCTCCACTAGGCTTAACATTTCGATTGGTGGTGTATACGCACGCTAGCTTTGAGTTTTTAAAAAACTCGTTGAGACATAACTCGACGGCGTCAGGTTCTAGATAGTCATCTGAGTCCAGCTGACCAATATAGTATCCCCGGCACAGCCGAACGGCTGCATTTGATGCAGCGCCGATACCCTTATTCTCTTGCGTGATAAAACGAACGCGAGGGTTGTCCCCAAAACTCCGCTCAAGGACGATTCTGGTATTGTCGGATGACCCGTCGTCGCAAACACATACTTCCAAGTCAACTATAGTCTGATTTAGCGCACTGTTTATGCAGCGCACAATAGTATCTTCGCAGTTATATGCCGGGATGTAAATGGAAACAAGGGGCGCGTCATGGATGACTGATTCGTTTATCGATCGAGGCTTTCTATAGAAATAGGGCACCTTCTCAGTAACGATTTTAGTCGTTATCTTCTTTCCGGCAGCTCTGTCAGTTTCGTTCTCCTTTCCGGGCGGCTCCTGGTGATAAGCCAAGGCGCCTTCAACTGCCTTGAAGAAGCATCCGTAACGATAGAGGCGATAGCCGAACTCATTGTCCTCGCCTCCCCAATAGGTGAATTCCTCGTCGAACCAGCCGGCCCTATCAAGCCATGTCTTTGCGAATGCAACATTGCCGCCACTGAAGAACCGGAAAGGGGAGTCACATGTTCTTAACATGTCTGTATTTCTAAAATGTTCGATTCTCCAGTCTATCGAGATATTACTATCTATCTTTCCAGCGACATCATTCTTGGTTATGGTTTCGGGTAGCGATGATATCAAATCTGTACTATTGAGGATGTCATTACGGGTTATACGGGACGTATCAACGTACTTCCTGGGGCCGATTAACGCGATATCGCTGTTTGATAGTAGCGAAGCAACGTAGGTTTCGACCCAGTTTGGTCCCGGGGCCATATCGCAATCCAAGATTGCAACAAAGTCATAACGCGCTACCCTTAAGCCAAGGTTTCTTACCTTGCAAAGCTGATAGCCGGAGTCCGGTTGACGAACAAATCGGAGATCCAATAGCGCCTCATAGTATCTCACGAGAGGCGTCAAATCCTCTTCGCTGCCATCATCGGCAATAATCACTTCATATTGATGAGATGTTTTCTGCTGGACGAGGCAAGCCAGGGTTATGTCCAAGAGATGAAGTCTGTTGAACGTTGGTATGACGATGCTTAGCCCGCACTCGGAGTTCGTCCGCGTTTCTGAATAACTTGACTCTTTTGTTCTTGATTTATACTTCTCAAACCATACGAAATCATTAGTTCCATCTGGTAAGGATGGTAAAGTGATATTCTTTGGCCAATCAGAGGGTATCGGGTTAACGGGCTTTATCTCGGCATCGGCTGACTTTCGTGACCTTAGTTGTGCGAATTCTTTCTGGGCTATATCTTTCTCTTTATCTGTTAGTAAGACTTCCCCTTGATTCGACAACATCAATAGAGTCGCGGCATCGAGGGGGCTCTTGGGGTGAGGGTTCTCTTTGACACGCCCAGAATCTCTTTTGAGTGCTTTATCGCATAACGCAACATTTGCTCTTATGAGCTTTTTTCCGTATATTTCGCCTGCCTTGATAAACAACTGTTTTGCGCGCTCGTAGTAACCTTTCTCATACTGCGCAATTGCATCACATAGTAAGTCCATTAGTTTATCTCCCGAGGTTCAGAGGACGCATAAAAGGTAGCCTTTTCCCTAGCAATATGATCGAATCTATATTGATTTCCAATGTTAACGTGACTTCTGCGCGTTTGGGATAGCGCCACTGCAAGAAGTCCGGACGCTACACCGCTTCCGAATTCGATTATCAAGTCATGCTGCTGCTCTACCATTCCTATCAGGGTGGCAACCGTATCAGGACTTATCGGCCATTCTTCGGATGCGGATTGGAATTTCCCTCCATTCATGTAGCTGTGAATTTCCGCATGTAATTCCAGCTGCCTGATCACCGTACTTATTGGGTATTCTAGTAATGGGCCGAAAAGAGAAAGAATCTCGTCCGATAGCGACTCGCTGCGCGTTTTGCCGATCCTTAGGCTGATCTCGCCGGCGAAGGCTGAAGGTCTTCTGTCGGACTTTTCAATCGGAGATGCCGTGTCGCCATAGCGGTCTTGGGATTCTTTCAATGTGCGGTCTTGCCAATCCAGAGAGTATTCAAATTCGCGCATATCTCGGGTCGTTGATTTTTCTAGACGCAATATCAGGTTTTGCAGTTCGGTTATTGTCTCCTGTTTTCGTTTAATCCAGAGTTCGAGAGGATCTACGCGGCCTCTTTCTGCAGAATTATGCTTACGCAAATAGTTCCCGGATTTACATAGCTGTTTCGTCAGTCTTCTGGCCTTTTCCTCACTGGATTTGAAAAGTATTTGTTGTTTTCTGACTATCGATCTATAGTCCGTGACGAACAGAGCGGAGATTAGCCTGGGGTTAGTCTCTCTGCGAGTTCCTGTCAATCTAAATCCTGCCAGGGATAAGTGTTTTGCAAGGTGCTCTACCCGGTGTTTTCCATCTACGAAACTCATATTGTCTGAGACGGCCCTGGCGGCGATTATCTCTATTTTTTCTAGATGATGACCTAGGCCCGAAATGATCTGGTGAGCAGGCATGCAGTCTACGGCAAGCCAATTTGACGGCGCTTCGTCTCCAAACGCATCTGACAGCGTCGTTGACTCTCGAAGCTCAATCTCTACGTCCCTTATGTTATTCCAGATCCCAGTGATTTTCTCGGGATCGAGCAACCAGCTTTCCGCAGTATTTGTCATGTTGTAGTACTGGATACGATCAGCTTTGTCGGATATCAGTTGATTCTTGTATCGCCATGATGTTGGTAGCGTTCCATGCGACTCAAGAGCCTCGAACTTGCCTTTGTTAGAGTCGATCAATGTTACGCGATCTACGCCCCAGTCCGCGAACGTTTGAAGGTATCCCGAGTCATGACCGCCCACGCCAACAACGGTTATCGCTGAAGGTGCGTATAGCGCCCTTGCGATGTTGAGCATTACCTTGAACTCCGATTTATGGCCATTCAGAAGATCGTGAGATGTTCTTCCACAGTACATGATCATGCAGCAATGTTGTGTTCATTTCGAAATTCCCTGACTTCTCGGTATATCCGGTAAGGGAGTTTTATCCAGCCGGTTAGAGAATGGCAACTGTCTATCATGGTCTGGCCCAGTCGATACGAGAGATGGCGCTTGACGCGTTCAGCTTCATACGCGTCTTTATACCGATGTATGGGGGGAAGCTTCTTACAGCCGTTTGAAGGCTTGTCCTTTTTGTATTGACGGACAGTTCTTACTAGAGCCAGTGGCAAGGTAAGAAATCCGACCAAGGATCGTGAGTGACTTATCATAGTCGAGCCGAGGCGGTAGGAAAGGTGCCTTTTTACCCGTTCGGCCGCGCCGTAGTAGGTCGTCGTTGAGAGGTAGTGTTCCTCATATTGCTTCTGCACCGTATGTAGCTGATTGATCAGAAGACTGTTTTCTTCTTTCAATTCCACCAACTCTGCGCTCAATTGTTCATTTTTGCTCTTCAAGGCGTTTAGCTCGTTTGCATGCGTGGCCTCCGTTGTCTTGATCTTGTTTCTGAGCGTGGTCAGTTCCTCGCTCTTATTGCTTATCTCGATAGCTCTCTGTTTTGCTTCCGAGGCTATCTCTTCGTTGGCCTTTCTCAGCACATTCAAGTTAGCGGCCATAGCCTCCTGTTTCGATAGAATTTGTTCTTTCTCTTGGGCCAGATGCGCCAACTTTTCCTCAAGCGCTTTTGTGTCTCGGTCGAACCGGCTCAGCTGCTCCAGCGCCCCGCTGAATTCACCCAAGGTTATGGGTTGTTTCAATGCGGAATCGTGAGCCAGCATTGGTATGTCGGCAACGGATTCGAGGTCGTCGAACAGAGCCCGGGCTTTTGAGTTGTCCCCAATCAGCGACCTGGCTATGTTCAGCATCATCGGGTTCGACAGCAGCGAGGGCAGTAGCCCGCTCTCCTCGCGTCCTCCCTGAAACCCGTAGGCCAAGTGGTTTTTGTTGGTGAGTTCCGCCACAAGGCGTCCGTTTAGAGGTACCGACAATTTATCCCTGGCGGCCTGAAGAAATCTGTTGGCGCCGTAGCGCAGGTTGTCTGTGTTGAGCAGAAGACAGTTGTCTGGATGATGGTTGTAGAATTCAAGCACTTTCCGATTGTATGCATTCCAGCATTCCAGATGGCTGTCGACCTCGGGTATATCAGTCTCCCACTGACTGTGGGGCAACAGCTCCAGCAATACATTCGCTGGCTCCCTATACAGAAAGATATATGACGCTGACGGAAGAACCTTGATCCAGTCGTCCAAAATATGAATATTCCGGTGGTCATACCACCCCCATAGGGATTGATCCCGATTGCTGATGACGAGGTCTGAAAGAATTCCCCGCCAGAGCACGTCTTCCGGCGGGCGTCCTGCGTTTTCCCTAGTCCCCGATTTTTCTCCGGTTTGGGATTCAGTCAGCTCGGAAACTGCTTCGCAGATTTGATAAGGGGTCATGTTGTGAGCTCGGGAGGGGCGCGGTTCTTTCATTCCCCGATTGCAGAGAAGCCCCTTGACTTCGTGGTTAGCAGCGCCCGGGTATCCCGATATAATTATATTCTTCATTTCTATGTGCCTTTCATCAATAGGTTGCGGGTCGGGTAGCCTCTTGACCCAATTAGTCATCTCGCGGCGAGGAATACCCCATTCATGCCACGCGTCTTTTCGCCGATAGATGCGTTGTAATAACTTGACGTAGCCCCGCTATGCCCGCGTTACTACGCCCTTCTCTCGACGACAATCCACGTGTCTTGAACGGGGTGATCTTAATCGCGAGAGGCGTAAATGTATTTGGTTAACCCGCTCTTTATAACTACAAAGCCAACACCACCGCCGCCGATAGTGCGATCTGATAAATTACTTGCGACACATCCTTGGTAATCTGCAAGCGCTTGAAGTCGACCTTCGGCAGAACCAGGATTTCATCACCCGCCACGACCTTGGCGTCCAGCCGCTTGGGCCAGCCTTTTGCCTTGGCGCGTTCAAATGAGCCGT
>Ga0256832_1003355_pt1 | contig 10887 bp, 7 predicted proteins | sample 134614metaG_FD_190534 | JGI IMG/M metagenome (GOLD analysis project Ga0256832, IMG submission 190534) | Hydrothermal vent microbial communities from Lau Basin, Pacific Ocean - 134-614 | ecosystem: Environmental > Aquatic > Marine > Hydrothermal vents | place: Pacific Ocean: Lau Basin | collected...
ATCCGATGCGGGCACCGAGATCGACGAACCCCGCCTGCGCTTTTCCTACAGCCGCGAGGCGGCGCGCAGCCTGCTGAAGCTGCATGGCGACTGGCGGCGCAGCGATATTTCCTTCCTGCGCCCCGAGAGCGATTTCATCGGCCCCGGCGGCGTGATCGTGCTGCCCCCCGATCTGGCCGATCTCACCGGCACCGGCAAGCGCCGCGCCTGGAGCCTTGGCGGCTCTCTGGAGTTAGGGCGTGACGCGCCGCTCGGCCTCACCCTCGGCGCCGGCATCGACAGGCTCGATTACGCCGACACCACCGATCCCGGCCTGTTCGACACCACCCGCGCCAATCTCTCCGCCGCCCTGCGGCTGCGCTTCTCGCCCGTGATGGAGGGCCGGGTTTCGGCCGATCTCGACACCTACCAGGCCGATGACGCCGGGCAGACGGACCGCAGCACCCGCAGCCTTGCCCTTGGCCTCACCCGCGATCTTTCGAAACGGCTCACGCTTGACGCCGAGCTGGGCTTCACCCGCGTGGAAACCGATGAAACCATCGGCGGCCTGCGCACCACCACCGTGGAAGACGGCCTCACCGGCAGGCTCGCCCTCAACCGCGAGATGGCCAACGGCACGCTCGGCGCAACGCTTTCGCGCATCGTCAACCAAAATGGCACGCGCAGCGAATTCACCCTCTCGCGCGGGCTCGAATTCCCCGCCGGGGCGCTTTCGGCAAGCCTCGGCGCCGTGCAGGGCTACAGCGGCCGCACCCGCCTGATCGGCGCGCTGGACTGGCGCCGCGATCTGGTGCGCGGCAATGTTTCCGCGCGCCTTTCGCGCGCCGTCACCTCCGGCAGCGATGATGACGATCAGCTCGTCACCCTGCTGCGCCTCTCGTGGAACCACGAGATCAATCCGCTTTCAAGCCTCGGCCTCACCGCCACCTACACCCTCAACGATGCCTTCCTGACCGGCACGAAGACGAAAAACACCAGCCTCGGCCTCAGCTACAGCCGCCACCTCACCGAGGACTGGCGCCTCACCGCCGGCTACACTTGGCGCCACCGCGCGGAAACCGGCACGCCCGGCGCCACCAGCCACGCGGTCTTCGTCGCGCTCGGGCGCAGCTTCACGATCCGGCCATGAGAGCGCGCACGCCCCTCCCCTGCCCGCCCGAGATGGCGCCGCGCCGGAAATTTCTCTATGATGGGGCAAGAGAATGATCCCTGTTTGCAAAAGAGTGTATTATGTCATCTTCCACCGCCATTGAGGGCAACCCGCCGCCGCTTTCGCGCGAAATCAATCTTTCCGGCCTGTTCTGGCTGGCACTTCTGGTGCTGGGGCCGCTGCCGGTTTTCTGGAGCGGCATCACCATGCTGCTCTCCGCCTGGTCCACCCCCGAATACAGCCAGGGGCCGATCATTCCGCTGATCTCGCTCTACCTCTTCCTGCGCGAGCTGCGGCGCGACAGGGATCTCCCCCGCCCCGCCCGGCTCAACCGCTGGCCCGGCGTGGCGCTGATCCTGCTGGCGCTCGCGATCGCCATCTTCGGCAATCTGGTGCATATCCCCGATGTGGTGGCCTATGCGATCATCCTGTGGGTCGGGGGGGTGATGCTCACGGTGATGGGCTGGGAGCGGGGAAAGCGCCACTGGGCGCCGGTGCTGCATCTGGTGTTCATGCTGCCGCTGCCGCAGTTCGTGTTCTGGAAGATGACGATCTTCCTCCAGCTCGTTTCCTCAGAGCTCGGCGTGTGGTTCCTGCATCTGTTCGGCGTGCCGGTCTATCTCGAGGGCAACGTGATCGATCTCGGGGTTTACAAGCTGCAGGTGGCCGAGGCCTGCTCGGGGCTGCGCTACCTGTTCCCTATCCTCTCCTTTTCCTATCTCTTTGCCATCCTCTATCGCGGCCCGATGTGGCACAAGGCGGTGCTGCTCCTCTCCGCCGCGCCGCTCACCGTGCTGATGAATTCGGTCCGCATCGCCATCATCGGCGTGCTGGTCAATCGCTACGGCATCGAACAGGCCGAGGGCTTCCTGCATTTCTTCCAGGGCTGGGTGATCTTCATCGCCTGCATCGTGATCCTGTTCGGCCTCGCGATGCTGCTGCAGGGGCTGACGAAGAATCCCAGGCCCCTTTCCGAAACCATCGATCTCGATTTCGAGGGCTTCGGCGGCGAGATCGCGCGCCTCAAGCGCATCACCCCTTCGGCCGGGATGATCGCCGGCGCGCTTCTCTCGCTCGCCATTGGCGCGGCCTTCGCCCTCGCCCCCGAACGCCCCGCCGTTGCCGTGACGCGCGACAGTTTCGCCCTCTTCCCGCGCGATCTGGGCGGCTGGCAGGGCTATCACTATCCGCTGGAAGCGGACGTGGAGCGCGTGCTGGGGGCCGATGACTACATCAACGCCAGCTACCGCAATCCCGCCGAGGCCGCCTATGTGAATTTCTTCTCCGCCTTCTACGCAAAGCAGACGGAAGGCTCGGGGATCCACTCGCCCCAGGTCTGCCTGCCCGTGGGCGGCTGGGAGGTGTTCAGCCTCGAGCCTTACGAGGTGGACATGACGGGCACCGGCTTCGGCAGGTTCAAGGTCAATCGTTCGGTGATCCAGAAGGGACTTTCGAAACAGCTCGTCTATTACTGGTTCGAACAGCGCGGCCGGCGCATGACCAACGATTACCTCGCCAAGGCGGTGGTGGTCTATGACAGCCTCACGCGCGGGCGCACCGATGGCGCGCTGGTGCGCTTCGTCACCCCGATCGCAGAGAATGAAAGCGAAGCCGAGGCAGACGCCCGCCTGCAGCGCTTCATGCGCAAGGTCCTCCCCCGCCTGCCCCGCTTCATCCCGGAATAAAAGCGCCCCTTGCACCCACCCCCGGGGCCGGGCAAGGATGGCCCGCATGAGCGGTTCCACCTCGCCCCCCTCCCCCACGGCCCGGCGCGCGCTTTTCGGCCGTCCATACTGGCTGCTCTGGGCGCTGATCCTCGTCAATGCGGGGGTCGAGCTGGTGCTTTTGGCCGCCGATTACGGGCTGATCGGCACGCCGCGCTGGCGGGCAATCGCCTATTACAACGGCGCCTTCTGGGTCGGCCTCCTGCATGATTGGCGGCCCAATTACCCAGGCCAGCCCTGGGTGATGTTCATCACCCATGCCTTCCTGCACGGCGGCTTCTGGCACATGGCCACCAACATGTTCGCGCTCTGGAGCCTCGGCACGCTGGTGATCCGCCAGATGGGGCCGCGCGCCTTCGCCCTGATCTATTTCGCGGCGATGATCGGCGGCGGGATCGGCTTTGCGCTCCTTGGCGATGACACGCGCCCGATGGTGGGCGCCTCGGGGGCGATCTTCGGGCTGATCGGCGCCTGGATGTATCAGGATTGGCACCTGCGCCGGCACAAGGGCCCCGCCACCCTGGCGCTTCTGCGCACGCTGTTCGTGTTTTTCCTGCTCAATCTGGCGCTCTGGGTGGCCCTGGAGGGGCATCTGGCGTGGCAAACCCATCTCGGAGGGTTCGTGGCCGGCTGGGGCGTTGCGGCGCTCCTGGGGCGGCTGAGGGGCTCTCCGGGCAAGAGCCGGCGGCATTCGCAGGCAGGGCGCCCGGGGGCCTAACTGCGGTCCAGCATATCGTTGCGGGCCGTGAAAAGCCGAAAACCGGCCGGCCCGAAGGCCCCGGCAACGGCCGCCTTCAGCCAACCCTTCAGCGGCGAAGGATGGATGCTGGCCGAGCGGCGCAGCATCCGCCGCGCCGCCGCCCGGTCAGAGGGAAACAGGCTCTGTGCCAGCAGAAAACGGGCGCCGCTCAGATGCCGGTGGGCCAGTCTGCGTTGTTCCGGGGTGAGATCCCGGGCCGCGAGGCGCTCCAGATAATGCACGTGCATCTCCTCGGCGTAATGCCCTGCCGTGCGGCGCAGGCACGTCACCGCATTGCGATCCCCTGGCAGGCGGCGCACCTCGGCCAGGATGTCGCCCGTCACCAGGAAAGGCCCTTCGAGCGCCAGCTGGCAGAAGAAGGCGGTATCGGAAAGCATGCGCATGGATGCGTCAAACCCCCCGGCGGCGGCAAGAGCCTCCCGGCGGATGGCGGCGCCCTGAAGGGTCATGCCCGAGATCACGAAGGCCAGCGGATCCTGAAGCCGCGCCGCCCGGCCGCGGGGAAAATCCACGCCCTTGATCGCAAAGAGATCCTCCGCATGGCCTTCGCCGGTGTAGAGCACATTGCCCACATGGGCCACCACATCGCCATCGGCCTCCGCCAGATCGCGCGCCAGCACCGCCAGCCGGTCGGGCCGCCACAAATCATCGGAATCGAGGAAGGTGAGCCAATCGCCCGTGGCCAGCGCCACCCCCCGGTTGCGAGCTGCCGCCACGCCGGCGTTTTCCTGCCGAAACAGGCGAATCCGGCCTGAATAGGGCCGCAACGCCGCCGCCATGTCTCCGGGCGAACCGTCATCGATCACGATGATCTCGTCGGCCGGGCGGGTCTGGGCCAGGATCGAATCCAGCGCCTCCCTGATCACGGTTTCACGCGCATAGGTGGGGAGGATCACGGAAATTTTCATCTAGTTCCTGCTAATACATTGAAATTATTGATTTTTTCATTTTCACTTGCTGAACACCCTCTCATAGGCGGCCAGAAGATGCGGCACGGAATGATCCCAGCTCAGCTTTTCAAGCACGCGCCTGCGCCCGAGCCGGCCCATCTTCCGGCCTTCCTCCGGGTTGTCAATCAGCCAGGCGATTTTTGCCGCGAAATCGCGGGGATCGTTGGCGCGGGCATAAAGCGAGGCCTCGCCGGCCGAAGCGCGCCCCTCCTTCAGATCGAACTGCACCACCGGCTTTTCCAGCGTCATGTATTCCATCACCTTGTTCATGGTGGAAATGTCGTTCATCGGGTTCTTCGGATCCGGGCTTACGCCGATGTCGCAGCTGTTCAGAACCTTCAGGAGATCCTCGCCGTAAAGCGGGCCGGTGAAGGTGAAATAAGGCTCTAACCCGCGCCTTTTCACATCATTCTTCACCTCGGGAAGATGCGGACCGAAGCCGACGATGGCGAAATGCACATCCGTCTTTCCCATCTCCCGGATCAGGATTTCGGCGGCTTCCACCAGAAGATCCATACCCTCCTGCTGGCCGATCACGCCCACATAGCCAAGGAGCGTGCCGGCCTTCGCGCGCCACTCGGGATCGGGCGGGCGCAGCTCGAATTTCTCGATCCTCGGCGCCGAGCGCACCACGAACACATCCTCGGGCGCCATGCGGCCGCGCCTGATCGCGATCTCGCGGAAGCTTTCGTTGGTGGCGATGGAAACATGGGCGGCGGCGAAGGTCATCCGCTCCCAGATCCGCATGATGCGGTATAACAGACCCTTTTTCGCGAATTTCGCCTCGAAAAGCTCAGGGCAGACATCATGGTGATCGAACAGGTATTTCACCCCCGCGAGGCGATAGCGCAGCGCCAGGAGGAACACGAGATCGGGCGGGTTGCAGCCGTGGATCACGTCAAACCCGCGCTCGCGCCGCACCCGGCGCGCCAGGCGGAACCAGTGCCAGATCGCCTGCCCCCATTCGCGCGCATAGGCGATGGCGCCGGAATGGGCCTCGGGCGGCTCCGGGTGGCGGTAGATATAGACACCGTCGATCTCCTCGAAAGGCTTGTCCCAGCCCCGCCCCATGGGAGAGATCACGCTCACCTCATAGCCCGCATCGCGCAGCGTCGTGGCCTCGAGCCACACGCGCCGATCCAGCGGCACCGGCAGGTTTTCCACCACGATCAGGACCTTCCGGGCCCGCTTCTCAGCCATGACAACACCTTTACGCTCGCCCCGGACAGGGCATAGCCCCTGCAGCGCGGGCGGGCAAAGGGAAAAAGCGGGCCTCTTTACCAGATTTACCAGAGCCGCCGGAAATCCTTGCGCCGGCCTGCAAAAAGTATCAGGCATTATCCCATGATCGGATCACTGCGAAATCTGCTCGGGCGCAAAAGAGATGCGGGCGCCCTGCCCCCGCCCAGCCCCGAAAGGCGCACCTACCTCACAGGCGATATCCACGGCATGCATGGCAGGCTCGTGCAGCTTCTGGCGCGGATCCGCAAGGATCGCGGCCAGGCTGCTTCCGATATGGTCTTTCTCGGCGATTACATCGATCGCGGCCCGGCCAGCGCGCAGGTGCTCGAAACGCTTTACAGCCTCGCCAGTGATCCGCGTGAAAACGTCATCTGCCTGATGGGCAACCATGAGCGCATGATGCTCGATTTTCTTGACCAACCCGCCCGAAAAGGCGCCCTCTGGCTGATCAACGGCGGCCAGGAAACGCTGGCGAGCTTCGGCATCACCCGCGCCGCGCGCGCCGGCGTGAGCGATCCGCTGGATTCGCTTTCCCAGGCGCTGCGCGCCGCCCTGCCCGCGGGCATGGAAGAATGGCTGCGCAGCCTGCCGCTCTGGTGGCGAAGCGGCACTCTCGCCGCCGTGCATGCCGCCGCCGATCCGCGCCGCCCGATCGAGGATCAGAAGCCCGAAACCCTGCTCTGGGGCCACCCGCGCTTTCCCGCCGAGCCGCGCAAGGATGGCATCTGGGTGGCGCATGGGCATCGGGTTGTGGAACGGCCGGTGGCCGAAAACGGCCATATCGCGGTCGATACCGGCGCGGTGCGCGGCGGCCCGCTCACCGCCGCCCGTGTCGATCCCGATGGCAGCGTGGATTTTCTGCAGGTTTAGAGACTGAACCAGCCCGAACAGACTCTGACACGGCCAGCCGGGTTTCGCGGCGAAAGGCCCGGTCAGCCCTCCTTCAGCCAGGCAATCAGGCGTTCGCGAAAGGCCTGATCCACCTTCGGGCCCGAGAGCACGAGCCGCGGCTTGAGATATCCGCCAGCCGTTTCGAGAAACACCCCCGGCGCGACCTCCTCGCCCTGCCCGCCTGCGCTGTTACCGGCGTTTCTGGCATTGTCAGAGCCTGTTTTTCCTTTCCGCGCCGCCCTGGCCGGCCCGGCACCAAGAGCCCGGCTAAGGATGGCCAGTTCGTCCTCCGCGCTATCCACCCGCCCCTTGCGCAAACGTTCACGCAGCTTCGCGGCGAAATCCGGGCTTTCATTCAGCCGGCGGGAAAGCTGGAGGCCGAGCCGCTCGGGAATGGCGGCGGGATATTTCAGCCGGTCATCAAGCGCGTGGTAAAGCGCCAGAAAGGTGCCGATCTTGGAGCGCCGCGCCGGGCTTGCGGCTGCAAACAGAGCCTTCAGCGCCGCCTTCTCGGTGGGGAATACCCCCTTCTCGGCCGCCCGCGCCACCACCTGGGCGCGCTCGTAATAGCTGAGCCCGACCCGGATCTCGTTTTCCTCGACCATGGCGCGATAGGCCTCGGCGGCGTTTTCAGGGCGCCGCAGCAGCGCCTTCACCCGGGCGAAATCCGCATCCCCCGTTTCCCGATGGAGCCTTTGCAGGGCGGTGAGGCGCCGCCAGCCCGAGATCAGCCCGTAGCGCCCGGCTTCCAGAGCCACCACCTCGATCGGCACCTGCTGCCCCCGCGCGCGGATGCTTTCCATCAGGGCCTGCATTTCATCATCATCGGCGGCAAGACGATCGCGCACGAGATAGCCGGCATCGATGGCATCGAGCGGCAGCAGCTGCACCATGCGCCCGCCTTCGCGCGCGGCGTGCAATTCGCGGCTCACCTCCTCGAGCGCGGCGGCGGCGGCGCTGTCACCCGCCACCTGGGCGATCGGCGCGGGAGAAGAGGAGGGCGGCGAAAACATGCTCTTGCTTTCCGGCGCCCGCAGCGGATCGGCAAGGAGATCGGGGCGGGGCGGGCTCAGTCTCTTGCGTTTGGCCATGTGCATATCTCCCTTTTGCGCCCGTTTTCGCATATGGCGGTAAACAGCGCCCTGCCCCGGCGCGCGCCCGAATTTTCGCGCGCGAAACATGAGCGGGTTAACCCGTTGAAATTACGGCATATCAAGCCCGAAAATCCGGAAAAATTTCGCGCTACAATGAAGATCGGCGCCCGTTTCATGCCACTTCTCCCTCACCCGCGGCTTCGGCCCGGGCCTCCGCTTCGCGTGCACGCTCCTCGCGCCGCCACACGCCCAGAAGCAGGCGTTTGAAGGCCGCATAGGTCTGATCGAAGGTCTCGCGCCCGCGCATGTAGGTTTCGCGGTTGAAATCGCGGTAATCGGCCTCGTAGATGCCGCTCACCTGCTCGCCCGCCTGGCCGATCAGCGCGGTGTAATCCTGGCGGAAGGGGGAAAGCACCTCGCCCAGATGCGCCTGCATCAGCGCCGCCAGCTCGGCCTGCTGGCTGCCGTCATAGCGGGTGATGACCGCGCGCACCGCATCCCACTCGAAGCCCATCTCGGGACGCCCGAGCGCGCGGGCGGCCATGTTCTCGCTTTCCTCGATCGAGGCGAAGGTGGAATGAAGCATGTCGAAGAAACGCCCGGTGGAATCGAACTCGAGGAAGGAAGCTCCGGTGGGCACCAGCAGGATATCGGCGGCCGAAAGCCCGTTGATGGTGAGATAGCCGAGGGCAGGAGGGGTATCGAGGAACACCAGATCGTATTCATCGAGGATGCCATCTTCGGACAGCCGATCGGTGAGCGCATCCCACAGCTTCCAGCCGCGCGCCTGCATCCGCCAGACGGGGATCTGGAATTCGGCCCAGTAGAGATTGAGCTGCGCGCCGATCAGATCGATATTGGGCCAGTGGGTGGGCTGGATCAGATTTCGCGCCGAAATCTGCATGGCCTCGTTCAGCACATCATCAAGGGGCAGGGGGGCTTCGCCGCGCTCCACCCGGGCCTGGTTGGCGCCGCGCAGATGCTCGCCGTAATGACGCGCGATCAGGGGAAAGACGGTCTGCCATTCATCCGCCACGCGCCCGCCGAAGATCGAAGTCATGGAGCCCTGGCTGTCAAGATCGATCACCAGCACCCTGTAGCCGTCAAGCGCCGCCGACATGGCGAGATGCGCGGCGGTGCTCGTCTTGCCCACGCCGCCCTTGAAATTGGCCACGGCGGTGATCTTGGCCGGCAGGCCCCTGGGGCGGTAGGGCAGATACTCCTTGGCCCGGGAGCCCTGGCTGGCAAAATGGGCGCGCAGGCGCAGGACCTCGTCAAGCGTGAACCACTTGGCACCGCCCTCGGTTTCGCTGCGCCCCTGGGGCAGATCCGGATTCTGCTTCAGCACCCGGCGGAAATGAGGCGTGGCCACGGGGATCAGATATTTGGTGATTTCCCAGGTGGAAAAGAGGCGCAGCTTCTTCTGCCCGGTTTCGTCAAGCCCCCGGCTGGCCAGATCCTCGCGCCCGCGCGCGCAGGCCGCGGCGATACGGGCAAAGCCCTCGGTGCCGGTGGGTTCGCCCAGCTCGGCCAGCGCCTGATCGGGATCGATGTTGAAATAGGGAGGCTGCTCGCCCCGCGCTGCTTTTGCCGCCATGCTCTCCGCCCTGATTTCCGCCTGATGAAACGCTTCATGTGCGCTGTTTTGGCCAAAATACCATGATTCTGAGCATATGGAAGAAAAAGAGTTACATTAGCCGTATTTTCTAGGCAAATCCGGCGGTTTTCGCTGGCAGCATAGGCCGTTTCGAAGCGTGCGCCAGAAATTTTTCGGTTATGAATCTGTTATCTTATAGTTACGGGGAGATCCTGTTTCGATGAAGCTCTTGAAACAAAAGCGATAATTCGCGTGTCGATCTCACCGGGTGAATCCGATCCCACGATCGCCCGACTCCGAAGCCACGATCCGGCGATTCCGAAGCCACGATCGCGAACTGGACGCAGCCTGTGGATAACTCTAGGGTGGGTGTAACCGAAACCACGAAACGGATTCGGGGCAGGCAGGAAAGCGGGCAGAACGCAAAAAGCCGGCTAACCGGCGAGGGCAGGACAATGGGCGCAGCGAGCGGCAACGGGGCAGGGGGGCTTTTGCCCGATCGCCATCCGACGGGCGATTTCTTCATCTGCGATATCTTCGGCGCGCTGCCCAAGGATGACATGAACACCATGGAACATCCGATGTTTTCGCTCGCCACCCGCCCCGATCGCCGGGTGCTGGAATACGAGCACAACGGAGTGAAGATCACCGTCACGCCCTCGGTGAAGGGGCTTGCCACCATCCATGACAAGGATATCCTGATCTACTGCATCAGCCAGCTGATGGCGGCGCTCAATGCGGGGCGCGCGATCAGCCAGGTGCTGCACCTGAAGGCGCATGATCTTCTGGTGGCCACCAACCGCGAAACCTCGGGCGATGGCTACAAGCGCCTGCGCGAGGCATTCGAGCGCCTCGCCGGCACCCGCATCACCACCAATATCGTGACCGGCGAGAAGGAAGTGACCACCGGCTTCGGCCTGATCGAAAGCTGGGAGATCGTGCGCCGCACCCGCGCCGGGCGGATGATCAGCGTTTCCGTCAAGCTTTCGGACTGGCTGTTTCGCGCGGTGATGGCGAAATCGGTGCTGACGCTGAGCCGCGATTACTTCCGCCTGCGCAAGCCGCTGGAGCGGCGCATCTACGAACTGGCGCGCAAACATTGCGGCCGCCAGCCCGAATGGCGGGTTTCGCTGGAAACGCTCCTGAAGAAATCCGGCTCCTCCAGCCCGCGCCGGGTGTTTCGCAAGATGATCCGCACCATGATCGAGGCCGATCACCTGCCCGATTATCACATCGCCGAGGAAGAGGGCGACATCATCCGCTTCACCCGCCGTAGCGAGGTGGTGGAAGGGCCCAATGTGCCGACGCTCGCACCCGCCACCTTTGAACGGGCGCGGGAAATCGCGCCGGGCTGGGATGTCTATGCGCTGGAGGCCGACTGGCGCTCCTTCTGGGCCTCGACAGGGCGCCCGCGCCTGCGCGCCCCCGACGCGGCCTTCCTCGGCTACGTGAAGCGGCGCATGGCGGGGCAGGGGGGGT
>Ga0256832_1003356_pt1 | contig 10886 bp, 8 predicted proteins | sample 134614metaG_FD_190534 | JGI IMG/M metagenome (GOLD analysis project Ga0256832, IMG submission 190534) | Hydrothermal vent microbial communities from Lau Basin, Pacific Ocean - 134-614 | ecosystem: Environmental > Aquatic > Marine > Hydrothermal vents | place: Pacific Ocean: Lau Basin | collected...
AGATTAAAAAGTATCTGCTTTTTCAAATATGCGGATTTACCTGAAAATAGAGCAACGTTTCATACGCAATAAAAGCCATAAACAGAATTATCCCCTTGTATCTGTTTATTTTTTGCCGACTCTTTTTAAAGCAGCCAAAACTAAATACTAATAAAAGAATTGTCAAACCTACCATAATAGGCATATCTCTGTTAAGTACCCCTTCTGGTACTTTCAAAGGTTCTATGATTCCGGGTATTGCAAGAACTGCCAGGGTGTTGAAGAGGTTTGAGCCAACGATATTTCCAACGGCGAGATCTGTTTCTCCCTTGCGCGCACTGCTTATTGTCGCTGCCAGTTCTGGCAAACTGGTGCCAATGGCAACTATTGTCAGACCAATGATCAAATCACTGACTCCCAGTTGGCTTGCAACATTTGAAGCTCCCCATACCAGTATTTTTGAACTTGCAAGCAGAACAACAAGCCCTGTTATTGTCCAGATAACAGATTTCTGGATGGATAGTTTTTCAGGCAGTTCTTCGATCGTATTGTCAATTAATGGATCATGTGAATCGGGTTCTTTTTTTACAGAAATAATCATCCAGCTCAAAATAAAAGCCAAAGCTGCTAAAAGAATCAGGGCATCAATGCGTGAAAAATAATTGTCATACATCAATATCCAGGATAACACAGCCGTAACGAGAACCAGTGGTAATTCTTTTTTTAGAAGTTGGGAATGTACTGGCAATACATAAAAGATAGCGGTCAAGCCAAGCACAAGGGTTATATTGGTAATATTGGAGCCCAGTGCATTACCTATGCCCAGTGCCGGATTTCCCTGGAGTGCGGCGGTTGCGGAAACCAGCATTTCGGGTGCAGACGTTCCCAGACCGATGATTAGCATACCGATAATCAGAGGTGAGACACCAATGTTTCTAGCAATGCTGGAGGCTCCATCGACAAAAAGATCAGAACTCCATATGAGTAAAATTAAACCTAAAATAATAGCCAGAAAAAAAGTGAACATACCAGTCTACAAAATTTAAAAAACGTGGGATTATACAGAAATCTGGTTTAGATTTCTTAATACAATTGCTTAGATACTATCCCTTTAAGATGAATGGCTCCGGAGGAATAATAAACCGTCTAATTATTACGCACGCAGTATTTTTGCTTTTCGGGGCAGATGAAAGACAGGCAAGAGTGGCGGGTTTAATTTAGGAGTCTGTCCGAGAACTATCTCTATAAAAATACAACTACTACATATAGTGCTTTTTTAAGTAGAAGACCGCTATATATTGATTGGAATTTTGAAAAACTTAGTTCTCAGACAGGCTTCTAGCGCCATTACCTTACTCTCTGCCGCGCATTAGAAATTCCTGATATTCCTGGAGTTTTTCCCATTCTCCATTGTACGCCATTTCTGCCTGTATTGGCCAGGTTTCAGGTTCATGCATACGAAACTGGGGACCTGCGTTATTAAGTAAAGATTTTAAACTTTCCCGATTACTTTGCATCAGATCCTTGAAGCTTACTATATTTGCAGAATTCAAGACTTCTTCTATCTTGGGACCAATTCCCTCGATTTTTTTCAGGTCATCCTTGTCCTTGTTCTTGTCCTGATCTTTATCCTTGTCTTGCGGTTGATCTTTTTCGCTAATATTTTTGTGCTGGGTTTCACTGTGAGCAAGTTCCTTTTGATAGGATTTTAATTTACCCCATTCGCCACGGGATGCCATTCCTGCCTGATAAATCCAGGATTCTGAATTGCCAGATTTATCTTTGCCGGTGTCTTTATTCAGGATTTTTTGCAGTTGTTTGGGGTCAAGTTTATGTAATTTTTCAAACGTGTCTATTCCTTCACTCTGCAACAGCTTTTCAATTTCAGGATTGATGCCCTCGATAATAGTGAGATCGTCGGGTTTGTGTTCTTTGGAATGTGTTTGTTTTTCCCGGGTATTTTCCAGGCTGTCAGCTAAACCAGCTTTTAAGATATTGTTTTCATCTGCCTTGTAATTTTTGTATGCTTCGGATTTGCTACTTTCCTGGTTATTTGTGTCATGGCTAGAGCCGTGGAGATTATTTCTGTTTTTTCTCTTCAGGATACTACTGGTTTTATTCACAGTCGCTGCCAGGTTTTCAGTATCTATATTGATATCATCCATATAGTCCTGATAGGTTGAGAGTTCGTCCCATTGACCTTTATCTGCCATATTAGCCTGATGTGACCAGGTTGCCGTTTGATTATTTCTGAGGCGATGATCGGCATCACTCAAGTATTCTTTTAAAGTCTCCGCATCAACTTTTCTTAATTGTTTATAGGTGTATATACCTTTTTCATTGAGTATTTTTTCAATCTGCGAATTTATCCCCTTAATTTTTTGCAGGTTATCTATGTGATTATTTTGTGGTTTTGCCAAGTTTTGCTTTTTGGGAAGCGTGTTTTTTATGGATTGCTCAATAAAATCCTGATATTCAGAAAGTTTTCTCCAATCCGCTTTGGCAGCCAGGGCAGCCTGATGCGACCAGGTTTTGGCAGTCTGTTTGGTTACCCGGCTTGCTGTGGAAGTATTTAGAAATGCTTTTAATGACTCTTTTTTTATGTCTCGCAAGTCAGAGTATGTATTAATACCCCGTTTCCGTAATTCAGATTCTATCTTTGGAGTAATTCCCTTGATGATTGTAAAATCAGCTATTCTGCCTGTTTTTGCTGTGGTTTTATTTTCAGCTTTCTGATGGTTCTGCTCTGTATCTGTCGAGGAAGAAATATTTTTTGATAATTCCTGCTTATCTTGCGTGCTCCGAAAAGTCGAGATGTTCCTGTCTTGATGCTCTCCCGGGTCATAAAAGACTTCATGGGTGCTGCCTGAAGTAGAGCCTTTGTAAAAAAAACTCCTTAAAAGCCAACATAACAGGCAGCCCAGGAGAAATGCTCCTGTCAGCATTATGAGAATTTCTGCACTTGCATCAAGGTGATTGTAGGTTTGCATTACATCGTTTTTAAACATGCTTAAATACTTCCTTTATTTACCTGTCTTTGGTGTTTCTATTTTTGTTGTTAAGGTAGGGGCTTATTTCTACCCGTCTGTTTTTCCAACGTCCTTTTTTGGTTTTGTTACTTGCAATAGGCTGGCTTTCGCCTTTGGACACAAGCTCAATTTGCTTAATATTGGCGCCTTTCTGGATTAAAAATTCCCTAATCGCAACCACACGTTTAAAGCCCAAAGCCAGGTTCATCCGTTTTGAACCAATATTGTCAGTATGACCTGTGAGCAAAATAATATTTTTGGGGTCTTTTTTCATCCAGCTAACGACTTTTGCAATATAGTCTGCGGCATTTTTTGTGAGTTTTGGATTTGCAGAGCGAAACGGAAAATAGATTCTGGCTGCCTGGATGCTGTTTTTTGATGGCTTGCCGAAGGTTTCGATTGTTATGGCGTTTTTATCATTTTTATCATTTTGTAAATTATTATTTGAGGCTATACCTTCCTTGCTGACTTTTCTGCCAATTTTCTTGCTTGCTTCTTTTTCCTTAAGTATTTGCTGTTCTTTAAAGTCACTAATGCCGTCACCATCAGAATCAACCAGAATTGGATTGGTTCCAATCTGTAATTCATACAATGTACTTAATTTGTCGTTGTCATCGTCACTATCATTTATATTCAGGATGCCATCGTGATCAGAATCCAGAGGCTTGTCTATGTTCTCTCCAATTTCTTCCTTGTCCTCAATTCCATCACCATCGGTATCGGGATTGGCAGGATTGCTACCAAGTTTTTCTTCAAGTGAATCGCTTAAACCATCGCTGTCAGAGTCGCTGTCATTGACTGTGTCAAGCGCATCAATAATGCCATCCAGATCCGAGTCCTGGGGTGAATTAATGTTTTTTCCGACTTCTTCAAGATCACCAATGCCGTCACCATCGGTATCAGGATTGGCAGGGTCGGTATTAATTAATGCTTCAACCTGATCGCTTAAGCCGTCATTATCCTGGTCGCTATTATTATCATTTGCGTCAAGCGCATCAATGATGCCATCATGGTCTGAATCTAAAGGTTTATCTATTGATTCACCAATTTCAATGGAATCAGATAGCCCGTCACCATCACTGTCTGCGAGCAAAAAGTTCGTTCCCAGTAGTATTTCTTCATGTGTCAGGATTCCATCATCATCATCATCGGTGTCTAATGCGTTGTTAATGCCGTCGCCATCAGTATCCACTGGTGTTTTGGGGTGTCTTCCAACCTCTTCAAAGTCGGAGAAACCATCCTGATCAGTGTCGGAAAGAAGAGGGTTGGTGCCAATTTTGGTTTCCATGATGGTCGTCAATCCATCATTGTCATCATCTGTATCCAGAGCGTTAATTTTTCCATCCCTGTCTGTATCCAGAGGTAGTGCCGGATTACTTCCTACTTCTTCGTTGTCAGGGATACCATCGTGGTCAGAATCGGCTTGTTGTGGATTGGTGCCCAGTTTCTCTTCTTCGCTGTCACTTAAGCCATCATTATCACTGTCGGTGACCTGTATGCCTTGTTTCGGGGTGATTTGCAGACCATCACAGGTATTTTTGATTATGCAACTGTAATACCACCAGCTGCCAGCAAACCATAAAATGGTTGCCAGAAGTGTGAGTACAAGTAGTAAATTTTGGGTGCTTTTCTTCATGAAAATATAGACCTTTAAGTTCCCCTCAATTTCCTTTAATTCCCCTCAAAGGATTTCAATGGATCAATGCCTGCATGTGGATTAAGTGAACTATGAGCGAGAATCGCTTTAAACAAGTAGCAGATTCTGATCAAGTTTGAATATTAGATGATGAAAGGTCAGATAATAGTGATGATTTTTTCTATTTTCTGAATTTATGGCTTTATTGGGCAAGCTATTGATTCATCACGAGTTAAGAGCCTGTTGTAAACTAAGTTTCAGATTTTGCGGGAGAAGCGCTGTTTTTGCTGGATTCTGACAGTAAATAGATCCAGTAACTCAAACCCATCGTCAATAATACTGAAGCTGCAAACGCATATAACCCATAATGCACATCAACTCTGGCAAGCACTCCAAGCTTGACTGAAACCAGCAGCAGGGCAACTACGAATACATCAAGCATAGACCATTTTCCTATGATTTCAATAATATGAAGCATTTTATCAAGAAAGGAGTTATTTGCATAATTGACGTTCAATATTAATACCAGACCACTTATTTTAATAATGGGAATACAGAGGCTAAAGAGCGCAATCACAGTGAACAGAAACCATTCCTTTTGACGGTATAATTCTTCAACCGTTGAGAAAAGAGAAACCGTATTTTCAAAAAAATACATCTTTTCAAGTGTCAGCAAAGGAGCTGTAATCCCTATAATAAGGCTGGCAAGAGAGACTAGCAGTAACAGATTTATGATAATTCCCTGTCGGGGAAATGTTTGAATTAGTGATCGCATAGTTTGGGCAGGTTTTTATTAAAGGATTTGCCTCATATTGGGAATTGTGCGTTCCCGAACAGGCTCCTGAAAGCAAAAAGGCAGAAAAAACACAACTTAAACTTGCCTCTCCAGCTTCTTTAGATAATGATTAAAGAATTTTTTTCAAGTAGCAAATAATCAAGAAAGGAAATCAATTGTGTTAGAAACATATCATCAGGAAGTTGAAGAACGTGCCAAACTGGGCATCCCCCCCAAACCCCTGTCTGCCAAACAGGTTGCCGAACTGGTTGAATTGCTTAAAAATCCCCAGCCCGGAACAGAGGACGAATTGCTCGATTTGCTTGCAAACCGGATACCAGCAGGAGTTGATGAAGCGGCATATGTAAAAGCTGGTTTTCTGGCAGCAATAGCAAAAGGTGAAGCGCAAAGCCCATTGATTGACCCTGTAAAAGCAATCGAATTATTGGGTACCATGCTGGGTGGTTATAATATCGAGCCTCTGATTCAGGCTTTGAAAGATGACAAACTTGCCCCCGGCGCAGTTAAAGCTCTTTCAAAGACTTTGCTGGTGTTTGATGCGTTTTATGATGTCAAGGAGCTTGCAGAAACAGGCAATCAATACGCAAAACAGGTAATGCAATCCTGGGCTGAGGCAGAATGGTTTACTTCACGTCCGAAGCTGGCTGACAAAATCACTGTCACCGTCTTTAAAGTGCCTGGTGAAACCAACACCGATGATCTTTCGCCTGCACCCGATGCCTGGTCGCGCCCTGATATTCCTTTACATGCCCTGGCAATGCTAAAAATGCCACGCCCCAACTTTACCGACAAGCCACTTGAAACCATCGAAGAGCTGAAGAAAAAAGGGTATCCAGTGGCTTATGTTGGCGATGTCGTCGGCACTGGTTCATCACGTAAATCTGCGACTAACTCCGTCTTGTGGCATATAGGAAATGATATTCCATATATACCCAACAAACGCGATGGAGGATACTGCTTCGGCAGCAAGATAGCGCCGATATTCTTTAATACCATGGAAGATGCGGGTGCCTTGCCGATTGAAATGGACGTTTCCAAAATGGAAATGGGGGATGTGATTGATGTGTATCCCTATGAGGGAGTGGTAAAACGTCATGGCACCGATGAAGTTATAGCGCGTTTTGAGCTGAATACACCAGTGCTGGTTGACGAAGTTCAGGCAGGGGGGCGAATCCCGCTAATTATTGGGCGGGGTCTAACCGCAAGAGCCCGAGAAGCCCTTGGTATGCCACTAATTGAACTGTTTGCGACACCCGTAGAGCCAGAAACTTCCAGCAAAGGCTATACTTTGGCGCAGAAGATGGTCGGCAAGGCATGTGGACTGCCGGGGGTGCGTCCGGGGCAGTATTGTGAACCCAAAATGACCACCGTCGGATCACAGGATACAACTGGTCCCATGACTCGTGATGAATTAAAAGACCTCGCCTGCCTGGGATTTTCTGCGGATCTGGTGATGCAGTCCTTCTGCCATACAGCCGCTTATCCACGCCCCATTGATATTGATACGCAACATACGCTTCCAGAATTTATTATGAATCGGGGTGGCGTATCACTGCGCGCAGGTGATGGCGTAATTCATTCCTGGCTAAACCGGATGCTACTGCCAGATACAGTTGGAACCGGCGGCGATTCGCACACACGTTTTCCCATAGGAATATCATTTCCGGCAGGTTCCGGTCTGGTTGCCTTTGCCGCAGCAACGGGGGTGATGCCGCTGGATATGCCCGAATCGGTACTTGTGCGTTTCACTGGAAACATGCAGCCAGGCATTACCCTGCGTGACCTGGTGAACGCCATTCCCTATGCCGCAATTCAAAAAGGCTTGCTCACGGTAGAAAAAGAAGGCAAGGTAAATGTTTATTCAGGCACAGTAATTGAGATTGAAGGCTTGCCTGATCTTAAAGTTGAACAGGCATTTGAACTCTCAGATTCTGCCGCAGAACGCTCTGCTGCAGCCTGTACCATCAAGCTTGACAAAGAACCCATTATTGAATACCTGAACTCCAATATTACCATGCTCAAATGGATGCTTTCCGAAGGCTATGGTGATGAGCGAACCATTGCGCGCCGTATCAAGGCAATGCAGGACTGGATTGACAATCCCGAATTGCTGGAAGCTGACAGCGATGCTGAATACGCTGAAGTGATTGAAATCAATATGGATCAAATCACAGAACCGCTTCTGGCGTGTCCTAATGACCCTGATGATGTCAAGCCACTGTCCGAAGTTGCTGGCGACAAGGTGGATGAAGTCTTTATTGGTTCCTGCATGACCAATATAGGTCACTTCCGTGCGGCTGGGAAATTACTTGATAAGGCAGGTAGCAGTGTTCCGACACGCATGTGGATAGTGCCACCCACAAAAATGGATGAACAGCAGTTAATGGAAGAGGGCTATTATAATATTTTTGGACGTGCCGGCGCGCGCACAGAAATGCCCGGCTGCTCACTTTGCATGGGGAATCAGGCAAGGGTTGCCGCGGGTTCAACGGTCGTCTCCACCTCAACCCGCAACTTCCCCAACCGTCTGGGTGATGGTGCCAATGTTTATCTGGCTTCAGCCGAATTGGCTTCGGTGGCGGCATTATTAGGTCGTCTGCCAACAGTTGAAGAATATCTGTCTTATGCAAGCGAACTGGATACCATGGCATCTGATGTCTATCGTTACCTGAACTTTAATGAAATTAAATCCTATCAGGATTCTGCCGAGAAAGCCGAAGTGCACTTGAAAGACATACCTGTTGTTGTTGCTTGAGGATAAGTACCCAAACAAAATTAATTTAACAAAATTTTGTATCCTGTTTTTTGATATTAAGGCTGCACCAACCCTACACAAAAATATGTAAAAACAGGGGGGGGATGGGTGTGTCAGAGGACAGAAGACAGAAGACAGAGGACAGAAGACAGAGGACAGAGGCAGTGCATATATATAGTTGTAGGGTTGGTGGAGTTTACGCAAGCATCCAGATTCGGTTGGTTTCGCATGGCTGCACCAACCTTACGCAAAAATATGTAAAAAACAGGGGGGATGGGTATTGATTAAAGAAGTTTCGCAAGTATGGGCTTTTTAGACCTGTTTAGCGTTTCCCAGTTTATTGCAATCGGTCTGATCTTTATCTGGACAGGCTTTGTCAGAACAGGGATAGGCTTTGGTGGTGCGGCACTGGGCTTGCCTTTATTGCTGCTGGTGGATGATGAACCACTAATCTTTTTACCGATTATTGGTTCACATCTACTCTTCTTCACCTTTCTGACACTTTTAAGCCGACGCCAAAACATCAACTGGGCAGTGGTTGGCAAGGTCATGGCGATTATCATCCTGCCAAAAATCGCGGGTCTGGTGGGGCTGTTTAATTTCCCTACGCACTGGGTTGTCATTGCGGTATTCAGCATAACCCTGTTTTATGGTTTGACCTGGCTGTTTAACTATCAGATACACAGCAAGTCAAAATTGCTTGATGTTTTTTTACTTGCACTGGGAGGCTATGTCAGTGGAACCTCACTGATCGGCGCACCCCTGATTGTAGCGGTGGTTTCCAAATATGTAAGCAAGGTGCAGTTACGCGAAACACTGTTTGTATTATGGATTATTCTGGTGATACTCAAAATGTCGGCTTTTGTTGTTTACAAGGTAGAGCTGCAATGGCAATTAAGCCTTGCCTTGCTGCCACTCGTCGCAATAGGACATTTTGCCGGATTAAAGGCACATGATTATCTGATGAAAACGGACAGCACAACCTTCCATCGTTTTTTGGGTGCTTCCCTGATTCTGGTTTCGGTTGCAGGATTAATCAAATACTTGTTGGAGTCTGGATAAGTACCCAAGCAAAATTGTTAGATTAATTTTGAGCGGGTACTTAGTTACCTACCGATACACAGTAGTTAAATTATTGGGAAAATAGATTATGGACAAGCTGTTTAAATCCATCCATCATGTCAGCCTGATTATTTCCAGTCTGGAAAAATCCAGCTGGTTTTATTGTGAGGTACTCGGGCTGGAAACAGACAAACAAAGACCGACTTTATCCAGCGAAGGGCTTTGGTTAAAAATAAATGAACAGCAGCAGCTACACCTGTTGCTTGTTGAGGATCCCTATAAACATGCAGAGCGTCCGGAACACCCTGGGCGAGACCGGCATTTGGCACTAAAAGTTACTGATTTGAGCAAGCTGGTAATGCGTCTGAACGAGCATAAAATCGCGTATACAATGAGCAAATCAGGAAGGCAGGCACTTTTTTGTCGTGATCCCGATAACAATGTACTGGAAATACAGGAATGAATGACGTAGTAACTAAAGTAGCAACAAAAAATAATGCAGAAGCGTTTGAAGCGGCATATCGGGGCAAATTCTATGGCGTTTTAAAATGGTCACAGCTTGATGAACTCTGGCAAAAACTTGAGCATCAAGATGACACAGGCTGGTATATCTACGCTGTTGGCGAAGAACCTCCTGCAGAAATCGTACAGGGCAAAGAGCTAAAAATGTTTATTGATAAACTGGATGTGTTACTTCGTCGGGAACATGATGAAGACTATTGCGGGATTGTTTATGCTAACGACCTGACAAACCCCAGCTTTATAAAAGTGTTTGACCCCAATAATATAGGCACTTCTTGTAGTGTCGGACAGGATGCCCCGCTACCAGGCTGGATTATTAGCAAAATACCGCCAATAGACCTGCCAGAGGCAATGAAGCCCAGTGCAAGTCGCAGACGTTGGTGGCAAAAGATATTTAAGTAGCTCCGCTTTTACAACATGTTACGGGCGCTACTTAATGGAGTGCTCAATGAAAATAATACTAACAATAATTCTCCTTCTGGTTGCTCTCGGTGGAGGTGCATACTACGCTCAAAACTCTGGTCTGTATGACTTTAGCGAACTCAAGCAATATATCCCGTCGCAGGTAAAAGAATACCTCAATATGGAAGATGAAGAGACGCTTGCGATTTCAGCAGATGATCTGGAAGAGGTTAATACACCAATGACTACGTCAACCCCGGCTCCCGCAACAATGCCCGCGCAGATGGCAGGACAGCAGCAACAACAAATAACAGATCAGGCAGCTGATACAAGCAGTGATTCTGTTAGTGATAACTCTTCAACAGACAATACCCCGTCAAATCATGCCGCAGAAAATAGCCTCGCAATAAATAAAACCCCGGCTTCATCTGAAATCAGTCATAACGACAGGGAAGCTCTTGTAAATAACGAAGAAAACACAAAAACAGCTGAAAAAAATAGCCAGGTAGCAGACACCCAGGCAACAGATGTTCAGGTATTAGACGCATCACCAGAAGAAATGGAAATGGTGAAAGAACTAAATAAAATTGAATCAAAAATTGCAAGTCTCGATAACGAGAACGAAGCTCTTCAGTTAAGGTATAGACAAATGATAAAAAAGAACAGAGAACTTGCCTTAAAAATCAGAGAAATTGATCATCAAAT
>Ga0256832_1003357_pt1 | contig 10883 bp, 5 predicted proteins | sample 134614metaG_FD_190534 | JGI IMG/M metagenome (GOLD analysis project Ga0256832, IMG submission 190534) | Hydrothermal vent microbial communities from Lau Basin, Pacific Ocean - 134-614 | ecosystem: Environmental > Aquatic > Marine > Hydrothermal vents | place: Pacific Ocean: Lau Basin | collected...
TTAAAAAAACAGAGAATGCGATTCAAATTTTGAGTGATCTTTATGCTCAAAATAAAATAATGGACACCAGACTTATTAAAGCATATAAAAAACTTAAAAAATTTGGTTTGACAAGATTGTTCAGCAATACAATCCTTTTATTTAAAAAACCTATAATGAAAAATCTATTTTCGTCCAACCCTAATTTAACATTATTGCAATACTATAAATTGGCATTGTTTATTAAATCTAATTAAGATGAAAAATATTATCAGTTTAAGAATTCTATTTTTTATTTACTTTTGTTTTTTAAGTGTAAGTTTCCATGCTCAAATCATATCTTTAACAAAAACTAAATATTTTTATGATAAAATTGGGCATGAATTGTTTGTGAAAGATGATTTCGATGGAGATTCAGAATATGAATTTTTAACCGATGCTAATAATAAATCTGTGATTTTAATCGGAAACATTGAAAATGGAAATATTGAAACTAAATATAGAAGTAATCTTGGAACCAGTTTTAATAAATTGGTTTATGAAGATACTGATTTTGACGGACAAAAAGAATTATTTGCCATTACTAAAGATAATTTTGTTTATGAGTTATCTATTCCGGAGTTAGAAGTGATAGATACTTTTAAAATTGAGTTGGATTATTATGAAATATCCGATATTATTTTTAGTGATCATGATCAGGATGGAATGTACAATTGGATAGTTATTTCAGAGTATAAAGGTTCATATATTTTGAATGCAAATGATTTTCATGTTGAAAAGGAATTAAATAGTGAGATTGAAGGTGATAAGATTCGCATAGCAAATTTTGATGATGATCCGGAAAATGAGATTTTTATATATACTCAGTGGAAGAGTTATCTGTTGAATTCAGCTAATTATTCGATTGAAAAAAAATTTGGCGATTATTATAAAGATTTTGAAATTGTTAATTTTGATAATGATAATAAAAAGGAAATTCTTTTTTTAGGTAGAGATAATCTCAGTTTGTATGATCATAAAAAAAATACAATTATTGACAGTGTAGAAGTAAATAATTCTTTCATAAACAATATTTTTGTGGGGAATATTGATGATGATACCAACGATGAGATAATTTTGTATGCTGACAGTTATAATACTTTTGATATGTTATTGATAGATACAAATCCTTTTGGCAAAATAAAAAAAGTGAAAAGTCCTTTTTACAAAGATATTAAGATAGGAAAATTATTATCTTTTGATGACTTTTTTTATAAGGGCAATAATAATTTATTATTCTTTGATAAAACATTTCAATCTTTTGATTATAAAAAAGGCATACTTTTAGGACAAACCAATGATTTTAGTTTTCCTGAAATTTCAATATTTGATAATCTTGTTTCTCAATCGGAAAAAGATATAGTTTTAGTGTCAAGATCTAGTAGTACCGGATCGGATTGTGAAAAATTGTTTTTCATGAATTATGATAGTTTCATTGTTGAAAAAGTTTTATCTCCAGATTTTTTTATGCCTGATAAAATCAATCCCCCAATTAATAGTGATGTTGAAAAATTCAAATTAAAAGCAAATAAAACTTATGATATAATCGTCAATGGTAGTTATAACGAACATTTGGTTTTTTACGATCCGGAACATAATTTCAAATACAATGATGACATTTTTAAATCGGATTACTATTTTACTGATGATTATGATTATGACGGAAATTATGAGTTATATCTTTGGGATTCAAGCAAAGACATTAGATGTATTGAATTTGAAAATGACTTAAAATATCATAATGAGTTTTCGATATTAAATAATACTTGGACCAATTATGTATCAGTATGCAAAGTTGATAGTAATAAATATAAAAAGATAGTTAGCGTAAAGCTTAATAAAATTAACATTTATGATCCTGTTACATCTAAAACAGAGGAATATCCATTTGAAATCAGTAGCAAATTGCAAGAATTGTCTTCATTTATTTCTCAAAAAGGTTCTTATTCTTTATATGGGTTAAGCAAACATAATTTTTTTATTTTTGATTTGAAAGATAAGGGTTTAACACTCAATTTGGATTTTTCAAGTAATAGGATTAATTCAGTTAAACATTTTAGAATGAAATCCGGTGATAGCTTTGTTAATTATTTTATTATATATGGGGATAAAATAATTCTAATTGATGAAGAAGGCAATGTGATTGAAACCAGTGACAGTTATCCAGAGTATTGGGCTACTTCGACAAAAATGCATATTCATGATTATGACAATGACAGGAAACCTGAAATATTGACAACATACAAATATGGAATTTTAAATTTTGAATTTGATTTACCGGGCTACTTTTATCAACCTTTTCATTTGACTTATAATTTTCCGCAAAATAATTCTATTAGTGATATTAAAACGCCAATATTATTGAATTTTAACAGTGAAGTTAATAAAAGTGAGATTTTGAAAAATGTTAAAATGTATTCTGATTTGACTGAAGATACCATCGCATTTGTTGTAAATAAAACACAAGGATTTCAATATGAATTGAAACCTATGAATGATTTGATGCTCAATGATAAAATAGTTGTTACGATATCGAATGAACTTAAAAGCAATAGCAATCTTTATTTTGATGGAAATTTAAACGACTATGTTGAACTTGACAGCTCTGATAATTATACTTTTATTTTTTATACGCTCAAACAAAATATTATAAATAAACCGGAGATTGATTGGGAGTCAAATATTGTCAGTTCTGTATATAAAGACACCAAAAGACTTGTAAAATTCAGTATTGTTGATAACAATACGATTAAAGATAATATAAAATCATGTTTTCATGGCTTTGTAGAGGATTTTAATAATAATACTGAACAGTTAGCATTACCTGTTGATTATATTTTCGACAGCGACAAAGAGTCAGTTGAAATTCTGATTAATACTTATGGCAAAAATGCCGGTATTTATGAATATCAAATTATTGCAAATAATTATTCCAATCCTGAATTTGATACACTCAAATTTAGTATTGAAATACTTGAAGAAAATGGGGTGTTGTTTAAAAGAGATGGAGTCAACAATTTGAATACATTCGCTCAAAATAACGATACGGTTAAATCGGTATTCAGGTTAAAATGGGATAGAAACTTTGAAAATGCAAATGCCTTTAATAATAATCGAATAGTAGGTGAAAAGGATGCTATATTTTTGATAAAAAGAGAACAAGAATCTTATAATAAGGATTCATTGTTCCTGTACAAATTTAATTTGTCAAATGGAAATTTAATTTGGCGCAAATTTATTGGTTATAAAGCTGTTGCAGGGGATTTGGTACTGGACAGAGGGCTTTTATATTTTCAATATAATGATTATGTTAATTATACTCCTTTATTGAAATGTTTCGATGCATTAACAGGCGAATTTGTTTGGGAAAGCAGATTTAAAAATCAACATGTTGAAAAATTATCTCCGGTGGTTACAGATGACTATCTTGTAATGGCAGGAGGTGAGTATGGCGGCGTTTATTGTTTTGACAGATGGACAGGGAAAAAACTCTGGTATGTTAAAACAAAACAGGAAACAGATTGGACACCTTCGATATATGAAAATATGGTATATGCAGTTGCAGGGGGGGGATTAAAGGTGATAAATATAGAAACAGGAGCCGTTGAATGGCAAAATGATTTTAAAGATTATGCAAGCTTTATAAATGAGTCCGTAATGATTGACAGTATAAATAATTCGCTTATTTATAAAGGAGAAGATAGTTTGTATTCATTAAATATTTTTTCAAAAGAATTGAACTGGACTTATCCTGTTTATTACTCCAATAGCAATGCTGTTCTATATAATAACACTGTATTGTTCCCTGATAATAAAGATTTTAAAATAATAAATGCACAAAATGGAGCTTTAATTAAAGCCGTTGATGATTTTCCGCATTATTCTCAAGATATAATAGCTTCCGGTAGTTTTCTTTTTATGACAATAGGAAATAAGAGTTTGAATGTATTTGATGCTGAAACATTAAATTCTAAATGGCAATATCAAGATGTTTTTGGTGTAATAAGTATAGTCGATGATTATCTTATTATAAGCAATGACAATAAATTCTGGGTTTTCAAGTCAATCAAAGATTGTTTTGAAATGAAAGATTATTCTGATACTATATGTTTTGGAGAAAAATATGTTATATCAACTTTTGAATATGATCAATCAGGTATTTATATTGATACTATTTTCAAAAATGATACTTGTAATGAAATCTTCACTTTGAATTTAACGGTAAATAATGAGATTTTTTTGAAGGACACATTAATAGGGAAAGATTATGGTTCAGGCAATGGCTCTATTGCTGTTGTTCCTTCAGGAGGTTCCGGCAATTTTACTTATAAATGGAATACAGGTGATACCACTCAAGTTATTAAAAATCTTTCTGCAGGCATATATCAACTAACGCTTACAGATATGTTAGGTTGTTCTGAAGTTTTTAGTTTTAAAGTGGAAAAAGCTAATAATTTAGATGAGTCGTATCTAAATAATTATATTGTTTATCCAAATCCGGCAAAAAAAGGAGAATCTTTGTCCATTTTAAAGGAGGGGGATTTTTGTAATATTAAGTATATAGAAATCCTTAATTCATTAGGGCAATGGCAATATGAAATTAGTTTAAATAAAAGAAATAATTTTAATATCCCTTTGGATTTGAACAATGGAATTTATTTTTTAAAATTGATGGATAAAAATAAAAAAATAGTTGGTATTTCTAAAGTATTTATTTTTTAAAATATCCTGATTTATTTGTGTAATGCTATTGTTGTTTTAAAGATTATATTATAAATTTGATGTGTTTTAGCGTAGACACTAAATATTAAACCAAAAAATCATGAAAAGTAAAATCGTAAATATGAAAAATGATAAGAATAATGAAGAAAATTATTCTACAATGATAAGTAAATTGATTGAACCCTTTGTTGACGAATTTCCTGAAGAAATGAGTTACAATGAAATTATTCAGTTTGCTTGTTATGCTTGGAATATGGCATGTATGAGCCGAAATTTACCTGATGAGGAAACTACAAAAATGTTTTCTTCCTTTGAGGTTCCGGATGAATATTTGATACTTTTGAATAAAATGATTGAAATGAAGAAGGAAGAATTTCCTGATTATAAATATTTAATTGATGATTTTAATATTGAAGAAAAGGACGGAGAAATGATTCTTTCGGTTTATACTATGGCTGAGGATGATTATTTTGATAAGCGTATGTTCGATTCATTAAGCTCATATATTAACGATGATGAGTTTGGATTGGATGAAAGTGATTATTATCCGGGGTATATAGATAGGGTTTCTCTTTTTGTAAAAGCAAAACAACCTTTTTTAGAATGGAGAAATGAAGTTTATGTCAATGAATTTGTTTACCGGGATTATGAACCGACTGTTTATTTAATAAGCGATGATAATTCAGATATTGAAAAATGGTTGAAAAAAAATTATAATGAAATTTTCATGCGGGAATTGGATAGTTGGAATGAGAATGAAAAAACCTGGCCGCAAAAACGTTCATTTAAAATGTTCAAACAATGGTTTAGTATTGATTTTGGGACGATGGTATATGATTTGGAAGAAGAACCGGTTATCAAGGGAGTTTTAATTATTTGAAAACGTAATGATTTAAACTTTTTTTTACTTTGTTATTTTGTATTTTAAAACAAGAAATTTGGATCCCCGTAAATTAATGTTTTGATCATACCTACTCATTTAGGGTGCTTTTGAAATGAAAAAAGAGATTTTATCAGACAAAATGATCCTGCCAGAGTTGATACTTTTAATCAATTTATTGTGTTATATTTCAGACACTGACTATCTTTGCGTTTTCAAAAAATCGTAACTATTTAGGTGGATGCTTTTGAGATGAAAAAATTCGATTTTTTTGCTAGATGAAGCTTATTTTTTGAAGGCATAGTGGGGCTACGTCAAAAAAAATAGCTGAAATATAGCGAAAAAAGAAATATTTTCAATCAAAATGATTCTACCTGAGTAGTTACAAAAAAAAATCAGATTATGCAAATTCCTACAAGATATGATGCTTCAAACGAGCAAAAATGGTATGAATATTGGATGGATAAAGGATATTTCCATTCGGAACCGGATGATAGAGAGCCTTATACAATAGTGATTCCACCTCCTAATGTTACCGGTGTTTTGCATATGGGACATATGCTCAATAATACCGTGCAGGATATCCTGATACGTAAAGCGCGATTGGAAGGTAAAAATGCATGCTGGGTACCCGGAACAGATCATGCGTCTATTGCTACCGAAGCAAAAGTCGTGAAAATGCTCCGTGAAAAAGGTATAAAAAAATCCGATATCTCAAGAGATGAATTTCTCGAACATGCATGGGAATGGAAAGAGGAATACGGGGGGATAATCCTTAAGCAATTGAGGAAACTCGGTGCTTCTTGTGACTGGGATAGAACTGCTTTTACCATGGATGAAGTTCGTGGTAAGCATGTGCTTAAAGCATTTGTTGATCTATACAACAGAGGTAAAGTGTACAAGGGGCTAAGGATCATAAATTGGGATCCCGAAGCCAAAACAGTGCTTTCAAATGAAGAAGTACTTTACGAAGATGAACCCGGACATTTGTATTATGTAAGATATCAAATAGAGAATAGTGACGAGTATCTGACTATTGCAACTACCAGGCCGGAAACAATTTTGGGCGATACTGCGGTTGCAGTACATCCAAAGGATGAAAGATATAAACATTTGCAAGGTAAAAATGTAATTGTACCAATGGTTAATAGGGTAGTACCTGTTATTTTTGACAGGTATGTAGATATGGAATTTGGTACAGGTTCATTGAAGATCACCCCTGCTCACGATCCTAATGATTATGAAATAGGTCAAAGACATAATCTTGAAGTTATAGATATTTTCAATGAAGACGGAACATTGAGTGAAGAAGCTCAATTTTATGTTGGAAAAGACAGATTCGAGGTTAGAAAATTGATTACGGAAGACCTGAAAAAATCAGGGCATCTTATCAAAATTGAAGATTATGTGCACAGTGTAGGTAAATCGGAAAGAACTCATGCGGTAGTTGAACCCAGATTGTCCGAGCAATGGTATGTGGATATGGAAGCACTGGCAGAACCCGCTCTTAAAGCAGTAATGGAAGATGAGGTTGAATTTTTTCCGAAAAATCAAAAAAATACCTATCGTCATTGGTTGGAAAATATAAGACCTTGGACTATTTCAAGGCAATTGTGGTGGGGACATAGGATTCCTGCTTGGTATCTCGATATTGAAGGAGAGACGAAAACTTATGTTGCAATGACTGAAAATGAAGCTTTGGAATTGGCAAAAAAGGATACGGGAAATGAAAATTTGACGCTTTCAGATCTGCGTCAGGATGAAGATGTATTGGATACATGGTTTAGTTCGTGGTTGTGGCCTATTTCGGTATTCAATGGCTTTTTTGATAAAAAAGATATCAGTTATTACTATCCTACAAATGTATTGGTGACAGGATGGGATATTATTTTTCTTTGGGTTGCCAGGATGATCATGGCCGGATATGAATGGGAAAATGAAAAACCGTTCAAACATGTTTACTTTACAGGTATGGTCAGGGACAAATTGCGTAGAAAAATGAGTAAATCCCTTGGAAATTCACCTGATGCTTTGAAATTGATAGACGATTACGGTGCAGACGGGGTGCGTTTTGGAATGTTGAGCAGTTCTCCTGCCGGTGGAGATTTGTTGTTTGATGTAAAACTGGTTGAGCAGGGAAGAAATTTCAGCAATAAACTTTGGAATGCTATGCGTTTGGTTAAAGGCTGGACTATTGATGCCGATATCGAAACTCCGGTTGAAAACACTTTGGCAGTTGAATGGCTCGAAAACAGAATGGATCAGGTAATTGAAGAATTGGAAAATCTTTACGGCAAATACAAATTGTCTGAAGCATTGATGGTATTGTACAATTTTATCTGGAATGATTTCTTCTCATGGTACCTTGAAATTATCAAACCTGCGTTTGGTTCGCCTGTTGATAGAGAAACTTATACCAAAACAATAGATCTTTTTGAGAAGATGTTGACTCTTCTTCACCCGTTTATGCCGTTTATTACAGAGGAAATATGGCATTATATCAAAGAACGTGAAGCAGGAGATGATTGCGTGGTAAGTAAATATCCGAAATCTTCAGGATTTGATAATGAACTTTTGGAAGCAATAAATAAAGTTAAGTCAATTGTAACTAAAGTAAGGGAAACCAGAAATTCCAAGGGAATGAAACCCAAGGAACTATTAAAGCTATTTGTGGAAAAATCAGATTCAATTGAAAAATTCCTATTCTCAGAAGATATTCCGGGATTGAAACATATCCTTAAGAAAATGGCATTTCTCTCAGATGTGGAGGTTGTAGATACTCATGATGTTGAGAATACCATACCGTTTATGGCTGCGAATGAAAAGTTTATGCTGGAATATAATCTGGAAATTGATGTAGAAGCGGAAATTAAAAAAATCCAAAAAGAATTGGATTATCAAAAAGGTTTTGTCGCAAGCATAGAGAAAAAATTGAGCAATGAAAGATTTGTCAATAATGCACCTGCGGCTGTTGTTGATAAGGAGAGAAAAAAGCTTGCAGACGGTAATGAAAGAATTAAAATCCTGGAGAAATCGTTGGCAGCGCTGAAGAAATGATTTTGTAACTACTCAGGTGGTTTAATTTATTGATTGTCTGAGTGTTGGTAGCATAATAATATTTTCTCCATTATCATTTCCCTTTTAAGGGAAACAGGAAAGGGTTCTAAATAAAAAGTTTTGAAAATATTATTATGCAAATACAATGTTACAGCGTATTTCATTTTTTTTATTAAATATTTGACCTGAGTAGTTACATTTTATTTCTTGCAAAACAGAAGTGAAATAAAAATATAGATAATAAAAGCCAAAGGAATAAATGGCATTCCCGTTATTACCCATAATATTACTGAAAGGATAAATATGATCCCTGTTGTCATTTGTATTATCTTTTTTCTTTTATCTTCATCTCGTTTCATTGCCAGAAAGGGAAGAGGTGAAACCATTAATAATGCAAAGATAACAGGCAGTGCTATCCAGATATATGGCGTTTGGTTATAATCGATAATGGTTTTAGCATACTGTTCGTAGACCAAAAATGCAAAGAAAAGCCCTGTAGAAGGTGTTGGAAGTCCTATAAAACTGTTTTTCTGTTCAGTGTCAATATTGAATTTTGCCAATCTCAATCCTGCAAAAACAACCAATAATGTTGTGACTATAATTGCTGCAACATGATTTTGATTTTGCAAAACATGATGATAATAAAGGTATGCAGGAGCAACTCCAAATGTTATAAGATCTGCCAAAGAATCCAGTTCAGCACCAAATTCAGATGAGGCATTCAACTTTCTGGCAACAGCTCCGTCAAGCAGATCAAAAAATCCTCCGAGTAATATAATCAAAGGGCTGTAAAACGGATCATTTATTATAATTGCTACAAAACCTGAAGCCAGGTTCATCGCTGTCAATGTCGAAGGAATATATTTTTTCAAATTCATCAGGCAAATATATGATAAAAATTGTTAAATTTGTATAAATTATTAAAATTGGTAAATACTCAGCTTGTACATTATTGGGCTAAAGTTTTAAATATTCTAAATAGCTAAGTCCTGTCAGTTAAAGCGGACGGTGATTTATTGCACAATTTTACCGTCTGCTTTAGTTGACGGATTATAGGATTCCGCTATATATCCGGATTTTAGCCCGATACATAGTACCTGAGTAATTACTATAATGTAAATTTCTGTTATGCTATATGAATCTCTCAAAAATAATAATAATTTATTCCTGATTGCCGGTCCCTGCGTAGTTGAAAATGAACAAATGGCTTTGGATATTGCAGGTGAAGTGAAAGGAATATGCGATAGATACGATTTGAAATACATTTTTAAAGCATCATATCGCAAAGCAAATCGCTCAAGATTGGATTCATTTACAGGAATAGGAGATATAATAGCTTTGGAAATAATCGGTAAGGTCAGAGATCAATTTAGTATTCCCGTCACTACGGACATACATTCCATAGAAGAAGCAAATTTGGCGGCTGAATATGTTGATGTTTTACAGATTCCTGCTTTTTTGTGCAGGCAAACAGATATTTTAGTTGCAGCTGCTAAGACAGGAAAGATCATTAATATAAAGAAAGGTCAATTCCTTTCACCTCAGTCAATGATATTTGCAATAGATAAAGTCAGACAAAGCGGAAATAAAAAAGTTATGGTTACCGACAGAGGTACAATGTTCGGTTACGGGGAACTGATAGTGGATTTCAGGGGGATACCTCAAATGCAAAAATTTGATGTTCCTGTTATTATGGATTGTACTCATTCATTGCAAAAACCAAATACAACTTCAGGAGTTACCGGCGGGGATCCCGAAATGATAGAGACGATTGCTAAAGCAGCTGTTGCAGTAGGAGCAGATGGCTTATTTATCGAAACACACCCTGATCCGTCTATAGCAAAAAGCGATGGAGCTAATATGTTGAAACTTGATAAGTTGGAAGACCTGATTCGGAAATTAGTGAGAATTAAAGATGTTTTGGATTAAAAAAGTAAACATACATCAGTTTATTTCATTATAGTACATTTTTAGTCTGACTTTATTGTAATATAGGTAGTTTTTTATTGAAATGGGAACATTTTATTATTTTTTTTTGTCTATATATTTAAAATAGCATAGTTTTGTAATATACTAAATAATGCAATAATTCTTATTACAAAATTGTTATTATTGTATAAAATAAAACATTATGGATACTATGGATGATAAATTCTTTGAAACAGACTTCTTATTACCAAAAAATAATTTTATAATAGGAATGGGT
>Ga0256832_1003358_pt1 | contig 10882 bp, 7 predicted proteins | sample 134614metaG_FD_190534 | JGI IMG/M metagenome (GOLD analysis project Ga0256832, IMG submission 190534) | Hydrothermal vent microbial communities from Lau Basin, Pacific Ocean - 134-614 | ecosystem: Environmental > Aquatic > Marine > Hydrothermal vents | place: Pacific Ocean: Lau Basin | collected...
TCTAAAATAAAATACTTGACCATTGCCCCGTCGCCATGTACAAGCGCTTCTAAATACTTCACCACCCTGAAACCAAGAAATCATCAGTAGTTCGTCAGGGCTAGGTATATCAAATCTCTCACCATACATTTCGGTTTCTTTTAGTTCTATATATTCACCAATCCCTGCCATAATAGGGTGGCTTGGTTGCAAGTTCCAGAGTCTTTCTTTTTCATCGGCTTCACGCCATTTTAGTGAGCAGTTTGTGCCCATTAGTAATCTAAATACCTTGCTATAGTGGCCTGAATGCAAGACAATTAAACCCATGCCTGATAGCACAGCTTGTTGTACTCTTTTGGCTATTTTATCGTCAACTTGATCATGGGCTTTATGGCCCCACCAGATTAAAACGTCTGTGGCATCCAAAACTTCTTGGCTTAGACCATGTTCTTTTTCTTCTAAGGTCGCTGTTTTGATATTAAAATCAGGAGAGTCTATGCCTTTGGCAATGGCATTGTGGATGCCATCAGGATAAATTGAAGCCACTAACTCATTTTCTTTTTCATGTTGAAATTCATTCCAAATAGTTACCGCAATTTTTGACATAAATAACTCCTTTAAATTAATAGCCTTGGCTAATTAATTTCTAGTATACCTAAAAATGTAAGATTACATAAACTCAATTAAACAATTTAAAGTATTTTTTAAATATTTATAATAAGATTATTTTTTATCAAGAGTTATTAGATATCCAAATAATAGGGTATGCTATTAAATTATGTCCGCTACTATAGATGATGTTGCCAAAAAAGCGGCTGTTTCGACAGCTACCGTAAGTAGGGCTTTGCGAGGTTTGCCCAATGTTGCAGAAGCAACTAGAAGCCATGTCTTAAAAGTTGCCAAAGAGCTTAACTATGTTATGCAAATGCAATCAACTCGGGGTTTGAATGGTTCAAAAGTAATAGCTATTATTCGCCCTTTAGTTGACCAATGGTTTTATTCTAAGATTTCTACTTTGGTTGAGCTCGAGCTTAGAGCAGCGGGTTACCATGTTGTTCATCATACAGTAGATAGCCAAGATGAGCAGTCAGAATTAATAATTGAACTTTTATCTCAAAAACTTGCTGATGCTTTTATCACCGTGAGCTTTCCAATAGGCCTCAATGCCCTAGAATACATAGACATGCACCAAGCCCCAGTTGTAACCCTAGAAACTAAGTCTGGTAACTTACCCAGAGTCTATATTGACAACACCGAAGCAGCAGAATTAGCGGTGCGATATCTGATTAATTTGGGGCATAGCAGAATCGGTTTTATCTATGGCTCTACCAAAATTACCAGATTTGAATATATAAGTAGCTCACGCTATAAAGGCTATAAGCGGGCTTTGCATGCTGCTGGTATCAGTGAAGATCATGATTTGGAAGTACTTGGTAATGATGTCTATAGGGGAGGGGCTCGAGCCTTAAAACAGCTCATGACTATTAAAAATCCGCCAACGGCAATTTTCGCCATGACCGATGAAATGGCCATTGGTGCTCTAAAAATGCTTAGAGATATGAATTTGGAAGTTCCAAAGCATATTTCTGTAATTGGTTTTGACGATAATGATGTCTCGGAGTATTTGGGGCTTAGCACAATTAAGCAGCCACTAACCAGATATGGTGAATTAGCAGCGGAGATGATAGTCTCAAAATTTAACAAACCTAATATTCAGATTATCGATAAAAAATTGACTTATGAATTAGTTATTAGAGCTTCTACAGGTCCAAAATTTCAAATGTAAGACTTGCATAATTAAAGAAATAAACATGTAATTCTTAGCTTAATATTAATGCATTACTGTATCTCTTGCAATTTATAGCTGATGTTGATATAGTCATAATTGTCCGAGCTGGTAGATGCATCAGGGTTAGTAAATCGCTAACTCTAAGCTGCTATATCTGCTTGATTTGATATGAAAGAGGTGTAGAATGAAGAAGTTTAGCCTGATATTATTGGTTATTTTGTTTGGCCTAGCCACAGCACAACAAGTAACAATTAATTATGTTACCGGTAACAGAGGTGCTGATGTTGAATATGCCAATGCTATGGCAGCAAAATATATGAGTACTCATCCCAATGTGACTATCAAAGTTTTACAAGGGCCTGAGTCAGCTACCGACCGCGCTCAGCAGTACTTACAATTCTTTGAAGCCAAAAGCTCAGAAGTAGATATTTTTGAAATTGATGTTATCTGGCCAGGCGATATGGCTGAGCATTTTATTGACCTCTATCAATATGAATCTTTTCAAGATGCAGCTCAAGGATTTTTTCCAGCAATTATTGAAAATAACACTGTAGATGGTAAATTGGTTGCTATTCCTTATTTCACTGACGCTGGTTTACTTTTTTATAGAACTGATCTTTTGGAAAAATATGGTTTTAGTAGTGCACCGACAACTTGGGCAGAATTAGACAATATGGCTTCTGTTATTCAAGCTGGCGAACGCGCTGATGGTAATCAAGATTTTTGGGGCTATGTATGGCAAGGCAACGCTTATGAAGGTTTAACTTGCGATGCGCTCGAGTGGGTAGCAAGTAGCAATGGTGGTACTATCGTTAGCCCCGCTGGCGAAATTACTATTAATAATCCAAACGCTATTGCAGCACTAGAAACTGCCAAAGGCTGGGTAGGTACTATATCTCCTCCGGGCGTAACTGGTTATCAAGAAGAAGACGCCCGCAATGCTTGGCATGCCGGCAATGCAGCTTTTATGCGTAATTGGCCATATGCTTATGGCTTAACCCTTGACGGCCCTGTCGGTGAAAATTTTAGTATTTCCGCACTTCCTTCAACCGAAGGCGGCAACTCTGCAGCTACTTTGGGTGGTTGGCAGTTAGCAGTATCTAAATATAGCAAAAACCCTGCTGTCGCTGCTGATTTTGTATTGTTCTTAAGCTCTCATGAAGGACAATTATCAAGAGCATTAGTGCAAAGTAATCTCCCTACCAGACCTGCTGTATACACCGACCCTGCATTATTAAATTCAGATGTAGCTTTTATGGCAAACTTCTTGCCTGTCTTTAGAGCTGCAGTAGCCAGACCATCAACTGCCACTGCACCTAATTACTTACAAACTTCAAAACTGTTTTATAGTGCAGTTCATAATGTTCTAACTGGTGAAGAATCAGCAACTGATGCTTTAGCCCTACTAGAACTGGACTTGCAAGATTTAACAGGCCTTCCAATAGCAGGACAATAGCCAGAGTTTAAATTTAAATAATTGAATTGGACTGGGCCGTTTAAATAACGGCTCAGTTTTGTTTTTTAGGAGGCATGAATATGGCAAAAGAAACATCTAAGCTTGCCAAAAAAGAAGAACGTATGGCTTTTTGGCTTTTAGTACCCTCGTTGTTATTATTGCTAATAATTGCAATTTATCCTTTGGGGCGTGTGTTTCAACTTAGCTTTACCAACAAACGTTTTGCTAGTAGCCAGCAGGTTAGTTATCTGGGTTTTAAGAACTATAGCCAGTTATTAAGTATGACCATTCGTGAGCTACCAAAAAAATTAGATGATGACGGCAAAGCTATTTTAAAGGATGGCAAAGTTGTTTATGAATCTTGGGTAAGAGTATTACCGCGTAAACCACAGCGCTATAAAGCCGTGAATCAGTTTTCATTTTTGGGTAAAAGATATGTTTTGGGGGCTACTAATGCTGACTTTATTCAATCAATTATTGATACCGTTAATTTTACTATAATTACGGTTTTACTAGAGACTATTTTAGGTTTGATCATTGCTCTTGCTTTAGCCAAAAAGTTTATTGGGCGGGGGCTTATGCGTACAGCTATGCTTATTCCTTGGGCAATAATTACCGTAGTATCTTCTTTAATTTGGGAGTGGATGTTAAAAAGTGATCGTTCAGGTTTTTTTAATGCTTTCTTTGATGCAATAGGTATTACTCAGGGTAATACGGTTTTTTTGGTTGACAAAGCTTTGCAATTGCCGAGTATTATAGCTATTGATGTCTGGAAAACAACTCCTTTTATGGCTTTGTTGCTCTTGGCCGGTTTGGCAACAATACCTAAAGAATTGTATGAGGCAGCTGAGGTTGATGGTGCTAATAAAATTAGGCAGTTTTTTTCTATAACCCTACCTCTTTTGGCTCCGACACTTACCGTAGCTCTAATATTTAGAACCCTTGATGCCCTGCGGGTTTTTGATTTATTTCAGATTATATTTGGTGAAAAACGCTATTCTATGGCTACCTTTACTCAATTTACCTTGGTTGCCAATAAAGACATGGGTTTATCTTCGGCAGCTAGTGTAATTATCTTTTTTATAATCTTTCTTTTTGCAATGTTTTATATTCGTACTCTAAAGGTGGATGCTGATGGTTAAGAAGAATATATTTTTAGAAGTTTTATTTTATCTATTGATTATAGCGATTGCCATATATTTGATATTCCCTTTTTATTGGGCACTTATTTCTGCCCTAAAAACCGAGAATGAATTAGTTCAGACACCAGCTAGTTTTATTCCCAATTATCCAACACTTATTAATTTTAAGGCGGTATTGAGCAACCCTGATTTTTTACGAGGAATGGTTAATAGCCTAATAATTGCAGTCACAACAACCTTATTTAGTCTGGTTTTTGGTTCTTTTGCTGGTTATGCCTTGGGTAAATTGCGCTTTCGAGGTCGAAAACCTGCTTTGTATTTGATATTAGCAATGACCATGTTTCCACAAGTCGCAATCCTCTCTGGGCTTTTTACTCTAATTCGTTTTGTTAAAGATATTCCTAATAGTGTTGGGTTTTTGTCTTGGCTCTATATACCAACACCTGCCCTACTGATTGCTATGTATATGATTTTTACTTTGCCCTTTACAGTCTGGGTGCTGACATCGTTTTTTAAAGGTTTGCCACAGTCACTATTGCAAGCGGCTCAAGTTGATGGGGCAACCTTTTTCCAAACCTTTTGGCATGTTTTATTGCCACTAACTGCACCAGCACTGGTTACTACAGGTATATTGGCATTTATTAACGCTTGGAATGAATACCTGTTTGCCCTGACCTTTACTTTGCAAGAGCCATCTTCTCGAACGGTGCCTGTAGCAATTTCTCAGCTATCTGGTAAAATTGCTCGCCAAGAACCGGTTGGTGAAATCATGGCAGGTGCTTTAATTATTACTGTCCCACTGATTATATTGGTATTAGTATTTCAAAATAGAATTGTCGAAGGTCTTACCGCTGGTTCGGTAAAGGGTTAGCCTTTTACCCCACCGGCTGTATGCTGGCCGGTTAGAGCTTCTTGGAATGAATAGAAGATTATTAAAATTGGGATACTACCCAAGACGGCACTAGCGGCTAATGCACCCCATTGGGTATTAAACCTATTGGTTGTAAAATTTCTTAGGCCAATGCCAACCGTCCATTGGTTTTCACCAGTTAAAAGGATATTGGCTAAGATAAATTCGCTATAAGTGCCTATAAATTGCAGTAAGAAAATAAATAAGAGCATGGGTATGCTCACTGGTAGAATAATACGCCAGAATGCTCCCCAGTGAGTAGCACCATCAACTCGAGCCGCTTCTTCTAAACTGGGGCTGATAGAGTCTAGATAGCCTTTAAATATCCAAGCAGCAAAAGAAATTGCTCCGCCTGAATAGGCCAAAATTAGGCCGGTATAGGTATTTAAGAGATCTAAATAATTCATCATGTAAAAAATGGCGACTAGAGCCATAAAGCCCGGAAACATCTGAATGAAAACAAAGGATAAAAGGGTTTGATAGCGTCCTTGAAAACGCATACGTGAAAATGCGTAGCCGGCGGTGGTACTGATAAGTACTGCAAATATACCTGTAACTCCAGAGACGACTAAGGTGTTGCGAATATAAAGAATTATTTTTCGCTCACTGCTCGAGCCCACCCTTTGACCAGCTTCATTGATAAAGTAAAATTGGCTAGGATTAATACTAATTACTAAAACCGCTAAGCTAATAAAGCTAAGCCAAGTAGCATAGCTTTTGTATTGTTCAAAGCTTCTATTAGTTGATTTTAAGCGTTTGGCCATGCTAACAAATACAATCACAGCAATGCTAAACAAAAATACGCCTAAAAGCAGCCATTGATAATTTAACAAATGCGTTTGTCCTAAGACTTTTTGGTATTGAATAAAAGAAAATTTGGCTGGGTCAGGCAATACGCCTGAACGAAATATGATATTGCCAGTTTTTGGTAAAGCTGCGGTAATGGAATCATTTTTACTAAGTGAAATTGCCAGTAGATAGACAACGGGATAGAGGGTGAGCAAAATAATAACCCAAATAAAAATATGCGTAGCCATGCTAAAGGCATATGCCAAAGCCTTTTGGGGACGAGTTGCCTTGCCATAAAGATATGCTACTAAGCCAAGGCTAAAAGCTAGAGTGATAAAAGCTATTAAAAACTTTAACCAGCCATAGGGGATATGTAACATTTCAGCTTGAGCAAGAGCTAACGGACTAAATAAAACTACCAGCATTAATAAAATATGTTTTAGATTTTTGATAATTCGCATATCAGGTATTCACTTCTTCTTTTAAGGCACCAGTTACCTTAAAATTCATTAAACTAATGGCTAAGGTAATCATAAAAATAATAATTGATATTGCCGAACCAAGGCCGTAGGCATAGCCCCCTTGAGATCGAAAAGATTCATTATATGCCCAGCTAATTAAGATATCAGTTGAGCGGGCAGTAGCCATGCAGCCACTACAAGGCGGACCGCCATCTGTTAATAGGAATATGAGATTAAAATTGTTAAAATTAAAGGCAAAACCAGTTAAGGTAATAGGAATTAAAGCAGTTCTTAAGAGCGGTGAGGTGACTCCCCAAAAAGACTGCCAAGGATTGGCTCCATCCATTTTGGCAGCTTCGTATAGCTCGCGAGGAATGGCCGAGAGTGCACCTAAGACAGCTGTCATCATAAAAGGTAGCCCCAACCAAAGATTGACTAATAAAATTGCTGCTTTGGGGGCAAGTGCCCAATATGATTGGTCGCCTAGCCAGTCGAAAGTTGGTAGGTCAAGTAAAGCTAGCAGGCGATTGATAGCCCCAAAATTTTGATTTAAAAAACCGCGCCAGACCTGAATAGTAATAATAGCTGGCAAGGCCCAAGGCACAATTAATAAAGTGCGATAAATATTGCGAAAACGCAAGTGGGGGTTATTTAATAATAAGGCGATAAAAACCCCGATAATGGTATTTATTAAAATGGTAGAAATGGCAAAAATAATATTCCATAAAAAAACAGGGAACAAGGCAATACGTGCTTGGGACATTATTAATTTAAAGTTATCTAAACCGACCCAACCAAAGGCATTATAGCGAGCTATTGCTACATACTCGAGCCCATCTGGGAGAGCCTCATCTAGAGTAATAGTGTCATTTTCTAGCTTGATTATTTTTCTTTCAATTGGCAAACGGTCTAAGCTTAATACAATATGCTCCAAATCAGCTTCTGGTGGCGTTTTTTCTAAGCTGATTACTTTGCCAGCAATGCTACTAACAGGAAATTGAGCAGAAAAACCCATACTTGGCATAGTAATTTCTACTGCGGTTATTTTTCTATCAGTTGGTGGCGCGGTTTCTAGGGTTAATTGTTTACCATCTAATGAAACACCTTTGGTCTCAAAGCGACCTGAGGCATAGACAACGGCTTTTACATTGTTACAACCCTTTCTTTTACCCATTAATAGATTACAGCTAAGAGTTTTAGGATTGTCAAGTACAAGTTTGTTGCCATCAACTGAGACTATGTTTGTGCTCGAGCTGACATTAAGCTGCCCATTGCGGATACCAGCATAGTCGGTAAATGCTAAAACTATGGTTAAGATAACGGGGATAAAAGTAAAACTAAACAAAAATAAAATTGCCGGCAATAAATAATACCAAGGCATTATCCAGCTATAGCGTTTGGCTATATATTGCAGGACTACAATAAGAGCTAAAACGCCAAATAAAATACTATAATAAGTTGGTGCCTGAGGGTTAATCTGTCTAAGCACCAAAAGCCCTAAAACTGCTACCACTGTTGCAACAAATAAAGCCATAAACAACAAGGCCATAGAAGCCCAAAAGCCGCCTTGTTTAGCTTGGAATTCGCTAAACGGTTTAGAAATATCCATTTTTATGGTAGCCCCGTTCTTTAAATATTTATTATGGGGGCTTTAAAGCCCCCACTTAGCTTTTATTGGCCTTTTATTTGCTTTACAGCTTCATGTAAGATTTCAGATACATTAGAATCTTGTGAGTCTAATAAAACGGTTAAAGCGTCACCCATTGGGCCCCAAATATTACCCATTTCTGGAATATTGGGCATTGGTTCTGCATTGGCAAGTGCTGCTGAAAAGCCAGCTATAATTGGGTCATCGGCAACCTTGGCAGCTGCAGCATTAGATGATGGTATTTTGCCAGTTAGTAAGGCTAAAGAAATTTGGGCTTGGGGGCGAGTTAGCCATTTTGCAAAATTTGCAGCAGCTAATTTATTAGTACTAAATTGATTCATCAAAATCCCTTGTACACCCATAAAGCCAGAAAACTCGGTGCCATCTTTCATAGCAGGAACTGGCATAACTTTTAAATTGATACCAGCATCTTTATAGTTAGCAATCGCCCAAGGGCCGTTGTAGGTCATAGCAAGGCTGCCATCGCTAAATTGACCGTCAGCCACGCCGTAGTCAACCCCTGTTGGGATAAGACCGTAGTCAAAGCGGAATTTTTTCATAAGTTCTGCACCAGTAATAGCACCATTATTATCTAAACCGATGTCAGAAGCAACTAAATCACTATTGCTGTCACGTCCAAAAACGTAGCCACCATTACTATGCAACCAGACGTATGAAAAATAGAAGTTGCCAATATCATATAAAAAGCCAAAGCCATCATCCGTGGTTAACTTTTGAGCTTGGGCCATCATATCCTCAAAGTTAGTGGGTAAGTTTGGCACTAGATCAGTATTGACAATTAAGGCAGGGCCTTCTACATACATTGGTAAGCCGAAGAGCTTGCCATTAAAACTAAAAGCTAGCTGAGCTTGGGTATTTAAATCCTCTAGGTAGCTATCAGTTGCAAAGCCAGACATATCAGCTAAAACGCCACCTACTGCCATTTCACCAATTTGGTCATGAGGGATTGGTACTATAAGGTCAGCTGCTTCACCTTCTGGGGCGCTTAGTAGCATCTTTTGTTTGATTTCACCTAGGTCAATTTTGACTATTTCAACTGGGGTACCAAAGACGTTTTCAAAGCTAGTAGCTTGGTCTTGGAGCCAATCTAATTCGGCGTCGCCAAAGTGGGTCCAAATAGTTAGGTTTTGGGCAAAACCAAGGCCCAAAAAGCCTATAGCCAAAAGGCTAATAAAAAACTTTTTCATGTTCTAATTCCTTTCGATAATGCTTCTTGCCAGGTCTGGCTATTAGCTCAGTTTTGGCTTAGTAAGCATTGCTAGTTTTAACAATCTATACTATCTTATAGACATAGCACTGTCTAGTCTTGTAAAGGCTTTTTCTGGGCTTAAATTAAGGCTTTTGCTCTGAATTAATTTGAGCTGTTTCTGAATACTAAAATGAATTAATATGTTCGATATATGTAGTTTAAGTAAACTTTTGAAAAGGAGAAAGGGGAAAGGATAAAGTTGCTTAGACTGCGAAACTCAGGAGTATGATGTGAATAATCGATTTTTTATAATAAATATTTAGCAGATTCAATTTGCAGATTTTGCTTTGAGCTTAAGCCAGAAAAAAGCTAGCTTTACTTGACCGTTCAATATAATAAAAGGCTGTATTAATTCTTTAATCTAATTAGAACTGCAAACTCTAGAGCTGACAATTTTAGTTCTTTACCAGTCCTCAAAATTCCGGCATGCTCGAGCCTACGCCAATTACCTTTGGGCACGACCACGCTTAATTCTTCATTTGTTCCGTTAGCTAGTATCAGTAGTTCACCACGCTGTTCTGGCTCGCCCCGATAGTAGCCAAGAACATTATTGCCTGAGTCAAAAGCTCTTAAAACTGCAGTACTTAAAGCCGGGTAGTTAGCTCGTAAATCAGCTAGTTTTTTATAATGTGCTTGCAAGTCAGGATTGCAATTTTCCCATTGGATTGGATAGCGGTGTAAGTCTTGAGTTCCTAGGGCTTTTTTCTGTCCTAAAATGCCACATTCGTCTCCCTGAAATGTTACTGGCGCACCGGGGAGAGTATAGAGCAAACTAAAAGCTAGTTTTAAACGTTCTATTGATTCTTGGTTTGGAGTTTGACCCCAATTGCCACCGCCTAGCTCGCTCAAGGCTCGAGCCGTATCGTGGCTAGACATCAGATTAAAGCCCATACCGACAACATTTTCACCATAGCTAGCATAATATTTACTCATATTAGCCAAAGTCCGCTTAGCATTAGAGAAACCATTTGCACCGTCTCGAGCATAGCGTAGTATTAAATCTTTGCCCAAAGAATAATTCATTAAAGAGTCAAACTCGTCGCCTTGCAACCACTCGGGTGAAGTTTGCCAGATTTCGCCAATCAAATAGGCATCTGGCTTACTGTCTTTTACAATTTTACGCATATCTTTAAAAAATTGATGAGCATCGCTTAGTTCATTAGGTACATCAACACGCCAGCCATCTATGCCAAAGTCTATCCAATATTTGGCTAGATCTAGCATATAGGCTTTTGTTTCGGGGTTGAGCATGTTTAGTTTTGGCAGACTAGGTGCTGAGGCCCAATAGAGATAAGCGTCAGTTTCACCAGCCTTAAAAGGCCATTTGTTGATTGTATACCAGTTCCAATAGGGGCTTTCTTGGCCGTTTTTTATAATATCCTGAAAGGCCCAAAAACCGAGCCCAGTGTGGTTAGGCACAAAGTCCAAAATCACCTTA
>Ga0256832_1003359_pt1 | contig 10881 bp, 9 predicted proteins | sample 134614metaG_FD_190534 | JGI IMG/M metagenome (GOLD analysis project Ga0256832, IMG submission 190534) | Hydrothermal vent microbial communities from Lau Basin, Pacific Ocean - 134-614 | ecosystem: Environmental > Aquatic > Marine > Hydrothermal vents | place: Pacific Ocean: Lau Basin | collected...
GGGTGCCCCTCGGCTGCCATCCCTTCAACGGTGGGGCGGATCACCTGATCCATAATGCGCTCGTGCATCCCGGGCGTGACCACCGGGGCGGGCGAGTAGGCCCCCATGCCGCCGGTGTTGGGGCCTTTGTCGCCATTGTCACGCGCCTTGTGATCCTGGGAGGTGGCCATGGGCAGGATGTTTTTGCCATCCACCATCACGATGAAGCTGGCCTCTTCACCCTGCAGAAACTCTTCGATCACCACCCGGTGTCCCGCCTCGCCAAAGCGGTTGCCGGAGAGCATATCTTTGACCGTCTCTCTGGCGGTGGCCATATCCTCGGTGATGATGACCCCTTTGCCAGCGGCCAGACCATCGGCCTTGATGACGATGGGCATGCCGACCTGCTCCAGATAGGCCAGTGCGGGTTCGATCTCTGTAAAGTTGCCGTAGGCGGCAGTGGGGATATGGTGACGCGCCAGAAAATCCTTGGTGAAGGCCTTGGAGCCTTCCAGCTGAGCTGCGCCCTGGGTGGGGCCAAAGCAGCGCAGACCGGCAGCAGAGAAGCGATCGACCACACCGGCCACCAGTGGGGCTTCGGGGCCGACAATGGTCAGGTCGATGCCCTTCTCTTGCGCAAAGGCCAATAGCCCATCGATATCCTCTGCGCCAATGGCGATATTTTCCAGCCTGGGTTCCAGCGCGGTACCCGCATTGCCAGGGGCCACGAAGAGCTTCTCGACCAGGGGAGATTGCGCCGCCTTCCAGGCCAGTGCATGTTCGCGTCCGCCGCCGCCGATGATCAGGATATTCATGAATGGATTCTCGCTTTTAAATTTGAAACACCCCATCAGCGATGGGAGATAATGCCTCGTTCACTGGCCTCGAAGAAGCGGATGATATGCTGCACCTCCTGCGTTGGCGCATCGGCCTTCAGCCGGGCCAGCGCCTCCGCAGGCTTCAGGCCGGATTTGAAGATTGTTTTGTAGGCCTGTTTGATCGCCTTGCGCTGCTGCGGGGTGAAGCCGTTACGCCGCAGCCCGACGGTATTGAGGCCGACGATCTCTGTCCGGTGCCCATCGGCCACCACATAGGGCGGCACATCCTGCGGCACGCCAGAGACACCAGCCACCATGGCATAGGCGCCAATGCGGCAGAACTGATGGGTGGCGGTCTGGCCGGAGAGAAAGATATGGTGCTCCAGCTCGACATGGCCGGCCAGCATGGCGGTGTTGGCGAAGATGTTGTGGTCGCCCACGATGCAGTCATGCCCTACATGGGCATAGGCCATCAGATAGTTGTGGCTGCCGATGAGGGTGCCGTGATCGGTTTTGATGCCCCGGCTGATATTGACCCCCTCCTTGAAATGGTTGTGGTCACCGATGGTGAGCGGCTTGCTCTTTTCCGGGGTGTAGCTTAGATCCTGTGGCTCACTACCGAGGGTTGCGCCGTGGCAGGCGCGGTTGTGGCGGCCCATGCGAGTAGCGCAGTAGATGCGCACATGGCTCTCAATGATGCACCCTTCGCCGATGACGGCCCCCGATTCGATGATAGAGAAGGGGCCAACGGTGACCGATGGGTGCAGCTGGGCGCCCTCTTCAATGATTGCGGTTGGGTGTATATTCATAGGTGAAAAATTTCAGGTTGCAAGAGCGCCATGATGCCCTTGCAGCCTGTGATGCATGGCGGATCAGTGACGGAAGTGGCGCATGCCGGTGAAGAGCATGGCGATGTCGTGCTCATCCGCGGCGGCAATCACCTCCTCATCCCGCATGGAGCCGCCGGGCTGGATGACGGCTGCGATACCGGCTGCGGCTGCATTGTCCAGCCCATCCCGGAAGGGGAAGAAGGCATCGGACGCCATCACGGAACCTGAAACCTCCAGGCCGGCATGCTCGGCCTTGATGCCAGCGATGCGGGCGCTGTTGATGCGGCTCATCTGACCGGCGCCGACGCCGATGGTCATGCCGTTCCTGCCGTAGACAATGGCGTTGGATTTGACATATTTGGCCACGCGCCAGGTGAACAGCAGATCGACCATCTCCTGCTCGGTGGGGGCGCGCCGGGTGACCACCTTGAGTTCGCTGTGCAGCGCCAGGTCGGCATCCTGCACCAGCAGCCCGCCGTTGACCCGCTTGTAGTCCAGCCTTGCCCCCTGCTCCGGCCACTCGCCGCAGGCCAGCAGACGTACGTTCTTTTTGGCGCTGACCACCTCGGCGGCCGCAGCAGAGATGCCGGGGGCGATGATCACCTCGACAAACTGGCGCTCAACAATGGCCTTGGCGGTCTCGCCATCCAGCTCGCGGTTGAAGGCGATGATGCCGCCGAAGGCCGATTCCGGGTCGGTACTGTAGGCGCGCTCATAGGCCTCCAGCAGGCTGTCGCCCAGCGCCACACCACAGGGGTTGGCGTGTTTGACGATGACGCAGGCGGGGCCTTCATCGAACTGTTTGACGCACTCCAGCGCCGCATCGGTATCGGCGATGTTGTTGTAGGATAGCGCTTTGCCCTGTAACTGCCTGGCGGTGGCGATGCCCGCCTCGGTCACATTGTGCTCAATAAAGAAGGCGGCCTTCTGATGCGGGTTTTCGCCATAGCGCATGGTCTGAACCTGCTGGAGCTGCAGGCTCAGGGTGCGTGGAAAATCGGCCACTTCGCCACTGGTGCGCGCCCCCAGGTAGTTGGCGATGGCGCCATCGTAGCGGGCGGTGTGTTCAAAGGCCTTTACCGCCAGATCAAAGCGGGTGGCATCACTGACAGCGCCACTGTTGGCGGCCATCTCTTCCAGAATGCGATGGTAGTCGGCGGCATCTGTCACCACGGTGACTGCGGCATGGTTCTTGGCCGCGGCGCGCAGCATGGTGGGGCCGCCGATGTCGATATTCTCGATAGCGGTCGGCAGGTCGCACTCCGGGTTGGCGACGGTGGCCTCAAAGGGGTAGAGATTGACCACGATCATGTCGATGGGCGGGATGCCGTGCTCGGCCATCACCGCCTCATCGGTGCCGCGGCGGCCCAGGATTCCGCCATGCACCTTGGGGTGCAGGGTCTTCACCCGGCCATCCATCATCTCGGGGAATCCGGTGTAGTCGCCCACCTCGATGACCGGGATGCCGCTCTGCGCGAGCAGTCTGGCGGTGCCGCCGGTGGAGAGGATCTCAACATCCTGTTGATGCAGGCTGCGGGCAAAATCTACGATGCCGCTCTTGTCGGATACACTGATGAGTGCGCGGGTGATGGTGGTCATGGGTGGTCTCGTTGGTAGATAAAGAAGCGGTTATTGGTCCAGTTCGTACAGCGCCAGTTTTTTTCGCAATGTGCTGCGGCTGATCCCCAGGATCTCTGCGGCGCGGGTCTGGTTGCCACCGGCGTAATCCATAACCGTCTCCAGCAGGGGTGGCTCCACCTCGGAGAGCACCATCTGATAGAGTCCGCTGGCGCTATAGCCGTTCAGATGCTGGAAGTAGTTCTTCATGGTGGCGCGAACCTGATCATGCAGCGGCTCAACCGTGGTGGTGTTCTGCACAGGCTTGGTTGTGATGTGCTCGGCCTGCGATGTGGTCGGATTCATGCTGCAAGTCCCCCCTTTTCACCCTGTTGGGCAAAAAAATCCCTGACGAAAGTAAGTTGTTGCTCGGTGGTTGTGCTGCTGTTGATCTCTTTTCTGAAGGCGGCGCTGCCGGGCAGCGTTTTGCTGTACCAGGCGATATGTTTGCGGGCGATGCGAACCCCCTGGTGGTGGCCGTAGAAACTATAGATTTGCTCCAGGTGCTCTTGCAGGATGGCGTGGATCTGATGCGGTGAGAGCGGCTCCAGCTTCTCTCCGGTCTCCAGATAGTGCGCAACCTCTTTGAAGATCCAGGGACGTCCCTGGGCAGCGCGGCCGATCATCAGCCCATCGACCCGGGTCTGCTCCAGCACCTCTTTTGCCCGCTCGGGCGTGCGGATATCACCATTGGCGATTACCGGGATGCGGATCTCCTGCTTGATCTGGCTGACGGTGTCGAACTCGGCTTCACCGGAGAAGCCGCAGGCGCGGGTGCGGCCATGTACGGTCAGTGCCTGAACGCCGGCCTGCTCGGCGATCCGGGCGATGGTGACGCCGTTTCGGTGTTCAGAGTCCCAGCCGGTGCGGATCTTCAGCGTGACGGGGGCATCGACTGCCTGAACCACTGACTCCAGGATCTGCCGCACCAAAGGCTCATCCCTGAGCAGGGCGGAACCGGCATTGACCCGGCAGACCTTCCTGGCCGGGCAGCCCATGTTGATGTCGATGATCTGGGCGCCATGCTCTACATGGATGCGTGCGGCGGCGGCCATCTTTTTTGGGTCGGACCCCATGATCTGTACGGAGAGAGGCGCAGGCTCGCCCTCCAGCATCAGGCGCCGCAGGGTTTTTGGGTTGCCGCAGAGCGTGGAGTCTGATGAGACCATCTCGGATACCGCCATGCCTGCGCCAAGGGATCGGCAGAGGCGACGAAACGGCAGGTCGGTAATACCAGCCATGGGTGCAACGATGAGGTTATTCTCTAACTGGTAAGGACCAATGTGCATACAGGATCTTGGTTTTGTTATTTGTCGGAGAACGGCAAAAAGGGGGATACATATTACGCCTAAAAAGCAGAGAGGCAAAGTGCTTGTGATGGCTCTTTGCGGTGTTGCTAAGTTATTGAAAATTAAGGTGATGAGCGGGTTGTGTAAAGCGCAATTCCATGCAAATCAAATGCTTATGCGTGGCGGGTAAAGTGCCGGTTTGTTCACGGATCAGAAAAAATTAAATTCAAATCCGGTGACATTGGCGCCGGGATCCTCAATCTCTATTCTGATCTGCCGGGGCATGCCGGGGGGCATCAGCCGGTTGGCTGCTGTGGCAGGGTCAAGATACTCAGCCGGTGAGAAGCTGCGGCGGGCAATCAGCACCCCGTCAGTGGCTGAGAGGCTCAGCTCCAGTATGGGGTATGGCTGGCTGAAAGGGGCCTGGTTTTTGATGGTCAGCTCCACCAACAGGGCATTGCGTCTCTCCGGGTGGGAGGTGATCTGCCGCTGGGTGATCCTGATGAGGGCGGGATCACGCAGCTCCGGCACCTGGCATTGTGCGTAGTGGCACAGCTTCTCCAGCAGCATGCGCCCTTCGGGGTATTTGATGACCTCTTCACGCTCAAACCATGCCAGTTGCAGCACTGCCGCTGCCAGCAGCGCGGTGCAGGCCAGCAGCCAGAAGAGGGTGGCAAAAAAGCCTTTTCTCTTCTTGGGTGGGGCCAGCAGCTCGTCAATAGAGAGGGGGGGAGTGTCGGCGTGAGAGGAGGGGGCATCCTCAGTCTCCTGCGTCAGGGGTGCAGGGTTGATCTCTCTTTGAATGCCCTCTATTGCCGATTCAACCTGGGTTGACTGGAGCATGCCAGCTGTGCTGTCGGCTTCAGGATTTGGTGGTGAAGGCGTTGGCGCCTGGGTGGGCGGCCTTGCTGCTGTGGCTGTTTCAGAGAGGTTTTCACGGGCATCGAATACCTGTTCGCAGCGATAGCAGTGGGCCAGGCCATCTGCCATCTTGAGTTGATCCTCCCGAATGCGAAAGATGGTTTGGCAGTTGGGGCAGCGGGTCAGCATATCAGTGCTCCGTCAAGGCTGTTTTGATGGGTTCAGTTGATCTGCCGGCGCTCATGGCGCCAACAGCCTTGACGAAGCGCGGGTTCCCTCCAGTGCTGCCCACTCTCCCTGGGTGATGGGGGGCTGCATCTTGAAATGGCTGCTGAAGGTCTGGCTGACTTCATCGGCCTGTTCGACCAAAATGCCAGAGAGGATGATGCGCCCCCCCGGTGTCACCAGTGATGCCAGCAGGGGTTCGAGCTGAACCAGCGTGCCCGCCAGGATATTGGCCAGCAGGATGTCGGCCTGAATGGCGGGCAGCTGGTTTGGCGCTTTGATCTCCAGCCTGGATTCGACCTGGTTCTTTCTGGCGTTATCCAGGGTGGCCTGTAGCGCCTGTGGGTCGTGGTCTGTAGCGATGACCTGTCTGGCGCCCAACAGCAGTGCGGCGATGGCCAGTATCCCGGAGCCGCAGCCAAAGTCGATAACGGTTTGGTTCTTCAGGTCGATGCTGTCGAGCCATCTCAGGCAGAGCGCGGTTGTCGGGTGGGTGCCGGTGCCAAAGGCGAGTCCGGGGTCCAGCTCCAAAATGGTGGCATTGGGCGCTTCGGGGCGCTGACCCGCCGGGCAGACCCAGAGGCGCTCCCCGAAGAGCATGGGGTGAAAGTCGGCCAGCCAGGCGCGCTCCCAGGGCTGATCCTTCAGCGGTGCTATCTTCAGCTGGCGGGAGCAGTCGGCGTTCAGATTCTGGTGGATGAGGCTGCGCAGTTCATCCGGGTCACGCTCACCCTCAAACAGCGCGGTGATGGTGGTGGCCTGCCACAGTGGGGTCTCTCCCAGGCCGGGCTCCAGGATGGGCTCATCTCCGGCATCGCCCAGTGTAGTGGAGAGTGCTCCCATGTTTTCGAGCAGCGCCTCGACCAGTGGCGCCTGCTCTTTTGTGGTGGTTAGTGAAAGTTGGAGCCACATGTATGCTGGCCGCCTTCGATCTTATATTCCCAGCTTCTTTTCCAGATAGTGGATGTTGGCGCCACCCGCCTTGAAGCCCTCGTCGCTGATGATGTCGCGCTGTAGCGGGATGTTGGTTTTGATGCCGTCGATCACCATCTCGCTCAGGGCGGTGTTCATGCGCGCCAGCGCTGCCTCGCGGTCTGATCCGTAGGCAATCAGCTTGCCGATCATGGAGTCATAATACTGTGGCACGGTGTAGCCGTTGTAGATGTGGGTGTCCAGGCGGATGCCGGGGCCACCGGCGGGGTGGAACTGGGTGATGGTGCCGGGACAGGGCATGAAGTTGTCAGGGTCTTCGGCGTTGATACGGCACTCGATGGCATGCCCCCGGATCTGGATATCCTCCTGCTGGTAACGCAGTTTTTCACCGGCTGAGATGAGGATCTGCTCTTTGACGATATCCACGCCCGTTATCATCTCCGTGACCGGGTGCTCTACCTGTATGCGGGTGTTCATCTCGATAAAGTAGAATTCACCATTCTCATACAGAAATTCGAAGGTGCCGGCGCCACGATAGCCGATGGTGCGGCAGGCCTCGGCGCAGCGTTCGCCGATCTGTTGGCGCATCGCCTCGGTGATGCCGGGGGCGGGCGCCTCTTCAACCACCTTCTGGTGGCGGCGCTGCATGGAGCAGTCGCGCTCGCCCAGATGGATGGCGTTGCCGTGTGTATCTGCCAACACCTGAAATTCAACGTGACGCGGCGTCTCCAGAAACTTCTCCATATAGACTTCATCGTTGCCAAAGGCGGCATTCGCCTCGGTTTTGGTCAGGGAGATGGCGTTCAGCAGCGTCGCTTCGGAGTAGACCACCCGCATGCCGCGGCCGCCGCCGCCGCCAGAGGCCTTGATGATAACCGGGTAGCCGATTTTGCGAGCCAGTTTCAGGGTGTGTGCATTGCTGCTGCCCAGCGGGCCATCGGACCCGGGTACGCAGGGTACGCCGGCCCGCTTCATCTCCTCAATCGCCTTGATCTTGTCGCCCATGATGCGGATGGTTTCAGGCTTGGGGCCGATGAAGGTGAAACCGCTGTTTTCGACCCGCTCGGCGAAGTCGGCATTTTCCGAGAGAAAGCCGTAGCCGGGGTGAATGGCAACGGCGTCGGTCACCTCGGCGGCGCTGATGATGGCGGGTATTTGCAGGTAGCTGTCAACAGAGGGGGCGGGGCCGATGCAGACCGACTCGTCGGCCAGGCGTACATGTTTCAGGTCGCGGTCGGCCTCGGAGTGGACGGCGACGGTGCCGATACCAAGCTCGCGGCAGGCGCGTAGAATCCGGAGTGCGATCTCGCCCCGGTTGGCGATGACGATTTTCTCTTTCATTCGATGATGAACAGTGGCTGGTTGTACTCAATGGGCTGGCCGTTCTCTGCCAGTATCTTTTTCACTACGCCGGTGATGTCGGACTCAATCTGGTTGAGGATCTTCATCGCCTCGATAATGCAGAGGGTATCGCCCTGGGAGACATGCTGCCCCTCTTCGACAAAGGATTTGCTGCCGGGGCTGGGGGCGCGATAGAAGGTGCCGACCATGGGCGAGGTGATCTGGTGGCCGCTGATCTCCTCCTCTTGCTGCTCAGATTCCGGTTCGGCAGGGGCAGCTGCGGGGGCAGCGGCCACAGCACCGGGCGCAGCGGCAGCAGCAACCTGGGTGGTTTGAGCGGGGAAGGCGCTGGCTCTGCTGATGCGGACGGACTCCTCACCTTCGTGGATTTCGATCTCCGCAATATCGGACTCTTCCAGCAACTCGATAAGTTTTTTAACTTTTCTGATATCCATTGATATGGCCTGTCTCTATGTTTCGTCTCTGTCCGCATCTTCTAGCCGCTGGATAGCGGCCTGCAGGGCAAGTTCATAGCCTTGGGCACCAAGGCCGCAGATTGTCCCTTGAGCGATGTCGGAGAAATAGGAGTGGTGGCGAAATTCTTCCCGGGCGTGCACATTGGAGAGGTGCAGCTCGATGAATGGGATGCCAGTACCCAGTAGTGCATCCCGCAACGCGATACTGGTGTGGGTGAACGCGGCGGGATTGATGATGATGTAGGCAACCTGGTTGCGTTGCGCCTGGTGGATCTGCTCCACCAGTTCATGTTCGGCATTGCTCTGCATGAAGTGGAGCCGGTGGCCAGCCTGCTGCGCAAGGCTCTCCATCCGTGCCTGGATTGAGTCCAGGGTGTCGCGGCCATACAGTGCTGGCTCGCGGCTGCCCAGCAGGTTCAGGTTCGGACCATTGATGACTAGGATGGTGGACATGGCTGTCGACTCAGGTTTTGGATGCTGAATCCGGCGCTTCTGCTGCCGTTCTCTGTTGCGCGGATTTTGCAGAATATCTGGAAGTTTGTCCAGTTTTGTTGAAAGATAGAGTCAGATCGTGCATTTTTTTGCCCGGTTCAGCGGAGCGCCCGTTGTGCATGGGCGGCAAACTCATCGGCTGCCATGAAGCCGACAAGCCGGTGGTTGCGGCGCTCCTGCCCGTTGCGGTCATAAAAGATGATGCCGGGTGGGCCAGGCAGGCCGAAGCGCCCTTCGATCAGTGCCTTATCGGTATCGTCATAGGCGGTGACATCGGCCTGTAGCAGCTGGTAGCTGGAGAGTATACGGAGCACCTCGGGATCTGAAAAGGTGTAGCGCTCCATCTCTTTGCACGAAACGCACCAGTCGGCATAGAAATCGAGCATGACGGGCCTGCCCTGGGCGCTGGCAGCGGCGAGTTCGCGGTCAAGATCGGCCACGCTTTTGATCCGCTTGAACTCGGCATGCGCCGGAGCTGCCGCGCCGGCCATTGCGCTCAGCCCGCGCAGGGGTTGTACGGTATCCTTGCCACCGGCGGCGGTGCCTACCAGCATCAGTGCGCCATAGATCATCAAAACCACGCCCAGCCCTTTCCAGAGGTGATCCCAGCCGCTGGCCTCGATCGGCAGGTTGCGCAGCGCGCCCATGTAGATGGCGCTGACCACCAGCAGGGTGCCCCACAGCGCCATGGCGATCGAGGCGGGGATGATGCGTTCCAGCATCACAATGGCAACGGCCAGCAGGCCTACGCCGAATACCGCCTTGACGGTGTTCATCCAGGGGCCGACTTTGGGCAGCAGCTTTCCGGCAGAGGCGCCGAGTATCAGCAGCGGTGTGCCCATGCCCATGCTGAGTGCAAACAGGCTGATGCCACCGCGCACCCAGTCGCCGGTCTGGCCAATTACGATCAGTGCTGCGGCCAGTGGCGGTGCTACGCAGGGGCCTACGATCAGGGCAGAGAGAAACCCCATAATGGCAACGCCAATCAGGCTTCCGCGGCGCTGTCTGTTGCTTACTTCGGTCAGTTTGGTCTGTAGTCTGTGTGGCAGTTGCAGTTCGTAGAAGCCAAACATGGAGAGCGCCAGAAAGATAAAAACAGCCACAAAGGAGCTTAAGACCCAGGGGTCTTGAAATGTCACCTGCAGGTTGCCGCCCAGCAGACCTGCGGCAATGCCAATGGTGGTATAGGTGACGGCCATGGCCAGTACATAGACCAGCGAGAGGATGAAGCCCCTGCTTTGGGTGATCTTTTCGCCCTGCCCGGCGATGATGCCGGAGAGGATGGGGATCATGGGGAAGACGCAGGGTGTAAGCGCCAGCGCCAGCCCGGCGCCAAAAAATACGGCCAATACCAGCCAGATGCTCTGGTTGGCCAGGATGTTGGCCAGGCGATCCTGTTCGGCAACGACCTCCTCTTTGGCTGCGGCAGGAGGGGGTGGACTGGGTGCGGTGCTGCTGGCTGTGGGTGCCGCCAGTGCCGGCAGCTCAAGTGTGGTTCGCTGCGTGACGGGCGGGTAGCAGATGCCAAGGTCGGCGCAGCCCTGATATTTCACCTCCAGCTCAATGGTGGTTGCTGCGGTGTCGCTGCGTATGAGTGGCACCAGCAGCTCGATACCGTCGTAGTAGACGGGCAGTTCGCCAATGGTGCCATCGATGCGCAGGGCATCCTGTTTGACGATGGGTTCTGGCAGGCCGTAGTCGCCGATGCTGACCCCTTCGGCATCGATGAGCCGCAGCTGGATCTTATCGTGATAGAGGTAGGTTTCATCTGCGATCTGCCACAGCAGGCGCAGCTGTTCCGGCCCGGCCACCTCGGCGCTGAACTGGTAGGCCTCCTCTACCCGCAGGGGTTCGTCGCTGCTGCCAAATTTCAGGCTGGAGAGAAAGCCCTCTGCCTGCGCAGAGAGTGAGATCAGCAGTGGCAGAAGAAGGAGAAGAAGTTTTTTTACTAGTTTTTTGTGCATTGCGTAACCCAGTTCAGGTACCCGGCCAGGCCCTGCTCTACAGGGACAGCGATGAT
>Ga0256832_1003360_pt1 | contig 10880 bp, 7 predicted proteins | sample 134614metaG_FD_190534 | JGI IMG/M metagenome (GOLD analysis project Ga0256832, IMG submission 190534) | Hydrothermal vent microbial communities from Lau Basin, Pacific Ocean - 134-614 | ecosystem: Environmental > Aquatic > Marine > Hydrothermal vents | place: Pacific Ocean: Lau Basin | collected...
CGGAGAACGCCTTCAAGCTGCCGGCGTCCATCCCCGACGAGATCGCCGCCTACCTCGATCCGCTCGGCAACGCGGCGCACACGGCCCTGAGCTTCGACCTCGTCGGCGAGGACGTGCTCCTTACCGGCGCGGGGCCCATCGGCATCATGGCCGCGGCTATCGCCCGCCACGTCGGGGCTCGCCATGTCGTCATCACCGACATCAACGACTACCGCTTGGAGTTGGCGCGTCGTATGGGGGCGACCCGTGCGGTCAACGTCGCGCGGGAACGCGTTGCCGACGTGATGCGCTCGCTCGGTATGACCGAGGGCTTCGACGTAGGGTTGGAGATGAGCGGCGTCGGCAGCGCCTTTCGGGACATGCTCGACGTGATGAACCACGGCGGACGCGTCGCGCTCCTCGGGATCCCGCCCAAGGACCTTGTCATCGACTGGAACCACATCATCTTCAAAGGGCTCGTCCTCAAGGGCATCTATGGGCGCGAGATGTTCGAGACCTGGTACAAGATGTCGTCGATGCTGCAGAGCGGTCTGGATGTCTCGCCGCTGCTGACGCACCGGCTGAAGGCGGCCGATTTCCAGCAGGGCTTCGACGTGATGCGCAGCGGCAAGAGCGGGAAGGTCGTGCTCGACTGGGATTGAAGCGAGCGCTTTATTGCTTGGTGATCGACACCAGCAGGTGTCGGCCGCCCTCCACCGTAAACGAGAACGACACCCGATCGCCGACGGCGAGGCCCTGGAGCTGGTCCGGCTGGCCGAAGAAGGGCATGGTCATCGCCGGCATGTAGCCCTCGACGTCCTCATGGGCGATGTCGACCCGACCGTCGTCGCCGATCTGTCGGATCTCGCCGGTGGTGCGGTAGACCCGCGCGGCTTCCATGGATGGGGCCGCTTCGCCTGTCGGCGCCGCTTCGTCGTTCGCTGGGGCGCTCGGTGCGCTGTCCGGTTCCTGGCTTCCACAGGCGGAGAGGCCAAGGGCCACGATCAGGAGGGTCCGCTTCATGCCCCCGTTGTGATCGGAAGCAGGCGCTGGGTCAACGGTCCGTCGGCCGGCCTCCGACCACGGACGTCCGGAGGGGTTCGTACTGCGGGAGGAAGCCGCGCCAGCGCTTGCGCCGCTCTTGTTCCGGAGGAAGTTCGTAGGGCTTGGGTTCGATGGCCAGCGCCGCCTTCTCGTCCACTTCGTCGATGAGCTCCGGCGGGAGGAACCTCTTGGCGTACTCCTTGTAGACGCCCGAGCGAATGAAGAGGTCGAAGACCTCCGGGTCGAGGTGGTTGTCGCGCTTCATGGACCCCATGATGCGAATCGACTCGGAGAGCGTCTTGCCCCGCTTGTAGGGGCGGTCGCGCGCCGTGAGCGCCTCGAAGACGTCCGCGACGGCCATCATCCGCGCCGGCAGGGACATGTCGCCGGCGTAGAGGCCACGGGGATAGCCGGTGCCGTCCATTCGTTCGTGGTGCCCGCCGGCGTACTCGGGGACCCGTCGCAGGTTGCGCGGGAAGGGCAGCGATTCGAGCATCTGGATGGTCTGCACCATGTGCCCGTTGATGATGAGGCGCTCCTGCTCCGTGAGGGTGCCGCGCGACACGAGGAGGTTGCTCAACTCTTCGTCGTCGAGGAGAGGGCGCTCGACGCCTCCCTCGATGTAGCGCCGCTGCGCGATGGTCCTTAGCCGCTCCTTGTCCTCGTCGCCCAGGAACTCGCTTCCGATGTTGGCGCGTTCGACGAAGGCCAGGTCGTCGCGGAGCGCCTCGTTCTCCGCTCGGTAGCGTTCTTCGGCCTGCTCGTCGCCGCTGGCCTTCGCCTCGAGCATCCGAATCTTGGCGTCCCGCTCGAGCACCTCGAAGCGGGCGCGGACCATGTGGATCCGGTCCCAGATGGTCTCGAGCTTCGTCGCCTTGTCCATGACGTGGACCGGTGTCGTGACCTTGCCGCAGTCGTGGAGCCACGCCGCGATCTTCAGCTCGTACCACTCGTCTTCGTCCAGGTCGAAGCCCGCGAAGGTGCCTTCGTCGCTCTTGCAGGCCGCCTCGGCCAGCATCAGCGCCAGGATCGGGACCCGCTCGCAGTGAGCGCCGGTGTAGGGCGACTTGGAGTCGATGGCCGACGCGATCATTTGGATGAAGGCTTCGAGGAGCTGCTTCTGCCCTTCGAGGAGCATCTGGTTGTCGAGGGCGACGGCGGCTTGGGACGCGAGCGCCTCGACGATGCGCTGGTCTTCGGCGGTGAAGGGAACGACCTCGCCGGTCGCCGGGTCCTTGGCGTTGAGCAACTGCAGCACGCCGATGACCTGGAACTCGTTGTTCACGAGCGGGATCGTGAGGAAGGACTTGCTCCGATAGCCGTTCGCTTCGTCGAAGAGCTTGGTGCCCGAGAAGTCGAAACCGGTCGCGTCGTAGGCGTCCGGGACGTTCACCGAGGAGCGCATCAGCGCCGCGCAGGTCGCGACGTTCGAGCGGTTGGGCTCGCCGGTCTCGGCGTCGTAGAGGCGGATGCTCGGCAGCTCGATGGGCTTGCCGGTGGTGCCGCCGAGAGCGATCCCGAGCGAGTCCGTGCGCATGATCGCGAAGCGCAGCTCGTCCCCGTCGCGGAGGTAGAGCGTGCCTCCGTCCGCGTGGCAGAGCTTCTTCGCCTCCAGCAGGATCGTCTCCAATAGACGGTCCTTGTTCTTCTCGGCGGACAGCGCGATGCCGATCCGATGCAGCAGCTCGAGCCGCTCGACCTGCTCCTGGAGGGACGGCGCCATGAACAATGGGATACCATCGCGGCCGGAAGGCGAGAAGTGCAGGTCGTGTTTCAGCCGATCGAGTCGCCCTGCGTCGTCGAGGTGGAGGGCCGTCCGCGAGAGATTTGGCCGGTGGTCGTGGATGTGGCCATCGAGGGCCGGCGTGTCCCGCTCCGCTTCGCCTGGGACCGCTATCACCGGGTGTTGCGGGTCGACGAACGCTGGGAGGGCCGGGCGCTGTTGGGGGACCGAGAGGCCAAGCGACGCGCCGCGAGGCTCGCGCGGGAGGTGATCCGGCGCGCGGCCGAGGCGGCGTCGGGCGACGAGAGCTAGCCGCTTGGGACCTCGGGGGGGCCTTGAGTGGCCCTGGGTGGTCCCGGGTGGCCCTGGGTGGGCCCGGGTGGCCAGGGCACGCGGGGCTGCTGCGCCCGTGAGGAAAAGCAATGAAGCACGCTCGATTCCGGCGGATGGATCCGGCGATGAGCACCGACGGAGTCTTCGACGTTCCACTCCCACGCAACGAGCCCGTCCTCGGCTTCGCGCCCGGCTCTCCAGAACGAGCCTCCCTCGAGCGTGCGCTGGACGAAGTCGCCGCCGAGCGTCTCGACATCCCCGCGCTCATCGACGGGGCGGAGGTCCGCAGCGGCGTGACGAGCGACGTCGTCATGCCCCACGCCCACACCCACGTCCTGGGGGTGGTTCACCAGACGCGAGGCGCCGATGTGCAGCGCGCCATCGAGGGCGCGCGGAGAGTGGCTCCCGAGTGGGCCGCGCTGAGCTTCGAGGACCGAGCGGCGATCTTTCTGCGGGCCGCCGAGCTGCTCGCAGGGCCTTGGCGCATGCGCATCAACGCCGCCTGCATGCTTGGGCAGTCCAAGACCTGCCACCAGGCCGAGATCGACGCCGCCTGCGAGCTCATCGACTTCTTTCGCTTCAACGTCGCCTTCGCTCGCCGCCTCCTCGCGGAGCAGCCGGTCTCGGCGCCGGGGATCTGGAACCGGAGCGATTACCGGCCGCTGGAGGGCTTCGTCCTCGCGATCACGCCGTTCAACTTCCTGTCCATTGCTGTGAACCTGCCGACGGCGCCGGCGCTCATGGGGAACGTGGTGCTGTGGAAGCCCGCGAACACCTCGATGCTCGGTGCGTGGCATTGCTTGCAGCTGCTGCGGGAGGCGGGGCTGCCCGACGGGGTGATCCAGCTCGTGCCGGGCGATGGGCCCGAGCAGGGAGCGGCGGCTCTGGCGAGCGAGCACCTGGCGGGCATCCACTTCACGGGTTCGACCGGCACGTTCCGCGCGCTTTGGAAGGGCGTCGCCGAGCGCCTGGAGAGCTACCGGAGCTTCCCGCGGATCGTGGGCGAGACCGGAGGCAAGGACTTCATCGTCTTCCACGAGAGCGCGGATCTCGACGCGGCCGTCACCGCGATTGTGCGCGGCGCCTACGAGTACCAGGGCCAGAAGTGTTCGGCGGCCTCACGTCTCTACGTGCCTCGTTCGCTGTGGGCGGAGCTGCGGGAGCGGCTGGAAGCCGAGCTGGCGAAGGTGAAGGTCGGCGATGTGCGCGACTTCTCGAACTTCATGGGGGCGGTGATCGATGCGCGGGCCTACGCCAAGATCACCGGCTACCAGGCCCTCGCCCACCAGACCGCGGAGGTGGTCATCGGCGGGACGGCAGACGACTCCGTCGGCTACTTCGTGCAGCCGACCTTCGTCCGCGTCGACGACCCCAAGCATCGCCTGATGCAGGAGGAGATCTTCGGGCCCGTGGCCACCGCCTTCGTCTATGACGATGCGCGCTGGGACGAGACGCTGGACCTGCTGGATGGGACCTCTCCTTACGGGCTCACCGGCGCGGTCTTCGCTCGGGATCGCCAGGTCCTCGCCGCTGCGACGCAGCGGCTGCGCAACGCCGCGGGCAACTTCTACCTCAACGACAAACCCACCGGCGCCGTGGTTGGTCAGCAGCCCTTCGGCGGCGGTCGCGGCAGCGGCACCAACGACAAGGCGGGCGCGATGTGGAACCTGCTGCGGTGGGTGTCGCCGCGGTCCATCAAGGAGACCTTCGTGCCGCCGCGCGACTGGCGCTATCCGTTCCTCGGCTGAGGGACTGCGGGGTGTCCTCCCCGACGTCCAGCGGCCGCCCCAGTGTCGACCGTGACGAATCGCGCTCGCGAGGGGCGCCTGCGTGGCGCAGCCGGCGAACTCGAAGATTCTTGAGGCCGGACGCGTCGCGCACAGGCCTGCTCCCCGGCGTGAGGTGCGCCGAGAGGCATTGGGGCGGGCTGCCAGGGACTCTGGGCCTTCTCAGTCGAGGCCGTCGAAGAAGCCCCAGGCGGCGGCAGGGACCCAGGCGGGGACCGTGTGGGGGCCGCTGTGCTCGCACCACACGACCGGGTAGCCTTCGTCGCACCCGAGGTACTCCGAGCAGCCCTCCGGCGTTGTCGGGGTCGCCTCCCTCGAGCAGCCGTTGCGCACCAGCCAGCGCCCCCGTGCTGCCTTGCCGAGGTTGGGCACGACGACGAGGTCGGCGGTGCCGTGAACGAGCCAGGCCGCGACCTGGCCTGTGCAGCGGCGCCCGGCGGAGGCTCCAGCGATGGGGGCGATGGCCCGGACCACGTCGCCACGCACGCAGCCCAGCAGGTTGGACATGAACCCGCCGTGCGAGAAGCCCGTCGAGAAGACGCGCGCTCGATCGATGCAGAGCTCGCTAGCGATCTCCGCGTAGACCGCGTCGAAGAGCGCGACGTCCTCCCCATCGTCGTCGAGGTCCCACCCGTCTGCGTCGCCCACCCGCGGCAGGCCCTGGGGATAGACGGCGATCGCGGCCCCGCCTGCCGTGGTCTCCATGCGCATCAGGCGCTGAAAGTTGCTCGCGCTGCCGCCCAGGCCGTGCCAGACGAAGACGAGGGCGTGGGGGGCGTCCGGATCGTAGCCCTCGGGGACGGCAAGGCGGAAGCTGCGCTCGGTGCCGCGGACGTCGATCGAACGGACGGTGGTGCCGGCCTCGGCGGCTCGCCCGCAGCCCTCGGTGGACCCGGTGGGCCCGACGAAGGGAGGTGGCCGAGGGGCGTCCTCTCCAGCGTCGGTCGCGGCGTCCGTCCTCGCGTCGTCGGGGGCTCCGTCGACGCTGGCGTCGCCCGGCGTGGCGTCGGCGAAGCCTCCGGCATCCGTGGCCGAAGGGGCGTCGTCGCCACAGGCCGTCGCCAGCAGGAGGGCCAGCCCCGCGCATCTCGCGAGGGCGACGGCGTTGGCTCGGGTCACGCGGCCTCCTCACCGCGATCGAGGGCCTCGGCGAAGCGGCGGACGACCTCGCCGGCGGACTCGACGGCGTCGATGCCTTCGACGCTCTTGCCCGCCTGGAAGTAGTCCTTGTACGTCATGCCTTTGAGGGATGCCTGCTTGAGCTGCCAGATGCTCTTGAGCGAATAGTACATGCGCGCGTAGTGCTTGGCCTTCGGGTGCCGCAGCAGGCGCTTCATGAGGAAGCCAGCCTTGGTACCGACTTTGCGGATGTAGGGCGTCTCGATGACCGCGACGGGCACGCCGGAGATCTTCTCGGTGAGCACGATGTCGCGCGCCCTGGCCTCGACGATGGCCCGCTTGTAGTCCTCGTGGGCCTTGCACTCGCGGGTGGCGATGAACCGCGTGCCGAGCTGCGCGCCGGCATAGCCGAGGTCGATCATCGCGCGAAAGGTCGCCGGGTCGCCGATGCCTCCGGCGCAGATCAGCGGCACGCCCAGGTCCGCGAGGCTCGCGAAGAGCTCCTGAGGGCCGAGCTTGCCCGCGTGCCCGCCGGCGTTGGCGTTGACGCAGATGAGCCCGTCGACGCCCGCGTCGAGGGCCTTGAGGGCCCACCTTCGTTCGGTGACGTCGTGGTAGACGATGCCTCCGGCGGCGTGGACGGCGCGCACCACCCAGCCGGGGTTGCCCAGCGCCGTGACGAAGAAGCGCACGCCCTCGTCGAGGGCGATGTCCACCCAGCGGCGCATGCGGTCCTCGTAGACCTTCGAGCTCTTCTCTACGATCGCGTTGAAGCCGATGGGCTTGTCCGTGATCTCGCGGATCCGTCGGATGCCCTTGCGGAGGTCCTTGGGCTCGTGGACGAAGGTCATCGAGATCGGCTGGATGATGCCGATGCCGCCGGCGTCCGAGACGGCGGCGATGAGCTCGGGGTTCGAGCACGGGTACATCGCACCGCAGATGAGCGGAACCTCGATGCCAACCTGGCGGGTGAAGGGTGTCTCGATCACCGCAACGTCATGCCCGCCGCCGGTGACCCGCGCAAGATGGCCGTGTCCCGTGGCGAAAGCGTGTCAGCAGCCGGGCGGGACGGGGGACGGTAGGCGCGCGGGGGCGTAGCGGGGCATGGTGTCGCCCAAGCCAAGCTGACCGTCGCGGTTGTTGCCCCAGCACGAGAGGGTCCCATCCGCGGCCGTCGCGCATGTCTGGTGGAAGCCGGCGACCTGGCGCCAGCGGGTGCTTGCCTCGACCTGGGTGGGGCTCGGCCGGTCGCGAGCGTCGCCCAGACCGAGCTCTCCTCCGGCGTTGTCGCCCCAACACCAGAGGCTCTCGTCGCTCCGCAGCGCGCAGGTGTAGTCGGCGCCGGAAACGACACTCTGCCAGTCGGTGGCGTCGCCGACCTGGACGGGGACGTTGCTGCTCGTGGTCTCTCCCGACCCCAGGGGGCCGCTGCCCCAGCACCAGAGGCTGCCGTCGGTTGCGATGGCGCAGGTGTGCGCGTCGCCGCTGCTCACCTGCTGCCAGTCGGTTCGCGTGCCGACCTGGGTGGGGACGTAGCGGCGCACGGTGTCCCCCAGGCCGAGGCGTCCGTCTTCGTTTTCGCCCCAGCACCAGAGGGTGCCATCGGTCGCGATGGCGCAGGTGTGCCGGAAGCCGCCGCTCACCTGCCGCCAGTCGGTGCGCGCGCCGATCGGGGTGGGGACGGGGACGGGGCGCAACATCGTGTCGCCGACGCCGATCTGCCCCTGATAGTTGTTGCCCCAGCACCACAGGGTGCCGGTCGTTCGGATCCCGCACGTGTGGAAGGCGCCGGTGGTGACCTCTCGCCAGTCGGTAGCCGTGCCAACCTGGGTGGGGACGTCGCGGTCGGTGGTGTCGCCCAGGCCCAGCGCGCCGGGGGAGTTCTCCCCCCAGCACCACAGGGTTCCGTCGGTCCGCAAGGCGCAGCTGTGGTGTTGTAGGCTCACGACGCGCTCCCAGTCCGTGCCCGTGCCGACCCGGGTGGGGATGTCGCGGTCGGTGGTGTCGCCCAGGCCGAGCTCGCCGTTGCGGTTGTACCCCCAGCACCACAAGGTCCCGTCGCTCGCGACGGCGCAGCTGTGCGATTGCCCGGTGGTCGCCTGCACCCAGCTCGCTTCGACGCACGCTCCGGCGGAGCAAGCGCCACAGGCACAGGGCGTCCCTTCGGGCGCCGGGGCGCATGCGCAGGATCCATCGGCCTGGCAGCTTGGTTGCTGGCACTCGGGGCAACGGAGCGAGGCGCAGTCTCCGTCGTCGAGGCAGAGGCCCACCGACCCGTCCGCTCCGGCGTCCGTGGAGCCATCCTCGGGGCGCAGGGCACCGTCGGTCGGCGCATCCCCAGAAGCGTCGACGGCGCTGTCCGTCGAGGCGTCCCGATCCGGTGCGTCCAGAGCGGCGTCCGTTTCGCTGCCCGAGTCGCCGTCTCGGGTGCCCCCGCCGCAGCCGCCGAGGAGCGCCGCGGCGAGCACCACGGTGGCCAAGAGGGTGTGCGGAGTGGAGCTGCGCCGGGTGGACATCATCGCTGCGACCTTTCTTCGGCGATCCGCTTGTGGAAGCAGCCCGCCGAGCGCGCGGAACCTAGCAGTTTTTCCCAGACTGAGCCGCCGGGTGGCCTGAAGACGGGGATCCGGGCTTCAGGCGGGCGGGGCTTCGCCCGATGGGGCGGCGTGCACTCCGTCCCCGCGCCTGCGCGTGTCGCCGCTCCTGCGCCCCTCCGAGCTGCTCGGCCCCATCGCCGCCGATCGGGAGTATCCTCGGCGTCGTTGCGCGAGCGGGACTACCTCGACGGCTTCGCCCGTCTTCACAAGCTCACGGGGGCCGACGAGCGCGCGGCGGCCTGGAGGCAGAGCATGGCGACCCTCGCCGGCGCCGTCGCCGACCCGCGCCAGGCCGTGCCCCTGGAGGGGCTCGACCCCGACGCCTTGCTCCAGTCCCTCGGCGCGGCGCTCTCGAGCAAGCTCGTCGACGACGTGGACTGGCTGAGCGCGCCAGCGGCGGCCGCGGCCCTCTACGAGCTCGCCGCGGCGCTCCCCGCCGGCACCGTCAAACGCGAGCTGGGGCGACGGGTGCTTCGGCGGCTGCACCGGGGGGATGCCGCGACCTTCATCGCGCTGGCGACCCGCCTGGCGCTCGGGGCGCGACGTGCACTGACCGGCGCGTCGACGCGGGCTCGGGTGGCGCTCAGCCTCGACCTGCCCATCGGAGTCGGCGCGCGGGCGGACGGCTTGGCGCTGGCGCTCATCTCGCGGCGGGACATGGCCCAGGACTGGTTGACCGCGCCGGCGAGCGGCTCGCTTCCGTCTCGGCGGCTCGCCGCGCGGCTCCTGGAGCGGGCGGCCCGGGAGGCGGCGCAGCGGGCCATCGGTGGCGACGACAGCGGCGTCCGGGTTTTCGACACGGGGGCGGTGCGCAGCGCGTGGTCGCGGCTGCTGGCGGACCGCGAGTCCCTCGTGTGGCGCCACGTGGCGACGGCCCGTGGGCTCTTGTCGGTGGCGCGTCCTCGCTACCGCGAGGAGATCGCCCGTCATCTCGACCCTTCGCTCGGCATCACGGAGTGGCGGCGGGCGGCCAACTCCTTGGCGGCGAGCATCGCCTTCGACCCGGAGGCGGGGCAGCGGTGCTACGAGTTGCTCGCCAGCGACATCTGCAAGCAGGACCGCGGGCTGGCCACGGCGATGATCCTGGGCCTGCCGCGCGCAGCCGAGCGCGAGCCGGAGGTCGTCGAGGAGCTGCTGGAGAAGCTCGTGCGTCGCGGCGGGCTCGAGGCCGCCGAGGCTCTCGTGGCGCTCCGGCGGGAGCGGATCGGCCCGGGGTTCGCGGACTGGGCCGCCAAGCGCGCGCAGACGCAGCTCCTCGAAGGCCTCGAGCGCGCCAGCGGCGAGGACGACGGGGAGACGGCGCTCGCGCTCACGGTCATCGACGAGCTCGAAGGCGGCACCCAGACGCTTCGCGATCGGATCCTCGGTTCCCTCGATGCCTTCGTCGATGCGGGCGCGCCGCTCGCTGCGGCCGACGCCCACGCCGTTCTGGAAGCTGCCGAGAAGCGGGTCGGGCTCCTCGAGCGCTACTCGACCCTCACACACTCGACGGAACGCCAGATGGCGTTCCGCGCGCTTCGGGAACTGGACCAAGGCCTGCTCGAGTCCGACACCCTCGCGAACCTTCTGGCGCTGAGCGCGCGGGGCGAGGACGTGGGCGAGGACGTGCGCCCGCTGGGGGACCTCTTCGAGAGGCTCACTCGCTGGCTCTTGCGACACGAGGCGGAGCCCATCCGCTCCCGCGGGCCTGTCGATCACTTCACGCTAAGGATCCGGCGGCTGCGCGCTCTGCTGCATCTCGTGGACGCCGATGGGCGCTGGGTGGACGACCGGCCTCAGCTCCTGCGCGAGCGCCGCCTCCGGGCCACCCAGGTGCTGCTGCGGCGAGTCCGCGACGACGAGCGGACCCCGCTGCGGCGCGCGCTCACCGCTTCGGCTTCGAGGGCTTGCGACGCGCTCGTTCGCGAGGAGATCTTCGAGGTCTCCGACGTGGTCTTGACGCTGGGGCGGGTGGCCCGGAGCGACGCGGACATGGGGGCCATGGCCGAGGCGTCGATGGTGCCCGAGATCAAAGCCGCGCTCGCGGCCTACGCCGACCTCGAGCGCCGCGTGAGCCGGGGAAACGGGAGTCCGCAGGCGCTCAGTGGCGCCCTCGAAGCGCTCCTGCGGCTCGCTCACGATCTGCCCATCGCTTCGTCTCCGCGGGTTGAGGCGCTGCGGGTCGCGCTCCACGACCTCGTCCGCGCCCTGGAGCCGCTGGTCGCCGCCGGCAGACTCCGAGAGCTCGAGGAGCTCGCGCCCAGCGAGACGCCGCTGGGGCGGCTCGAGGTGACCGTGCAGACCTTGGCGAAGCTCGTG
>Ga0256832_1003361_pt1 | contig 10878 bp, 8 predicted proteins | sample 134614metaG_FD_190534 | JGI IMG/M metagenome (GOLD analysis project Ga0256832, IMG submission 190534) | Hydrothermal vent microbial communities from Lau Basin, Pacific Ocean - 134-614 | ecosystem: Environmental > Aquatic > Marine > Hydrothermal vents | place: Pacific Ocean: Lau Basin | collected...
CAGACGGCCGACTCGGGCTCGCCCTACTTCCGCGAGCCGCTGACCGTGCGCTGCCTGCTCGTGGACGAGGACGGCGACGCGCTCGTCTTCTACTACGACGCGCGCCGCCTCATGCCCTACGGCGACTACCGCAGCAGCGTGGCCAACTAAGTTCTTTGACCGGGTACAATTCGATCATGGAAACCCTGGACACCGCGGTCACCCGCATGCTGGGCATCCGCTACCCCATCGTGGTGGCGCCGATGTTCCTGGTCTCGAACCGGCCGCTGCTCGAGGCCGCGGCCCGCGCGGGCGCGATCGGGCTCATTCCCACCCTCAACTTCCGCAGTCATGCCGAATACCGCGCCTTTCTGGAGGCTTGGCCCGCGGGTCTCGCCTTTGGCGTGAACCTCATCCTCAAGGACAACCCCCGCCTCCCCGAGGACCTGGCGGCCACGGTCGAGCACCGGGTGCCCCTCGTGGTCACCAGCCTGGGCGACCCCACGCCGGTGATCGAAGCGGTGCACGGATACGGCGGGGTGGTCTGGTGCGACGTGGTGGGGTTGCGCCACGCACGCAAGGCCGCCGCGGCCGGGGCCGACGCGCTGGTGGCGGTGGCCGCGGGGGCGGGGGGCCACGCGGGCACGACCAGCCCCTTCGTGCTCGCGCCCTGGCTGCGCGAGGAAACGGGGCTGCCGGTGCTCGTGGCCGGGGGGCTCGCGACCGGGGCGCAGCTGCTCGCGGCGCTGGCCCTGGGCGACGGCGGCTACTTCGGCACCCGCTTCATCGCCACCCAGGAAGCGGGCGCGCCGGAGGCGTACAAACGCGCGCTCGTTGAAGCCAAGCCCGGTGACGTGGTCTACACCCCCGAGGTGACCGGGGTGCCCGCGAACTTTCTGCGCGACTCGCTCGAGCGCTTCCGCGCCGAGGGTTCGAAGGCCTGGAAGGACGTCTGGAGCGCGGGGCACGGGGTGGCCTTCATCCGCGACATCCCACCGGCGGGCGAGCTGGTGACGCGCCTCGTGCGCGAGTACGCAAAGGCGAAGGCCAACCTGCCCTAAACGCCCTTCGCCACGCGCTTTTCCGGGTTTTTCGGGGCCGCGTGGTATACTGTGAAAGGTAGAGCCATTTCGGGCTAAACCCAACGCGCGAACGCGCGCACGCCCGCATCGACCCACAACGCGAAAGGAGGTTGGCATGTACGCCACGCCCGTGGACGCGTACGGACGCTACGAACCGGTAACGCTCAAGAACATCCACGACCACCCCGGCTTCCGCCGTATTCCGGAAGCCCTCAGACACGAGGTCGAGGTGGCGGCCCAGGTGCTGCCCTTCCGCACCAACCCCTACGTACTCGACGAGCTCATCGACTGGGACGCCGTACCCGACGACCCCATCTTCCAGCTCGTCTTTCCCCAGCGGGCCATGCTCGAGCCCGAGGCCTTCGCCCGCGTGGAAGCGGCGCTGGCCGCTGGTGACCGCGACGCCCTCACCCGGGAGGTCTGGCGGGTGCGGCGCGCCATGAACCCGCACCCCGCCGGGCAGCTGACCCACAACGTACCCGAGCTGGACGGCCGGCGCCTCGCCGGTTTGCAGCACAAGTACGCCGAAACCGTGCTCTTCTTCCCCGCGGGCGGGCAGACCTGCCACGCGTTCTGCACCTACTGCTTCCGCTGGGCCCAGTTCGTGGGCGACCGCGACCTGAAGTTCGAATCGAACCGGGTCGAAGACCTGGTGCGCTACCTGCGCGCCCACCCCGAGGTGACCGACGTGCTCGTCACCGGCGGCGACCCGATGGTGATGAAGACGGCCCTGCTGGCGCGCTACCTGGAGCCCCTGCTCGAGGTCGAAACGCTCCGCTCCATCCGTATCGGCAGCAAGTCGCTGGCCTACTGGCCCATGCGCTTTACCACCGACCCCGACGCCGCGGAGCTGCTGCGGCTCTTCGAGCGGGTGGTGGCCCGGGGCAAGCAGCTGGCCTTCATGGCCCACTTCAGCCACCCGCGCGAGCTCGAAACCGGGCCGGTGCGGGCGGCGATCCAGAACCTGCTGGGTGCCGACGCCGTGATCCGCACCCAGGCCCCGCTCGTCCGGCACGTCAACGACGACGCCGACGTCTGGGCCGAGAAGTGGCGCCGCGAGGTGAGCCTGGGCCTCGTTCCCTACTACATGTTCGTCGAGCGCGACACCGGGCCCAAGCGGTACTTCGAGGTGCCGCTAGCCGAGGCGCAGCGGATCTTCGCCGGCGCCTACCGCCAGGTCTCGGGGCTGGCGCGCACCGTGCGCGGTCCCAGCATGTCGGCCTTCCCCGGTAAGGTGCGCATCGTGGGCACCGCCGAGGTGGCGGGCGAGAAGGTCTTCGTGCTCGAGTTCCTCCAAGCACGCGACCCCTCCTGGGTGGGCCGCCCCTTCTTTGCGCGCTACTCGGAGACGGCCACCTGGCTGGACGAGCTCGAGCCCGCCTTTGGGGCGGCGCGCTTCTTCTACGAAGCCTGAGGCTTGCGCCCGATTTCCCATTCCAGACCCGGCGTGTGCGAAGATGGAACCATGCGCATCGGGGTGTTGCTCACCATGGGGTTCCTGGAGGCTGAGGCCGCGCCGGTTCTCGACGCCGTGCGCATCCTGCGCGAGACGGGCGCCGGGCTGGAAGGCTTTACGGTGGCCAAGAGCCGCCACGCCCTCGAGGGGGCCGCGGGCACCGTGTGGACCGCCAAGTACGCGCTTACGGCGCGGCCCGAGGTCGACGTGCTCGTGGTCCCCGGCAGCAAGGGGCTCGCCCGCGCGGCGCGCGACCTGCAGACGGAGCTCTGGTTGGAAGAGGTGTGGGGCGGGCTCGAAGCCGTCTTCCTGGGGGCCAACGGCGCGGTCTTCCTGGGCGAGCTGGGGCGCGCCCCGCAGCTGGTGGCCGCCCACCCCGCCTACGCGGACGAGGTGAAACGCTACGCCAAGCTGGGGCACGAGACGGCCTACGCCGTGGGCAAGGTCACGACGACCGCCGGCTACCTCTTCCTGCTGGGCGCGTTGCTCGATCACCTGCAGGCGGCGGGGTACGACATCACCCCGGTGCTCGATCAAATGGCGCTGGCCTTCGACTAGCCCGCTGCGGCTTGCAGAGGGGAACCGGGCAGGAACGGCCCGCGGCGGAGCGTTTCTACCGCCCTTTCGCAGGCTCCCGGCGCCCAGTCCGGTACCCGTTCGCAACCGGCGGCCACGGCCCGCAGCAGCGCGTGGTCCCACCAGGTGCCGGGGAGCGGTCGGGCGTGGTAGCGCCCCTCCAGGAACCGAATCCAAAGCGGCCCCAGGGCCTCGCGCACGTGGTGCACCGCTATCTGCACGCGCTTTCGGGCGTTCTTCGCCTCGGGAAAGAGCCGCTCGGCCAGGGCGTCGGCGCCCTGCGGCCCCTCGAGCCAGAGGGCGAACAGGACCCAGGGCTCCTTGCGGGAAAAGAACTCGACGGGCGCTTCGCGCACGAACCGCATCGTGCCCAGGCTGAAGACGCGCACGGCGCCCCACCCGTGCAGCAGGCGTTCGTGGACGAGCGCGCCCGCCTCGCCCGCCGCCGCGGCCGCCACCCAGAGCGGTGCGTACTCCGGGGCGAGCAGGAGCGGCGTCGCCTCCAGCTCCACGAGCTCGGCCGCGGCCGCCTCCAGCTCTTCGGCCGAAATCTCGGGCGCGCGCAGTGCGAGCAGGTCGAGCCGAGCACGCAGCTCGATGCGCCGCGCCCCGACCTGCAGGGCCGCCTCCCGCGCCCTAGCCAGCAGCGCGGGCGCGCCGGAAGGGTCCAAGCGCGCCTGATGCACCCAGACGGAGGCGAGCTCCGCGGGCGACCCGCCGCGTTCGAGAAGCTCGAGCGCCCTCCGGTACCGCCAGGCCGCCTCGCTCGGACGCCCCCGCGCCGCGTAGGCCCGTCCGAGCCCGAACTCGACCAGGCCCATGCCGTAGCGGTCGCCGCTGGGTTCGAGGTGCTCGAGGCTGGCGCGGTACGACGCCTCGGCGCGGTCGAGCCAGTGCGCGGCGACGAAGAGGTCGCCCTGGTTCAAACGGCTGTACCCCATGGCCCGGTAGTCGCCGCTGGCCTCGGCTTCGGCGACGGCCTCTTCGAGAGCGCGGTAGGCCTCTTCCCAGCGCCCCGCCAGGTGCAGCGCCTCCCCCAGCGAGAGCAGCGTGTTGGCGCGGGCGCGCGGCTCGGCGTTGGCCCGCAAGCGCAACGACGCGCGGTAGGCCTTGGCCGCCTCCGCGGTCAGGCCCATGTGGTGGAGCGCGATGCCGAGGTTGTGCAGGGCGCGCGCCTCGACCTGACGGTCGGCGGCCGCTTCCCCCCGGGAACGGCCGCGCAGCACCTCCGCCGCTTCCGCATAGCGGCCGAGGCGAATCAGCGCACCGCCCAGGGAGGCCTCGACGCGCCGGACCTGATCGCCCTCGGCCCACTCGCGGGCGCGCTGCAACGCCTCCACGGCCTCCTCGTACCGCCCCAGGCGCACGCGCACCGTTCCCAGACCCAGCAACGCCTCCACCTTCTTCGCGCGGTCCTCGCGTACGCTGACCGCGTGCTCGTAGAGGCCGAGGGCGTGCTGCAACCGCCCGCCCAGGTACTCCGCCTCCGCCACGGCCAGGCAGACCTCCGGCCGCTCCTCGATGGCCTGCAGCTGCTCCCAGTAGCGCACCGTCTTCTCGGGCTGACCCTCGCGGTTCCAGCGCTTCGCGGCGATGACGAAGACGTCCGAGGCGCGGGGCGAGCCGTAGCGCAGGAACCCCTGCAGGGCCGCCTCCGGGTCGCCGAGGCGGGCCTCGGCCCTGAGCAGCGGCTCCGCCTGCTCCAGCGGCGGCAAGGGCGCCGTGGCCTCCAGAAAGTGATGCAGCGCGGGAAGCAGCCGCAGCCTGCCCTCCCGCGGGTTCGCAATCCCCCGTTCCAGCAGGGTGGCGAGCACCTCGCCCCCGAGCGCGCGCCGCGCCGCCGGTTCGCTGGGGGCGAGCCGCAGCAGCTCGAGCCCCTCGCGCAGGTCGGGGGTCAGCCGGGCCAGGAACGCCTCGATCCAGGTTCGTAGCGGCTCCTCGTGCGGGTGGCGTGCGCCCTGCTCGTAGGCGCGCCGCAGCAGCAGCGGCCACCCGCCCAGGCGCGACCAGACCTTGCGCCACGGCTTGCCCACGCCCAGCCGGCGCGCCATCTCGCGCGCCTCCTCGACCCCAAGGGCCAGCGCCTCGGGCCCGAAGAGCGCGGCCTCGGCGGCTCCGAGAGGCTTGCGGCGCAAGGCCAGCACCTGCCCCGGACGCCACTCGGGCGGGGGGCGCTTCAGGTCGTACACGCCGGACTCTTCGCTCCACTCCTCACGGTAGGGCCAGTCCCGGTGGCGGGCGACCTCACGCAGGAGCAACGTCTTGCCGAAACCCGGCGGGCCCCAGAGCAGGACCGGGCGCTCCTTCACCTCCTGCATCAACCGCTCCAGGAGGCCTCCCCGGTAGACGTAGCCGTCCGCCATACCCTATTTAACCATTCCATAACTGGCAGGGCGGTACCCTGGCGCTAGGAGTTGAAAAAGCTCCTCAGGAGGTAGACGATGATGAAGAAACTTAGCATGGTGGCCTTGCTCGCCCTGCTGGCGGCGTGCGGAACCACTCCCCAAGGGGAAGGGGGCGGCCACGCGTCCAACCAGGCCACCGCGGTCGAGGCGGTGGAGATCAGCGAACAACCCGCCAACAACGGCTCCGACGACGTCGCCGACGAGGTGGCCGACGAAAACAACGACGACCTCGGCATCAGCGACCCGCTGCTGCCCGACTTCAGCCACTTCATGGAGATCGTCACCTCGCCCGTGGCCGAGTGGGACTGCAGCGGCTCGAGCGTGGCGGGCGACGCCAGCGACGCCGACGACGACGGCATCGCCAAGAACGCGACCTACACCGTCCTTTGCACCAAGAGCTTCGGCTTTGCCGGCGTCAGCCCCTTCGAGGCCAAGCGCGAGGGCACGCTGACCATGCAGGACGCCGACGACCACGACCCGCACAGCGGCTACACCTCCAGCGGCTCCTTCACCTACAGCTACACCTTCATGGGCCAGACCTACTCCGCCACCCGCGCGTTCACCCGCCGGTGGACCGGCACCGCCGGCAGCGGCTACGGCTTCGATCATACCCACAGCTGGACCTGGAGCGCCGCCGGCAACGAGTACAAGGTGGAGCACGAGCGCCAGGGCAGCTACGAGCCCGACGACGCGGACGACCCCTTCGCCGCCGGCGACCTGAGCGAAACCGGCAGCCTCAAGCACACCGTCAACGGCAGCGACCTGGTCGAGGTGCGCGAAAGCGCCACCCTGCACCTCAAGGAGGGGTGCACTCCGCCGGCCGACGACGGCACGATCCGCTTCACGGTGAACGGGACGACCAAGACCTACGCGTTCAACGGCTGCGGCCGCTACGGTGAGGCCAGCGGCCAGGCGAGCGCGACCCAGGCCCTCGAGGTCGCCGAGGACGGCGACCGGGCCGCCGGGGGCGAGGTCAGCGGCGACGTCGCGGACGAAGCCGGCGCTTCCGTGGCCTTCGTTCCCGACCTGAGCGGCCTCGAGGAGATCCTCGACGTGCCCGCCGCCGAGTGGGACTGCAACGGCTCGAGCGTGGCGGGCGACGCCAGCGACGCCGACGCCGACGGCATCGCCAAGGACGCGACCTACACCATTGACTGCGTCAAGAACGTGGACCTGCCCGCGCCGCTCGGCCAGACCAGCGTCCACCGCAGCGGCACCCTCGTGGTGCAGGACGCCGACGACCACGACCCCACCAGCGGCTACGACGTCCGCGGCGACGTGACCTACGCCTACGCCGTCGCCGGCCAGAGCGTCAGCGCCGCGCGCACCTTCACCCGCCACTGGACCGGCACCGCCGCCGAGGGCTACGCGTTCACCCACGAACAGACCTGGGCCTGGAGCGCCGCCGGCCAGAGCTACAAGGTCGAGCACGAGCGCCAGGGCAGCTACGAGCCCGACCGCTGGACCGACCCCTTCGCCGCCGGTCTGCTGAACGAAACCGGCACCGTCAAGCAGTACGTCAACGACGTCCTGCAGCTGACCGTTAGCGAAACGACCGACGACCTTCACGTTAACGAAAGCTGCGACCCGGCCGCCGACAGCGGCTCCATCACCCTGGAGTTCGCCGGACAGAGCAAGACCATCACCTTCACCGGCTGCGGCGAGTACACGGTTCAGTAGCCGCCGCAGCACTCCTCCAATCTGCCGCCCGCGCTGGCCAGCGCGGGCGGTCCCTTTTTGCGGGCCGGCGGGGTATACTGACCGTTCGTATGGCGAACCTCTCCGTCGGAATCGTCGGCCTCCCCAACGTGGGCAAGTCCACCCTCTTCAACGCGATCACCAAGGCGGGCGCGCTCGCGGCCAACTACCCCTTCGCCACCATCGACAAGAACGTCGGCGTGGTCACCGTGCCCGACGAGCGGCTGGAAAAGCTGGCGGACGTCTTCACCAAGGGCGGGCGGCGGCCCCCGGTCGTGCCCACCTACGTCGAGTTCGTGGACATCGCCGGCCTGGTCAAGGGCGCCCACAAGGGCGAGGGGCTGGGCAACCAGTTCCTCGGCAACATCCGCGAGGTGGCGGCGGTGGCCCACGTGGTGCGCTGCTTCGAGGACCCGAACGTGGTCCACGTGGACGGCTCGGTGGACCCGCTGCGCGACGCCGAGATCATCAACACCGAGCTGGCGCTGGCCGACCTGGGCACGCTCGAGCGCCGGTTGGAAAAGCTCGAGCGCAGCGCGCGCGTGAGCAAGGAGGACGCGGCGCTGGTGGAGCTGCTGAAGCCGCTGGTGGCCCATCTGGAAGCGGGCGAGCCCGCCCGCACCTTCGAGACCGGCAACGCCGAGCACGACAAGCTCCTGCGCCGGGTCTTCAAGGAGTACGGCCTCATCACCGCCAAGCCGGTGGTCTACGTGGCCAACGTGGGCGAGGAGGACCTGCCCGAGGGCAACGCCCACGTGGAAAGGCTGCGCGAGCTGGCGGCGCGCGAGGGGGCCGAGCTGGTCGTCATCTCGGCCAAGATCGAGGCCGAGCTGGCCGAGCTTGGGGACGAGGAGGCGCGCGAGTACCTGGCCGAGCTGGGGCTCGAGCAGTCGGGCCTCGACCGGTTGGTGCTGGCGAGCTACCGCGCCCTCGACCTGGTCACCTTCCTGACCGCCGGCGAGAAGGAGGTGCGCGCCTGGACGGTGCGGCGCGGCACCAAGGCGCCCCAGGCCGCGGGGGTGATCCACTCCGACATGGAGCGCGGTTTCATCCGCGCCGAGGTGATCCACTGGGCCAAGCTGGTCGAGGCCGGCGGCTGGGCCGCGGCCAAGGAAAAGGGCTGGGTCCGCACCGAGGGCAAGGACTACGTCGTCCAGGACGGCGACGTGATGCTGATCCTCTTCAACGTCTAGATGTAACCTCCCAACACGTCGTTCCTAGAGTCCGGGAGGGGGGCCGTACGTGGTACGTGGTAGGTGGTACGTAGTAGGAGGTTTCCACAGGCCGCGAGCTACGGGTCGCATGCCGCTGTTTCGTCGTTCCAGCGGGGCGAGCCTTTGGCTCGCGCGAGCTGGAACCCCGACCGGCGCGGTCTACGTCGCTCGCGCGTGTCGTAAGAAACCATGGTGACGGCGCAAAGCCCTAAACGCGACCTCGGAAACGGTCCTGGACCCCAGCTTTCGCTGGGGTGACGAGGGAAAGTGTACGTGGCGACGGGAGAGACGTGAATAACGTGTTCGAACCCTACAGCTAGTCCAGGGGCCAGATCTCGCGCGGGGGCGGTCCGTGCTTCCAGGCTTCGCGCAGGAGCTGGAGGGCGCGGGCGCGGTGCGAGTGCACGGACTTTTCCTCGGGGGTCATCTCGGCGAAGGTACGCCCGAGCTCGGGCAGCAAGAAGAGCGGGTCGTAGCCGAAGCCGCCCTCGCCGCGCGGGGCTTCGAGGATCACGCCCTCGACCTCGCCGCGGTAGCTCTCCACGTGGCCGTCGGGGTAGGCCAGCGCCAGCACCGCTACGAAGCGGGCCGTGCGCTGCTCGGGTGGGACCCCGCGCAGGCGCTCGAGCAGGTAGACGTTGCGGTCGCGGTCGTTCGTCCGCCCGCCGTAGCGCGCGGAGTAGATGCCGGGCTCGCCGCCCAGCGCGTCCACGACCAGCCCCGAGTCGTCGGCGAGCGCCGGCAGCCGCGTCTTCTGCGCCACCGTGGCCGCCTTCATGAGGGCGTTGTCCTCGAAGGTGGTGCCCGTCTCCTCGGGGAGCTCCACGCCGAAGTCGGGCAGGGGGCGCAGCTCCCAGCCCAGCGGGGCCAGCCCGGAGGCCAGTTCGCGGTACTTGCCGGGGTTGGAGGTGGCGATGACGACCTGCATCATTCCTACGATACCCCGCCCGCCAGCTGCTTGTGCACCTCGGCGACCAGTCCAGGAATCTGCCGCAGGCCCTCGTCCACCATGCGGTCGTAGATCGCACGCGGGACGGGACGTCCCTCGCCGCCGCCGTGGATCTCGATCAGCTCGCCCTCGGCGGTGCCCACCACGGTCAGGTCGGCGTGCACGCCGTCGTCCTCGCGGGCGTCCAGGTCCACCAGCACCTCGTCACCGCCGGCCCAGCCGAGGCTGATCGCGGCAAACTCGGTGAGCGGCCAGTCGTCGAGCTTGCCTGCACGCACCATCTCGTCGAAGCTCTGCACCAGCGCCGCGTAGCCGCCCAGGATGGCGGCCACCCGGGTGCCGCCGTCGGCCTGGATCACGTCGGCGTCGACGACGATCGTCTGGTTTGGCAACAGGTCCAGGTCCACCGCCGCGCGGAAGGCGCGGCCCAGGAAGCGCTGCACCTCCTGGGTGCGGCCGCCCAGCTTGAAGCGCTCGCGCTGGGTGCGGCTCTCGGTGCTGCGGGGCAGCAGGTTGTACTCGGCCATCAGCCAGCCGCTGCGCTTGCCCTGCATGTGCCGGGGAACGCCGGGGGTAAGGCTCACGGCCACGAGGACGCGCGTGCGCCCCAGCTCGACGAGGGCCGACCCCTCGGCGTAGTCGAGGTAACGGGGGGTGATCTTGAGGGGGCGGTGCTCCGTGGCGCTGCGGCCGTCGCTTCGGTTCATAACGCTCCTAACTCTACCTTACGCACCTCGTCGGCTCCGGCCCCGAGCCGCTCCGCCAGCGCCCGGTAGGCCTCGGGGTCGCCGGTGACGTAGTGCACCACCCGCCCCGTACCGGGCCCGGAACCCAGCCGCTCTGCGACGGCGCGCGCCGTGGGCTCGGCCGAGTCGATGAGCCGCAGCTCGGGGCGCAGGCGGGCCAGCAGGGGTTTCAGGTAGGGGTAGTGGGTGCAGCCAAGGATCAGGGCCTCGAGCTCGTCCGGGGCCCCTTCCAGGTAGTGCCGCGCCACCAGCTCGGCCACCCCGTCGTTCCACAGCCCCTCCTCGACGATGGGGACGAAGAGCGGCGTGGCCAGCGCCCACACCCGCCGACCGCGGGCCTCGAGCCGCGCCTGGTAGGCGCCGCTGGCCACGGTGGCGCGGGTGCCAATCACGCCCACGTGGGTGTGGCGGGCCGCCTCGGCCACCGCCGGTTCGATCACGTCGAAGACCGGCACCCCCAGCCGCCGCAGGTCGTCCAGGGCCACGCTCGAGGCGGTGTTGCAGGCCACCACCAGCGCCGCCGCCCCCTGCCGCAGCAAGAAGCCGCTGATCTCCCAGGCGAAGCGGCGCACCAGCTCGGGCGGCTTGGAACCGTAGGGGACCCGCGCGGTGTCGCCGAAATAGAGGAAATCGCGCCCGGGCAGGACCCGGCGCAGGGCTTCCAGGACGGTCAGGCCGCCGACGCCGGAGTCGAAGACGCCGATGGGTTGTTCGAGGGGGGCGTGGGCATCCGGGCTCATCGTCGCGGCTTCCATCCTACCGCGCCGGTCGGA
>Ga0256832_1003362_pt1 | contig 10876 bp, 7 predicted proteins | sample 134614metaG_FD_190534 | JGI IMG/M metagenome (GOLD analysis project Ga0256832, IMG submission 190534) | Hydrothermal vent microbial communities from Lau Basin, Pacific Ocean - 134-614 | ecosystem: Environmental > Aquatic > Marine > Hydrothermal vents | place: Pacific Ocean: Lau Basin | collected...
TACTACAGGGGATATGACATCAGTGAACTAGAGGCTCACGGGAGCTTTGAAGAGACAGCGTTTCTCCTGTGGTACGGGAAACTGCCGAACAAACAAGAACTGAATGATATCCACAAACATCTCGCCAACTATCGCTCTCTTCCCAACAATTTGATCAACATGATGCCCTTGTTTCCGAAAGGGACATTGCCCATTACCGCGATTCGTTCACTGATCTCTGCCCTGGCAGCCTGGGATCCATGGGCCGAGGACAACACGCGCCACGCTGAATTAGAAAACGCGATGCGGTTAACATCGGGGCTGGCTGCACTGCTTGCGAAGGTACATCGAATACAGACAGGCAAAAGCATCGTAGAACCCCGTTTCGATGTCGACCACGCAACGAACTTTCTCTACATGTTCAATGGTGAAGAACCCACACCCGAAGCCGCTCAGGCGATGAACTCCTTCCTTATTCTGTACGCTGACCACGGCTTCAACGCATCCACATTCACGGCGCGAGTCACGGCCTCTACCCTGAGCGACATGTATTCAGCTGTTACTGCCGCAATCGGCGCGCTCAAAGGCCCTCTTCACGGAGGGGCCATGGAAGCGGCAATGCGCCAGTTCATGGAAATCGGACGACCTGAAAACGTGGATGCCTGGTTTGAAAAAGCAATGAAAGAAAAACGTCGAATTATGGGCATTGGACATAGGGTGTACAAAACCCTGGATCCGCGCGCAAGAATACTCCGCGAGCGCGCTCGCGCCCTGGCTCAACAATCCACCGAACCGCATTGGTTTGAAATTGCCGAGCGGCTGGCGCAGCGAGCATCGGAACACCCATACTTCCAGGAACGACGCCTTTATCCCAACGTGGACTACTACGGAGCCCTGGTCGTCTACTATCTGGGTATTCCCGTAGAGTTGGATACAATTATGTTCGCCCTCAGCCGCATCACCGGCTGGGCGGCGCATGTGCTCGAACAACACGCGAACAACCGCTTGATTCGGCCACGCGCACTGTACGTGGGCCCCGATCCACGACCATACGTGCCTATCGACCAAAGAGATTAGGGTCTGCCTGAGGCTTTTTTGGGGGGGACTGAGTTTCTCGGCTTCCTAGGTGCCGCCCCCCGATGAAAAGCACGACCAGCCTGGGCAAGACATTTGAGCCTGGGTTGACAGGCAGTATAATAGGGCCTCGAAACAGCACACCGGTCTGAACTCAATGACCGGCTCAGGAAGGAGCATGTTATGGGTCTATTGGATCGTTTTCTAGGCAAGAAAAAAGCCGACGCCGAGCAGGAATATGCGTTGGAATCAGAATCCTCCATGGAAGACGATTTCGATGAGCTTCCAGGAGAGGCGCCCGCGCCGGCCGGCAAACAACCTGTTCTGCGTATTGAAATCGACCGGCGAGCATGTACGGGCATGGCCGAATGCATCCGCATTGCGCCGCAAGTCTTCGCGTTAGATGAAGAGAACATCGCCATAGTGGTGGACGCGAGCGCAGCAACTCGCGAAGATCTCCTGAAAGCGGCACGGGAATGCCCCACCCAGGCAATCAAATTGTACGAGCTTGACGGTACGCAGATATATCCGGACTGGATGTAGGAGAAAGCCTTATCTTTCCAGCGAGCCCCAAGGGCAGCCTGGCTTCGACCTGCAGGCTGCCCTCTTATTCAAACCAGTAGCCCACCCCTGACTCCGTCCAAATATGACGATGTTCGGGCCCCTCCCCTAGTTTTTTGCGCAGCCGACCAATGTACACACGCAGGTACTCCACCGCATCGGTGTATTCATCGCCCCACACATGCTGCAATAACCACCGATGGGGCAAGACCCGCCCCTTATGTCGCATCAACACATGCAGCAAATTGAACTCGGTAGGCGTAAGGTTCAGGAGTCGCCCTTGGTGATAAGCTCGATGCGCGTTGACATCCAATTCCACGTCGCCGACGCGCAATATGTCGGCTTCGTCAGTCTGTGCTTCCGCCCAACGAGCTCGACGTAACACAGCATGTACTCGAGCCAACAATTCCCCCACACTGAACGGCTTGGTCAGATAATCATCTGCACCCTGTTCGAGGGCGGTAATCTTGTCCGCCTCCTCGTCCAGAGCAGTCAACACGATAATCGGCACCGTATCCCGCTTGCGGACGCGACGAAGTACTTCCATGCCATCCATCCGAGGCATCAACAAATCAAGAATGATAAGATCCGGCCGTGATTGTTCGAAGACATGCAGGGCCTCGATACCGTCAGTCGCCGTCAGAACCTGGAACCCACGTGCTTCCAGGTTTCTGCGCATGAAGTTCAACAAGGTTGTCTCATCATCCACAACCAGGACAGTGTTCTTGTGCATCAGTATGTAGCCTCCTTGAATTGGAGGTGCCGGACATGAATCGGTAGCGTAAACACAAAAGCCGCTCCGCCCTCCGGATTGTCCTCTACCCAGATACGACCGCCATGTGCTTCCACAAACCCTTTACAGATAGCAAGCCCTAGCCCTGCTCCTCCAGCCCTTACGCCAGGCATCCGATAAAATCGGTCGAAGATTCGTGTTCGATGTTCAGGAGGAATCCCTGGCCCCCGGTCTTCCACCTTGACAACCATCTCTTCCCCTGAAACATATGCTCGCACCCGCACGGGCCGCCCTGGTGGAGTGTACTTCAACGCATTTTCCAACAAGTTTCGCAAAACCACCTCAATGCGAGCTGCATCCACGTACACAGGGGGCAATTCCGACGGAATATCCACCGCTAAGGGATGTTCGCCGTGATCCATCACCCGCAACACTCGCGCCAGCAAATCGGAGAGGTGATAGACGTCCCGGCGTATGGTAAGCGTTCCTGCTTCAAGGCGGGACATATCTAACAGATTACTGACAAGACGGTGAAGACGATCCGCCTCCTGGCTGATAATGCGCAAGAACTCCCGCCGGGTTTCGTCGTCCCACTCTACGTCCTCAGCCAGCAAAGATGAGACATATCCTTTTATACCTGCAAGAGGTGTACGCAATTCATGGGAGACAGCAGAGAGGAGAGCCGACTTCGCCCGGTCCAGTTCTCGCTCCCGAGTCACATCTCTTAAGACCTTCACCTTACCCACGACAGAACCATCTTCCTCCCGTACAGGTACGGCAAGCAGGCGCACATCCCGCCGATGTCCGTCCATCTGCATGATAACATCAATGGGGCCATCCATCTTTCCCAGCAGAAAGTCACGCACTTCTCCCGACGTACACGTCGCCAGCACCCCCACGCCCTGTCCGATAATGTCAGAACCTCTACAGCCAAGCAGACGTTCAGCCGTCCGATTCATGTACAGGATTTGCCCATCGAGGCTTTCTACAATCAGCCCATCCTGGACACTCTGAATCACCGCTTCCAACCGTAAAGTCTGCAAATAGCGTAGCCGATTGCTCTGTTCGTACAGCACCGCGTGCTCGAGGGCTAATGCCGCGTGGTTGGCAAAGTGCGTCGCCAGATCGATCTCTTCCGTGGTAAAGTGGTGAGGTTCCGTGTGGTAGAGCAAGAGCGCAGCAGGTGGGGCTTCGTGAGTGAGCAGCGGAACGGCTAAAAGCGCCCTATATCCCTCTCTTTTAGCCCTATGAGCCAGATCGTAATGGCTTGGTAGTTTGGTCACATCCGCGACCTGAACCGGGCGACGGTTTCGAATCGCTTGCATCGTGGGGGAATAGGGGTCCTCCGGATGCCGTCGCAATTCCTCCGCGTAACGGGCACTTAGCCCACGCGCCGCTCGGACCTTGTACAGGTTTTCTTGCGGGTCATAGACCAGCAAGGCACTAATATGAACCCCCAAGAGTCGTTTCACCTGTTCCAAAATCCGGTTAATGACTTCATCTGTGTCCAGAGTGGATACGACAGCTCGGCTGGTTTGCAATAACGTATCCAACTCGCGAAATCGACGTTGCAACGCATCTTCCATCTCTTGCAAAGCTCGAGCCAGTTCCCCAATTTGGTCGGTGCGCCGGGAGAGCTTTGGCAACATCTCCCGACTACTTGGGCGGCCATAATGCCTTCGCCCTAACGCCCGGCTGTATCGCGCCATATGCCCCAACGGAGAAAGTAAGGACTTGTGCAAAACCCCCCAGAAAAACGCCCCGCTAAACAGGAAGAGCAACACAGCCAATAGCCATCCCTGGCGGAAGGCCGTCAAGGTGGCCAGGGCTTCGCTCGCCGGCCGACGCACCATGACGACCCAGCGGGTCTTGGGCATCTCTACATACGTATAAAGCCATGTCCTTCCGTCCGGGGCACGATGTAAGGTGGAGAGCGTGTCGTAAAGGTGTGCGCGCTCGCCCAGCGGCCAGGTAGTCAAGCCAAAAGAGGGTTTGAGCAATCGGTTCGTGTTTGCATCGGCCACCAGCTGCCCCGAATGGTCGAAAATCGAGATAGCTACCGTGTGGTCTTCTGTGGATTGCTCTTCCACGATAATCTGCAGGGCTTCACTCAGGCGCTCCAGAGAGATATTCGTACCAACCACACCGAGAAAGGTCCCCCCAGCTCCATAGACAGGCGCAGCCGCCGTTACGACAGGCTTGCGCGTGGTCGGTGAAATACGCCCCTTGGAGAGCACTGGCTCACGCTTGACCCGCGCTGCCTGGAAGTAGTCTCTGAAGGCAAAGTCCCATCCCACCGTGGAACGGGGGCCAAGCGGATAGTGGAATCGCATGATACCGTTTTCGTCCAGAAGATAGACCAAGATAAGATCTCGACGCGCAGTCATTGTGGTGCCGAAGAGCGTCTCCAGGGCCGCGTAATCCCGCCGAACAACCGCATCTGTGTGAGCTAATGCGTCAACGGCCTCCAAAGCAAACCGAAGCGATGTCTCCGTCTCCAGAGCAATCGATTGGGCCAAAGCTCTGTCCGCAGCTTCCACATCCGCGACCAATCGTTGCTCGGCAAAACGGGCGAAGAGCCACAGTCCCGCCAAGACCGACACCACGACAAGCACGTACAAAGCGATTAACTGGACACGGATGTCATGACGCCAAGAGTTCACGTCGACCTCGTTGTCGCTCTTTCATCCTATCAGCAATGGCGTGCCTTGCCCTGATATCCATGTGGAGATACCAGGGCCTGAGATAAAGCACAACGGGCTATCAATGTTATTGCTGTTTTTGGTTATCCCTTCGTCTTACTCACCTCGTGTGCCAAAATAATGGCCTCAGCAACCTCCTTCATCGGCCGCCTGTTGTCCATGCTCATCTTCTGAATACGTCGGAACGCCTCCGCCTCCGACAGGCCATGTCGATCCATGAGGATCCCCTTGGCTCTTTCAACCAGTTTGCGCGTTTCCAACGCATCTTTGAGATTCTGCGCTTCTTTCTCCAGCCGGAGCCACTCTTCGAAGTTCGCCATGGCAATCTCAATGGCCGGGGGTAAATCCGTCTCCCGGAAAGGCTTAACCAGATACCCCATCACTCCGGCTTCCTTGGCACGCTGAATGAGCTCCTTATCGCTATATGCACTCAAGAGTAGGACCGGAGCGACACGCTCTTCCATCAACACACGGGCAGCATCAATACCATCGAAGTCATCCCCCTCAAAACGGATATCCATAATGACCACATCCGGCCGTACCTCACGAGCCATATTGACGGCCGTACGAGCATCGGGGGCTTCTCCCACCACGAGATACCCTAAATTTGTTAGCATTTCCCGCAAGTCCATGCGGATGAGGGACTCATCATCCGCAATGAGAACGCGAATACGTCGACTTCGTTGCTTGGCCTGTTGTTCCTGTTGCCCTCCCATGATTGAGACCCTCCTTCGAGTGATAAGTTCTACTGCTCGATAATCTCGGAATAAGGGTGATAAACACCAAACATTCATTCATTACGTCCGTACACGATTGCCTATTCGTTTCTGGAAAGTTACTTCCGCGACAACGCCCCGCTCATCGTTATGTAGTTTCAACTCCCCTCCTAATTCATTACGTACCAGGGTCTGGACGATTTTCAAACCTAACCCCGACGTTCTCTGAATATCAAAATCGAGAGGGAGGCGATCCCCCGGGTTGATGACCTCCACTCGTCCGATAGGGCCGAAATCGACGATGCGGAGGAGCAGTTCTGTCGTTTCATCCTGCACGCCGTGTTGGACAGCATTCAGAACCAACTCGTTGATAACGAGTGCCATGGCTGTTGCTTGTTGTCCCACCAAGCGCACGTTAGAGCCTTCAATGCGCAATTTCACCCGCTTCCCTGTCGGGACAATGGCGCGTGCCACCTGATTCCACACTTGCTGGGCCAAATCACGCAGGCTCACCATGGATTGCCCTTCTTGATATTGCAAGAATTCATGGATTTCAGCCACCGCACGCACCCGACTTGCTGCCATCAGGAGTTGCTGCTGCGCCTCATTATCACGAGCCCTCCTTGCTTGCATACTAAGCAAGGAGGCGATAGTCTGCAGGTTGTTCTTGACCCGGTGGTGGACCTCCCGCAGCAACATGGATTTCGTGTGCAGCTCTTCTTCGCGCTGCCGCTCCTCGGTCACATCGCGCACAATGATGAGAGCCCCTTGCCAGATGCGCCCATAGGGAGGCCAGTGCCATCCTTCAGTGAGACTCAGCCATATCCGTTGCCAAACCGGGATGTCTGCATGCAAGGGTATCACGGACTTTATCAGATACCTGCCATGTTCCTCGACCTCGACTTCCAAGGGCGTACCAACAGTAAAGGCTTGAATCACAAGACGATTGTCGTCCGTATCCAGATGACGCAAGGGATGACCGACCAAATCCCCTAAGTACCCTAGACGGCGGTACACCCCACGACCTCGGCCGCTAATATAGCGGATAATCCGGTCGCTATCGACCAGCAAAAGACCGTCGACTTCTCCAAACGGTGAGATATGTTGCACTCGCGCCAAGCGACCGGATACTAGCATGTTGAGCAACCAGCGTAACATGTAACGAAATGAACGAGCGCGTAGCTTGAGACGATGCGCCTCCATCATGTTCGTTTCTACAACGAGGACGGCAATAAGCTGTCCCTCTTTTCCAAAAATTGGCACTCCATGTTCAACAACCGGTGCTCCCTGACGGAGGACCTGCCGTTGTCCCCCACTGGGTTTAGAACGATACCATACCCGTCTGACCACAGGCACCTGATCCAGCGCCACCCGGCGTCCCGTCTGCTCCTCGGGATACAGAGAGGCCATACTATGCGGACGAGCATGTGCGTACACGTAAGCGTCCTTGCCCCCGTCCAGGAGATAAATCAGCATATCAGAGCGGTGCAAATCAGCCACAAGGGGCAAGCCTGTCCGCACGGCCTCCAGGATCGCCCGGTCCTCCTGGGGCAAGCGCAGGAGGACATCGGTTTCTGTTGATTTGATCGTCACCTGTTCCGTTACGGGAACCCGTTCAACCATGCGGAGTATCCCCTTTTCCGCTGCGCATTCCTTCCCACCGAGCATGTCTGGACTGGGGCTATTGGGTTCATCATATGCAAAAACGGCCGCAGCAGCAAGCTGGCGGCCGTTTTTCTGGTCGGGGCGCGCGGATTTGAACCGCGGACCACTTGAACCCCATTCAAGTGCGCTACCTGGCTGCGCTACGCCCCGTCACCAAGTTCGTCATTCATTATATGCAGATGACGCCTCTGTGCAAATCGTCATGCCCTCATGGAGCGTGTACTTTCATCCAGCGCACGCAACCGCCGTTGCCGCTCCATGAAGTCATACGCAAACCGTTTGCACGAGGTTCTTATCAACGCTATCTAGCTACGCGCAAGTCAGCCGGCTACCAATGAAGCCACGAGCCCCTCGCAAAAACGTGCGAATGTCGAGAGGTCGCTTTCCAGCCAACTGCACCATTAATAGCTCAAGCACGCCCATCCCTGTGACAACAGCTGCTCCATCCTCCCAAGGAATGACCGTACCCGGAGGCTCTGTGACCTCTTTCTGTGCGTGCACCTTGGCCTTGAGAATTTTGAGCACCTTTCCGCGCCAACAGGTCATGGCAGTTGGCCAGGGCTGATACGCGCGCACCTTTCGCTCAATCAGTTCGGCCGGTTCTTCCCAACGTATCCACCCATCCTTTTTGTGGACCATGGGGGCGTACGTGGCCTGACTCTCGTCCTGGGGTTGGGGTACAATCTCGCCCGCGACCCAGCGGGGGAGCGTTTCTACAAGAACGTCGGCACCCAAGTGGGCCAAACGCTCGGTCAATGTGCCTGTTGTATCGTCGGGGTGGATGGGCTCTGGTCGCTGAGCCAAAATAGGTCCCGTGTCTACCCCTTCGTCCATGAGCATGATTGTCACCCCCGTCTCTCTATCTCCTGCCAGAATTGCGGCCACGACAGGGGCCGCTCCCCGCCATCTGGGCAACAGGGACGCGTGCACGTTAATGCAGCCGTGGGGTGGGATGTCCAAAACCGCCTTGGGGAGAATGAGCCCGAAGGCGGCCACCACGATAACATCGGGAGCCCAGGCACGAATGGGTTCCTGCAGCTCCGGTTTGCGCAAGGTGCGGGGCTGGAAAACGGGAACTCCGGCGGCCACAGCGACTTGCTTGACCGGAGAAGGCACGGGCTTCTTGGAGCGGCCTTTGGGTTTGTCCGGCCGCGTGACCACACCCACGACATCCATGTCCGGAGCTGCGAGAAGCCGCTTCAGGCTGGGAACGGCAAAATCCGGCGTTCCCATGAACACCACACGCAACGACATTAACACCTCCCCTAGAGCTCGCTGGGCTCTCACTTTTGTTATCCAAGAGAACTACATCATTGTGCCAACCTATGCGCCCCCATGCTAGGAGCGAACGCCAAATTGGTCAAATACCGTTGGGGGAAATATCGTATCGGAATGAGGAAGCGTGTAACGATGGGCACACTTCTTCCGTAACTAAAGATGGAGGCGATAACGAGAGTACCTTTGTCAAACGCATTGCACGCATTGAGGGGGAGGAACCATGAACGACGAACTGAAAGAGCCGATAAAGGATGATATAGAACAGAACGAGACTGCAGATGAGCGGCCGGATATTGTGGAAGGCGGTCCCACCCTGGCCGCACCTGGAGAATCCGAGGGCACACCAGCTTCGGCCGCGCCCACGGGGGAGGAGCCCTCGGACGCGGCACAGCCGGAAGAGCATGCCGAGGCCACCGAAGAGCCCGAGCCGGCCGGGGAATCCCTCTCCTCACCACTCATGTCGACGGATATCGATGAAAATGACCGCACGTGGGCGATGTTGGCGTACATCGGACAAATCATTTTACCGCTGATTCCGCCCATCATCATTTTGATGGTGGAACCCAACCGTCAACGCCCCTTTCAACGCTATCACGCGCTTCATGCGCTCGCTTTGGGCATTGCAGCAGCTATTTACGAGGTATTTCTTGTTGCGTTGATTGTCTTCTTCCTCAGCAGTGGAATTCTATTCTGTCTAGGACTTCTCCTGATACCCACCTTGTTCCTGCCTTTCATCCTGGCTATTTGGTACGGCATTCAGGCCTACCAAGGGCGATATTTCGAAATTCCAGGAATTACCCCCTTCTTGCGTCAGCAACGCTTTTTAGACTAGCTGTGTGGCGGGGACCTCTCAGGAATCCCCGCCACACCATAATCACCTCATGCCGATTCTCTCCTTTGGTATTCCTTGCCCGAACCTCTCCTCTCCCCCTATAATGAATGCTCAAAGACACCCGAGGACGGAGCACCCTGTGAAGTCATTGACAAACAAACGTTGGCGAGTACTTCCTCCGGCTCCACCGGAGTACATGCAACGCTTGCGTCATCTACATCCGGTCATCGCCCAAGTGCTTTACAACCGGGGCTTCCATCAACCCCAGGATATTACTACCTTCCTCAACCGTGACCTCAGCTTTGATAACCCGTTCCGCTTGAAGGACATGAACCGAGCGGTAGACCGTATCCGTCAGGCCATTCGTAAGCGGCAAAACATCGTCGTCTATGGGGATTTCGACGCGGATGGGGTAACCTCCAGCGCACTTATGGCATCTGTCCTCAAACACCTCGGGGCTCGGGTGCGTGTCTACATACCGCACCGGGTTGATGAAGGATATGGCTTGAACAAGGCAGCCATCAAGCGGCTGGCCACAGCGGGAACCCATCTCCTCCTTACCGTGGACTGTGGCATTCGCTCGGTAGAGGAGGTCGCTTACGCCCAACATTTGGGCATGGATGTCATCATTACAGACCACCATTCGGTGGGACCAGAGCTACCCCCGGCATTTGCCGTCATCAATCCCAAACGCCACGATGATCCCTATCCGTTCAAAGGACTCGCCGGGGTGGGTGTGGCCTACAAGCTGGCCCAGGCCCTCCTTCGTGTGGAGCACCACATTCCCGTCAGCCAACAAGACGCCATTATGGCCGAGGAGGAATTACTCGACCTCGTCGCGCTGGGAACGGTGGCGGACATTGTGCCACTCGTTGATGAGAACCGCGCTTTGGTGTTTCGAGGTCTTAAGTACCTGAACGACCCCATCCGTCCCGGCCTGCAGGCGCTTATGGAATCGGCCAGGATACGTTTCGGCAACGTGGACACAATGAGTATCGGGTTTATGCTGGCACCTCGCATTAACGCTGCTGGCAGGCTTTCAAGCGCCACACTTGCCTTCAGGCTGCTGATGGCCAAGGACTTGGGCGAAGCCCTTCCTTTGGCGTCTCAGCTGAACACGCTGAACCGCCAGCGGCAACACTTAACTCGCCAGGCGGTGGCAAAAGCCCAAGGTCAGCTCGAAGAGCAGGCAGACAGCCCAATCTACATTGTGGAAGACCCGGAGTTTCTGCCGGGCATTGTTGGCTTGATTGCCGGGCAGATCACCAACGCCACGTATCGTCCGACTATCGCCATTCATTTGGAAGAGGAGGCAAGCCGGGGCAGCGCTCGCAGC
>Ga0256832_1003363_pt1 | contig 10874 bp, 9 predicted proteins | sample 134614metaG_FD_190534 | JGI IMG/M metagenome (GOLD analysis project Ga0256832, IMG submission 190534) | Hydrothermal vent microbial communities from Lau Basin, Pacific Ocean - 134-614 | ecosystem: Environmental > Aquatic > Marine > Hydrothermal vents | place: Pacific Ocean: Lau Basin | collected...
ACAAGGTCAAATACATCGCTCCGTTCGTTTGGCTCATCCACAGCGTGGACCGCGAAAAACTCCTGCGCGAAATCGACCGGCAGGCGGCCAAAAATCAACGCACTATTCCGGTGTTGTTCCAAATCAAAATAGCCCGCGAGGAAACCAAATTCGGTTTGAGCGAAGCCGCTTACCGTGATTTGTTGGAAAAATACCGTGCCGGTGAATTCCCACACGTGGAACTGCGCGGACTAATGGGCATGGCTTCGCTTACGCCGGACAAAGCACAGGTGCGCGGCGAATTTGCCCGACTCGAAGCGCTGTTCGACGAACTGCGCCGGCAATTTCCCCGCATTGATTACCTGTCCATGGGCATGACGGGCGACTTTGACTTGGCCTTGGCCGAAGGCGCCAATGTGATACGCATCGGAAGCGGAATTTTCGGTGCGCGGGACTAAGGTTTATTCCGGAACGACGTTTTTTGTCAGGTCGCTCCACAAGCCTTCGGCTTCCCGAGTCCCTCGCCAAGTGCCCCGCCTTGTCTTGTTTCGCGGCTTCGCGAACCGCCTGGCGGCGTTTCGCTCCGCAGCTCCGGGAGCCACCTGTGGTGTCTCCCTCCGCCACCGCGTCAGCCCTGTGGTCTGCCGCGGGCTGCGCGAGCCCTCCGGTCTCGCTCCGCTACAATTTTTTCAGTAGGAGAACATCGATTAACGATTAATCGATTTAAGATTTTCGATTTTTAATTTTCAAATCAGCGTTCGATTGTTCGGTGTTCATTATTCGAGGGCGAAGCCCGAGCCCAAGCGCCAGGGATGGGAGCGGTTATGCGGCGAAGGGGATGCCGATGGTTTTCCGCCCGGTGGAGGCGACCGGAGGAAGCCCTACGCACGGGCGGGCGCAGGCGTAGCCCGCGCAAAACCACGGCACTACCCGAGCCGCATTTGAGCGGACAGCCCGGCCCCGCCAAGTGAACGCGCCTGCGGACAAGCCGAAGGCGTAGAACGCCGGCATGCGTGAACTTGTGCGGGGGGCGCCCTAAAAAATTTTTCTCGTCCTTATGCTTTCACCTGCATAAAATAGGCATCGATACTTTCGGCGGCATAAAAACCGTCGGCTATGGCCGAAATGGCATCCACACGGCCGTATTTTACCGCATCACCGCCGGCCCAAAGTTTGGGATAACCCGTACGGCGTTCGTCGTCCACTTTGATTTTTCCACGCTCGAAAGTCAAGCTGTTTTGAACCTTTTCGGGCAACAAACCGAAATCGGCCTTTTGACCGATGGCGGCAATGATGCTATCGCACTCAATAACGGTTTCGCTACCTTTGATCGGCACCGGACGCGGACGGCCGCCGCCTTCGGGCGGAACCAGTTCGGCCCGCACATATTCCATGCCCTTAACGCGGCCTTTTTCGTCTTTGATCACACGTGTGGGGATGGCTTTTTCAATGATTTGAACGCCTTCTTCCAATGCGCCTTCGATTTCCTCGTCATCGGCCGGCATGTCTACAATACGACGGCGATACAATTGCACCACTTCGGCACCCAAACGACGGCTAACGCGCGAGCTGTCCATCGACACGTCGCCACCGCCTACAACTACCACGCGCTTGCCCATATCGGGCCGTTTGCCTTCGTTTACCAAGCCCAGGAAATCCACGGCGGCCCAAACGCCCTCGGCATCTTCACCTTCGATGCCCAAAGTGTATCCCTTTTGTAAGCCCACACCCATAAACACGGCGTCGTGCTTATTATAGATTTCATCGAACGAAATATCTTTGCCCACTTTGGTGTTGAAATGAATTTTCACACCGATAGACTTCATATAATCCACCTGTTTTTGGATGCTGTCGTAGGGCAATCGGTATTTGGGAATGCCGTACATAATCATTCCGCCGGGTTCGCTCTTGGCCTCATAGATGGTGATGTCGTAACCTTTGAGCGCCAAATAGTAGCCGGCCGTAAGTCCTGCGGGTCCTGCGCCGATTATACCCACTTTGATGCCGTTGGGTTCGCGGATTTCGGGATTCACAATACGACGGATCATATCGGCGTTTTCGGCCCGTTCGGTAGCATAACGTTTTAGCCAACGGATGGCCACGGCTTCGCCGCGAACTTGAAGTGCACAGACATCCTCACACCGGCGTGTACAAACCTTGCCACACATTTCGGGCAGGTCGTTATTGTCGTAAATGATACGAATGGCCTCTTCGTCGTCGCCACGCGAAATGGCGTTGATATATTCGGGAATGTGCATGTGCACCGGACAATTTTCGGTACACAAACCACAGGTGATACAACGCGATGCCTCGATGCGGGCTTCTTCCTCGGTGTAGCCCAAAAAGACCTCGGCAAAGGATTGTACACGCTCTTCGGGCGGTAATTCGCGCATGGGCACCCGCTCGAACAGGTTGAGCGAAGTGTCGGTGCTAGCGTCGAAAGTTATTTTGTTTTTGCCGTCGGGATTATCTTTGCCGGGAATCATCAAAAAATCGAAGGCGTCTTCGGAAACTTTGATAAAATCGGCGGTCATGCTCAACGAACCCGAAGGGCACACATCCACACACAACGCACAATAACAGCACCGGCCGTAATCGATGCGTGGACGCAGGCCGCTGTCGCCCGGTTTGCCTTCGATGCCTTCCACTTCCACCATGTCGATGGCTTCGTTCATACAAATGGTGGAACAATTGCCGCAGCCGATACACAGGTCCAAATCGTTGTAGTGAAATCCGCGGTAACGCTCGGATATTTCCTTGGTTTGGTCGGGATATTTGATGGTATGCGGCTCCTTGGCTATTTGTTTGAGTGCACCCAGGGGAACCAACAATCCTTTCAAATCGATAATGCTCATGTCGTTCGGGTTTTAGCGTTCCATTTCGGGCGGACAAGCACCCAGTGAATTAAGAATAAAAGACACATCGGCAATATTTTGTCCGGGAAGGATTTTTTCCAGCACGCTGATGCCGTGCGTGTAGGCGGCACCGCGCAGATGCACCCGCCGGGGTTTTTCGGTTCCGTCGCTCACCACATAAAAACCGATTTCGCCACGGACACTCTCGGTTTTCACCCAAGCTTCACCCGCCGGAAGGCGCCATTTCATCGGGTTGGGAATGCGGTTGTAGTAACTTCCGCCGGGCATTTTATCCAAGGCCTGACGGATAATCCGAATGGATTGTTTGATTTCGTCGCGACGCACCAAAGCGCGCGCCCACACATCTCCGCCTTCATAAACGGGTATGTCGAAATCCAGTTCGCCGTAGGCACAATAGGGCTCGTCTTTGCGCACATCGTTACCAATGCCCGTGCCTTTGAGCGGCGGCCCCGTAACGCCCCATTCCAGGGCTTTGTCTTTGGGTATGATGCCCACGCCTTGGGCACGTTTTTGGAAGACCGCATTGTCGAAAAGCAAGCGGTTGTAATCGTCCAAACGTTTTTCCAAATAATCCAGCACCCTGCGGGTTTTGTCGGCCCAGCCCTTGGGTAAATCGCGACGGACACCTCCGGGCCAGATATACATGTGATAAATACGTGCTCCCGTCAGGTCTTCGAACAAATCCAGGATATAGTTCCTGTCGCCCACCGTCCATTGGCCCAAAGTATAAAGCCCGGCCGAACCCGCTTGACCGCCATACCACAACAGGAAGGACTGAATACGCGCCAATTCGGCCACAATAGTGCGAATATATTTGGCCCTTGGCGGCACTTCACGCCCTTCGATGGCTTCCACAGCCCGGGCATAGGTGAGTTCCATAGGGTCGGGTTCGGGAACACAAAAACGGCATAGCAGCGTAAAGGATTGCAACCAATTACGTTGTTCAATAAGTTTCTCGAAAGCACGGTGCAAATAACCGATATGGGTTTCGGCCCGGACCACCGTGTCGCCCTCCACCAATAATTTGACCATCATGTTTCCGGTAATCCCCGGATGTTGCGGCCCGATGAACAGGGTGGTTTGTTTATTTCGTTCGCTTGTCGTTTTCATAATCATGGTTAATCTCTCGAATATTTTCTAGCAAAATCAGGTAATTTTTCGCCGGTGCGGCGTGTGATATATTCGCGCACACTCCAAGCATCTTCACGGCCCGGACGGGTAGTGTAGGTGCGTTTTACATAGCCACGCGTGTCGAAATCCCGGCGCATAGGCGGTATTTCTTCCCATCCTTCCAAAATAAATTCACGTGGTGCTTCGAAACCGGGAAATTCAATGCCGAACATTTCGCGGATTTCTCGTTGGTAAGTGCGCATATGCGGCCAAAAGCCCTCCATGTTTTCCATTTCGGGATGTTCGCGGTGGATTTTGGTTTTGACCAAAACCGTCAGCTGGTCTTGTGGCCGGTAAACGATGTAAACAAGTTCAAACACATTTTCTTCTATCCAATCCACACAGGAAACATGGTCCAGGTGAATAAAACCCCATTGATTTTTCAGGTATAATAAAACCGGTGCAACTTGTTTTTTGTGCATCGAAACACGAATTTGATTGCCACGTAACACTTCGGCTTTCAGTTCAAAAGTTTCGTTCAATGCGCGAATAATATCTTGTGTGGTCATCATCCCTTTATGTTTACCAATTATATTCGTCGGGGAAATCCCAATTTTTGATTACCTTTTGCTGATTGGCACGATACCAATCCAGGTTTTTACGGTAGCACTCGCCGTTTCCGGCGTTTCCGTTTTGGATCAATTCCTGCAACTTGGCAAATCCTTTGAGTACGGCCTCGGGCCGCGGCATACATCCCGCGATATAGACATCTACGGGAATATAACGATCCAAGGCCTTGATGGTGTTGTAGCTGTCGAAATACATGCCTCCGTTGATGGTGCACGAACCGAAGGCCACCACATATTTGGGGTCTTGCATTTGTTCGTAAACGCGAATAACGCGTTTGAGCGTTTTGGTGGACAAATAGCCCGTGATCATCAGCACATCGGCTTGGCGCGGCGTGGCCGCCCCACGAATACCCAAACGTTCGGCATCGTAGCGCGAAGTGAGCGTAGCGGGAATTTCGATGGCGCCGCAGCCGGTTCCATAGGCCAAGAGGAATAAGGAATGTTTACGCGCAAAATTCAGAATGTATTGCACCATTTTTTGGGTTTCCTTGTCATTGACACGTCCGGCCGCCGTACAACGCGGCGCAAAATCGATTTGGGCCTGCCGTATTTGTTCCTTTGTAGGCCGTGTGATGATGCGTATATCTTTGGTTTCCGACATGGTCGATTGTTTTTTTATTGATTATTTCCAAAATACCGCCCAAATGATACCCAATGCACCGAAAAGCAAAGGCCAACGCCAAAAGAAACGCACGGCCTGCTCGGTGCGGAAGCGTGGCATCACAATGCCTATGCTCACAGGTATCATATACAACAGGAATGTTTTTATGACCAATTCCACCAACCCCAACAACACGCCTGCGGCTCCCGTGTATGCGTCCGGATGGCCGGCTCCACCCAGGAATAAATCGGTGATTAATACCAATTTGACAAAGGCAAAAATGGAACCTCCGGTCATCAACGAACCCAAATATTTCCCGCCGAATTCCGACATAGGTCCCGAAGCCAATTCGGCCGGTGCCCCGATAATGTCAAACGGCGAATAGTGGAACATGCCCAACACCGAAAATAAGGCCGCCAAAAACGCAAAAGGGTTCTCACGGGCTATCCAATGTCCCGTAGCTTGCTGATAGTGCATCAAATCCGTCAGCGAAGTGGTGTGAAACTGAATCATTATGGCCACCAGTGACAACACAAAAGGAATTTCGTAACCCGTAATCAAGGACAAACCCCGCGATACACCTATGGCACCGTTGGGATTTCCCGTTTCGCCCACACCAAGTGCCATGCCCAACGAACCCATCACCATCAGGTAGAGCAAGAAAATCAAATCGCCTTTGAACGTGAAGTTGGGAAACCACAACCCACCGTGCAAAACAGGAATAAACAGCAGAGCCGTAATGGCGGCCACCAAAACCCATACGGGCGCTAAATGGGTCATCAACCCATGGGTTACATTGGTGGTTTTGCCTTGCAATTTGAGCAAGTCCAAAAAATTCTGGTAAACAGGTGGTCCTACACGGTTTTGGGCCCGCGCAATAACTTTGCGGCGCAAACCGCCATAGAACATTCCCACGGTAAAGGCCAACAAGGCCGTAAGCACAATGCCCGTCAATTCGATTAACCAATTCCCCGTCATAGCTTAAAATATATAATTACGAAACAGGATTAACAAAACAACAAATATGATAACATACATTGCGTAGGTTTGTGCGTTGCCGGTGTAGATTTTACGAATAAACCCAAAAAAGGCCTCCAATGCCGCCCCGATGTCTTCCCACAATTGATCCATACTCGATCGATACAAGCGTCCGACGGCCCGTTCAAAGGGTTGGAAAAATCCCCTTTGGAAAGTAAAATTATCCTCCGGCGCAGGTATTTCGCCCGAAGTGGAAATTTCTTTGGTGGTAAGCCAGCGGGTGTTTTTCTTTCCTTTGAAAGTGATAAACAAGGCCCATAGCACAAACAAAATACCCACCGTGCTTCCTACGGTAAACACATCGGTTTGGTTGCCCCATACGTTGGACAAAATGCTCATATCCCATTGGCCTGCGGGCAAACCGATACTCTCCAAGGCGCGGGCTGCCGGACGGAATATCAGGCCGGGATACATCCCCGTAACCACGCTCACCGCCGAAAGGGCCAGCATGGGAATCAGCATCCACCAAGAAACTTCGGTAATTTGTTTGGCTTCCTCTTCTTCTTGACCCAAAAACAATCCGAACAAGAACCGGTAGGAATACAAAAAGGCCGATGTGGACGCAAAGAAAATCAAAATAACCAGGAAATATGCGTGTGTTTCGGAAATCAAACTTTCGTAAAGCAACCATTTGCCCACAAAACCACCCAATGGCGGAATACCTGCCAGCGAAATAATGGCAATCAAGGCAGTAAGAAACGTCCAAGGCATGCGTTTTATCAATCCCGAAATACGGCGGAAATCCGTCGTGCCGGCTTGTTTTTCCACGGCACCTGCCACCATAAACAACGAACCTTTGAATGCTGCATGCAAGAGTGCCAAATACAAAGCGGCCATCAAGCCCAAACGCGTTCCGGTGGAAACGGCTGTTACAATGTAGCCCAACTGTGCCACCGACGACCAGGCCAATAAATCCTTGGCATCATTCTGCCTGATGGCTTGCAAGGTGGCCCAGGCCGCCGTCAAGCCGCCCAACCAACCCAAAACCCAACGAACAAGTGTTAATTCCCATCCGGTAGCCGAACGGAAAATGCCGGTCAAAATCAACAGCATTCCCAATATGCCCATCTTGGACATGGCTCCCGAAAAAACGGCCGTAAACGACATGGGTGTTTTGGGATAAACGGCCGGCGCCCACACGTGAAGCGGAAGCACAGCGGCCTTAACAGCAAATCCCAAGAGCAACAAAACGGGAATATACCAGTTGCCGGACGAAAAACGGAATGCCCCTGCTGCCATCAAATCGCTAAACTCCAAGCTATGATATTGTCCCAAAGCCAACACGATGGCCGTGAGCATGGCATAAGCCCCGATGGCACTGAAAATAATATATTTGATTCCCTTGGTTTCCACACCATAGTAGGCATTGTATATGGCCAGCAAAAAGGACGTCCAGGTCATGATTTCCCAGAAAATGAAAAATGATAACAAATCCTTACTCACGGCCACTCCGAACATACCGGCCACACTGGTCAGGAATGATGCATAGAAATAGCCCTGACGTGCTTTGCCTTCCATATATTTGACCGAATACATCAAAGCCAAGGCCGAAAGACCCAATACAATCCAAGCAAAAAACCCGGCTAAGGCATCCGTTTCCCAGTGCATCGAAAAGCCCAATATCCGCCAACGGACAATTCCGCCTGGTAAAAAGGCGAAAGCGGCCGCGGCACCAAATCCGGCCAACATAGCCACCGGCCCCGTCCATTTGCGGTTTAAGTCATCGACGAAAAAAGCCGCCAAAGCCCCGATGATCAAAATCCCCAAAACGTATATGATTCCCATAATTTTTTTCTTTTAGGATAAATGAAGCACGGTTTGAATATAGGTTTGTTTATCCAGCAGGAACATACTTGCCCTGTGCAAGAACCCGGCAATCAGGTCGGGATATAAGCCCAACACGATGATTAATACGGCCAACGAAGTCATGGCCACCAAGGCCTGAATGCTCGGTTTGTGCGAAGCGGGCTCGCTTTCTTCCTTGGCAAAATAGATCCGCCCGATGACCCGCAGATAATAAGTCATCTCGATAACGGTTACGGCCAAAATGCCAATAATCAACGGCATCATTTGCTTGGCTCCCGCCGCTGTAAGGATGTAAAACTTACTCCAAAAACCCGAAAAAGGCGGAAAGCCCACAATGGCCAAGGCCCCCAAGGCAAACAGGAACGAAACATAGGGCAAACGCTTGTGAATACCGTTGAGCGCACGCAATCGTTTGTCATTCAGATTGTAAATAAAATAACTCCCCGTCATAAAAAGCAAGCTCTTGATGATGGCATGGTTAATAATCAAAAACAAGGCGCCGAACAAAGCCGCTTCGCTACCTATCCCGAAAGCAATCATAGCCAACCCCATTTGCCCCATACTGGAATAGGCCAACATTCTTTTAAGGTTGGTTTGAGTAATAGCCGCCATTTCGGCAAACAACATGGTCAAAAAGCCCATCGCAATCAGGAATCCCGATACGGTTCCGTGGTCATATAACGTAAACCCTACCCGCGCCAAAGCATAAATGGCCGCCACGCCCAACACGGCGGCAAAAGCGGCGCTCGTGGGCGAAGGTGCTTGTGAGTAAGCATCGGGCGCCCAGCCGTTGAGCGGAAACATTTCGGCTTCGGTGCCCAGGGAAATCAACAGGAATATCAAAGCCGTAACTTTTACGCCCGTAGCCACCGCAGGCATTCGCTCGGCGATTTGGGCCATATTCAAACTACCCGTTTGCGTATAAATCAACAAAATGCCCAGTAGCAGGAAAACCGATGCCATACTACCCAACAGCATATATTTGAAGCCCGCTTCGGCACCGTCGCGGTCGCGATAAAAGGCCGTGAGTGCGATGGCCGTAATACCGGTAATCTCCACAAACACAAACATATTGAACAAATCCCCGGTGAGGATAATGCCCAGCGAACCGGCCGCCATCATCATTTGCAAAATCTCGTAATACATCACCACCCCGCCCTTCAAGCTCCGCTTGAAACGGAAGCCGTATAGCCAAATCACAAAGGCCATAAACGACACCAGCATCACCAAAACGGCCGAAAAAGGCGTCATCACCAGGTTGATACCGAATGGCGGTTTCCAGCCGGCAATCACTTCAACGATGGGACCGCTACGAAAAACACGGTTCACCAATATCCACGAAACCGATAAATTATACAGGAAAACCACGCCGGGCACCACACGGGCGGCATCCCGATACAATTTGTTGAGCAAAGGTATCAGGAAAGCGGCCGCCAAGGGCGCGGCAATCAGATGAACGGGACTTACTACCATCGCAATCGATTTAATTGTTCCACATTGGCCGTTTTATGATGCCGGTAAAGCCGGATAACCAACGAAAGCGCCAAAGCCGTTACCGCAAATCCGATAACAATGGCCGTCAATACCAGCGCCTGCGGCACCGGATCCACCATTTTATCCGCCGCCGTTTCAAAGCCGGGCGAAAATATAGGCGCCGTATGATTCGTAACATATCCCACGCCCACAAAAAGCAGGTTTACACCCGAATCGATCAACGACAACCCGATAACCAGTTTGACAAGGTGTTTTTTGACCAACACGGCATAAAGCCCGATAAGGATCAGCGCCACGGCCGAACCGTAAACAATAATTTCCAACAGCGGGCGGTATTGCGAAATAATTTCTTGGTAATTACTCATTGCGTCGCGGTTTGGTATGAAGCAAAGTGTCCAACACGTTCGTGAGCTCGGTGCCCACTTTGATGCCGATAAATATGTAAATGAGCGGAATTAATCCACCGCTTATCAAATCGTTCAAACGGCCCGTCCAACCCGTGTTTTGCAAGAACGAACCGTAGCTAATCAAGCCGTAAACGCCGGTCAGCACAAAAGCCAATCCCGATAAACTTTCCAACCAAATCAACACATTGTGATTAACGTTAAACCGCTTGTAGGTGATAAACATCAGCAAAAATCCCGTGGCAATAATGGCCCCGCCCTGAAATCCACCGCCGGGCGTCAGATGCCCGTGAACAAACACATAGATACCCAGCATCAAAATAAGCGGAAACAGGATTTTGGCCCCCGTGCGCACCAACACGGACGACGGCAATTGAATGCGTTGCGGCAAATGGCCCTTTTCGGCGGCTTCCTCTTCCTCCTTGCGGCGGTAAAGAATACTGGCCAATCCCGTAGCGGCCAAAAACAACACGGTAACTTCGCCCAGGGTGTCGAAACCCCGGAAATTGACCACAATGGCCGTAACACTATTGGCCGTGTGTAAAGTTTCGGGCGAATGTTTCAGGTAAAAAGCCGACACACTTTGCGGATGATCCACATTGCCGATACGGTTTTGCCCGAAGGGCGCTTGCCGGAAGGCCTCGTAAACGGCCACTCCCAACACCAAGAGCAGGAAAACGACAAAACTGCGCTTAATCATTCCTTTTCGGTTTTAAAACGGTTGATCATATCCTCGGAATACTTGTCCTCGTCGCGGGTGGTATTCCGTATGGTGATAATAAAGATGATGGTGGTCAGTGCAATGCCGATGGCCGCTTCGGTAATGGCCACATCGGGTGCTTGCAGCAGGTAAAAAAACACCGACAAGGCCAAGCTAACCACACCCGTGGCCAGCACGGCATAGAGCAAATCCTTCTGAACGGTGGCATAAACGGCC
>Ga0256832_1003364_pt1 | contig 10872 bp, 9 predicted proteins | sample 134614metaG_FD_190534 | JGI IMG/M metagenome (GOLD analysis project Ga0256832, IMG submission 190534) | Hydrothermal vent microbial communities from Lau Basin, Pacific Ocean - 134-614 | ecosystem: Environmental > Aquatic > Marine > Hydrothermal vents | place: Pacific Ocean: Lau Basin | collected...
CGGAGCAGTGGGAGCGCTGGCTGCAGGCGACGGTCGAGCTGCTCGGCGGCTGCCCCTGCGAAGACGGCTGCCCCCGCTGCGTGCTCAGCCCCAAGTGCGGCAACGGCAACCAGTTCCTCGACAAGCACGCGGCGCTCGAGCTGGCCGAGCGCATGAGCGGCACGCGTTTTCGGGCGCTGCGCTGAAGCCTACTCGCCGGAGGGTTCTTCCAGCACCACGAGCCCGCGCTTCTTGGCCGCGTACATCTCGCGGTCGGCGCGTTCGAGCAGGTCCTCGGGAGCATCGCCCTCGCGGTAGACGGCGATGCCGAAGTTGGCGTGGACGCCGTAATGCTGCAGTTCGGGGTCGCGCGCCAGGGCGTCGGCCGCCCTGCGGGCGGCCCGCAGACCGGCTCCGCGCCCGGACTGGGGCAGCACGATGACGAACTCGTCGCCGCCCAGGCGGTAGACCTCGTCTTCTTCGCGCAGCGACTGCTTGAGGATCTTGGCGACCCGCGCCAGCACGCGGTCGCCCACCAAATGGCCGTAGCGGTTGTTGACGCTTCTGAAGTTGGCCATGTCCACGACGGCCACGGAGAACTCCTGGCCGTGCCGCGAAGCGAGCGACACCATACGGGCGAGCCGCTGCTCCAGGCGGCGGCGGTTGTAGACGCCGGTCAGGGGGTCCATGGCGGCTTCGCGGGCCAGCCGGGTGTGCATCCCCATGCGTTCCGCGTAAGGGCGTAGCTCGTGCAGCATCGAGCGCGCCATGCGCAGGTCCCAGTCGGTGAAACCGCTGGCGCTCTCCAACCAAACGAAGCCCTCACCGAAAGGCAGGAGCAAAGCGCCGCGCACCTGCTCCGACGACCAGAGCGGCCGGAGCGCGTCGGGCAGCTTGTGGTACGACGTGAAGACGAGCGGTTGGTCGAAATGCAGCTCGACCGACTCGATGCGCTCGGGGGCCTTCGTCTGGTCGCCCGTCGTGGCGACCCTGCGAAACGTCGCCTCGTCCTCGCGCAGGTAGAAGGCCGCGCCCAGCTGGGGCCAGACCTCGGACGTGGCAAGCAGCATCTGCGTAAAGACCTCGCGCTCGTCGGTGGTGCGCCACTGATGAAGCTGCCCGAGACGGCGGGCGAACCGCTCCAGGCCGCGCCAGCGAAGGTGTTCGATGGCGTAACCCAGCACCTCGGCGAGGGCGACCATGTGCGCCACGTCCTCGACCCCGTAGCGCCAGGGCTTACCGGACTGCAGCGAGATGACGCCGCGGGTCGAGCGGCTTTGGAAGGGCACGCCCAGGTAGCTCCGGAGTTCGAACTCGTCGTCGCCCCCATCGTCCTCGTCGGGTTCGGCCACGATGATGCGCGAAGGGTACCTGCGCTTGGCGTTGGGGTCGGTGATGTCGCCCACCAACAAGGGCTCTCCTGAGGAAAGCACCTGGTAGGTGAGCGTTTCTTTCTCGAAGGGGACGATAGCCTCGCCGACGATGCTCGGCTCGGTGCCGGTTTCGCTGCCCAGTCCGTAGACGAGGCGCAGCGAGTTTCCCTCGACGAAGTTGATGCCCACGGCATCGGCCCCGATGTCCTCGGCGAGGCGGCGGAAGAGCATGGTGATCAGCTCGTCCAGGCGGTTGATCCGGTGCACGGCGTCCATGAAAGTGACGAGGCCCCGCTGCCTTTCGAGCTGGGCGCGCGCGCGGCGCGCGGCCGCCTGTGCGCTGAGAATCCCCCGCAGGATGCGCAGCTCGGTCAGCTGCTCTTCGCTCAGTCCCGGGTGGGAACGGCTGTGGGTTAACAGCGCGATCACGCCCAGGTCTTCGTCAGCATGCTGCAGCGGCACCGCCAGCAGGCTGCGCACGTGCTCCTTGCGTTCGGGGAGAGCGCTGGGGTGAGCCGCGTAGTCGGAAACCTGCAGGATGTCCCGGTTCGCGAAGGCCTGGCCGATGACCCCCTGCCAGGGTTGCGCGAGCATCGCCAGCGACTCCAGCTTCTCCCCTTCCCCGCCCAGGGCGTAGGCGAGTTCGGCGGTGCCTCCGTGGACGTCGAAGACGCGTACGGCCTCGTAGCCGTAGCGTGCCGGCAGTTCTGCCCATACCGCTTCGAAGCGCCCCGCTTCGATATGTTTCAGCCAACGATCCAGCGCTTTCAAACCCGGCGACCTCCAGGTAGGTCAAGTATACGAACATTCACATTAGGTTCGTGTTGATTTCATCACGGATGTAAGCACGCCCCGCCACAGCCGAGCTACCGGTTGCGCTTCGTCCCAGAGCGTAAGCTCGGCCCTTGCTCCGGGGGCCACGATCCCGAGCGGCCTCTCACCCTCACTCCACCCCAGCACGGCTGCAGGCTCGTGGGTGTAGGCCCTAAGGGCCTGGGCGAGGTCGAGTCCGCGGCCGCCGAGCGGATGGTTGCGGGTGAGCTGCAGCGTGCGCCCCGGCTCGGGTGGCGCCACCGGAGCGTCCGAGCCCAGGAGGAGCCGCACCCCCGGAAGACGCGCGAACTCGCCCCAGCGGTAGGCCTCGCCCATCCGCGCGGAGCCCAGCCGCTCGAGCGCTCTACGGTCGTCGGCGGCGTGCTGGGGCTGCACCGAAAGCGCAAGCCCGGCGAGGCGCGGCAGGTCGGCATCGGCTACGTGCTGCGCGTGCTCGATCCGAACACGCCGACGCGCCGGCAGGCCGCGGGCCTCGAGGCGTTCGATCAGGGCAACGACCTCCCGCACCGCACAGGTGCCGATCGCGTGCCAGACCGCCGTGAAGCCGCGCGCCAGGTCACGGGCGACCTCTTCGTCGTGGTCGCGCGGGTCGTCGAGGGGCATGCCGTGGCCGCCCTCCGGGTAGGGCGCGCACATCCAGGCGGTCCGGCTCGTGAGCGCGCCGTCGGCGAAGCGCTTGACGCCGAATACGTGAAGATGTTCCCCTACGTACTGTGCCTTCGTATAGGTATTTTCGTTTGGGCGCTGCGTCCATGCGAGCCGCAGCGGCAGGCGGCCTTCCTGGGCGAGCTCGCCGGCCCAGGTGCCGGCTCCGTCCTCCTCCCCCATCGCGTGCGCGGCCGTGAAGCCGCGCGCGGCCAGGTCTTGGAGCCCCCGCAGGAGGTCATCCTTCCGGGGCGGCTCCAACGACGCGCGCACGAGCTCTACGGCGCGCTCCAGCAGGTAACCCGTGGGCTCCCCGGCGGCGTCGCGCAAGATCTTGCCGCCGGGAGGGTCGGGGGTGGTGCCGTCGATCCCCGCGCGTTCGAGCGCGGCCGCGTTGACCCAGGCCGCATGGAGGTCGCGCGACTCGAGAAAAACGGGGTGGCGCGGCGCCGCCTGGTCGAGGAGCGCGCGCCCGGGGTAGGCGTCGAAAACGTATCCGCCTCCGCGCAGCCACGTGCCCGGTTCGCGGGCCCGAACCGCCTCGCGCACACGCCGTGCGACCTCCCGCGGATCTTCGAGGCCGCGCAGGTCGAGCGTCTCGAGGGCCAGGCCCCACTGCAACGGGTGCACGTGCGCTTCGTGAAGCCCGGGGGTGATCCACGAAGCGCGCACCCTCCGCGCCTCGGGGTAGCGCGCCCGCAGGTCCTCCGCCGGACCCACGTCGCGGATCAGGTCCCCCTCGACGAGGACGGCTCCCGCTCGCGGACGCGCAGGGTCGAAGGTCCAAACGCGGCCCAGAAGCAGCATGCCCACAGCCTACCTCCTATACTGGGGCTCGTGAGACGTTACCTCTACCGCGGGAAGATCCTTTCCCTGGCGATCGAAGACGAACACTGGGAGATCGTCGAGCACAAGGACGCGGTGGCGCTCCTCGTGCAAGACCCGGAGCGCGGCGTGCTCTTCGTCGAGCAGTACAGGCCGGCCGTCGGGGCACGCACCCTGGAAATCCCCGCGGGCCTGATCGAACCGGGCGAAACGCCCGAGGAGACCGCGTTGCGCGAGCTCGCCGAAGAGGCCCAGCTCGCGGGGCGGCTCGAACCCCTCGCCGAGTTCTACGTGAGCCCGGGCTTCACCGACGAGAAGACCTACCTCTTCCGGGTGCACGAACCGCGGCCCGCACGGGGCGTTCCCGATGCGGACGAGGCGCTCGAGGTGGTCTGGCGCGATCCTCTGGCCGTGCTCCGTGAAGTGCGCGAGGGGAAGGCGCGGGTGAGCGCGGCGACGCTCGTTGGGCTGCTCTACGCGCGGGAGGTGCGGAGTTGATCATCGCCGCCGAACTGGCGGAGGTGCCGCCCGGCCCCAAGGTGGTGGCCGTCGGCTCGTTTGACGGGGTGCACCTGGGGCACCAGGCCCTGCTCGCGCGCGCGCGCCGGGAGGCCGAATCCGCGGGCTGGCCGCTTCTGGTCTACACCTTCGACCCGCCCAGCAAGGTGTTCGTTCGCGGCGTCGGGATGCTCTCGACGTTGAGCGAAAAGCTCGACCTGCTGAGGAACCAGGGGGTGGACGCCACCCTCGCCGTACCCTTTGACGAGGCCTTCGCCGCCCGCCCCAAGGAGGCCTTCCTCGAAGACCTCGCGCGGCTGGAGGCCCGCCGTATCGTGGTGGGCGAGGACTTCGCCTTCGGCCGCGGGCGCGCGGGCGGACCCGACGACCTCGAAGCCGTGGCCCCCACGCTGAAGGTCCCGTTGCTCGACCTCGGCGGCGCTCCGGTCAAGAGTACGCGCATTCGCGAATTGCTCGAGGCGGGCGACGTCGAAGCCGCCCGGCACCTGCTGGGCCGGCCCTACAGCGCCCGCGGGCTCGTGCGCAAGGGGGACCGCGTGGGGCACGAAATCGGTTTTCCCACCGCCAACGTGGAGCCTGCGCCCAGCAAGGTCCTGCCCCGCGGCGTCTTCGTCGCCGAGGCCGAGACCGGCGGCAGGCGCTACCCCGCGCTGGTGAACGTGGGCACGCGGCCCACGCTGGGCGGAGGAGGGTTGCGGATGGAGGTCCACCTGCTCGGCTTCAGCGGCGACCTCTACGGCCACGAGCTGCAGGTGGTCTTCCTCAAGCGGCTGCGCGGTGAACGCGCCTTCCCGGATCTGGAGGCCCTGCGCGAACAGATCGCGCGCGACCTCGAGGAGGCGCGGCGCTTCTTGAACCTCTAACCCCGCCGCGCGGGCGTCCGCTAAGCTGAGGGGGATGAACACCGACCCCGCGCTGGCCGACTGCCCTGGAGGTCATCGCCTCGAAGCCCTCAGCCGCGTGGCTGCGGCCATGGCCGCGAGCTTCGACCCCCTGGAGGTGCTCGACCGCGGTGTGGAGGCCCTGGTCGAGGCCACGGGCGCTCACTGCGGCGAAGCCTACCAGGTGGGGCCGGACGGGCTCGAGCTCGAGGTGGTGCGCGGCTGCCAGGGCGCGTGCCCCTTCCAGCGCGAGCTCGAACGCATCGCGCGCCGCGCCGCCTACGAGGGCACCCCCGTGCGCTCCGGAGGGTTGGTGGCGCTTCCCGCGGTGAGCGGCGGGCGCGTGCGCGGCGTCTTCGGCCTGAGCCTTCCGCCCGACGCCGCCGACCTGGACGGCTGTTTCTTGAGTGCGGTGGGCCACCTCACGGCGCTGGCCCTCGACCACGCCGAGCTGGTGCGCGAGCTGGAGCGCCGCGACGCGCAACGTGCGCGGCTCTTGCGCAAGTGGCTCTCGGCCCAGGAAGAGGAGCGCCGGCGCGTCGGTCAGGCGCTCCACGACGAGGTGGGCGGCATCCTGACCGGTGCGCTGCTGGCCCTGCGCCTCGCCGAGCGCGATCCCGAGCACCTCGGCGAGGTGCGCGAGGTCCTGGGTCAGGCGCTCGACGAGGTGCGCCGGCTCTCGCGTGAGCTCAGGCCCGCCGCGCTCGACGACCTCGGCCTCGAGCGCGCGCTCGAACGCCACCTGCGCGAGTTCGCCCAGCGAACCGGTCTGCGCGTCCGCCCGCGCCTCGATATACCCCGGCTCGAGCGGCCGGTGCAGCTGGCGCTGTTCCGCATCGTCCAGGAAGCCCTCACCAACGTAGCCCGCCACGCCGGAGCCACGACCGTCTGGGTCACCCTCGCCCCGCGCGACGATCGGCTTTGGCTCGAGGTGCGCGACGACGGGGCGGGTTTCGACCCCGAGACCACCACCCCCTCCCTGGGCCTCGCCGGCATGCGCGAGCGGGCCGAGCAGATCGAGGGCACGTTCCGTGTGGAGACCGGACCGGCCCAGGGTACGCGCATCGTCGTGGAGGTGCCCCTTGCGGGTCGCGCTGATTGAGGACCACGCGGTGGTGCGCGCCGGGCTGCGCCTGCTGCTCGAGTCGAGTGGACACCGGGTCGTCGCCGAGTTCGACCGCGCGGAGGACGCCATCGCGAGCGATGAGCGCCCCGAGGTCTACGTACTCGACCTCAACCTTCCCGGGATGAGCGGGCTCGAAGCCCTACCCCATCTGACGGCGCGGGCGCGGGTGCTCGTCCTCTCCATGCACGAGGAGCCCGTCTACGTGAGCGAAGCCTTCCGGCACGGGGCCGCCGGTTTCCTCAGCAAGCGCGCCGCTGACGTGGCGCTCCTCGACGCCCTGGCGGCCCTGGCGCGCGGCGAGCGCTACCTGCACCCCGACCTGGCCGCCCGCCTGGCCGAGTACGTTTCCGAACCCGGCCCCGAGGTGCTCTCCCGCCGGGAACGCGACGTGATCGCAGGCCTGGCGCGCGGGCTCGAGCTCAAGGAGGTGGCGGCGCACCTGGGCATCAGCCCCAAGACCGCGGCCACCTACAAGGCGCGCGCGCTCGCCAAGCTGGGGCTGCGCCGCGGCGAGCTGGCACGCTGGGCGCGTGAGCACGGCCTCGTCGCCGAACCTCCTGCGTAGTTTTCTTAGGACGCGCGCTGTAGGCCCTGCGCCGACATTCGCGTACGAACCCGACCGACCCCAAAGACGCGTTTTCGTTCCATGCTGCTACCGAGGAGGCAGCATGGAATGGATCGGCCTGATCACCGCGGCCACGTTCCGCTCGCCCGGTAGGGCCCTGGAGCGTGACCTCGACTCCGGTAGCCTCCAGGCGGCCCTCGCCGAGCTGGCCCGCGCCCGCGGGATGGAGCCGCCCGAACTGCCCCGGCCGCCCCTCCAGGAGCTGCAGGCCAGCTACACCCACCTCTTCGTGGCCAACCCCGAAGGCCTACCGGCCCCGCCGTACGCGGGCTACGCCCTGGACGGCCGCCTGGCCGGTGAGGCTCAGGAAGCGCTCGAGCGCTTCTACGCCGAGAACGGGCTCGCGACCCAGAACAGCTGGCGCGATCTTCCCGACCACCTCGCCGCCGTGGGCGAGGCGATCGCCCTGCTCGCGGACCGCGACCCGGAAGCGGCGCGCAGGCTCGCCTTCGGCTACCTGCGGCCCTGGCTCGAGCGCTACGCGGAGGTGGTGGCGCGTGAGGACGCCACGGGGTTCTACGGCACGATATGCACCTTTTTGAAGGACGTTATGGAGGCGGAGCATGAAGCTAAACCGTAGGAGGTTCCTCGAGCTAAGCGCCGCGAGCGTGGGCGCGATCGCCTACACCGGGCACGCCCGGGCGCTGCGTGCGCCCTGGGCCGTTCCGAAGAAGTGGCACGAGGGCGAGGTTCGCACCGTTTACTCGTTCTGCGAGAACTGCTTCTGGAAGTGCGGCATCAGCGTGAAGGTCGAAGGCGGCAAGGTGCGTAAGATCGACGGCCAGAAGCAAAACCCGAAGTCGCGCGGCCGCCTCTGCCCGCGCGGCCAGGCGGGCGTGGCCCAGCTCTACGACCCCGACCGCCTCAAGCGTCCGCTCATCCGCATCGAGGGCAGCAAGCGCGGCGAGGGCAAGTACCGCGAGGCCAGCTGGGAAGAGGCCCTCGACTACGTGGCCGAGCGGATGCTGAAGATCAAGGAACGCTACGGCCCCGAGGCCGTCGCCTGGTTCGGGCACGGCAGCGGCGACAGCTGGTTCGTGGAGTACCTGCCCGCCGCCTGGGGCAGCCCCAACGCCGCCAAGCCGGCGGTGAGCATCTGCACCGCTCCGCGCGAGACCGCCAGCCAGTGGACCTTCGGCCGCCCCATCGGCGGCCACGAGCCGGTGGACTGGACCGAGAGCCGCTACATCGTGCTCATCGGCCACCACATCGGCGAGGACACCCACAACACCCAGCTCCAGGACTTTTCCGAAGCCCTGAGGCGCGGGGCCAGGCTGGTGGTGGTGGACCCGCGCTTCTCCACCGCCGCCTCCAAGGCCCACCGCTGGCTGCCGATCAAACCGGGCACGGACCTGGCGCTCCTGCTCGCCTGGATCCACGTGCTCATCAAGGAAGACCTCTACGACCGCGAGTACGTGAAAAAGTACACCGTCGGCTTCGAGGAGCTGGCCGTCCACAGCAACAAGCACACCCCCGAGTGGGCCGAGAAGATCACCGAGATTCCGGCGGAGACGATCCGCGCCGTCGCCCGCGAGATGGCCGCTGCCAAGCCGCGTGCGGTGCTGCCGCCGGGACGCCACACCGTCTGGTACGGCGACGACACCCAGCGGATGCGCGCGGTCTACATCCTGAACGCGCTGCTCGGCAACTACGGCGTGCCCGGCGGCTTCTACCTGGCCAAGCCCCCCTACCTGGAGAAGTACCCGCACCCCGCCTTCCCGCTCGAGCCCGCCGCCGGCGGCTGCAGCGGCTCCTCGGGGGGCGGGGAGGAGGTGCCCGAGGGCTACAAGCCGCGCGCCGACAAGGGCAAGTTCTTCGCCAAGACGACGGCCATTCAGGAGCTGATCGAGCCGATGCTCAGCGGCGAGCCCTACCCCATCCGCGGGCTCGTCTGCTACGGCACCAACCTCTTCCACTCGATACCCAACGTGCCCCGCACCAAGGAGGCGCTGGGGAAGCTGGACCTCTACGTGGCCATCGACGTGCTTCCCCAGGAGCACGTGATGTGGGCCGACGTGATCCTGCCCGAGTGCACCTATCTGGAGCGCTACGACGACCTGGTGGGCATCGCCCACAAGACCCCCTTCATCGAACTGCGCCAGCCGGCGGTGGAGCCCTTGTGGGACACCAAACCGGGCTGGTGGATTGCCCGCGAGCTGGGGCTGCGTCTGGGGCTGGAGAAGTACTTCCCCTGGAAGGACATCGAGGAATACCTGGACACCCGCCTGCAGGCGATCGGCTCGAGTCTCGAGGAGATGAAGCAGCAGGGCACCCTGGTCCAGAAGGGCCGGCCCTACCTGAAGGACTGGGAGCGCCGCCGCCGCAACCCCTTCAAGACGCCGTCCGGCAAGATCGAGCTCTACTCCAAGACCTTCGCCGAACACGGCCTCGACCCGCTGCCCGACTACACGCCCCCGATGCCCGTCCCCTCGGGGTTCTACCGCCTCCTCTACGGCCGCTCGCCCGTGCACAGCTTCGCCAAGACGCAAAACAACTGGATCCTGATGGAACTGGACCCCGAAAACGAGGTCTGGATCCACCGCGCAGAGGGTAAGAAGCTGGGCCTCCGCCACGGCGAGTACGTCTGGCTCGAGAACGACGCCGGGGTGCGCGAAGGGCCGGTGCGGGTGCGCCTTACCGAGCGCATTCGCAAGGACTGCGTCTACCTGGTGCACGGCTTCGGGCACAAGGGCCGGGGCTTGCGGATCGCTCGCGGGCGCGGCGCTTCCGACAACGCCCTGCAAACGCGCTACGTGCTCGACCCCATCTCGGGAGGAGCGGCGCTGCGCAACAACTTCGTCAAAGTGGTACCCGGTGCCAAGCGCCCCAAGCTCGAGCGGATCGCAAGGCTGGTCCGCGAAAGGAGGATCTAGATGGCCCGCTACGCGATGATCATCGACCTCGCGGCCTGCGTCGGCTGCTCCGCGTGCGCGGCCGCGTGCGTGCTCGAAAACGAAGCGCCGCCGGGGCACAACCGCCTGTGGATCCGGCAGCGTGAGTTGGGCACCTTCCCCGACCTCACGGTCGAGTACCGCCCCGAGCAGTGCCTGCACTGCGAGCACCCGCCCTGTGTTCCCGTATGCCCCACCGGCGCCAGCCACCAGACCGAGGACGGACTCGTCCTGGTAAAGGCCGAGCGCTGCATCGCTTGCGGCGCCTGCATCGCCGCCTGCCCCTACGACGCCCGCTTCATGAACCCGGCGGGGTACGCGGACAAGTGCACGTTCTGCGAGCACCGCGTCGCCCGCGGTGAAGACCCGGCCTGCGTGGAAACCTGTCCCACGGGCTGCCGCGTCTTCGGTGACCTCGACGACCCCGAAAGCCCCTTGCACGCCTGGCTCGAACGGGCCGAGCGGGTGGACGTGCTGCGCCCGGAGATGGGCACCCGGCCCAAGCTGTTCTACCTGAACACCCCCTCCAAAACGGGCCTGCACGCCCCCGAAAGGGAGGTGGAGTCATGACCGCTTTCTACGGCACTCCCGGAGCCGATCCCTTCTGGCACTGGACTACGCTGGTGCACTTCGTGCTGGTCGCGCTGGCCGGCGGGACGGCGTTCTTCACCGCCGTCGTGGCGCTCAAACGACCGCAGTCGCTCGGAAAACTGCCCTGGCTTGCCCTTGCCTTCATCGCGCTCGACCTGCTCATGCTCTGGGCCGAGTCGCCGGCGCGCTTCCGCTTCAGCCACGTCTGGCTCTTCTTCAGCTTCGAGCCGGCCGCGGCCATCTGGTGGGGGGCGTGGGGGCTCGCGCTCAGCGCCCTCCTGCTCTTGCTGCTGGGGTTGCGGTTGGGTCCGGTGCGCACGCTGGGCGGTTTCCTGGCGTTCACCTCTGCGGTCGTCCTCGCCTACCCGGGCTACGCCCTCGCCGTCAACGCCGCGAGGCCGCTGTGGGACCACCTGCTGCTCGCCCTCTTCCCCGCCACCGGGTTGTTGCTCGCCCTGGCGGTCCTGGCGCTTTTGCGGCCTGCAGAAACGGCTCTCTGGCTGGAGATTACCGCGCTCGTCTCCCTCGCCCTCACCGCGCTCTACCCCGTGGCGCTGGCGAGCGGGGGCGCGGACGCGCGCGT
>Ga0256832_1003365_pt1 | contig 10868 bp, 8 predicted proteins | sample 134614metaG_FD_190534 | JGI IMG/M metagenome (GOLD analysis project Ga0256832, IMG submission 190534) | Hydrothermal vent microbial communities from Lau Basin, Pacific Ocean - 134-614 | ecosystem: Environmental > Aquatic > Marine > Hydrothermal vents | place: Pacific Ocean: Lau Basin | collected...
TTTTCAAAAAAGGAAGCAACTTGTTTGGTGTCTGTTAAGTCTAATTCGTTATGTGTTTTTAAAACAAAATTATGATACCCTCTTTTTTTTAAATTATTGAGAATAGCACTCCCTACCAAACCACGGTGTCCTGCAATATAAATTTTAGCCTCTTTTTTCATTTTTATTCAAATGAATTTAAAATTTGATAACCGTGTTCTTTCAGTAATTTTTCTTTTTTCATCTTATCTAAATCCGATATAACCATTTCTTCGATTAATTCATCAAGCGAATATTGCGGTTTCCAACCTAATTTTTGGGTTGCTTTGGTATTATCTCCTATTAAAATTTCGACTTCAGTTGGTCTAAAATAGCGTTCATCTACCTCAACAACAATGGTATCTTTATCAAGTTGATATTCAGGATTAGAACAAGAAATTACGTATCCTTTTTCATCAATTCCTTCTCCTTTAAAACTAATTTCAATACCCAATACTGCAAAAGATTTTTTTACAAAATCGCGTACCGTAGTAGTTATACCTGTGGCAAAAACCCAATCTTCGGGTTCGTCTGCTTGTAGAATCATCCACATCATACGTACATAGTCTTTAGCATGTCCCCAATCTCGTTTAGCAGATAAATTACCTAAATACATTTTTCCTTGCATGCCTAATACAATTTTGGCAACTGCACGAGTAATTTTACGCGTTACAAAAGTTTCGCCTCTAAGCGGTGATTCATGGTTAAATAGAATTCCGTTACAAGCAAACATGTTATATGCTTCACGATAATTTACGGTAATCCAATAGGCATATAATTTTGCTACGGCATATGGACTTCTAGGATAAAAAGGAGTTGTTTCAGACTGTGGTATTTCTTGCACTTTACCGTATAATTCAGAGGTAGAGGCTTGATAAATTTTAGTTTTCTTTTCTAAACCTAACAAACGTACAGCTTCTAAAATTCTGAGTGTTCCTAAAGCATCTGCATCAGCAGTATATTCAGGCATTTCAAAAGAAACTTGAACGTGGCTCATGGCTCCTAAATTGTAAATCTCATCAGGTTGAATTTTTTTTATCAGTCCTATTAAATTAGAACTATCCGTTAAATCACCATAATGTAAGATAAATTTACGATTTTCTTTATGTGGGTCTTCGTATAAGTGATCGATTCTCTCAGTATTAAATAAAGAGGATCTTCTTTTTATACCATGAACTTTATATCCTTTTTCAAGAAGTAATTCGCTTAAATACGCGCCGTCTTGCCCTGTAACTCCTGTTATTAATGCTACTTTACTCATATTGTTTTTTTCTCTCTCTAAAATTTATAGCGTATAATTATTTAAATATGTATTTACTTTTTTAATTAGGATAAGCATTAATCCTAATAAAAAACCAGCTATTGCCATTTTAAACCATTTACTATCACGTATTCTTGCCGGTTTTTCACCAACATTAAATTTGGATACTTGCGAAACAACAAATCCGTTTCTTATTTTATCATTATCAACACCTTTTAACGCGCTTAAAAGGCTTTTGGACTCTTTAAATAATACCAAATCTTTATTTATTTTACTTGGCTGATCTACAAGATTTATATTATTTGTGGCTTGTGTAGATTTCTTTTTTGCATTAAGTAAATCTATTTGTTTATACACGCTACGTAGAGAATCTATGTAAGCTAAATTTTTTAAAAGTATATTCTTTCTATTTTCTAGCTCTTTTGTTTTTAACTCTTTAATATTTTTAAAGTGATCGTTTTCAACAAGTTTTATTATCGATTCATTTAATTTATCAAAAATATCTTTGTCAGAACCAGTAATTCTTACTTTTTGAAATCGGTAGTCAGGAGCATCATATCTTGCTTTAAAATCTTCAATTGTAATGTTCTTATTAAAAGCTGTATCTGTGTGTTGTTTAAAATAATCATATTCTTTTAATAAATTTTCCTTAGCATTATAAGGCTCTACTTCCATATCACTAATGGATCGAGCTTGATTTTCATTAATATTAAGAATTTTAGAAACACTTTTATAATCTTTATTTTTAATCAACGTGTTTACTACGTTTGCTTGTTTATATAATTCATGACCACTTCCAAAATTAGTTTCTAAAATCATATCTGAATAATAATCAGCATTTGATTTCACACTTAAAACATAACCTAAAACACCTCCTAATACTGTAGTTAAAGCTAAGACAATAAAATTCTTTTTAAGAAATATTAAAGTTAGAATTATATAATGAAAAACACCTTTTATTAAAGAGCCAATTTTATTAAAAAAAGCACTTATTCCGTTTCCTATTAATTTAAAAAGTTGCCCTAAATCTACTTCTTCAGAAGTATTATTTGTATTATCTGCCATAATTAGTTAAATATTTGTTCTAAAATTTTTTGTGTTATCATGTATGTTGGTTTTACACCTGTTGTTCCTAAACCTCCGGAGGCCAAAGTGCTTCCTGTTTCTAGTGGATTATCCGATGCGTAATAGGCATAACGCACTTTAACATCCGGTTTTATATTTCCTCTAATTTTGGATGCTGCTTGGATGGCTTTTTGGTAATGGGCTCCTTCCATTTCCAAACCTATTGCTCGCCATGTGGAATTTTTAAAGAATTCCAATAAATCTTTATTTTGAAGCGATGTACCCAAAACGGAAACCATGGTTCCTTGGTAAACACCTAAATCAATATCTTTAAAATCTTCTAATTGTAATTCGTTTTTAAAAGGATAATTATCGGCTGTTCCTTCAAAAAAGTGAGCTGTAGGAATCATAATATCGCCTTTACCTCCTTGTAATATTCCTGCTTTTCCCATTATGGAAATAGAATCTACATGTAAATGATGCAAATGTCCTTTTTTACAAGTATATGGTTTTAATAATTCGTCCATCGTTTCATAGGCTTGCTCCCCAAAAGCGTAGTCCATTACCACTAAAACAGGTTTATTTGGGCTTTCTAAAGAATAGTTAGAAGTTTTAAAATTAATTTTTTCAGTATCGATTATTTGCACATTAATGTTGGTACCTGAAGTATCTTCGATATACGTTAAGCCGTTTTTAGCAGCAAATTCCATTACTTTTTTTCGTAATTTTTTATTTTTGGAATCGCTTAACAGTTCAAACAAAGCAGTGTCTTGATGTTGTTTTGCTTCTTTTTGAAGTACAATTGGTGCATAAATACTATTCATGACACTATGCATATTGGCACTGATAATATGAATTTCGCGATCTAATAAATTATTTTCTTCTAATACTTGTTTGATATTATTTGCCCATATTTCACCATAGATGTGATGTCCTATTCGCTCGCGCAATGCTGCACTAAAAGTAATTACTCTTTTTTCGTCTAGTAAGACTTCATTTAAGGCTCTTTTTCCCATCCAATAGATTAGACTAAAGAATCTATTTTCGTTCTCCGGAATAGCAAAATCTTTATCGGCTTTTTTTATTTCATCAAAAGTTCGTCCTAAAACTGTGGTTAAATGTGCCAGTAAGACTTCTCGTTCTTTTTTAGATAATTTTTTATTATTTAAAACAACTTCTTCTAGATGTAACCATTCTCGTATTGTTTTTCCTTCGGCATTTATTAAAATATTCTTTTTTATTTTATGCGATTCGATAAACAAAAAGGTTAAATGTGTAAGAATATCATATATTTCCGAACGACCTCTGGTAACTTCAATATTCATTTGGTCTGCATCTATTCTATAGCAGTTTCGTCTTCTCTTGGGCGGAATAATTACCGGAAAAGTAGAATCTCCAAAGCCTTCATCGGCTGTTAAATTTACATATTGACATTCTTCAATACCAATTGGTAATCGATCGATAATATATTTTAAACCTGCAAATTCTGTTTTATCTTCGGCAATACTTCCATAAATTTCAGGACGTAAAAACAATAACGCCTCTCTTAGTGTTTTACCGGAAACACCCATTGGTTTGTAGAAACCACGGTTAAACAGGTGACGCATACCAATATACAATCGCTCTATTGCATTAGAGGACTCTTGCGCTTTGGTTGGTTTGATGATAGTTGTTTTTTGCATTTTAAAATTTTCTGCAAAAATAAGGATTTAATTTTTACTTTTGGTTAGTTAACCTTATATAATACGCAAGAATCTAAATATTATTGTATCACTTTAAAATTTTGGTATACTTTTTAGGATCATGGAGTAACTCGGTAGCATTTTTAACCAAAGGATCGTGTGTAAATTTGTTAATATACATTCCTTTTTTAAAATATTTTTGTTTTAAAATTTCATCGGAAAGGTGTTCTAAAATCTCTGCTTGATTGCTTTTAATTTTTTGAATTTTAGCTGTTTTAAAATCTTGCATTATCAATTGATAATTATTTTTTATTGCAGAAGTAAATTCGTCTTTTTCTGCTTTTTGGTATGCTTTTACAAATGCTCTTTCTGCTTCTGTCTTAAAAGTGGTATCTCTTTCTTTTAAAAACAATTCAAAATTTTGATAATCCTGATTTGTTAAGGTGAAATCTTTAGGTTGTGGTATGCTAGGATGTTTTCTGATATAATCCAAAGCAAAATTAAAGATTGCATCGGACTTAAACAAGGCTTTTGTAGCGATGGTTTTTTGAGGTCTATCCATTTTTATATCTGGTTCTACTCCTCCTCCATCATAAACTTTTCTTCCGTTTTTTGTTTTGAATAAATTGCGATTATTTATATCAAATTTAGGTACGATACCTGTTTCTTTATCGCGATTAGTGTAATCTAATTCCTGGATACATCTGCCACTTGGTGTGTAATATTTTGCAATGGTTAGTTTCATTTGAGTTCCATACGGCAATCTTCTAGTACGTTGTACCAAGCCTTTTCCATAAGAGCGCTCACCCATAACAACACCACGATCTAAATCTTGCAAAGATCCTGATAGAATTTCACTGGCAGAAGCTGATCTTCCGTTAATCAGCACCACAATTGGTATTTCAAGATCTATTGGTTCATTTTGTGTCTTATAGATGTTACTCCATTTTTTAATTTTGGCTTTTGTGGTTACAACAACTTGATCTTTAGGTACAAAATAATTTACAATTTTTATTACTTCGTTTAATAAACCTCCGGGATTTCCACGCACATCAATAATGAGTTTTTTCATGCCTTCATCTTTTAAATCTTCGTATGCTTCAAGGACTCTTTTAGAGGCTTTTTTGTTAAACTTTATAAATGCCATATAACCAACTTCGTCATCAATCATTTGATGAAACGGAACAGGATCAATTTCAATAGTTTCACGAGTAATATTTTTTTGTAACTCTTGATTATCTCTCTTTATGGTAAGATTTACGGTAGTATTTGGAAGTCCTTTTAACAAGGAATGAATGGCTTTCCCTTCGAAATTTTTGACTAACAAATTATCAATTTTAATAATTTCATCACCTGCTCTTAAATCGGCTTTTGCAGCTGGTGTATTTTCATAAACTTCACGAATAATAAGTTTTTCATTTTTAAAGGATGAACTTGCACCAATTCCACCATAAGAGCCTCTAGCTTTAATTTTATAATCTTCGGCTGTTTGCTCATCAAAATAATGCGTATAAGGGTCTAATCCTTTAAGCATAAAATTGATGTTTTTACTGGTAGTTTCTGCAGGATTTATATCATCGATATAATATTTATTGAGTTCTTTAAAAACGGAATTGTATATTTCTAACTGTTTGGCAACTTCAAAATAATCGGATTTAAATGAAAATGTTACACTAATTAATAGGATGATAATGCCAAACCAAGTAATTCTTTTTAATTTCATAATAGCTATTTAATAAAAAAGTAAAAGTAACAAAAAGTATTCCTAATATAAAATTTTTTAACAAAGTTTAGGTTTTATACATAAAAAAAGAGGCAAATCTAATATTCACCTCTTTTTTAAGTTTATTTATTTTAAAGAATTTAAAACTCTTCTTCTCCCGGTCTAATTGGTATGTTTTGCGGTGTATAATCCTTACCATCCCATAAGTTACCATTTGCATCAGTTTTACTATAATCATAAGGCCATCTGTAAACTGTTGGTATTTCACCAGGCCAGTTTCCATGAATTGCTTCTACAGGAGTAGTCCATTCTAAAGTATTGGCTCTCCAAGGGTTTTGTGTTGCTTTTTTGCCTTTAAAGATACTGATAAAGAAATTGGCTAAAAAGATTAATTGTGCAAAACCTCCTAACAAAGCAAAAATAGTGATTACCTGATTAATTGGCATTAAATCATCAAATAATGGAAATGCAGCGTTACTAAAATAACGTCTTGGTAATCCTGCTAAACCGGTAAAATGCATTGGGAAAAACACACCATAAGCTGCAATAATGGTTAGATAAAAATGAATATATCCTAAAGTTTTATTCATCATTCTACCAAACATTTTAGGAAACCAATGATATACACCTGCAAACATTCCTAAAAGGGCGGAAACTCCCATTACTAAGTGAAAGTGAGCTACCACAAACATGGTATCATGTACATTAATATCTAATGCGGAATCTCCTAAAATTAAACCTGTTAATCCTCCGGAAATAAATACAGATACCATTCCTATGGAGAATAACATGCCTGGATTTAATTGCAAATTTCCTTTCCAAAGTGTGGTAATATAATTAAATGCTTTCACCGCAGAAGGAATTGCAATCAATAAGGTTGTAAACGTAAATATAGAACCTAAAAACGGATTCATTCCTGTAACAAACATGTGGTGTCCCCAAACAATAGTGGATAAAAATGCAATTGCCATTATCGAACCAATCATTGCACGATATCCAAAAATAGGTTTACGAGAATTAGAAGAGATTACTTCGGAAGTAATTCCTAATGCAGGTAATAAAATAATATATACTTCAGGGTGGCCTAAAAACCAAAATAAGTGTTCAAATAAAATTGGCGATCCTCCTTGGTAGTGTAAAACTTCACCTTGAATAAAAATATCGGATAAGTAAAAGGAAGTTCCAAAACTTCTATCAAATAAAAGTAATAAAGCAGCAGATAATAAAACAGGAAACGACACCAAACCGATAATTGCAGTAATAAAAAATGCCCAAATAGTTAATGGTAATCTGGTCATTTTCATGCCTTTTGTTCTTAAATTAAGTACCGTAACGATATAATTTAAAGAACCTAATAAAGAAGCAGCAATAAAAATTGCCATAGAAACTAACCATAAATCCATTCCTAAACCGGAACCTTTCATTGCTTGTGGTAAAGCAGATAATGGAGGATAAACTGTCCATCCTGCACTTGCCATTCCTGTATGTACAAAAATTGAAGCTACCATAATTACAGCAGAGATAAAGAATAACCAATAGGAAATCATATTTAAAAATCCGGAAGCCATATCTCTTGCTCCGATTTGCATAGGAATTAACAGATTACTAAACGTACCACTTAATCCTGCTGTTAATACAAAAAACACCATTATGGTTCCGTGGATGGTTACTAAACCCATGTATTTATCAGGAGTCATTCCTTCTTTTCCTAAAAAAGCCTCGATAATGGTAAAATGTTGGTCTGGAAAACCTAATTGTAAACGGAATAACATAGACATAAAACCACCAATTACTGCCATAATAATACCGGTAATAAGATATTGTTTAGCAATCATTTTGTGATCCTGACTAAAGATGTACTTTGTTATAAAAGTTTCTTTATGATGTGACATAATATTAATTTGATTTTTAGAAAGTAAAAAATTACTTTATAATTGATTTTAGTTTAGTTTTTCTGCTAATGTTTTTTGGTTAGCTAACCATTTATTGAAATCGGCTTCTTCATCAACCACTAATTTCATTTGCATGTTATAATGTGAAGCGCCACAAATTTTATTACATAAAAGTAAATAATCAAACTCATATGGTTCTAACGGATCTTCTCCTTTTGCAACCAGTTCTTTTGATTTTTCGGCTCTAATTTTATTAATTCCTGCAACTTTACGAATGATATCCGGATTTTTTCGCATTTCTTCGGTAGTTAATTTTGGCGTAAAACCTTGATAGGTCTTCATTCCGGGCACACAGTTCATTTGTGATCTAAAATGTGGCATATAAGCGGAGTGTAATACATCTTGTGAACGCATTTGAAAAATAACTTTTCTTCCTTTAGGAATATGAAATTCATGCAATACCGTAATATCATCTTTAGCATGAGGATCATTCATATCTACACCTGTAGTATTCATTCCTTTGATGTTTCTAACATTTGCCTCGCCTAAAATATTGTCTTTCCCTGCATAACGAGCTTCCCATTGAAACTGTTTAGCATACAATTCAATGTAAATAGGATTATCTGCTTTGTTGGTAACATCTTGCACCAAGTTCCAAGTCCAAAGTCCATAAATAATTAAACCAGATAAAACAACAGTTGGTGTTAAAGTCCAAAACATTTCTAATTTATGACTATCCGCAAAAAAAGCTGCACGTCTATCTTTATTACTTCTATATTTAAAAGTAAAGAAGTAAACTAAAAATTGCGTCACAAACTGAACCACAAGTATTAAACCCATAGTCATTACAAATAGATTATCTATATGTTCTCCTTCTTCAGAACCTGCTTGTCTTGGTAAAAGAACATCACGTCCTCCAAAAAACATGTAATAAATCATTAAAGTATAAAGAAAAACCATGGTGCCTAGCATTAGCCAGCCATTAATATTGTTTTCCTTTTTTGTTGCTATTTGATCGTTTTTTGTTAGTCCAAATAATTTTACTATCTGCCATATTAAAGAAGAAATGGCTGCAAATAAAATGATATAAAAAAGTGCTTTCATGGATTGATTTTAGTTAATAGTTTTTCTGATGCGATTTCAAATTTATAAAATCTTTTTAATTCTAGATATAAAAGTTGGTTTTTTCTATTAAAAAACCAACTTTTATATATTATATTCTCTTATTTAGTAGTGATATAGTTCACTTTCTTTAATAAATGGGTTTCCTTCTGCTTTTAATTTTGCCTTGGACAAATCATTAAATGTAAAATATATAAACATTCCGGCAAAGAAAAGTATAGAAGATATTTCCGGTATTCCAAAGCTAAAACTACTTCCTACAGTTGCAGGTGATATTAAGATATATACATCTAAAAAGTGTCCAATAACAATAAATAAACCGGCAATTAAAATTATCCAATTATGACGTTTAAAATCGCTACTTACCAAAATTAAAATTGGTAAAACAAAGTTTAAGAATAACATAGAAATAAAAGGAATTTGGTATGCTCCTAATAATCTAGGTACAAAATACACTGCTTCTTCCGGTTGGTTGGAATACCATTGTAACATAAATTGGTCAAACCAAAAATAGGTCCAAAAAATGCTAAATCCAAACATGTATTTTGCTAAATCGTGTATGTGACTGGTATTTACATCCGTTAAATATCCTTTTCCTTTTAAGTAGATTGTAGTAATTGCAATTACGGTAATTGCAGTTACTAACATACTTGCAAATACATAAAAAGAATATAACTGACTAAACCAATGTGGATCTAAGCTCATTAGCCAGTCAAAATGCATAAATAATTCCGTCACACCATAAAATGCTAAAAATCCTACTGCTAAATTTTTAGTTTTAATATATGTTTTATAATCTCTTGTTTCATCAAGTTTTCTAGAGTTTCTAACCAATAAATATCTAAAGATATTATAACCTGCTAAATAGATAAAGGCTCTAATTAAAAATCCCGGAATGTTTAACCACCAAGATTTAGCTTGAATAAGTTCATCATGAGCTGCTTCGGGAGACATCCAAACGTAGATGTGATTCATATGAAAACCGGAAGCCAATAAGAATAAAAATAAAATAATAGAGCCTGGTAATATATAAGCGGTTAATGCTTCCATTACTCTAAAAAGAACAATACTCCATCCTGCTTCTGCTGCCCATTGTATAGCGTAAAACACCAATACCAACAAACTTATCATAAAAAAGAAAATAGCACTTATCATAAATGCCGACCAAGGTCTGTTTTGCATTTGATGAAAAACATGTTTTACATGTTCTTCGTGTTCATTTACTTCATTTCCTTTTTCGGAATGTATATTGTGTTCTGAAGGAGTTGCTTTGGCACCATTATGACCTTCACCATGGCTTTCGTGTGCATTTAGAATTTCTTCTACTTCATGCGTGCTTTTTGGCGTGGTTAAAAAACCATAAGCTATTCCTAAAATTCCTAAAACCATTAACGCTAATGCGAAAGTTTTTAATTTACTTGAAAATGTATACATTTTATTAAGTTAATCTATTAATAAATTTATTTTAAAAGGTCGTTTCTCAATTTTTGTACGTAATGTACAACTTGCCAACGCTCATCTTCTGTTAATTGTGATGCGTGAGAACCCATCATATTTCTTCCATAATATATTACATGGTAAATACTTCCTTCGGTGATATCTCTATCTTTATAGTTTGGTACTCCAAGGAATTTATCTCTTTTTACCAAATTACCATTACCATCTCCTTTTTTGCCATGACAAATTGCACAATACATTTCAAAAAATTTCTTCCCTTTTTTATAATCAATTTGAGTAGAATCCAAAGGTGATTTTACATTTAATTTGGCAAATTCGTACCCTTCGTTAGTATTTGGTACTTCATAAACCGTTTCACCACGTGCCACTGTTCCTTTAACAGGATGTTGATTGGTCATGTGTTTTGGTAAAATCGGATTTTCAGAATAGGTTTCGTAAGGTACAGGAATATACATATCCGGCATATATTGTAACTTTCTTTTGGTTTTGTTGTGACAAGAAGAAAGCGATACCATTAATAAAACGCTAAGGGTTATATAAACTAAATTTTTCATTCTAATTTGTATTAGTGTTTATCTACTATGTTAATTTCTATTGCGCCATTATCTTTTAAAAAAGAAACCATTGCATCTTCATTTTCGACAACC
>Ga0256832_1003366_pt1 | contig 10867 bp, 10 predicted proteins | sample 134614metaG_FD_190534 | JGI IMG/M metagenome (GOLD analysis project Ga0256832, IMG submission 190534) | Hydrothermal vent microbial communities from Lau Basin, Pacific Ocean - 134-614 | ecosystem: Environmental > Aquatic > Marine > Hydrothermal vents | place: Pacific Ocean: Lau Basin | collected...
CTTTCTGAAATAGAACCCCGTCTATTCCCGCTTTCGCAGCCTCCTCCATCTCGCTCTCTTCGTCGACCGGAAGGAGTATTTTCGCGTCGAAAAGGTAGGTTTCGGCAATCTTTTGAATCTCTCTTGCGAGCTCCATCGGCACCACTATATATTGAGCATGCAGGGCGTTCGCTTTGAGTGCGTCGTTCACGCTCTCGGCCATTACCGCGTAGCCAAGACCGTTTTCGAAGCAGTGCCTGGCGATCTCTTTCGAGCCGCTCAAGGGGCCGAGCCAGAGAGTGCTTCCCGGCGGCGTCTCTTTTATCTCCTCTATACTTTCGACGTAGTAGAGCGGCCTGTAGGGAATATCTTCGTGTCCTATTATGATCATCACTTCACCCCCGCACAGCTTTTGGAGCAGTAGTACTTTCCGCCGACAATGATAGCCTCTTTCGAGCTCACGAAGGTTCCGCACTTTTCGCACTCCACCATTATATCTTCATCCGCGCCGGGCTTTTTCGCCTCCGCCTCCGCGCGATCCCTGCGCTTTTTTTCGACGCTTGGTTTTTTTATCAGAAAGAAGTAGACCGCGGCTATGACGGCGATGGTCAGAACTATTTTAAGCATTTTGAGGCTTCCTTTATCCATAGGTAGTTGCGCTTTTTGCGCGTGATGATCTCTATGCCGCAGTGCCGCAGTCCCGCGGTCTCTTCATGGACCTGCTCACCCTTGTAGAAGAGTAGCTGCGTCGATTTGTCTATGAGCGGGCGGCACCAGTCGACAAGGGTGGAGGCGTCGGTTACGGCGCGGGAGGTTATGAGCGAATAGGCACGTGCTTCGAGCTCATCTGCCCGTTTGGCTTCGACGGTGACATTCCCAAGGCCGAGATCTCCCGCGACAAAGCGCAAAAACGCGGCTCTTTTTTTAAGCGGTTCGCAGAGGGTGCACTCCGTTTCGGGCAGAAGTATGGCCAGGACCATTCCCGGAAAGCCGGCGCCCGTGCCGATGTCGAGCAGCGAGTCGACAGGCGGCAGAAACATAAGCGGCCACGCGGAGTCTACGATCTGCTCCTCCATTGCCTCTCGTGTTCTTGCGCCGGTGAGGTTGTGCACCCTGTTCCAGGCCTCCAGATGCTTCGAGAAAGCATCGAGCTTTTCAATGCCTTTAGGATCTGCGGCAGCATTTGAAAGTTTTAATATCTCCCTCAACTCTTCGCTTTTCACGATCTCCACCTAAAGAAGGTGCCCCATTCTGCTCTTTTTGGTCTGAAGGTAGGCTTCGTTATGCGGGTTGGACTCCACGATTATGGGGAGCCTTTCGACAATCTCGACCCCTTCGAGGCTCTCGATCTTTTTCGGGTTGTTCGTAAGGAGGCGGATCTTTTTTATTCCGAAGTGCGTCAGAACCCTCTCTACCATCTCGTAGGTGCGTTCGTCGGCGCTGAAGCCGAGCTGGTGGTTCGCGGCTACGGTATCGAGCCCCCTGTCCTGCAGCGCATATGCGTTGACTTTGTTCAAAAGCCCGATGTTCCGCCCCTCCTGGCGCAGGTAGATCACCATGCCCCCCTGGCTCTGGATCATGTGCAGGGCGAACTCGAGCTGCTCCCCGCAGTCGCACTTTCTGCTTCCGAACGCATCGCCGGTGAGGCACTCCGAATGGACCCGCACTATCGGGGTTTCGGGAAGCGGATCGGTAAAGATCGCCAGGTGCTCCTTGAAGCAGCCGCTCTCCCTCCTCTCTTTGAATGCCTGTATCTTGAAGTTTCCAAACTTCGTCGGGAGGTTGGCCACATCGGAGATCTCAACGTTCATTCTATACTTTTCCTCAACTTTTGGTAAAATACTGGCTTTCCGTCAATTAGGTTAATTTGATTGCGATTATATCATATGTAAAGGGTTGGCCATGTTCACTCGATTTAGGCGCAAAAGACTCCATCCGGTGCTAAGGGATCTTGTCAGAGAGACGGTAGTTACCCCCGATGACTTCATATACCCGCTCTTTATCAGAAGCGGCGAAGGGGTCAAAAACGAAGTGGCTTCGATGCCGGGCGTCTTTCAGATGAGTATCGACGAAGTCCTGAAGGAGTGCGAAACCCTGAAGTCGCTGGGCCTCAAATCGATCATACTCTTCGGAATCCCGGACGTGAAAGACTCCGTAGGGAGCGACGCTATGTGCGAGCACGGCATTATCGCCACCGCGCTGCGTGCGATAAAGGAGGCGCATCCGGATATGCTCGTCGTTACCGACCTCTGCTTCTGCGAATATACCGACCACGGCCACTGCGGAGTGCTAAACCCGAAGCTGCAGACGGTCGATAACGATATAACCCTCCAGAATCTGGCGAAGCAGGCCATAGTGCACGCCAAGGCGGGGGCCGACATGATAGCGCCGAGCGGTATGATGGACGGTATGATAACGGCGATCAGGGAGGGGCTCGACTCGGCCGGCTTCAGCCACACTCCGATTATGAGCTACTCCACCAAGTTCGCCAGTGCATACTACGGGCCGTTTAGAGACGTCGCCGAGTCGTCCCCGAGTTTCGGCGACAGGAGAAGCTACCAGATGGATCCGGCAAACCGGCGCGAAGCGGTGTTGGAGAGTCTCGCCGACGAAGAGGAGGGGGCCGATATACTCATGGTGAAGCCGGCGCTTGCCTATATGGACATCATAAGAGATATAAGGGAGTCGAGCAACCTGCCTCTGGCCGTCTACAACGTCAGCGGTGAGTACAGCATGCTGAAGATGGCCGCGAAAGCGGGTGTTATCGACTACGAAAAGGTGATGATGGAGACGCTGCTCGGCTTCAAGCGCGCAGGTGCAGATATTATCATCACATACCACGCCAAAGAGGCGGCCGGGCTTCTTTAGCGGCACCAAAAGAGCGGAAGGGGAAGCCCCCGCAGATACCGCAGGCTGTGACCCTTGACAGCCGTAAAGGATTGAAAATGAGACACTTTCTGACACTGAAAGATTTTACGAAAGAAGAGATTCTGCAGATGATAGATCTCGGCCTTCGCATAAAGGCGGAGGTCAAAGCGGGGCGCTTCACCCCGTACCTGGAGAAGCAGGTGCTGGCGATGATATTCGAAAAGAGCAGCACCAGAACCAGGGTGAGTTTCGAGACCGGCATTTTCCAGCTCGGAGGGACCGGGCTCTTCCTCTCCTCCAGGGATATTCAGCTCGGACGCGGAGAGCCGATGAGAGATACCGCACGTGTAATTTCCCGCATGTGCGATATGGTGATGATACGTACCTACAGCCAGAGCAAACTTAAAGAGTTTGCCGACTTTTCGGAGGTTCCGGTCATAAACGGTCTTACCGACGAGTACCACCCTGTGCAGCTGATGGCGGACTATATGACGATGATAGAGCACTCGAAGGCCGACAATCCGGTAGTGGCCTATGTGGGCGACGGCAACAACATGGCCCACAGCTGGCTGATGCTCGCCTCCAAACTCGGCTTCGAACTGAGGGTGGCGACACCGAAAGGGTACGAGTGCGACGCCTCCGTAGTGGCCGATGCGGCCGAGTTCGCCAGGCAGAGCGGGGCGGTCATAGAGTTTACCGACGACCCCAAAGATGCGGTGGCCGGAGCCGATGTCGTCACTACCGATACATGGGTCTCGATGGGTGACGAAGAGGAGAAAGAGAAGAGAATCAAAGACTTTTCCGGATATACTGTAGACAAAGATATGATGAAGCTCGCACGGGCCGACGCCATATTTCTGCACTGCCTGCCCGCATACCGCGGGCTCGAAGTGAGCGAAGAGGTGCTTGAAGGCGAACAGAGCGTCGTCTTCGACGAAGCGGAAAACAGGCTGCACGCCCAGAAAGGGGTGATGGTGTGGCTCGACGAACAGCGTAAAGAGGTGTAATGGAGATCGTTATGAAAAATCTTAAAAACCTTCCTGTCGAGCAGCAGATGAAGGAGATAGACGCCGTGGCCAAACGTCTCGGCATGCCGAACCCGTCACAGCGTCCCGTGATGCAGATAGTTCCGGGAGATAGCGAAGATAAAAAGAGTCTGGAGCTGAAGCGCGGCAGCTGGAGCGACGAGCAGCCCTGGTTCATCATAGATGAAGAGGGCAGGCTTCTCGTTCTCTCGACCGCCGAAGCGATGAGTGCGATAATGAACTCTCTGCAGCATATGGGCGAAGAGGTGTTCAAAGCCCGCCTCGAGCGTGCGATAGCCAAAGAGCTTCCTATCGATTTCCACGATGTATGGGTGGTCGCGATGCACGAGCTGCAGCAGAGGCTCAAAGAGGGGGCGCAGGCGCAGAGCGTCGACCTCGAGAATCTTGTAAAGAGCATCAAGCGGAAGCACCCCAATCTCTTCTACTCACTGAAAGATCTTCAGCTCGATATCTCAGACGAAGCCTGAACCGTAAATATGGGCCTTTGGGCCCGAATCTCCACTTTTTTCCATCTATGACCTTTCACTCTAAAATACTCCTGTCCCATACTCGCTGATTCCGGCTATAATCAAAAAAATAGAACGAAGAAATCAGAAAAATCGAACGATTTAAGGATTTATTCATAGAGAATTAATTATAAATAGTAATATAAAAATATAAAGGAGATATTATGAATATGAATAAAGCATTTCCTTTTTTTCTTTCAGTTCTGCTTATGGCGAAGATTGGTGCGGCAGGAGCGTCGGACTCCGGGGCGAATGGAGCGATGAAAGAGCTCTCATACCCGAAAGAGCCGCCTTTTGAGCTGTCGAAGCTCTCTCCGTCAAAAAAGGCGAAAGGGTTCTACGAGCCGCTGAACGGCTACAATATTTTCGTAAACTACGAACTCGGCATGCACTGTGTCGGTTTCGACATGAGCTACTGCTGCGTAATCCCGCCCTACAACTCGATACAGGCGCAGGTGGTGCGTTCGGGCAGCGGGGGTACGATTCCGAGGCTGCTTTCGCCGTTTGACGATGTGAAGCTCTACTACTATACCAGAGACAACAGCTACAGCGAAGGGAACAAGATGCGCTACTGGGGTGTCTCCAAAGATGTCGACGGCGACGGCCATTTCGACTCACCCGGAGACAATATGGCCAACTATGTCTGGACCCACCTCTTCATATATAAAGATCTCGAAGGGACTCTTCCCGCGAAAGCGGCTCCGAAAGATAGATTGAGGATCGGCCGCCAGATAAAGGTGCGCTACGACTCGGGGCCGAGCGGCAAGCCGATGGCCGGAGGCTATATGGAGTACGCCGACCGCGACGGCTCCAACGTGGTATTTACCGATACGATGGTTCCTGCAGTGAAGAATGTGCCCCTTACGCTTACCGCTTCGTACATATGGGACGCTCTGGGACTGCCGCTTACAGCCTTCAACGACAGCCGGAGAAAGGGGACGATACGCTCGATTACGCACAGCGACTTTCAGCCTTTCCAGTACTCCGTGGTGCAGCTTCACACCGGTGACGGCAAGCCTATGCTGGATGAAAAGAAGAGGGTGATAGAGTATTTCGGAACCAATCCGGTCGATATTCCCAACTGCTACGCCTGCCACTCGAGGGAGGGGAAGGCGTAGCAGATGGCGAGACAGGAGGGGTTGAGCTTTTCCGACAAAGAGTACGAGTACTGGAAGAGCTACCCCGACACCAGCGAGTTCATGGCGCGTCTTGCCGAAGCTTCGATAAACATACTCTCACTTCACGACGCCCACCACGGGACAGAGTTTCTCTCCGATTACAGGTCCGACGCCACGAACAACAGGCTGGGGAGGGTGGGTCCTGTAAACTGTGCCGACTGCCACGGTGACAATATTTCGGGCAACCTTCAGTCTCCGAGACCGACGGCCACCGGCTACAAAACCGTCAAAGCCAAACCGCTGACAGAGGCGATACACGGTTTCCACCTCGCTATGGTTCCGATGCCCGATGCCGCCGGACGGAGCCAGTCGTGCCAGGCGTGCCACCCTACACATTTCCAGGACCCTTCGATGAACGACGATACGAACCCGTACAGGGTCTTCGACCGTTACGGAAAGGCCAGATTCTCCGACAAAGATGTCAGGGAGAGCGGAGGAGGATGCTACGTGAGGCGTGACGCACACTCCAACCCCGACGCCGAGCCGCCTTTTTTCCTGAACGAGTATGGAAAGTTTCTTCTCGAAGAGGTTAGCATGAAGGATGAGAAGGGAAAAGCGGTTGCCAAGATGCGCGGGCTATACTGCACCAACTGCCACAACAGGATCGCCCAGACTCTGTACCATACGGACGATCTTGTAAATGCGCAGCGGCTCGAGGGCAGAACGCTTCGAAACAGGAGTCTGGAGGAGATGGTCGCAGCGATGACCGGAGGGGACAAAAAGAGGTTCAAAGAGCTCGCCGATCCGAAGAGCACCGGGGCCAACGAGGTTTTGAAATTCTACACCGAGCACAAGAGCGTGACGCTTGTAAAGAACGCGGCCGCAAAGGGGCTCGATTTGAGGCCGTGGAACAGCAAAGAGGGTGAAGCGGTGCCGTACGACGCCGTCTCCGCCGGCAGCGACTGGTGGCTGAGCGCTTCGGAGCCCCACTGCGCCGACTGCCATCTTGCACCTTTCGTCGAGAGTATGGGCGGCTCCTACTTCCCGATAGACCAGCCAAACAAGCTCTCTTTGTACCGCTACTCCAAGGCCCACGGAGATCTCGCGTGCCAGAGCTGCCACGAATCGATCCACGGGCTCTACTCCACACGTTACGACGGTCCGGCGCGCACCGTAGATCTGACCACCAGGGAGCAGGCGCTCCAGTACAGCCCCGACGGCAGGTACAGCGGCCCGGTAACCTGTGCGGCCTGCCATACGGTCAACAGGTACGGAGTGCCTAAGGAGCTTGCAGATACTAAGTATGCGGAGGATTACTGGGCTTCGGTCACGCTGGCGCACTTCATGCGATCGGGCGATCAGAAGCTCTCTATCGAAGAGCTGGTCAGGAAGTACCCATACGAGGAGTCGAGCCGTATCGTGAAGAGCGGATGGAGGTAGTTTTTGGATATGGCATATGGGATATGGGGGATAGGATATGGATTGGGTGAGGGGTATTGAACTATTTACGGCGGTTTAGCGCTTATTTATGGAAATTATGGGAAAATGCACTCAATTTTACGGCCGCGTGATGCGGTGCCGTGCAGAAGGAGTGGTTATTCCATGATAGATTTCAAACAGTTCATAAAATACTCCAAGCCGGGTCCGCGATATACGAGCTATCCGACGGCGGTGGAGTTCAGTGAGGATTTCACATACGATAGATACCTCGAAAAGCTCAAAAACCGGGATGCTTCGAAGCCCCTCTCGATCTACATACACCTGCCCTTCTGTCGGAGTGCATGCTACTTCTGCGGCTGTAACGTCGTCTTTACCTCAAAGGAGGAGAAGAAGGTCCGTTACATCGAATACCTCAAGCGCGAATTCGAGATACTCGCTTCGAGCATGGATACCTCGAGCGAAGTTGTGCAGTTTCACTTCGGCGGCGGTACGCCCACCTTTTTCAGTGCGGAGCAGCTCGACGACATCATGACAACCCTTAAAGGGTACTTTCCGAACTTTACCGAAGATGCCGAGGTGAGCTGCGAGATCGACCCGAGGTTTTTCAACGAAGAGCAGATGAAGGTTCTGAAAAAGCACGGCTTCAACCGAATAAGCTTCGGAGTTCAGGATTTCGAGCCTGTAGTGCAGCAGGCGGTCCACCGTATACAGCCCTACGACATAACGAAGGCGGCTGTAGATCTGGCGAGGCGGTACGGAATAGAGAGTATCAATATCGACCTGATATACGGGCTTCCGTTCCAGACGCTCGAGAGCTTCAAGAAGACGCTCGAGCTCGCACGCTCTCTGGATCCGGACAGGCTGGCGGTTTTCAACTACGCCCATGTTCCTTGGCTGAAAAAGACGATGAGGAAGCTGGACGAGACGACGATTCCGAGCCCCGATGTGAAGCTCGCCATTCTGCAGCACACGATAGACTATTTCACCTCAAACGGCTACAGAATGATAGGGATGGACCACTTCGCCAAACCCGATGACGAACTCTTCCAGGCGATCGAAAAGGGTGAACTCCACCGAAACTTCCAGGGCTATACGACAAGGGGCGGCGTGGACCTTCTCGGTATCGGGCTCACGAGTATCGGTGAGGGTGTGGACTACTACGCCCAAAACTTCAAGGATCTGCCCGAATACGAAGCGGCCATAGACGCCGGAAAACTCCCCTTCTGGCGCGGAGTGGAGCTGAACGAGGATGACCGCATAAGAAAAGCGGTCATCATGGATCTGATGAGCAACTTCAAACTCGATATAAAAAAGATCGAAAAGGAGTTCGGTATAGATTTCAGAAGCTATTTCGCGGACGCTCTCGAAGAGCTCGAGCCGATGGTCGAGGAGGGGCTCGTTCAGATTTCGGACGACGCGATAACCGTTTCGCAGACCGGGACACTCGTCATAAGAAATATCGCGATGCCGTTCGATGCCTATATGCAGAAGCATAAAGAGAGCAAAAAGACGTTCAGCAAGACGGTCTGACTTTTGGCTGCGGAGTATTGAAAAGTGAACAATCAAAAAGGGGAGGGGGGCGGATTGTCCGAACCCCGTAACATATTCGAGTATACCAAAGTAAGCGACGCCTGCATCAAGTGCGGCAAATGTATACCTGTCTGTACGATACACCAGATAAATCCCGACGAAACCACCAGCCCGCGCGGTTTTATAGATCTTCTCGGTGCGCATGAGAGGGGCGAGCTCGAAATAGATCGAAACGCGAAGCGGATATTCGAAAGCTGCTTTCTCTGTACGAACTGTGTGGATGTATGCCCCAACGATCTGCCGACCGACATGGTGATAGAGGAGGTGCGCAAAGAGATAGCCGACAAATACGGTATCGCATGGTTCAAGAGGCTCTTTTTCTTCCTTCTGAGGCACCGCAAGGTTATGGATATTGCCAGCAAACTCGGTTATGTCTTCAAAACGTGTGCCGTAAAGAGCGACGAGAAGAGAGGGGGGCTCATACCGCGCTTCGACCTTCCCATCATAAAAAAGGACCGCCTCCTGCCCTCCATGGCGAGCACCAGTGTGCTCAACTCCTACAAAGAGAGTCTCGATCACGGTGGAAAAGGGCGTGTGGCGATCTTCATAGGGTGCCTTGCAAACTACAACTACACCGGCATCGGCCACTCTCTGGTGAAGATACTCAAAAGACTCGAAATAGATGTATTTTTCGCCAAAGAGCAGAAGTGCTGCGCGGCGCCGGCATACTTTACCGGTGACTTCAGAACGGTCGAGGTGCTGGCAAAGAGCAATATAGAGTATTTCGAGAGCTTCATAGATAGTGTGGACGCCATAATAGTCCCGGAAGCGACATGCTCGGCGATGATAAAGCACGACTGGGCCGTCTTTTTCGAAAACAGGGGAATGGAGGAGTGGGCCGAGCGCGCGAAAAGGCTAAACGAAAAGATATTTATGGCTACCGAATGGCTGGCCAACAATACGGAACTCTCCTCTATGCTCGAAAGAAGCGGGGTAGCGAGCGACCTGCTGGTAACATACCACGACCCGTGCCATGCAAGGAAGGTTCAGGGGGTCTACAAGGAGCCGAGGGAGCTGATAGGCCGCAGCTACAGGATGAGAGAGATGAGCGACCCCAACAGGTGCTGCGGTTTCGGGGGCGTTACGATGCAGACCGAAAAGTTCCATCTCGCTGAAGCGGCCGGCAAGCCCAAAGCGGCGATGATAAACGAAACCGGTGCCGACATAGTCGCCGCGGAGTGCAGTGCGTGCAGGATGCAGATAAGCGATTCGCTCTATCGAGCCGACTCCAAAGCCGTTTTCAAAAACCCCATCGAGCTGATTGCCGATGCGCTGGAGAGACAAGATGCGTAAAGTACTATTTTCACTGATTTTCGGAACCCTCTTTCTTGCCGGCTGTGCGGGAACATCCGGTCCTGCCGGACACCATGTGCAGTGCGGCGACAAGCTCTACGGAGTCAAATGGCGGCTCGTCATGATAGACAACGACACCGTATCTTTGAAGAGAGCACCATTTATACGTTTTTCTAAAGATGGCGGAGTAGGGGGGTTCGGCGGCTGCAACAGCTTTTTCGGTGATGCTTCGGTGACGCAGACCGCCATAAGCTTCAACAAGATCGGCTCGACAAGGCGGTTCTGCAGCGGCATGAAGGGCGAAACGGAGCGCAGGTTTTTCGCCGTTTTGAGAGGGGTCAAGTGGTGGCAGTTCGACGAAGATGAGAAGCTGGTGATATTCGACGACGAGCACAGGCTCATCTTTGAAAAGAGCGGCGGCTGATGGAGTACTGGAACCACATCTATGAGCACTTCGATCCTATCGCGTTCACTATCGGCCCCCTCAAGGTGCACTGGTACGGCATTATGTACGTACTTGCGCTCCTTACCGCACTATATGCCGCCAAGCTCTATGTAAAAAGAGATCGCTACCCGATAGACGACAAAACACTCGACAGCTTCTTCATATATGTCGAGATCGGCGTAATTCTAGGGGCCAGGCTCGGCTATATACTATTCTACGATCCGCATACGGGCTACTACCTTACACACCCCTGGCAGATATTCAACCCCTTTCACGGCGGTACGTTTACCGGAATCAGCGGTATGAGCTACCACGGGGCGGTCATAGGGTTCGTCATAGCCACCTGGATCTTCGTAAAGCGTACAAAGACGTCGTTTTGGATGTGGATGGATCTTGTCGCTTTGAGTGTACCCGTGGGATACGTTTTCGGGCGCATCGGAAACTTCCTGAACCAGGAGCTTGTCGGACGCGCTACCGAGGTGCCGTGGGGAATATATGTAAACGGCACTCTCCGCCACCCCTCCCAGCTATACGAAGCCTTTCTGGAGGGGGTTCTGGTGGCTATCGCCCTCTTTCTCTACA
>Ga0256832_1003367_pt1 | contig 10867 bp, 6 predicted proteins | sample 134614metaG_FD_190534 | JGI IMG/M metagenome (GOLD analysis project Ga0256832, IMG submission 190534) | Hydrothermal vent microbial communities from Lau Basin, Pacific Ocean - 134-614 | ecosystem: Environmental > Aquatic > Marine > Hydrothermal vents | place: Pacific Ocean: Lau Basin | collected...
TTTAGTCGGTACGGGGGGGGAGTTATATAAAAATCTAAAATTAAATATCCCCAGTTATATTCCCTCCTGCAATGCAGAAAAGGAACAAATAGAACAATTCCTTAAATCGATTAAAAAGCGTTTTCGCAAAGCATCCCGTGCGGTAGGCTATTATGATGCTCAATTTAATTCTAATCTTCGACGCATTGAAAACTGCTGGAAAATCACGGTTAATATCAAAGCGAATCGCCCGATTAAAGTAAGAAAAATTCAAATTAAGCTAGAGGGGGAAGGGCTAACACAAAAGGAGTTTAGGGAGTTACGTAATAAACCGCCTTATCAACGTGGCAGTATTCTTAATCATAAAAAATATACTGACTATAAAAATCGACTCAAAAATATATCTCAGACCTATGGTTACTTTGATGCAGCCTTTGAAACACATGAAATTACCGTAAATCCAAAACGCTATACAGCAGATGTAAACTTACATTTTAATACAGGAAAACGTTATCGCTTTGGAAAAATAAAGATACAACAGAAAGTATTAAATAAGAAAGTAATTCAAAATTATCTGCAAATAAAAGAAGGCGAGTTATACAGTAGCGAGCGATTAATACGCCAACAACAACTGCTACAAAATAGTGGTTATTATGCCGATATAAAAATTGATGCCCTACATCAACAAGCGGTGAATCAACGTATTCCAATTAATATAAAACTCACTGAAAAAAAGCGCAATGCTTATAAGTTTAAAGTAGGTTATGGCACCGACACAGGACCTCGTGTTAGTGCCGAGCTAGAACGACGCTGGACAGGCAGTAAAGGTCGGAGACTTAATTTAAGTGCCACCGCATCATCTAGAATAAGCACTTTTAGCGCCCGTTTAACCGAGCCGAGAGCCAACCCTGAAGATGATCGTTTAAGCTATTTATTCGAGTGGAAACAGGATATTAATAATGATATTACCAGCCGTAGTTTAAAATTAGGCACGGAATATACACGTAAAACCCCATCTAACTGGAAACAAACTGCTTCTATTAGCTATTTGCGTGATACCACTCAAGTTGCTAACAAAATAGCAACAAAGTCACAACTCACCTTAGTAGGAATAAAGGCTGAAAAAACAAAAGCGGATAATCTACTCTTCCCTCTTCATGGTTGGCATCTTAAGGGAGAGCTACAAGGTGCACTAAAAAACCTGTTAAGTGATCAAACGATTTTACAATTTAAGGGGCAAGGAAAATACATAACAAAAATGGGAAAGGGGCGTTTTCTGGGTCGATTAACATTAGGGCACACCTTAAAGGGTGATTTAGATGAGCTTCCTAAAAGCCTGCGTTTCTTTGCAGGTGGAGGACAAAGCGTTCGCGGGTATAGCTTTGAAAGTCTAGGCGAAAGAAATGCTGAAGGTAGCATTACAGGGGGACAGCATCTACTAACGACGAGTATAGAATATGACTACCCTATTATTGATAATTGGAGAGCGGCAGTATTTATTGATGCGGGCAATGCATTTAATAACTGGAAAAAACCTGACCTAAAAATAGGCATGGGGATTGGTGCGCGCTGGAAATCGCCTGTTGGTCCTGTACGTATTGATCTTGGATGGCCTAAAGGTAGCTCTGCTAAGCCTCATTTACATCTCAGTATTGGAGCTGATTTGTGAGGGAGAATTTACGTTATCATTTATTCTCCCCCATCGCATTTATACAGGTACTTATACTCAGTATCTTGATATTGCTGGTATTGGTTTTCACTACGCCTATAGGCCCTGCGCTTATAGGAAAAGTGGCGAGTAATTCATTAGAAGCATTAGATATTAAAGGATTTAGTGGGACTTTTTTAAGCCAGTTACAACTCCAGCGTCTTCAATGGAAAGACCCCGTAGCAGGCATCGAAGCAGAAGGTATCAAGCTTAAAAAACCTCGTTTTGATACAAAAAATAATCGCTTTTATACACCATTGGCAAGTGTTGATCGTTTTATTATTCGACTAGCAAAAAGTGACAATTCTCCATCAGAAAAAATCACCTCCTTACCCAATTTCTCGCTCCCTATTGATTTAAGAGTAGATTCTTTAGCCTTAAAATCGCTTGAAATTATTCGTGAAAATCAAACACTATTTGAAATAAAAAACCTATATCTAACACAAGCACGTACCAATAAGGGAAAACTGACAGCTCGATCTTTTAACGGAGAACCTATTATTATCGGCTCTCCGCTAAAAGTAGCACTTAACAATATTGTGCTAGAAATGGATCAACCGCATAACATGAGTGCTCGCGGTACAGCTAACTATCAACACCCACAAATAGGAAAACTTGTTTCTGATGTGAATATATCAGGCACATTAACCGCTTATCGTTTTAAGGCAAATGCAGCTTTAAATAATAAAATAGCAGGGTCGCACAATCTCCAAGTAGAAGGGTTTGGTGATTATGATAAGGTAAATCTCTCTAGCATCAATACAACAAGTGTCGATGGTAATATCAGTGGCAAAGGCGAGGTAAAGTGGACACCAGAAATTACTTGGTTATTTGATGGTGATGTTAAACAAGTAAAGCTAGCTAAATATACACCAGACTGGCCTGCTAAATTTGATGCCAGTTTAAATTATCAAGGTGCTTATAAAAATAATCATGTACAAGGAAGGCTAAATTTACACTCTCTCTTAGGTCAGCTAAAAAATAAAAAAATAACTGCAAGTGGGCAGTTACAACATATTGATCAGCAGGTCGATATTAAAAATATCTTGGCTCAATTAGGTAATAATAAAGTCAAAGCAAACGGAAAAGCCAGCCCTCCTTTTAACCTTAGCTGGGATATTAATGCCTCGGAGCTAGATCAGTTACTCCCTGATTTATCAGGAAAACTTATTGCGAAAGGTACACTAACAGGCTCTCTTGATCAGCCTATCTTAAATGCCAAAATTGATGCAAAAAAAATAAAATATCAACAATACAGCCTTGGCTCCGCCAATTTAGTAGCAACAACCAAGCAAGGTATTTATAGTGTAAAAGGTACGGCAAAAAACCTCGATTTAGAAAAAGAAAAAATTCAACACATTAAAATTGATGCTGCAGGTAAAATTGATAAGCACCACGTTAAACTTGATCTTGTTCACAAGGAAGGAAAAGCACAACTACAAGCGCATGGAGGCTGGAAAAATCAACAATGGAAGGGCGTAATTGAAAAATTACAGCTCGATACCAAACAAGTTTCAAAGTGGAAATTACAAAAACCAGTACACATTACCGCCTCTAAAAATAGTGTAAAAAGCAGTAAATTCTGCCTTGCTAATCACTCCGCGAGTAGTTGCTCCAATGTTAATTGGTCAACGGCTCGAGGGGTTAATATCGAAGGTAAATTAAACCGTACACCACTTGCTTTACTTAACCCTTGGCTCCCTAAAGCACTTCAATTAAAAGGTAGTGCGAATGGTCGATACAAAATAAGACAAGTGAATGGAAAGTCCGTAGGTGAGGTTTCTATTCAACTTCCTGCCAGTAGCGTTTTATATGGCAAAGGAAAGCATAAACAAGTATTAGACTATAAAACCATCACCATTAAAGCCCTTATTAATGATAAAAATATTACCGCAAATACTAAGCTCATATTAAAAAATAAGGGAGAGTTAACTGCAAATGCTAAAATCAAACTGAGTAGCACTGGTGGTAAACCACAAATTAATGCTACAGGCAAACTAACACGCCTCCCCTTATATATGGCAAAACCTTGGTTACCCAAAGAACTTCAATTAAAAGGCATTGCCAATGGTCGCTATAAAGTGAAGTTAAACGGAAGTAAATTAATGGGAGATGCCACGCTTGACCTTCCTCCAAGCTCTGTTGTCTATGGTATAGGAAAAACTAAACAACAACTCGATTACAAATTTCTTAAACTAAATGCTGCCATTGATGGCAGAAAAATAACGGCTAAAACAAGGCTATTACTTAAAAATAACGGCGAGCTAACAGCTGATGCACGCATTATCTTGGCTAAAAAGGGAAATAATCATCAGATTAATGCAACGGGTAAATTATCTCGCATCCCTCTATTAATGGCTAAACCGTGGCTACCTAAAACGCTAAAACTAAAAGGCAGTGCCAATGGCTCTTTTACACTGAAACAGTATCGAGACAGTCGCATCGGCAATCTTGCTATTCAATTGCCTGACAGTAGCCTAATTTATATTGATGCTGATGGCGTTGAGAATAAATTCAATTATCATCATGCATCTCTTTCTGCCTCTATCAATAATAAAACCATTATTAGTAACGCTAAAATGCAGCTGGATAAACGAGGTGTTTTTAGTGCGGATGCAAAAATTATTCTAGGTGCAAATAGTCGTGCTCATCGTGTTAACGGTACTGCTTCTTTTGATATTCCAAGCATTCGCTGGATGCAACCTTTTATTCCTCATACAAGCCACTTAGCTGGTAAGGTATCCAGTAATATAGCCTTTAAAGGGCGACTCCTTAGCCCCAAAATTACAGGGCAAGTAAGCCTAGATCACGCCGCCATCAAACTACCCGAAGTAGGCACTTATCTACAAAATATCAAACTCAGTGTGCGTGCAAACGATGCTAATAGAGCCATTATCAGTGGTTCTTTAAGCTCTGGAAAAGGGCAGGCAAAAATATCAGGCTTTCTATCTTTAAGAGATTTAAATCAACTGAAAGGCGAGATGAAAATAGTAGGATCAAACCTACAATTTGTGAACACCCATGAAGCTCGTGGAGAAATGAATCCTAATATTAGTATTAAAATAAGCCCCAATATTGTTAGTGTGCTAGGAAAAATACATATACCGAATGCACAAATTACGCTTAATGCGATTCCCGAATCGAGTATTAGCGAATCAGAAGATGTTATTGTGATTGGTGAGAAAAAAGCAGACGGAAAATATTCCGCACTAAAAATACGACCTAACCTTACGGTATCACTCGGTAAGAATGTAAAGTTCAAAGGCTTTGGATTAGATACAAAATTAGGCGGTTCTATTCATGTATCACATAATCGACAAGATATTACCACACAAGGCAGTGTACAAATTGTGGAAGGCAAATATGAGGCATATGGGCAAGACCTTGTCGTTAAAAATGGGCGACTTGTTTTTAATGGTCCACCTTCTGTTATAGGCATGGATATAAAAGCAGTACGCACAATTGAAGAGGATGGTATTATCGCAGGAATCCACTTAACAGGTACATTACTCCACCCTAAAACCAAGCTATTTTCTACACCTAGCTTGTCTGAAAGCAATGTTCTTAGTTACCTTTTAACAGGGCGAAATCTTGAAGATATTACCGGAAGCCAAACCGCCCTGTTAATGCAGGCAGTGCGCAGCTTGAATATAGTCAATGGCGACGGCTTATTACGCAATATAGGCAACTCTTTAGGGCTAGATGATTTAAGTTTTGTTGCGAAGGATGATTTAAAGAAAAGTGAATTAAGACTAGGAAAAAAATTAGGCTCACGTACCTATGTACGCTATATCGTTGGCTTATTTGATTCTATGCAAAAAATTGCGATTGAATATAAAGTCAATAAGTACCTAGATTTAGAAGCTCAAGCAGGAGCAGACTCCCAGAGTATTGACTTGATTTATAAAATTGATACTAACTAGTACATCAGTCCATAGATATTCACATATTAAATTTCCGCAGAAATCCAAGCTTTACCTTGCGTAATTCAGCACAAGATAAAGCTTGGACTCCTTGGACTTAGAAATTATTTATCTAAAAAAACTAGATAGCATCAATCTATATGCGTTTTATCATTCTTTAATTTCATGGCAATTAAACGCTTTTGATAACGTGATTGTACCAGCTCAACAATAACCATCACGAAGATTACTAAATAGAAAGTCCCTTTGCTCATTGGTGTAATTTCTGTATCAAAAAGGCTTAAATGTGAAAGATGTCCGCCTTCAGAGAGCAACATCACACCAACCAGTAGCAAAATAAATAGACCAACAACCTCATACATACGATTTTTCTTTAAAAATTCAGTCACGTGATCCGACAGCCAAATCATTAAAATACCACCAATCACAATAGCCGTTGCCATAACAACAAAGTTTTCGCTTAGTGCCATTGCACTAAGAATAGAATCAAAAGAAAACACCGCATTCATAATCACAATCCAAATAAGCGACACCATAAATGAGCGAGGTTTACGACTCTCATTTTCATTTTCTTCTATCATCAGCATATGATTAATTTCTTTTAAGGCGGTGTAAATAATAAAAATACCACCAATAAGAACAATCAAACTATGCAGGGTAAAATGCCCTTCTATCACCCCGTTGAAATTCAAAGAAAATAAAACATCTTGAAATAATGAAATAATTTTCATTAGTGCAAATAATAAAACAAGGCGCAAAATAACCGCTAACCCGATCCCCCAACGACGCAGTTTTGCTTGTTTAGATGTTTCAACACGTTGCGATTCTAGGGCAATATACAGTAAGTTATCAAAACCTAGCACGGCTTGTAACATGATAAGCATTCCTAAGGTAAATAAGTTTTCTAAGGTAAATAAGCCTTCCATTTTTCCATCCTAAATATTGATTCTTGAATTAAATTTCACTTGATAACTAAAAAGCTGAAGCTTTCACTCCTGTTATCAGAAAAACGCCAGAGTATCTATTTTCACTCATTACTTTCAAAAGGAGAGTTATCCCATAACTGACTAATTGCAGCAATACCTTGCGCACCATTCTCTTTTGCAATCAGCAGATGATTTTCACCTAAACCGCCTAATGCATAAACAGGCAAATTAACTTTCTGTACCGCTTGCTTAAACCATTGCCAACCTTTGCCCTTTGCATTTGGGTGAGAGCGAGTTGCTTTAATCGGTGATAAAAACACAAAGTCAACTCCTAACTCCTGTGCTTTATGTAACTCCACTTCATTATGACAAGCGGCCGATAGTAGCAAAGTCTCAGGTCGTTGCTTTAAAGCTAATAATTGATGGCTAGTAAGGTGTAAACCCTGCTTTGCTAATGATAGTAATGCTGCGGGGGGAGAGTTTAAAACAAGCATACAATGATACTTTTCACATTGCTTTGATAGCCACTTTGCCCGTTTTATATAATTACTTTCTGATGTGTTTTTTGCTCTATATTGAATCAGCTTCACTCCTTTTTCTAAGCAATTTAAAATACCTTGTTTAAACTCATTATCATTAACAATATCAGGGGTAATCAAACATAAATCAGGTAATTGCAAGGCTTGAATAATGGCTTTATTTGCAGAAGGAAAGCGGTAATGACTTAGTGCATCAATATCTACCCAGCGTATTACTTGCCCCTCTTTGCCATAAGCTTCTCCACGCCACTGCTTAACATTATACACATCTAAAAAAACGGCAAGATCAGGGTAGTTGTGGCGTATTTGAATAAGTGGCTGGATTGTTTCTATTTGAATGCCCAATTCTTCATTAATTTCACGCCTCAATGCTTGCTGAGCTGTTTCCTCTGCCTCAACTTTACCGCCTGAAAACTCCCATTTTCCCCCTTGATGCTTATCGCTAGGGCGTTGTGCGATTAATATGCGATTTTGTTCATCTCGAATAATAGCAACAACAATATGTAGCATGGTCAAGGCTTAATTAATCGACACTAAAGTGGCTTTAGCTTCTTGTTAAGGTCGCTCAATGGCACAAAATCTGCCACACAACGTAACACAGGAATCCACTCTTTAAGGTGTTTTGCCGTAAAAATACGCCCTTCATGTTCATTTTCAAACACACCATCATGCAGTAATACCGTTCCATTTCGACCTGAACACATTTGCGTCATGATATTGTCGAGGATTTTAGTACCGTGTTGATTTTTCTTATTCCAATCAAAACCCGACATCTCCCAACCTATGTGGGTAAAGCCATTTTGTTTCAGAGCCTTCATTACCTGTGGTTGATCTTTTTGATTAAACCAACCATCACCATAAGGTAAGCGGAAAGGTGCTGGTTTTGTAGTAAAAAAGGGCTGTAATATTTGTTTTGATCGCTTAATAGTGGATTGTAGCTCTGCGGGGCTAAGCTTGGAGTGATGGTAATGCTCATAGCTATGCGAGCCAATAAGATGACCTTCTTTCTTAATCCGCTTCAGTGTTTGGCGACGCTGTTGACATAACTGCAATGATTGACAACTTTTTTTATCACCCGCTTTACAGCGATTGCGATATGGCTGACAGTCAACTTTATTGCCCAAAACAAAAAAAGTAGCAGGAATACGTTCACGTTTTAAGGTATCTAATACTTGAGGGGTGACACTACCCACACCATCATCGAAGCTAAGATGTAATTTAAAACGCTTCTCCACTGGACAATGATATTTAGCACGATAGTAATTACAGTCTTGTGCCGTTGCAGAGGATAGTAGAAAGACACTTAATAACACACTGCTGATTAATAATTTAATGATAAAATTCATAGGAACGATCTTCTTTAAAAAATATACTAGCTTCTATACTCTGCATTAATCGTGACATACTCATGCGACAAATCGGATGTCCAAATACGAGCCGCAGTATCTCCTGCATTTAAAGCAATGCGAATGGTGATGTCTTCTTTATCCATTTCCCTTTGCCCCTGCTCTTCGCGATAACTTTCTAATGGTTCACCTGCTGCTAATAACTGGGTATTGCCTAGCCATAAGGAGAGTTTACTCACGTCTAAATCATCCACATTACTGCGACCGATTGCCATTAATATACGTCCCCAATTAGGGTCGCTGGCAAAGAGTGCTGTTTTAACTAAAGGTGAGCGTGCCACGGTATAAGCAATCTCCCGTGCATACGCTCTACTGGGTGCAGATTCCACCTCGATCGTCACAAACTTTGTCGCTCCCTCTGCATCACGAATAATGGCTTGTGCTAATTGTTGGCAAACGGCATTGATTGCCTGCTGAAAATCATCACGGTTATTTTCTGTAATTATTACTCCAGAACGACCAGATGCTAATAGCACTAAAGAATCATTAGTCGAGGTATCCGCATCAACAGTAATCGCATTAAACGAATCGGCTACCGCATCATTGAGCACTTGTTGCAATAGCTCCGCCTCGATGCTGGCATCACAGGCAACATATGCCAGTAAGGTTGCCATATTTGGTTCGATCATCCCCGAACCTTTTGCTATGCCTGTTATAGTCACTGTTTTACCGTCTATTTCTATTTGCTTGCTCACTCCTTTTGCCACAGTGTCCGTTGTCATAATGCCTTCTGCTGCTAATATCCAGTTATCTTCAGAAAGCTGTTCTAAAGCACTTGGCAAACTTGCCTTAAAAGGCGCAACAGGTAATTGTTCACCGATAACACCTGTCGAAAAAGGCAAAACATCATGACGATTCACCCCCGCTAATTCACTCAAAATAGAACAGGTCTGTTTAGCATGATTTAAGCCCTTTTCTCCTGTCCCTGCATTTGCATTACCCGCATTAATTAATAAATAACGTGGTGATGTATTCTCACTAAGATGTTGTCGGCACAAGTTAACGGGTGCGGCACAAAATTTATTAAGGGTAAAAACCCCTGCCGCCGTTCCGCCCTCTGACATTTCAATTAACACTAAATCATTACGATCTTTATAACGAATATTGGCTTCTACTGCTGATAAAGTAATGCCTTTAACGGCAAGTAGCGATGTAGGAGCTTGAAGATTAACAGGCATAGGGGAATCTCTCTGATACGGTATAAAATATTTAGAGTATCCCTATTCATAAGTTAGTAGAGATATCCTTCAATAAAATAAGGTAAAAGACTACTTCATGTACGAATCGATAGCTAGTATTCCAATAACAGTATTAACATATAAATATTTACTAATATAAAAAACACTAATAGTAAAGTATGTTTTTTAGCCATTTAAGGTTTTAAATAAATAAAGCCTCCTAATTTTCCACTTAACATATTGATTTAATAATGTTTATTTTAAACAAAATAACAACTTATATTTGACATATTTAAAATCAAATAAAATATCAAAACAAAGTATAAGCTTATGATTTATATGGAATAGGAAAGAAAAATAAATAAAACTGAATGCTATCTTAACGACATTAACTAAATTTATGTGTTAAAAGATTTTTTCGTCTAAAAACAGATAGACGGTAGAAAAATCAAAGAGTACTATCCCCATTTTTTTACAGACGTGACGATTTTGTAGTCAAAAAATTCAATAGATTTATTAAATATTAGGTACTGAAAGCTAACAGAGATTAGTCAGAATTGTTTTTATTAAATAAGTCTGTCTTTCAGGTAAAAATGTAATCACACGGAAAGGGTAACAAAAATGAAAAATTATATGGTTTCAACGATTGATGGAAAACCTCTTATTAATACGTTTAAAGACAACAAAGAAGATGAGGTAGCAGCACTAACAGCAGCATTTTCTCGTCTTGGCAAAGGCTTAAAACAAGGCATTGATATTGGAGACTTGGGTACTATTGTTATCAATGGTAGTAAGGGGTGCTATGGTATGCGTTATATTGATAATGAGCATATTCTAGGAATATTGGCATCTGATAAAAAATCTAAGAAAGAGCTACTTAACGATATCGATAATTTAACCACTGCAATGCAAAACGCTAGCACTGAAATCTAACGGAATATAAGCTCACAAAGAGTTAAGAATATGAGTAACTGCTCAGATTGAGTTCTATTTTGTTCGAGTTCAAGACAAAAGGGCAGAGTTTAGTCAGTATAAATGAGCACTTTTAACACAGAAATTGGCAGAAATAGAGTGCAAGCTGAGTAGTTAGTAGGGCAATCGCACTTAAATTTAGTTGACTTTAATGAACATTTTAAAATCAGCAAGTTACAAGGTTCGCAATTTTGCGAATAAATATAATTCACGAATTTTAAAATTATGTGAATTGT
>Ga0256832_1003368_pt1 | contig 10866 bp, 10 predicted proteins | sample 134614metaG_FD_190534 | JGI IMG/M metagenome (GOLD analysis project Ga0256832, IMG submission 190534) | Hydrothermal vent microbial communities from Lau Basin, Pacific Ocean - 134-614 | ecosystem: Environmental > Aquatic > Marine > Hydrothermal vents | place: Pacific Ocean: Lau Basin | collected...
CTGGTGTAACTTTATTTTTACCAATATTTATGCCAATAGGGTAGTCAAAGTTTTTCACTTTGTTAAGTTGAGCTAACATATACTCTGCCCCACGATTATTAAACCCCATAGCATTTTGAATAGAACGCTCCTCTTTTAGTCTAAAGAGTCTTGGGCGTGGGTTTCCTACTTGTGGCTTAGGGGTCACCGTTCCTATCTCGGTAAAGCCAAAACCAAGCGATGGCATCGCTTTAATGTACTCACCATTTTTGTCAAAACCAGCTCCAAGACCAACAGGATTTGTAAAGGTTGTTCCAAAAAACTCTTGGTGCAACATTGGGTCGTTGACAAAGTAGTGATTTTTTGGAATCTGAAATAACAAAGGAGCATAAGGTGCTGTCTTAAGGGCTAGACCTGTAAGGCTATGAGCTGTCTCTGGGTTGAGTTGAAACAGAATGCTTTTGATTGTTTGATAGGAAAAAAGTGACATTAAAATACTCCAATAAAAAATTGGCGTATTATACTTTTTTTCTAGTAAAAGTAGTGCATAGAGAGGTTAAGATTGTTAATCTCATCAATATTTTTCAATTTTGATGTTTTTAAATACCGATAGCCTACATCAAGGTCAAAGTCATTATTTAAAATATAGGTTAATCCTGTATTTAATCCATAAACATAACCTCTATCTCGTGCTAACCCATTACTATTTGCTTGTAAAACACCAAATGTAGTACCTAAATAGGGTTTAATTGCAGAGTCTCTAAATGCATGATTAAAAATTCCCATATCAATTTGAAGAAGCAACATTTGAAACTTATCATTGTTGTTTTTATTGTAGCTATAGGTAAAGGAAGTTCTTGCGTTTCCTTGTTGTACTCCATACTTTATTCCAAGAGAGGGAGTAGTATTATTATTTATCTCTGATATACCTGTTTCTATTCCAATAAATGAGTAGCTTTTATCTTTGGCTATTAGAGGAGTTAAAGATAACAAGAGCGTTAAATATAGTTTATTAATTCTTTTCATAAGTGTAACCTTAGTGATATATTATCTTACGAATTATAGCTAAGTTACCTTTATGTTAAAATAGTTTTAAATTAATATATTAATTATTATTTACTTTAATTAAGTTTTTTTATTGTTGCAGAGTTATAATTTCACAGTTAAGTAATATTTCATTACTTTTTAGATATAATTCCATTTTTATAAAAAATAAAATCAAGGAGTTATATTATGAATAATTTAAACCTATCTCTTGCTGTAATTGGCGTACTTTTCTTATCAAACTCTGCTTCGGCAATTGACCTTACGGACTATAAAGTTATTGAAGGAACTTATTCTAATGCATACTTAACAGGAAGTTTAAATGTAAATGATGATTCTGATGCAGAACAAACAAGTTATTCTGCATCGGTTAATGCTGACTTAACAAGTGTCTATACAACAGCACCTTATACCTTGGAGTATAATGTTTATGGTCAAGGTTCAACTCATCGAGCCTCTGATGCTAATGCTAGTCGTGAAACAGAGTATCGTACAGGAGCAGATATTGAAGTAAACAAATATCTTAAAAATGATGATACCTACTTTGTTTATGGTAATAGTGAACTTGGATACCAAAAACTATCAACAACTACAAGTGCTTCTGACCCATTTGTAAAAGTTGGTGCAGGTGTTGGTTATGGTCGTATGTATGTTGCTACACCCCTTGCAAATGCAATGAGAATAGCTGAAGATTTAAAAGAGTATAAAATTATTAAACCATCTATTTCGGACAAAGCATTAATGGCTTTAGCAAGAGTAATCGGTTTGCAAAGTGAATATGCAAGTAAATATGGTGCCGATGTCTATAGACAATATTGGTACTCAGATATGGAAAAAGTATTAAAAGAGAATGATGCACTTGTAGGTGATGCTCTTTCTGCTACGGGTGTTGTGAGACTTAATGAAATTTTATCTACAGGCGATGCACGAGGTGTATTGGCTAGACTACATGGTTGGAAGGTTCAAGCAGGTGCAGGACAAATACTCTCTGATTACAATGGAGATAGTGGAGACACAACAGTAGATGCAGAGTTTGATTATGCTCAACCTTTTGGATATACGGCACAATTAAGAGAAAATCTTAAGACTTCAAAAGTGTTGTCATCGAGTGCTAACCTTGATTATAAGATTACAAATGACTTGAGTTATACTTATGAAATTTCAGATAAAGTTGATTGGATTAACTCTTGGAACCTTGCATATTTAAAAGCAAACAACACAGGAGAAGATGTAACTACAAATGTTTTAGGAACAACATTTAGATACTATCTTGCAAATAAATTAACATTTGATACAACACTCTCTTTAAATAATGTTAATGGAAGTAATCTTGGTTTCTCTGAGACAAAAGGATGGAACACTACTCTACTCTCAAACATTAGTTATCGTCTACAATAGATAGATGTTCTTCTAATTTTTAGGAAGAGTACATTATTGAGTGTACTCTTCTTATTAAACTTAATTTAATTTTTTATCTATAAATCCACACCAAAACTCCAACTTGAATTAAGACTATACCCCAATAAATTAACTGAAAAGAGCTTTTAATTGTCTTGTGTCTAAAAAACTTCTGTGCCACAAGTGCTAAGGGGGAGCCACCAAGAAGAGCTAGAGCTTGTAGATTGAGTTCAGGCACACGGAGTTTGTTACCACTAGAGATAAATTTGTCATAGCCATAGAGTAAAAAAGTAGCTATATTTATACTAACTAGATATGCTAGTAAAAAATCTGTTTTTTGTGACAAATAGAGAGAGATAATAGTAACAAAAAGAGATGAAATAAATCCAAAAATTAAATAGGGGGAATATTGTTTAGCTCCTGCTTCAACATTTATAGCAGATAGACCTCGCTCTGTTTTTTTAATATCAAATATTACCTCTTGACCCAGTTCTAATCTTTTTGAGTTTCTAACCTTTGAGATGTGGACAAAGATATCCTCTTTTTGTTCATCAGAACGAATAAATCCGTAGCCTTTTTCTTTGTTGAAGTTAATGATATAGCCTTGCATGGGGGTCTCGCTTTTTTAAGGAATTATAACCATGTTAGACTTCATATAGAGAGTACAAAAAACTTTGTATTCTCTATGCTTTCACTTTAGTTATTATAAAAAGGATTGTATGCATTTTCTAAGGCTGAAGCTCCTGCAAAATTAACATGTTCTTCAACATTTGAAACATTCCAATTACTAATATCTTGATTAAATGCTTTTGCATCAAAGAACATATCTGTCATATTAGTTACATTAAAAACGTCCCAGTTATTTAATGGTTGATTAAATGAATGTGCCATTTTGAACATACGGCTCATATTGGTTACGTTAGAAACATTCCAACTATTTAGTGGTTGATTGAATTTTCTTGCAAAATCAAACATACCACTCATATTGGTCACGTTAGAGACATCCCAGTTGTTTAGTGGTTGATTAAAGCTTTGTGCATTATTGAACATATGGCTCATATTGGTTACATTAGAGACGTTCCAATCATTAAGTGGTTGATTAAAATGTGCAGCAAAATTGAACATATTATTCATGTCTGTTACACTTGAAGTATCCCAATTAGATATATCTTGATTAAATCCATCGGCTGATGCAAACATACCAGACATATCAGTTACATTAGAGACATCCCATGAACCAATTTTAGGATTAGTATTAAAGGTTCTTCTAAACATATGGCTCATATTTGTTACATTTGATGTATCCCATCTAGAGATATCTTGCTTAAACCCATCAACATCATAAAATAGATTAGACATGTCAGTAATCTCAGAAGTATTAACATCTGTTACATCCTTCCCACTCCTAATCATTACTCTTAGTTGTTCCTTAGTAATCGGTGCATGAGGATCTAGAGGTACACTTTTTTTGAACAGTCCAAAGTTTAAATCGGGTACATACTCTCCACCAAACTCAACTCTTTTGTCTGTAACGAGTGTATATCCAGAGGGTACTACCACTTCTGCAAAATGTATTTTATCTTTAAGATTCTGTACTTTAAAGCTAAAGTGACCATCTTTATCTGTTTTAGTACTTGTTAGTTTGTTATTGTTTTCATCAAAAAGTTCTACTGTAATATTTTCTAAACCATTTTCTATTCGATGAAACTCCCAATCATTGTTTTGCACCCAATCTTTATTTTTGTCATTCCATACCAGACCTTTTACGGTAGGTAGAGCTATTTGATTAAGTCCAAAATCCAATTCATCTAAATCTTCATTTTCCCAAAATGCTATTCTTTTTTGAGTAATTGCTTTATATCCATTTGGTACTACTACCTCTATAAAGTATTGTTTATCTTCAAGGTTTTCAAATTGATAGTTACCATTACTGTCTGTAACAGTACTTTTTATTTTTTGATTGTCAGCATCATAAAGGTCTATGGTAATGTTTGCTAAGCCAGATTCTCCTTGATTTTGTTCCCAATCTTGATTAGTATCTAACCATACTTTGTCTCCTACAGTGATTGACATCGCTAGGCTAGGGAGTAGTAGCATAAGTAAATATAACTTATTGTTCATACTTAATTCCTTATTTTTATTAACATAGAACATATTTAAACAGTATATGTTCTTTTATATTGTATGAAATAGTTTATGATAATTAGGTTAAATTAATTAATCCTCCCCAAAATTCGACTAAGTCCTAAAAAAAGAAATAGTGTAATAGCTGAAACCAAAATAATCGAAGCACCAGAAGCAATCTCATACTCATACGAAAACCAAAGCCCAATAAGTGTAAAAATAGAGGAGAAGATACCCGAGAGTATCATCATAACATAGAGAGTATTAGATAGCTTCTCTGCAATATAGACAGGAATAGTAAGCAAGGCAATCACCAAAATAAGCCCTACAACTTTAATGGCAACTACCACAGTCAAAGCAGAGAGTACCAAGATGAGTGTATAGAAAAAGGGTACGTTAATACCCCTTAAATTAGCATATTCGCTATCGTAAGAGACAGCTAAAATATCTCTATACCAAAAGGTCATAATAAAAAGAATAACCACCAGCAACCCACCCATAAACCATAAATCGGAGCTAGATACTGCCAAAATAGAGCCAAAGAGGTAGCTCATAAAGTCTGCTTGATAACCAGGAGTAAGGTCAATTAGTACAACCCCCAAAGCCATACCAACAGCCCACATAAGACCTATAAAGGTATCCATTCTCTCACGCTCTTTTAGAGTAATAGAGGCAATAATGAGTGCAGACAAAACAGCAAATAGAGATGCTCCAAGAAACATAGGCAACCCAAAAAAGACAGCAACCCCAATACCACCATAAGCAGTATGGGCAATGCCCCCTGCTAAAAAAACCATACGATTGACCACAATAAGTGAGCCAATAATCCCTGATGCAATAGAGACTAAAAGACCTGCCATAAGAGCATTTTGAACAAAGTCGTAGCTAAGGGCTTCAAGCATCTGAGTCTCCTTGTGTGGTTTTTAGATTTTGAAAGAGGTTGACTTCACAAAACTTGTTAGTGCATTGGTTTATACTATTTTTTGCAAAACTCTCTTGTGTTAGACCATGAAAAGAGAGGGTTTTGTTAATATGCACAACGGTAGAGGCATACTGCATAATAAAAGAGAGGTCATGGCTAACCACAATAATAGTTATATAGCTATTTAACTCTTTAAGTAGCTCATAAATCTGCTTTTGACCATCTACATCTATACTTGCTGTAGGCTCATCTAAAATCAACACTTTAGGGTGGGCACACAAAGCACGAGCAATCATAACTCGTTGACGTTGCCCCCCAGAGAGCGAACCAATCTTCTCATTTGCAAACTTCTCCATACCAACTTGAGCCAAAGCTCCCAAAGCACAACGCTTCTCCTCCTCTGCATACCCAAAAAGAGGGCGTTTTGTACCTATGTGACCCATTAATACAACCTCTATAACCTTAATAGGAAAATCGGTATTTACATTGGTATTTTGAGGAACATAACCAATCTTTTGTAGGTTTTTGTGTGGCTTCTCTCCAAAGATTTTAATGCTCCCCTCTTTGACAGGGTTAATACCCAATATAAGTTTAAGCAGAGTAGATTTCCCACCACCATTTGGACCAATAATAGCTAAAAAATCTCCCTCTTCAACACAGAGGTTAATCTTCTCTAAGACTTTCTGCTTTTGGTAAGAGAAGCTAAGATTTTTTATCTCTATAATACACATCTTAAGGCTCTTTATGGGCAATGGCTTTAGCTAAATTTTGCAGATTTTCAGCCCAATTTTCAGCTAATGTTGAGGCTTTTATGACACTAATATTTAGCTGTTTTGAGATAATCTTTGAGGCTTTATCTGAAAACTCTGGTTGTGTAAATATGGCTTGAACCTGCTCTTTTTTTGCTTTTTCAATAATCTTTACCAAAGCTTTCATCTTAGGAGATTTACCCTCTACCTCAACAGCTAACTGTTTTAACCCATAACGTTTAGCAAAGTATCCCCAAGCAGGGTGAAAGACCATAAAGGTTGTACCTTTTGGGGTATCTTTTAAAATATTTTTGATATTTTGGTCAAGCTCATCTATCTCTTTTAGAAACTTCTCTAGGTTCTCTTTGTAGTAGTTTTCATTCTCTTTGTCTACTTTGACCAAAGCTTCATAAATATTTTGAGCAATCACTTTAACATTGATAGGGTCAACCCATACATGAGGGTCGAGTTCATCTTCATGATGATGGTGTAGGCTTTTACACATAGGTTGCTCTTTTCCATCAGGTGTTGTTTTTTTTATATTTATAGAGGTATTAAATATAAGCATATCTTTGTTTTGATTCATAAATTTACTAAGCCACACCTCTTCAAACTCAACACCAATAGCGAAGTAGAGCTTTGCCTTGCTTAGTTTTTTCATTTGAGATGGTTTTGGTGTGTATGTATGAGGAGAAGCCCCATTCTCTACCATAACAGTAACATCAACCTTGTCACCTCCAATTTTGTTGACAAATAGTTTTTGGGGTACAATGCTAACAATTACGTTAACCTTTGCAAATGTTACAGCTGTAAATATAAGTATTAAAAGTAATTTTTTCAAGTTTTATCCTCTATTATATATTAAAATGGAATAATAACATAATTATATATTAGAGGAGTAGTTAAGATGAAAAAACTAACATTAAGAGAGTATGCAAGATTGCATAAACTAAGTTACTTTAATGTTATGAAGATGGTCAACAATGGCGATGTTAAAAGTGTAACTGAGCAGATAGATGGAAAAGAGGTTAAGTATGTGCTTGTAGAGGAGGAGCAAGAGAAGAGGGTGAGTGAAAACATCCTAGAGACCTCATCTCAAAAGTTAACTCTTAAAGAGGAGAATGAGCTTTTAAAAAAGGAGATAGAGCGTCTAAAGGCTGAATTGGAGAGGTGTAATAGACGGACTGTTTTGGCTTAGGGGGTGTTATTTTATCTTTTGTCTCTATTAGTTCTTAAAAGCTTATAAAATATATTGTAAAAATTTAAATTCTTTGCTAAAATCAATCAAAAAGAATATTTATGAAAAGCTCTAAAAATAGTACTTTAAACAGTAAACAGATAATCAAAAATACAAAAAAAGTTTTTTTAAAAAAAATCGAAAAATTGGAGCAAGGTGAACAAAATGAACTCTTAAAGCTTTATATGGAAGTATTGAAGGAGTTAAAAATATGAAAATATTGAACCTTAGATACAAAAATGTTAGCTCCTTAAAAGGTGAAGGAGAGATAGACTTTTCTCATGCATGTTTTAAAGATGGTCTTTTTCTTATTACAGGTGTAACAGGTGCAGGGAAAAGTACTCTACTAGATATTATCTGTATGGCACTATATGCTCAAACTCCTAGATTAAAAAAGAACTATTCATTATTTATGTCTCAAAATAGTGAAGACTCATTTTGTGAACTACACTTTAAATTAAATAATATAGTTTATTGTACTCTTTTTGTTCAGTATTATGAGAGAGATAAACATGTAGTAGAGATGAAAATTTTTACTGGGAGTGAGGTAGTAGCAGAGGGGTTAGAGAATGTACCTAAGAAGATAGAGGAGTTATTAGGTCTAAATTTTCAACAGTTTACACAAACGATACTCTTAGCACAAGGCTCATTTGACACTTTTTTAAAAGCTGATGTTTCTCAAAGAGCATTGTTACTAGAGAGTTTAACCGATACATCACAATACTCTTTGATTTCTAAACATATATTTAAACGTGCAACAGAAGAGCAGAAAAGATTATCTAAGATGCAACAAAACTTAGAGAGTGTAGAGCTTTTAGATGTTGATACTTTAGCTAAGTTAAAAGAGACTAAAGAAGATATTATTAAAGAAAAAAAGTCTCTATCTTTAGAAAAACTTATTCGTTCCATAGAGCAAAAACATGCTTATGATGCTTTAGCTCAAAAAGTTACTACTTATAAAAAAGAGATGGAGTCTTTACAGAATGAACTAGTCTCCTCTCAAGAGATTGAGTATAAGTATAAACAAGTTGTAAACTCTACTAAACAGGAGAAAGCAAAACTCTCAGAAGCACGGCTTTTAGATAGAGAGTTTAGTTTTATGCAACAAAATTTTTCTAAAATGGAGAAAGAGTATCAAAGTAAAGTAGAGTCTCTAAATAACCTAGAGCAACGTTTAGCTGAAAAAAATAGTGAAATAGCACAACTTAATATAAAAAAAACCAATTTAAAAAAAGAGTTACAATCCTATAGTATGGGTGAACATCTTCGTACAAATCATGCATATATTGTTAGTAAGATAGATGAGTTAGAGAAGGCAAAAGAGGCTTTAGTTCAGATAGAGTCAGAAAAAAGAAGTGTTGGTAGTGAAGAGCCTTTACTTGAAGCTATTGGTCACCTAAAAAAGCAAAAAGAGAAGTTGGTACAGAGTTTAAAAGAGAAGAATATTTCACAGATTGAACAACAATATATCCTTATAAAAAAGAAAACCTCTGTACTAGAACGAAAAAAGAGTATCAAAGAGGAACAACGTGAAGTTCAAGAGAGTAAAAATAGTTTAGAAAAAGAGTTAAAAGAGTTAACTAAAGAGATTAAAAATCTTGTTAAGGAGCAAGATAAACTTAAAATAGTCATTCAAGAGTTAGAGGTAAAACAGCGTTTTAATGAAAAAGTTTTAAACTATGAAGAGGCAAGAAAAGAGCTTGAAGAGGGTGTACCCTGTCCTCTTTGTGGCTCTTTAGAGCATCCACTATTTTCTGAAGAGATTGATTTAGATAGCTTAAAAAAAGATTTAGAAAAAGAGAATAATAGTTATAGAGAATTGGAGGATAGATTAAAAATCAAACAGAAAAAAGAGGCTGAACTCTTAGCTAAGATAGAAGTCTCTAATGATTTAATATCAAAACTCTCTAAAGAGGAGCGTAGTTTAACAAATGTTTCAGGAGACCTAATGGTACTTCTAAAAGAGCAAGATATTTTAACTAAAAAAATAAATAATATAAAATATCAGAAAAAAGAGTTAGAAGAGGTAAATTTAAAGCTTTCTGAAACTGAAAAAGATTTAGCTGAACTAAGGGTTGACATTGAGAAAGAACGCAGTAAAAAAGAGAGGGAAGTTTTTTACAAAGAACAGATTCATGAATTGAAATATTATCTTATTAAGACCTTGAAGCTTTATGATATAGAGCTAAACAACCAGACTGTTTTTTTGATGCAAAAGAAGATGGAAGAGTATAAATCACTTTTAGATGAACTTTCAAAGCTTGAACTAAAACTAAATCCTTTAGAGTCAGAAATCATACAACTCTCTTCTAAACAGAGTTATCTTTCAGAAACCATAAGTTCTGAGAAAAAAAGAATGAACACTCAAAAGTGTGACCTTTTAATGTTAAAGCAAAAACGCTTTAGTATTTTAGATAAGAGTGACCTTGTTGAATATAGTAAAAAGTTAGATAACCAAGAGCAGAAAATTAGAGAAGATTGGGAAAAATATAAAGAGTTACAACAGCGTTTTAATGAGAAAAAAGCTCTCTACTTCTCAGGCATAGAAGAGTTGGAGACAAAGAGTAAATTAAAATATTTAGATGTAGAAGAGATGGAGAAGAAGAGAGAAAAGATGCAACTAAGAATAGATGAGCTAACTCAAAAACTTCTTAAAATAGAGGAGACCCTAAATAAAGATAAAAAACTAAGAGAAAATTTTGAGAGTGAAGAGAGAACTCTTGAGGCTCAAATTGAAATCTCAAAAAAATGGTCAAGATTAAATGAGCTTATTGGTTCAGTTAATGGTGAAAAGTATAGACTTTTTGCCCAATCTTATTTGATAAACATGTTAATAGAACGTAGTAATAAATTTTTAAAGAAGTTAAATAGACGTTATCTATTTACTACAAAAGAGGAGAATGGACTAGATTTAGAAGTTGTAGACCTTTATCAAGAAAATAGTACACGTAGAGTTCAAACACTCTCTTCAGGTGAGAGTTTTCTGTTAAGTCTTGCCTTAGCACTAGGACTCTCTGAACTACTCTCAAATGGTTTAGCCTTAAATACACTCTTTTTAGATGAGGGGTTTGAGACATTAGATGAAGAGAGTTTAGCAGAGGTTATAGAGGTATTAAAAACTTTAAAAGGAGGAGGACAATTAATAGGAATTGTATCTCACTTAAGTGCGTTAAAAGAGAGTATTCCAAATCAAGTACAGATTGTTAAAGAAGAGAATGGAGCTAGTAAGATTTTATTGACCTCTTAACATTAAGGCTACTGTAAAATCTTAGCTAGTTTTCGATACTCCTTGCACTCCACAATAAGGTCTTCATGTTGCCCACGACAGACAATCTCTCCCTCTTTAAAGACTAAAATAGCATCGGAGTTCTCAATGGTGCTAAGTAGATGGGCGACGGTAATGGTCATCATTT
>Ga0256832_1003369_pt1 | contig 10865 bp, 8 predicted proteins | sample 134614metaG_FD_190534 | JGI IMG/M metagenome (GOLD analysis project Ga0256832, IMG submission 190534) | Hydrothermal vent microbial communities from Lau Basin, Pacific Ocean - 134-614 | ecosystem: Environmental > Aquatic > Marine > Hydrothermal vents | place: Pacific Ocean: Lau Basin | collected...
TGCCTACATAGAAGCGTTTGATGATTTTTATCCGGATGCCGGAGGGAATATCAAGAAAAAAATCGTGCTTAAGGTCAGTGATTACCGCTCGGCCCTCATCCAAGGGCGATTTTTGGCCAAGAAAGGCATATGGGTATCCGAGTACCGGATCGAATCCGGTCTCAACTGTGGGGGACATGCATTTGCGACAGATGGTTATCTCATGGGACCAATATTGGAAGAGTTTAAGAAGAATAAATCCGATTTGCAAAAGACGGTTTTTGACATCTTGGTCAAAGCGCTTGCCGCCAAAGAGCGGCCCGTTCCCACCTCTCCCTTACCCATTAAAATAACGGCACAAGGTGGGGTGGGCACTCCGGAGGAACATGCATTTTTGCTCGAACACTATGAAGTAGATGCCGTGGGTTGGGGTACTCCTTTTTTACTCGTACCGGAAGTGACCACGGTGGACGAAGACACTAGAAAACTGTTGGTGGCAGCTAAGGAAGAAGACCTGTACCTCAGTGAAATTTCACCCTTGGGGGTCCCTTTTAATAGTTTGCGAACCAATACGAAAGCCGAAGAAGAATACCGGAAGGCAGCAACCGGCAAGTCGGGAAGTGCGTGCCCTAAGCGACTTTTGGCACTCAGCACGGAATACTCGGACAAAGGGGTGTGCCTGGCTTCCCGGCAATACCACCGCATCAAAGAAAAAGAATGGGAACAAGCCCATCTTTCGCAGGAGGAAAGACAAAGGGAAAAGGAGAAGATGTTGCAGAAAACCTGCTTGTGTGTGGGACTGAGCACAACGGCCCATCTCGTACATGGATTTGAGGTCAAACACGGTAAAGGGGTGTCTATCTGTCCGGGCCCGAATCTCGCTTACTTTACTCAAGAAATGACATTGGAAGAAATCACTGATCACATCTACGGAAGATCAGACAAAGAACTCATTCGCCAGGACCGGCCACATATGTTCATCAAAGAATTAAATCTTTACCTCGATTACCTCGGCAATAAAATAAGACAGGTAAAGGACAGTATGGACAAAAAACAGGAGAAATACTTCCGAAAATTCACGCAAAATCTCAGTGACGGCATTGATTATTACCAAAAGCTGACCGGGGCTATGAAGGATAAATTTGGCGATCTCGTACATGATTTTCAAAAAGGATTACATGCCGGCAAGCGGCAATTGGATCGGTTGGAAGAATCGGTAGAGCAGTTAACTGAACCTGTTGCACCGTAGAAATAAACCCTATTGTTGTGCTCTCATGAGTAGAATGGCGGTCAAAATACCGTAGAATATATTGGGAATCCAGACGCCCAGAAGGGGGGAAAAAGCGACGTTAGTGGCAAAGGTGATGGACACTTTCGTCAGGAAGATGAAGAGCGCTCCTAAGAACAGGGCCAACGCCAGATGTAACCCCATCCCGCCACGGACTTTTCTTCCGGCTATAGCCACCCCGAGAAGCGTCAAGATAATAATGGTAATGGGCTCTGTCGTCCTCTTGTATTTCTCAATCTCAAACAACCGGGTATTGCCCACCCCTTTCATCTTTTGCACTTCGATATAATCATTGAGTTCGGAAGTCGTCATCATCTCCTTGGCATTGGTCACCAATATGAAATCATTGGCCGTGAGATTGAGGGTGGTGTCGATGTGTTTTCCTTTGCCTATTATCAGGCTTTCTCCTCCTTTTGGACCGATTTTCCGGATGGTATAATCCTTTATCCGCCAATGATTGGGTCCTTCGTACAATTGCACCCGGGGAGACTCCAGGAGATAAACCAAACGGTTGTCTTTAAACTTTTCTATTTTAAAATCCAACCCCGTACTGTCTGTCTTGCGATAATACCCCATAAATACTTTGGTGTCGGGGGAGATAAACATGTGGACTTTGCTGGACTTGGATTGGACGTTTTTCTTAAAAATATACCGGTTTTCAAAGGCCTTTAGTGTCTTATTGCCCTCCGGCACCCAATAATGCAGGGCAAAGAGATGAAACAAAGCCAAAAAAGAAGAGGCGATAAAATACGGCAAGAGCAGGCGTCTAAAGGATATTCCGGCGCTCAACATGGCAATAATCTCCGAGTTGGCTGCCATTCTGGAAGTGATAAATACCACCGTAATCAAGGCGTAAAGCGGGGCCAGGACGCTATTGATCCATGGGACAAAATTGACATAATACTCCTTGAGTATTTGCATTTTGGTGACGGGTTGGGATATGAAATCGTCGACTTTTTCACTAAAATCAAAGACTATTGCAATTGCTGAAAATATCAACAACATAAAAAAGAAGGTCAAAAGGAACTTCTTTACAATGTATTTATCCAGAATTTTAATGGTCATAATCTTTGGCTCAGTTTGGGGACTACACTATTCTTCCAACTTGCGAAATCACCCAATTGAATGTGCTTTCTCGCCGCTCCGACCAACTCGAGAAAGAATCCCAAATTATGTAAGGTCGATATCTGCGCTCCGGTCATTTCATTAACGCGTATGAGGTGCCTCAAGTATGCACGGGAGTGCTTTCGGCTGGTTTTTACCGTGCTTTCGGGATCTATGGGGGTGTGGTCGTGCTCCCATTTTTTGTTCTTTATATTAATAATACCCGACCAGGTGTACAAGAGCCCGTGTCTCGCATTGCGGGAAGGCAATACACAATCAAACATGTCAATGCCCAGGGCGATGCTCTCCAATATATTAACGGGAGTACCCACCCCCATCAAGTACCTCGGTTTGTCCTCCGGCAATATGGAAGTACACAGGGCCGTCATCTCGTACATCTCCTCTGCCGGTTCTCCTACGGACAGGCCACCAATCGCATTGATGGGCTGCTCTTTGGCAGCGATATACTCAGCAGACATCCGGCGCAGGTCCTTGTAGGTCCCCCCTTGTACAATCGGGGCCAGCACCTGCCGGTACCCATAATGGGGTTCGCTACGAGACATATACTCCAAGCAGCGATCCAGCCAACGATGCGTGCGTCCGGTAGAGGATTTGGCGTAGGAGTAATCACAAGGATGCGGTATGCATTCGTCAAATGCCATGATGATATCGGCCCCAATCTGGCGCTGTATTTCTGTTGCCGACTCGGGAGTAAAGGTATGCATGGACCCGTCGATAGGAGACTTGAAGCGCACCCCTTGCTCATTGATTTTTCTGGAGCCGGCAAGGGAATAAACCTGATATCCTCCGCTGTCGGTTAGAATCGGTTTGTGCCATCCAGTAAATGCGTGCAATCCACCGGCAGACCGGAGTACTTCCGTGGTGGGCCGAAGATAGAGATGAAAAGTGTTGCCCAGTATTATTTGGGCACCGACTTCGGACTCCAATTCATGCATTTTGACCCCCTTCACGGAGCCAAGTGTCCCTACCGGCATGAATATCGGCGTCTGAATGGAACCGTGATCCGTAACCAATGTACCACTCCGGGCCTTTGACCCGGGGTCTTTATGCTCGATTGTAAATTTCATTGGCGCAAAGATAACCCTTTGTTACCAACCCTTACGTCTATGTATCAATCCGGGCACGATTAGAGACAGATACAATGCACTCATCCCCATATCCAACAAAGGAAACCATATCAACAAATCCCGCCCCTCCAAAAGACGCCAGACCTTCCTTCCCAAGAGGCCTAAGAACAAATAGCGAAAAACAAAACCCAATAAGACCCATTTCCAATAAATGCTGAAAAGTGCCGGAATACCCAAAAGCAACCCGATTTGACTCATTCCGTACAGGCCTAAGATAAAGCGCTGCCAAGGGAGATAATGACGGGCTGTCGAAACATGACGGGCTTTTTGTCGCCACCAGCCCCTCCAGGTTTCCTTTGGTGCGGACCATACAAAACTCTCGCGATCCAAGCAAACTCCGGTATTGCCCCCGTTTCCCTTGGATGCAATCAAGAGATCATCATCTCCGGAGGACAAGTCCATCCGCAGGAAGGACAATTCCCCATGTATCCATTGTTTCCTGTACATCATGTTCCTCCCTACGCCCATGTAAGGCAGCCCTGCTGTAGCCCAACCCAAGTACTGTATCGCCGTCAGGAGCGTCTCATGTCGTATAAGCTTGTTGAGTAGTCCTTTCCGTTTGGAATAGGGACTGTAGCCTAGTATGAAATGGCGGGCACCGTCTATTTGTCGTGCCATGGTGTCCAACCATTTCATACCCGGAACACAATCCACATCCGTAACAGCCACCCACTTGCCTCCGGCCTTGCCCAAACCGTAAAGTAAAGCCTCTTTCTTCCCGGGACGCGTATCCTCTATCCGGTATATCGAAAGGGTTCTATCCTGTTTTTGTCTCGCTTGGAGCCACTCCCACGTGCCATCCGTGGATCCATCATCGACGAGTATTATCTCATAATCCGGATACTGTTGTCCCTTTAAGGCCGCTATTAGCTTGGGTAAAAGCGCTTTTCCGTCTTTGATACAGACCACCACCGAAATAAACGGGAGGGGCGATGTCGATGCTTCGCTCTTGTATGAAACCAACTTGAGCAGGAGATAGCCCAGGTATAACGTATTGAATAATAGCGCGCATAGCAACAACAACCATATATAGTACGTTAAAATATCTGACAAAATATCCTGTATTTTAGGAGTGCAAAGTATCAACTTTTAGCGAATATCACCTATTATCATGGGAAATTAGCCATTTGTCCTGTCACCGGATTTGCCCTTACCTCTATTCCATCGCATCTTTTTCCTTAAAATAGCAACCGCGTTAGAGATTTAGAAAAAGCGCTCCGGGTCAGACAACAATTTACCCTTCAATAGCTTTTACTGTAATAATCCTAAAGTTGAAGCCTTCAGCAAACGGGTTTAACTTTGCTTAAACAGATTTATTCAAAGGATTTATGCGAATCGGATACGACGCCAAGCGATATTTTTACAATTTCACCGGACTGGGCAATTATGCCCGGACTCTGGCCGGGGATCTCTCCCTTGCGATACCTGATGAGGATACCTTGGTGTTGTTCTCTCCTGGCAAAATCAAGGACTCCCCTCCAGTATTTGGCAATCGCTCAAAGATGGAAGTTTGTAGTCTGGCTCCATTGGGCAATTGGAAGCGAATCCGGGGTTATAACGGGGTTTTGAAGCGGGAGCACATCGATATCTTTCATGGCTTGAGCAACGAACTACCGTCCGGTATTCATCGATCCGGCATCCCTTCTATTGTCACTATTCACGATGTGATCTTCCGGTCTCATCCCCGGGATTACCCTAAGATGGATCGATGGATATATGATGTAAAAACGGCTAAAGCGCTGAAACGAGCCAGTCAAATCACAGCGATTAGTAGCTCCACCAAACGGGACCTCGTCTTCTATTATCATGTAGATCCGGATAGAATCAAAGTCATCTATCAGAGTGTTCACCCGTTATTTAGGGTCGTAGAAGATTACAAGGCGATAAGTATCCCGGCAGGAATCCCTAAGGAGTTCCTGTTGAGCGTCGGAACCTTTTCTCCTCGCAAGAACCAATTGCGCATCCTGGAAGCACTGGCCAATTTGCCAAAGGAGAACAGACCTTTTATCGTCTTTATCGGCAGGGGACGGGAAGCGAATATGAAGGCTATACATCAATACATTGACCGGCACCGGCTTCGTGCATATGTGCACATTCTCGACAATGTATCCATGGAGGAGTTGCCCGGTTGGTATCGGGCGGCAAAGGCCTCCATTTACCTCTCGCTTTTCGAAGGGTTTGGACTGCCCGTCATCGAGTCACTTTATGCCGGCACACCGGTCATCGCCTCCGATGTCCCTGCCATCCGGGAAGCCGGAGGTGATGCAGCACAGTATGTTTCTCCCTTTGAGCTGTCGGAAATTGAGGAAGCAATATCCCATCCTCCCGGCTTAAATCCTGAGGTAACGCGAGCACACCTTCATAAATTTTCCCCTGCCCAAGTCTCTAATCAATGGATAGATTTATATCGATTATTGATATAGCATCACATAGGATGTCAAAGAGGTGTGGCCCCCTAAGAACTTATTGTATTGATTTGGACAAAGAAGTCTCTAAGGAGGGGACACAAAGAGGTCTGCTTTGTTATCTTTGCATGAAATTGTCGAAAAATGGGAAGAAAAAACAAATTGGGGCGCTTTGCAGACCTGCTTTCTTATCCAAATGTATACGAAAACTTTGATACCCACCATCCCTCATTGGTGGGGAAGGACAACCAACCCATCCAGTTAAAAGGTCAATGGGCAAAGAAGCATTTTAAAAACGACGCCCCTATCACCCTTGAGTTGGCATGTGGACGCGGTGAATACACTGTAGCGCTGGCACAGAGGCACGTGGAGAAAAATTTTATCGGCATGGATATCAAAGGGGCGAGGATTTGGAAAGGGGCGACGTTTGCCTTAGAACAAAAAATTAACAACGCGGCTTTTCTCCGTACGCGTATCGAGTTTATCGACCATTTTTTTGATCCGGGGGAAGTCAGTGAGATGTGGATCACGTTTCCCGATCCGTTTCCCCGCAAGAGCAAAGCCAACCGACGCCTCACCGGGGATATGTTTTTAAGCCGGTACAAAGCGTTTTTGCCTGTAGGAGGTGTTATTCACCTTAAGACCGATGCGGATAGCCTGTATGCATTTACCCTCGAAGTATTAGAGTCCAGGGGAGACTACCGGATTGTGATGCACTCTGATGATATTTATTCCGGAGATTTGCCCCATCCGGATTTGGATATAAAAACCTATTATGAAGGCAAGCACCTTGAAGCAGGTAAGACCATCAAATACATCCAAATGGTCCGTGTGGAGTAGGGAGTTAGAACCTGTTAAATAATCGGTGAACAATACACGAAAGGCAATATCTTAGGGCTGTTATTAGTTTATATTTTCGTAGTTATTCAGTAGATACCATGGTCTGCTTTTGACCTTCACTACTCTTTTAGTTGGACAAAAACCACATCTTCAGGAGTAGGCTATTAATATATCAAAACCAAAAACGAATGCGTTGCTTCAACACCGTAAAACCACAGACTATTGTGTCCATTAAATCCTTGTTCAGTATTGCATTCTTTTTACTGATGGGATTAATGCCCCTGCATGCTCAGGACAACCAACAACGACTGAGTATCGGACAATGGGAAAGTCATTTCCCCTATCGCAATGGTCTCTCGGTCACCCAATCCGGTGATCGCATCTACTATTCCACCCCGCTCGGGCTAATCTCCTTTGACAAAGAGGACTACTCCCATTTAACCTATGAGAAAGAAGATGGGCTCCCTTTTCTCAATTCAGGTGCATTGGAGTATTTCTCTCCCCTCGACTTGGTAGTAATAGGCTATAAGAATGGGCTGATTACCACATTGAAAGAGGGGCAATTTGCCAGCTATTCGGACATCCGGGATTATGATTTGCCGATAGATAAGAACATCAACAAACTCATAAGCAAGGACGATGATGGCATCTTAATCGCGGCCAATTACGGATTGACCTCGTTGGATCTTCGCAATAATAAATTTATTTTTACCACCTTTACAGATGGCGTTCCGGTATACGATGCATTGGTATTTGAAGGGAAGTATTACATGGCCACAGAAGCGGGCCTTTATGAATTTGACCCAACCGGAGGGCAGATTGTTCAGGACTTTAATGCCTGGCGTAACATCCTTGGAGATTTTGGATTGTCCACTAAATTGCCGGTTAAGGGCCTTGGGGTTTTGGACGGGAGCTTATATTTTGGTGCTGGCCATAAGGTGTATAAAATAGTCGATCAATCGATTCAGGAAGTAGCAGACCGGCCGGAGCATATTTTTTCAAGCATGAAGCAAAGCGAAGAGGCGCTCATTGCCGTCTTTCAGTGTTCCGGGCAATGCTCCAAAGGTACAGCTCTGAAAATCCTCCGCGATGCAGTAACTGAGGTGAGTGCATCCTGTATTGGTGTCCCGGTAGAGGGAATCGTGGATCAATATGGTAAGATTTGGATGGCTGATATGTACGATGGGTTTCGCTTGATGGAGTCCCATTCTTCTAATTGCAAATACCTTTTTCCGAACAGCCCTTTTTCGAAGAATGTGACGGGTATTACATTTGACAAAGAGGGTAAGGTCTTGGTGGCAGCAGGAGGGCATGATGATACATGGACCCCGCGCTGGAGGAGAGATGGTCTATACACTTACGATGGAACCTCTTGGGAAAGAATCAGTAGCAATTCTAACCCTGTCATTAAGGATAGCTTGTTTTACGATATATCCCAGGTTGCGGTGCATCCACAGACAGGCAACTATTTCATAGCCTCTTATCTCTCTGGATTAATGGAAATGACACCTGATGGAGAAATTGTGCACATCTGGAATAAGAACAATTCTGCCCTCCAGGGCACGATCGGGGATGTGGCTCGTACACGTATCTCTGATTTGGCATTTGATAAGGATAATAATCTGTGGATTTGCAATTTTGGTGCGGGAAAACCATTGGTCAAGTATGCATCTGACGGCACCTGGTCGTCCTTTGGAGATGCAGAGGTGGGAAGTGCTTTCTCTGCAATAGATATTGACAAAAACGGCAATGTGTGGATAGCTGTTGCATCAGCGGATGTCTCACGTGGTGTGGTGGTTTTCAACGAAGGAGACACGGAGGTAGAGGGAGACGAAAAATGGAGGGTTTTCACCCAATCCAATAGCGCCTTACCCAGCAATATCGTCAATGACATAGAGGTAGATTTGGATGGTTCGGTATGGGCTTGTACTTCGCTGGGGGTCGTCACTTTTGATTGTGAGGCAGATGCTTTTGAGGAAGACCGGTGCCAGGGGGACCGCCGGAAGGTCGTGGTCAACGGCATCCCGGAGTATCTTCTCAATTATGAAATCGTACATACTGTGGCGGTAGATGGAGCAAATCGCAAATGGTTTGGGACGGAAAGTGGAGTATATGTCATGTCTCCTTCCGGGGAAGAATTGATCGTCAATTACAATGAAAAGAACTCTCCGTTGCCTGACGATAAGGTTCAAGCTATAGATATCGAGCCCAAAAGCGGTGTGGTCTTTATTGGGACGAACAAGGGCCTTATCTCTTTACGAACCAATGCCACGGAGGCACCAAATACATTTATCGAGGATATAGAAGTATTCCCCAACCCCGTCCGACCCGGGTATAGTGGCAATATTTATATCCGGGGATTGGCTAGAAACGCCCGGGTTAAAATTACGGATTTGGATGGGCAAATTGTCTTTGAGACCACTGCAAATGGGGGTATAGCCACATGGGATGGCAAGGATTTTAATGGAAGTGATGTGTCGACAGGAGTGTATTATGTTTTTGCTACAAAATTTGAAGAATTCAGCTCTCCGGAGGGCGCTGTCGGCAAATTGGTTATCGTGCGATAGGCCGGATGGTAGGGCGAATATCCTCCCCATAAACTATCTCCCTCCTATGAACGGAGGTTGCCCAAGGCCGCTATTACAATAGAGTAATCACATGGTTGATGCAGATGTATGGTCTTTAGGCCAGCTTCTTGGGCTCCAGTCACATTTTCCACTTTATCATCGACAAACCATGTTTTAGCGGGAGAGATACCTGCATCATTCAAAACAAATTGGTAGGTCTCCACGTCCGGTTTACGACGATGTATCAGATGAGAATAGTAACAGTTCTCAAAATTATTTTCGAACTGTACCAGTGAAAGTTCAGGAGCGAGTAACCGTTCAAAACCCCTATAGTGCAGGTGGTTAATATTGCTGAGCAAATATAAATTATACTGTCGCCCTATCTCTTCAAGAAAGATCAATGCTTTGGGATGCAGGCTAAGGAGCATTTTATTCCAAGCTTTTATAATGTCAAGAGCATGGACATCGCTATTAGAGAAGCGGAGCAAGCCATTGATGAATAGCTCGGTGGATATTCGGCCGGTTTCATATTTTCTGAGATGGGGTTTTAAGAACCCTTCTTCCCAATCTCCTGTACATCTTGCGGGATCCATCAGCTCCGTCAACGCATGATAAGTGGCAGGTTCGTCAATGCAAAACAGCACATTGCCCAAGTCGAGGATGAGATTTTCTCTATTGTTCCGGATAGTCATAATAACACGCTTCTTGATAAGAGTCATATATTCTTTTCAAAAGAAAATCTTGCGAGAAGATTCATCATTTGACTATCCAGTACTTTATTATGCTATAAATCGCACGGACTCCATCCCGCCAACCTATTTTCTTACCCTCTTCGTAAGTTCGCCCGTAGTAGGAGATACCTACCTCATAGATTCTGATGTTTTTCACCCTTGAAATCTTTTGGGTCACTTCGGGTTCAAATCCAAATCGCTTTTCTTTAAGGTGGAGGCTTTGGATGATTTTAGTATCGAACATTTTGTAACAAGTTTCCATGTCTGAGAGGTTCAGATTGGTCGTCATATTGCTCAAGAAGGTGAGAAACCGATTGCCCAAAGTGTGCCAAAAGAACAAAATGCGGTGCGGATTAGCCCCTTTAAATCTCGACCCATAAACCACATCGGCCTCCCCTCTTAATATTGGCTTAAGCAGGTCATTGAACTCATTGGGGTCATATTCCAGGTCTGCATCCTGAATAACCAAAAAATCTCCTGTTGCCTCCTTTATGCCGCGATGCAAAGCAGCTCCCTTTCCCATATTTTTGGGTTGGGTAAAATATTGGATATTCAGGTCCGGATAATCCTCCATATATGCTTTGATAATCTCTTCCGACCGGTCTTTCGAACAATCGTTGACGATAAGAATTTCCTTTTTGATATCATCGGTTAAGCGCAATGCCCTCAATTCGTCGAGGATGCTTTTAATGGTGTTTTCTTCGTTGTACACCGGGATAACTATGGAGAGGGTATCAATCTTTCTATTTTTGCTCATGGTACTCATTAACGGGAGGGTTTTGTGAGGTGATCATAATAGGAGA
>Ga0256832_1003370_pt1 | contig 10864 bp, 9 predicted proteins | sample 134614metaG_FD_190534 | JGI IMG/M metagenome (GOLD analysis project Ga0256832, IMG submission 190534) | Hydrothermal vent microbial communities from Lau Basin, Pacific Ocean - 134-614 | ecosystem: Environmental > Aquatic > Marine > Hydrothermal vents | place: Pacific Ocean: Lau Basin | collected...
GCCAGTAAATCAGGAATGTGCCTGGTGTGGGCGGCGGAAGCGGCTGGAAGTGCATCATGTCATCCCTGTGTCGGTTGCTCCTGAAAAAGCCGGTGATCAAAAAAATATGATAATGTTGTGCCGTACGCCTCCCTGTCATCAAGTGATCGGCCATAATGGTGATTATCGAGGCAGGTATGTCGATAATGTGAGGGCGGTCTGTTCGGATTCCGGAAGGCAGGTGGTAAAGACTGTCGTCAGGTGATTTCATGCCTTGTTCGACGAATAGCGGGCGAATAATTTTTGCATATTGCTGATATTTCTATTTCTTTGTGTCCGGCCCTGGGCACCACTTACCAAGAATCAATCACTTATACATACTGCGGTATTTGCTCAATCATCAATAGCTTGGGCTATTGATTCAATGGTCTCCTTCTCTTTGTAGCAGCATAATGATTGCCATGATGGAGACGCCACAAGCAGCCACCACAAATGAGAACGAGACCATTTCATTGACCCCTAGGTTGCCCTTCTACTCCTTTGCCAGGGCGAAAACGGCCAGTAGGGTTTTCTTGAGGCCCGGGATGTCTTCCAGTGTCTTGATATCCATGTGTTGACTGGCGATATGGGTGAGTCTGTCCAGTAGCCGTGCTTCCTTCCAGGCGTTTTCCAGGCATTTCCAGTCCAGGCGCCCGTTTTTCGTGTACTCCTTCGCCAGGCCTTCCGGGTTGTCGAATACCAAAGGTTCTGCTTCCAGCATCTCGTACTCGTAGGAATAATGGTCGATGCCGTTTTCCGTGGCGAGGAGGGCGTAGAGGCTGTCGGGGGTCATGCCCTGTTCCAGGGCCTGATCCAGATCCAGGCGCATTTCCGGCTGCAGCAGCTCGCCGCGAAAGGAGAAGGTGGCGCTGACCCGGACGCTGTTGCTCATGCCAGGGCGCCCCTGGCCCGGGCGATGGCCTTGCGCACCTGTTCCGGTGCCGTGCCGCCGGTGTGATTGCGGGCGGCTACCGAGCCTTCCAGGGTGAGATACTCGAAAACGTCCTCGGTGATGGCGTCGTTGAATTCCCGCAGCTCGTTCAGGCTCAGGTCGGCAAGATCGATGCCGCGCTCCACGCACAGGGCCACGGCCTTGCCCACCACTTCGTGGGCGTCGCGGAAGGGAATGCCCTTGCGCACCAGGTAGTCGGCCAGGTCGGTGGCGGTGGCGAAGCCCTTGAGGGCGGCCTGGCGCATGGCTTCGGCGTTGCAGGTGATTTCCGGCGCCATGTCGGCAAAGACCTTGAGACAGCCCTTGAGATTGTCCACGGTGTCGAACAGGGGTTCCTTGTCTTCCTGGTTGTCCTTGTTGTAGGCCAGGGGCTGGGACTTCATCAGGGTGAGCAGGCCCATGAGATGACCGAACACCCGGCCGCTCTTGCCCCGCACCAGTTCGGGCACGTCGGGGTTCTTCTTCTGGGGCATGATGGAGGAGCCGGTGCAAAAGCTGTCGGACAGGGTGATGAAGCCGAACTGGGCCGAGGACCAAATGATGAGTTCCTCGGACATGCGCGACAAATGCATCATGAGAATGCTGGCGGCGGCGCTGAACTCGATGGCGAAGTCCCGGTCGCTGACGGCATCCAGGGAGTTGGCGCAGGGGCTGTCGAACCCCAGTAGTTCGGCGCTGTATTCCCGGTCTATGGGATAGGTGGTGCCGGCCAGGGCGGCGGCGCCCAGGGGGCATTGGTTCATGCGCCTGGCGCAGTCGCCAAAGCGGCCATGGTCGCGTTGCAGCATCTCGAACCAGGCCAGCATGTGGTGACCGAAGGTCACGGGTTGGGCGGTCTGCAGATGGGTGAAACCGGGCAGGATGGTGTCCGCCTCACGCTCGGCCAGTTCCAGTAGCGCCAGTTGCAGGCGGCGGATTTCCGCTTGGATGCTATTGATTTCGTCCCGCAGCCACAGGCGCACGTCCGTGGCCACCTGGTCGTTGCGCGAGCGGCCGGTATGCAGTTTCTTGCCCGCGTCGCCGATGTCTTCCGTGAGGGCGGCTTCGATGTTCATGTGCACGTCTTCCAGACTCACGGACCAGGGGAATTCGCCGCTGGCGATCTGCCCGCGGATGCGCTCCAGGCCGGCGATGATGCTGTCCTTTTCCTCCTCGCTCAATATGCTCTGTTTGGCCAGCATGGTGGCGTGGGCGATAGAGCCCTGGATATCGTAGTCGGCGAGGCGCTGATCGAATTCTACGGAAGCGGTGAAGGCTTCGACGAAGGCGTCAGTAGGCTGATTGAAGCGTCCGGCCCAAAGTTTTTTATCTGTCATTGTGCGGATGGGTACATACCGTTGAGAATAGCTAACCATTATACTGTACTGATCATGGCACAGCTTGAATACAGGGCAGGGCAGAGTTTTCTGCCGGATTTCTGCGGCGTGCGCACCATCTTCACGGTAGTGGTGAGCGCGACAGTGCTGGCTATGGTGCTGTCCCTGGCGGCAACGGAACATCTGCGTGATTTTTGGGAAAATTTCAGCATTGGCGCTTTGTATGTGCAATGGATAGGTCTGATGGCTGCCGCGTTCATCTGTCTGTTGAGGCATCAGTTGGGAAAGCTTTCCCACGGACTGGCTGGACTTGCGGCCTGGCTGTTGATCATGCTGGCCGCGTTGCTGGTGAGTTTGATCACCGGGCACCTGATCCCGGTGGAGTATTTTCCTGACGTATCATTGGAAGAGCTGAGAATCCGCACTCTGGGCATCAGCGGCATCCTGGGGGCGCTGATCCTGCGCTACCTGTATGAGAACCATCAGCAGAAGCAAAAAGAGCTGGCCGAGAGCCGGGCGCGTTTTCAGGCGTTGCAGGCGCGTATCCGCCCCCATTTTCTATTCAACAGCCTGAACACTGTCATCAGTCTGATTCCCGATGATCCACGCAGGGCTGAGGACATATTGCAGGATCTGGCTGACCTGTTCCGCGCCAGTCTTGGGGATGAGAGCCGCATGTCCAGTGTGGGCCGGGAAATGGAACTGACCCGGCAGTACCTGGCCGTGGAACAGCAGCGCCTGGGTGCGCGCTTGCGCGTGAACTGGAGTCTGGAGAATCTTCCCGAGGGCGCGCCCATGCCAGCCCTGTTGTTGCAGCCGTTGGTGGAGAACGCTGTCTATCATGGTATCGAGCCTTCCGTGCATGGAGGAGAAATCTGTATCTTTGGGCGTTTCCGCAATGGCGTGGTGGCGCTTACCGTAAGCAATACCTTGGCGGAACAGCCCGGTGTTTCCCAGCGCCAGGGAAATCACATGGCATTGGAAAATATCCGCCAGCGCCTGGAAGTGCGCTTTGGTGATAAGGCGGGCATGCACACCGGCATGGTGGAGGATCGTTACCAGGTACGGATCTGGTTTCCTGTGGCTGGAGAAAATAAGACATGAAGATTTTAGTGGTCGATGATGAAAGACTGGCTCGTCAGCGCTTGTGTACGCTGCTTTCCGAGCTTGAAGGGGATCATGAGGTAGTGGCTGAAGCCGAGAATGGCGAACAGGCCGTGCGCATATGCAAACAGCAGGAGATAGACCTGGTATTCATGGATATCCATATGCCCGGCATGGATGGGCTGGAGGCAGCAGCCTTGATATCCCGCCAGGAACTGCCTCCCGCTATCATATTCACCACAGCCTACAGCGAGCATGCGCTGGATGCTTTCGAAGTGCATGCCCTGGATTACCTGCTCAAACCCATTCGCCGGGAAAAGCTGTTGGTTGCCATGGACAAAGTCACGCGTCTTACCCGTCCCCTGCTGCAGCGGGAGACAGGGGAGGAACAGTGGATAACCAGCAAGTACCGGGGAGGGATGCAGCGCATTCCTCTTTCTGATGTGTACTATTTTCGTGCCGACAGCAAGTACGTGGTGGCCAGACACAGCAAGGGAGAGGCTCTGCTGGAAGATTCCCTGGTGGCTTTGGAGAAACGCTTTCCTGATGAACTGTTGCGTATCCACCGCAGCACCCTGGTGCGCCCGCGCATGATTTCCGCCCTGCACAAGCGCCCCGAAGGCGGGGTGGAAGTGGGGTTTGCCGATATCGATGAACGCCTGGAAGTCAGCCGCAGGCATGTGCCCCGGGTGCGGCGCCTGCTGGCGGCGTCTGCCCAGGCCGGGTAGCCCACGCCAGAATATCAGGCGCTGACGCGATCCTTTTCCTGATATTGCCGCCGCAGCCGGTGGGCGGCGGCCACCATGTTTTCCAGTGCGGGTTTCACCTCTTTCCAGTCCCGGGTTTTCAGCCCGCAATCGGGATTGACCCAAAGGCGTTCTGCGGGAATGCGTTCCAGCGCTTTTTGCAGAAGGGCCAACATGTCTTCCTGGCGAGGAATATTGGCGGAATGGATGTCGTACACCCCGGGGCCGATCTCTGCCGGATAGTCGAAGTCACGAAAAGCGTCCAGGAGTTCCATGCGGGAGCGCGAGGTTTCTATGGTGATCACGTCCGCATCCATGGCAGCGATGGCGGGCATGACGTCATTGAATTCCGAGTAGCACATATGGGTGTGGATCTGGGTGCTGTCCTGTACCCCACTTGCGGCAATGCGGAAGGATTCCACGGCCCAGTGGAGATACTCCTGCCAGTCTGCCTGCCGCAGGGGCAGGCCTTCGCGCAGGGCGGCCTCATCGATCTGAATGATGCTGATTCCCGCCTGTTCGAGATCCAGCACTTCGTCGCGCAGGGCCAGGGCCAGCTGGCGGCAGGTAAGGGCGCGGGGCTGGTCGTCGCGCACGAAAGACCAATTGAGAAGGGTTACGGGACCGGTGAGCATGCCTTTCATGGGCTTGTCAGTGAGTGATTGGGCATAGGAGGTCCAGGACAAGGTCATGGGATCCGGGCGGCTCACGTCGCCAAACAGCACGGGAGGCTTGACGCAGCGGGAGCCATAGGATTGCACCCAGCCAAAACGGGTGAAGGCGAATCCCTGCAGCTGCTCGCCAAAATATTCCACCATGTCATTGCGCTCTGCTTCGCCGTGCACCAGCACATCCAGCCCCAGGGCTTCCTGAATCTCCACGGCCTTCTGGATCTCGCTGTGCATTTGCTGTTGGTAGGCTGCATTGTCCAGGCGTCCCAAGCGGTAGTCCCGGCGGGCCTGACGGATTTCAGCTGTCTGGGGGAAAGAGCCGATGGTGGTGGTGGGAAACAGGGGCAGTTCGATCTGCTGTACACGGCGTTCCCGGTAGTGGCTGCGGCGTTGGGCCATGCCTGCATTCAAAGAACCCAGGCGTTCCTGTACCGCTGGATCATGGATTCTTGTGGACAGGCGCCGGGCCTGGGCGGCTGAGTGATTGTCGGAGAGAAGCTGTTGGCGCCGCCCCGGATCAGCCTGGAGGCTTTCCCGCAGCAGGTTCAGCTCATCCAGCTTCTGCACTGCGAAGGCCAGCCAGCCCTTCAGTTCGGTGTCCAGTTCGGTCTCTGAGGACAGATCGACAGGAACGTGCAGCAGGGAGCAAGAAGGCGCCAGCCACAAACGATCCCCCATGCGCTTTTGCAGGGGCTCCAGGAGATCCAGAATTTGGCTCAGATCCGCCCGCCAGATATTGCGTCCATCGATGATGCCGGCGGAAAGCACTTTGTACGCTGGCAGGTGGTCGGCGAGGAGAGCCAGCTCTCCCGGCGCCCGCACAGCGTCCAGATGCAGTCCATCCACGGGAAGCCGGGCCGCCAGATGCAGGTTGTCCTGCAGGGGGCCAAAATAGGTCGCCAGGAGCAGCTTCACCGGTGCTGCGTTCAAGCGGCTGTAGGCGCTTTCATAGGCTTGCTTCCAGTCCGTGGGCAGATCCAGCGCCAGGGCCGGTTCATCCAGTTGCACCCATTCCACGCCCAGGTTGGCCAGACGCTGCAGAATGTCGCCATAGGTTGCTACCAAGTCGTCCAGGAGTTCGAGGCGGTTGAAGGCTTCCCCCTCGGCCTTGCTCAGCCATAACCAGGTCAGAGGACCGGGGAGTACGGGTTTGATGTTGAGGTGTCCCAGGCGCCGGGCTTCTTTCACTTCATCGAACAGTTTGTTGCTGCTTACACTGAATGTCTGGCCACGCTGCAGTTCCGGGACGATGAAATGGTAGTTGGTGTCGAACCACTTGGTCATTTCAGCCGCGGCAACGGGATTTCCCTGGGCGTCCCGACCCCTGGCGACACAGAAAGCGGCGTCTGCGTGGGAGAGCGTGGACAAATCGCCGAACCGGGAGGGCGTGGCGCCCAGCAACAGGCTATTGTCCAGTATCTGGTCGTACAGGGAAAAGTCGTTTGCTGGCAGTAGATCCAGCCCCGCATCCTGCTGCAGCTGCCAGTGCCGGGCGCGCAGCCTGGCGGCAACGGCTTCCAGTTTTTTCAGGTCGTCTTCGCCACGCCAGTAGCGCTCCAGAGCAAACTTGAGTTCACGTTTATGGCCGATGCGGGGAAATCCAGAGTTGTGGAGAAGTGTCATGGTCGATGGTCTGTTGAATAGGAAAGCGGCCATTCTGTTTCAAGTTAAACAAGAGTACAATTGATAAATAATCAATAAAAAATGAGAAATATTCATGTATCTAAACGTTTCTCATCTGCGCAGTATGGAAGCGCTGGCAGAAACCGGCAGCCTCACGGCAGCAGCAGAGAGGCTGCACCTCACCCAGTCTGCCCTGTCTCACCAGATCAAAGGGTTGGAGCAGCATTTCGATGTCACTCTGTTCCGGCGCAAGAGCCGCCCTTTGCACCTGACACCGGCAGGAGAAAGGCTGCTGTCTCTGGCTCGGGATGTGCTGCCCCGGATGGAAGGTTGTGAACTTACCCTGGGGCGTATGGGGAGGGGACAGAGTGGACGCCTGCATATCGCCATCGAGTGCCACAGCTGCTTCAAATGGTTGATGCCAGCTCTGGACAGTTACAGGGAAGCCTGGCCGGATGTGGAGCTGGATCTGACTCAGGCACACAGCTTCGATCCTCTGCCGGCTCTGCGTTCAGGGCGGGTGGATCTGGTTGTTACCTCCGATCCCCATACCGATCCGGCACTGGTTTTTCAGCCCCTGTTCAGCTATGAATCCCTGTTGGCCGTTGCATCCGGCCATGCCCTGGCGGAGCAGGCTTTTGTCCGCCCGCAGGATCTGGCCGCCGAAACCCTGATCACCTATCCCGTGGACCCGGCCAGGCTGGATGTATTCTCCCGTTTTCTGTCCCCTGCCGGCGTGCGACCCGCCTCCATTCGCCGGGTGGAACTGACGCCATTAATCATGCAGTTGGTGGCCAGCGGCCGGGGAGTGTGCGCACTGCCTGCCTGGGCATTGGAGGAGTATCTGCGAGGTGATCAGTTGCGGACACTGCGCCTGGGAAAAGCAGGCGTGCATGCCACCCTGTATGCTGGCATCCGTGCTGAGGATCAGTCCTCCGCGTACATGGAGGCTTTTCTGCAGCAGGCATCCCTGACCTGTTTTGCACAGCTGCCTGATATCCGGCCGCCCGACGGGTAAAGGAGTATTGGTGGCCACCCCCACACCTGGGATACAATTGTCAATTGGTACGCCCATCTGCGGGAATGCATCGGGTCAACAACACTACATACAAGGAACTGGAATCAATGAATGTAAATTCTTCATCCGTTATCGGCGTTGTGGGACTGGGCTATGTGGGCCTGCCCCTGGCCATCGAGTTCGGCAAGCAGTACAAGACCATCGGCCTGGATCTGAAAGAGGACGTCATCGCCTGTTATCGTGGCGGCTCTGATCCCACAGGAGAGGTGGATAACGAGGAGTTTGCAGCGGCCGGCAAACTGGTTTTCACCACAGATGCCGGGGATCTGTCCGAAGCGGACTTTCTTATCGTGGCAGTTCCCACTCCCATCGACGAGGCCAATCAGCCGGACCTTTCTCCCCTGGTAGGGGCAACCCGCACGGCAGGGCAGGTGATGAAAAAAGGCGCCACTGTGGTGTTCGAATCCACCGTCTATCCGGGTCTGACGGAAGAGGTCTGCGTGCCGATACTGGAAGAGGAGTCCGGCCTGAAATGGAAACAGGATTTTCATGTGGGCTACTCGCCCGAACGCATCAATCCCGGGGACAAGGTGCATACCCTGACACGGATCGTCAAAGTGGTGTCCGGAGACGATGCCCAATGCCTGGATGCCGTTGCTGCTTTGTACGAGTCTGTCATTGAAGCTGGGGTGTTCCGTGCGGCATCCATCAAGGAAGCCGAGGCGGCCAAGGTCATCGAAAATACCCAGCGGGATCTGAATATTGCCCTGATCAACGAGTTGGCCATCATCTTTGACCGCCTGGGCATCGACACCCTGCATGTACTCGAAGCAGCAGGCTCGAAGTGGAACTTTCTGCCTTTCCGCCCGGGGCTAGTCGGCGGACACTGTATTGGCGTGGACCCCTACTACCTCACGCACAAGGCGGAGGCCGTGGGTTACAATCCCCAGGTCATCCTGGCGGGCCGTCGCATCAATGACAATATGGGTAAGTTCGTCGCCGAGAAGGCGGTGAAGCTTTTGTTGTCCAACAATCATCAGCCCGGGGTGAGCAAGGTCGGCATCTTGGGGCTGACTTTCAAGGAAGACTGCCCCGACCTGCGCAATTCCAAGGTCGTGGATATCATCAACGAACTGGAAGAGTACGGTATCGAGCCCATGGTTTTTGATCCTGTGGCGGACCAGAAAGAAGCCGAGGCCTATATGGGCAAAGCCATGACTCCGCTTTCTGATTTCAAAAACCTGGGTGCCCTGATCATTGCTGTGCCGCACAAGCAGTTCCGTGACATGCCGGCCCAGGCTTTTCTGGACATGCTGTCCGGGGAAGGTTGCCTGCTGGACGTGAAGTCCATGCTGGATCCTGAGCAAATTCCTGCACAGACGACTTTCTGGCGGCTTTGAGTATGGATCACGGGGACGATGGTGGCTATGGTGGGCTTCAGACCCGTCTGAAGAAAACGCCTTCCACCTGGCTGATAACAGGGGTAGCGGGGTTCATTGGTTCCAATCTGTTGGAAACCCTGCTGAAGCTCGATCAGAAAGTGGTGGGGCTGGACAATTTTTCCACGGGTTTTCAGCACAACCTGGATGAAGTGCAAACCCTGGTGAATGAGGCCCAGTGGGATAATTTCCGGTTCATCGAAGGTGATATAAGGAATCCGGATGACTGCGCCAGGGCATGCTCCGGTGTGCACTATGTGTTGCACGAGGCTGCACTGGGATCTGTCCCGCGGTCCGTGGAAGATCCTGCATTGACCAACGAGAACAACATCACCGGCTTTCTCAATATGCTTGTCGCTGCCAGGGATGCCGGTGTCAGGCGTTTTGTGTATGCAGCGTCCAGCTCCACCTATGGCGATCACCCGGATCTGCCCAAGGTGGAGGACAAGATCGGGAATCCCCTTTCACCCTATGCCGTCACCAAGCTGGTGAACGAGCTGTATGCGCAAGTGTTTGCCCGCACGTACGGTTTCAAGACCATTGGCCTGCGTTACTTCAATATATTTGGCCGCCGTCAGGATCCTGATGGCGCCTATGCCGCCGTGATTCCCAAGTGGTTTGCTGCCCTTATCAAGGGAGAGACGCTTTATATCAATGGTGATGGCAGTACCAGCCGTGACTTTTGCTATATTGACAACTGTGTGCAGGCCAATCTGCTGGCTGCCACTGTTGAGAAAGATGCGGCCCTGAATCAGGTCTATAATGTTGCTTATGGTGAACGCACTTCACTGAACGAGTTGTTTGGGCTGATACAGGAACGGGTGGCCCGGGTCTTTCCATCAGCGGCGGACATGCAGCCGGTATACCGGGATTTCCGTGTGGGAGACGTGAAACATTCCCTGGCGGATATCAGCAAGTCCAGGGAACTGCTGGGCTATGCACCCGCTTTTTCCATCGAAACAGGGCTGGATCAGGCATCGTCGTGGTATCTGGATCACTTGGCGTAGTGGCCTGTATGGAGCGCTCCAGGAAGGGAGTCGAACATGAGTTGCATAAAAACGTGGATAGCGGGACTCTTGCCGGGCCTGATGCTGGTGGGGCTGCTGGCCTGCAGTGAAGAGAAAAGCCCCGTGAAACAGAGTGCTCCTCCATTGCCCCATGTCACGGAAGCGCAACTCGATGCTCTGTCCGGCAAGACCTTCTATTTTGCTCATCAGTCCGTGGGTTACAACATCGTCGACGGACTGAGCAGGGTGCTTGCGCGGCTGGGACGTCCTGGCCTGTTCTCTATCCGCGAACTGCAGCCTGGCCAGCCTGTGCCGCAAACCGGGGTATTGCATGCCACCGTTGGCAAAAACGGCGATCCCAAAAGCAAGTTGATGGAATTTCAGCATTACCTGGATGAGGAGCTGGGAGATACCCGGCCGGATATGGCGATGCTCAAGTTCTGTTACGTGGATATCGACAAGGGAACGGATGTATCCGCTTTGGCCAGGGAATATGAACAGTCCCTGGCAGAAGTGGGTAGGAAACATCCGGAAACCCTTGTGATATATTCTACGGTGCCGTTGCGAGTGTTCAACGACAGCTGGAAAGCTGGTATCAAGCGCTTGTTGGGCATGGACGTCTGGGGGGATGAAGCGAATATCAAGCGAAATGCGTACAATGCCCTGATCCGAAAAAAATACGCACATACAGGGCGATTGGCGGATGTGGCGGCCTGGGAATCCACCTACCCGGATGGGAAACCACACAGTTTCAGCTTGTCGGGCAAGGAATATGCCGAGTTGATTCCAGAGTATACGGACGATGGCAAACACCTCAATGCTTATGGCCAGCAGGTGGTTGCCGGGCGGCTGCTTGAGTTGTTGGCCAGTTTGGCAAAGTAAGAATATTCCAGCGGGCGAGTGTCTATCTGAAACTGGAATGCAAATGGGCGAAGACTCCGAGCAGGAATCAGAATTTTAAGTGGCCTGA
>Ga0256832_1003371_pt1 | contig 10862 bp, 10 predicted proteins | sample 134614metaG_FD_190534 | JGI IMG/M metagenome (GOLD analysis project Ga0256832, IMG submission 190534) | Hydrothermal vent microbial communities from Lau Basin, Pacific Ocean - 134-614 | ecosystem: Environmental > Aquatic > Marine > Hydrothermal vents | place: Pacific Ocean: Lau Basin | collected...
GTCGGTTCTTCGCGGCCTCGGTCGTCGGTTCCGCCCTCGTGCTGAGTCGGCTCGCGGTCGACCCGGATGCCCTCTTCGAGCCCCGGGCCGTCTTGCCTTGGGCACCCCCGGCCCAAGACCTGCGGTTGACGGCCCCCGCCGCGTTCCTGGGTGCGGTCGTGATCCTCTTTGGCTTGTGGCTCATCAAGGCGCTCTGGCCGCTGCGTCGGCGGACCGACGTGCGGCTGGTCCTCGCGGCGTTTTGCCTGGGGCTGCTTGGCTGGTCCCACGATCTCGCGTTGGGACTGCTCCAGGTGCGTGGTCTGAACCTCACCGAACATCTGGCGTCGGTGGGCGGCGTGGTGGTCAGTTACCTTCTCCTCGTCCAGTTCGCGCACACAGCCAGCGCCGTGGAAGCCAAGACCCAGGAGCTGCGCCGCGCCTACGACGAGCTCCGGCTCGTTCAGGAGGAGCTGGTGCGCAAGGAGCAACTCGCGGCGGTGGGCGAGCTCTCGGCGGTGATCGCCCACGAGGTTCGCAACCCGCTGGCTGTGCTGCGCAACGCGACGGCGAGCCTCCGCCACGGCGGGCTAGGCGCCGACGACGAAGCCGACTTGCTCGCTGTCCTCGACGAAGAGACCGATCGCCTCAACCGTCTCGTGCGCGACCTGCTGACCTACGCGCGGCCCGTGGAGCCGCAGCCGCAGTCGCTCGTCGTCGCGGACGTACTGGAGGCAGCGATCGACAAGGCACGCACGGAGCTCGGCCCAGGCGATGCGGTGAACGTGGAGGTGCGCGACACCGAAAGGCACGCGGTCGAAGGAGATCCGCGCCTGCTCGAACGCGTTTTCGCCAACGTCGTCGCAAACGCCTTGCAGGCCATGCCCGGAGGGGGCTCGCTCACCGTTCGTTGCGAGGGCGCGGACCTCGACGGTGCGCCGGCCGTCGCCGTCGTTTTCGAAGACACCGGCGAGGGGATGGACACCCTCGTGCGGGCTCGTGCACTGGACCCGTTCTTCACGACCCGGCCGGCCGGGACAGGCCTCGGGCTCGCTATCGTCGAGCGTCTCGTGAAGGCGCACGGCGGCCGTCTCGAGCTACGGTCGGGGGAGGACGGCGCCACGGTCGTTGTCGTGCTTCCTGCCCGCTCGCTCCCCAATTCCGTTGGCGAGGAGCTTGGCGAAGAGCTTGGCGAAGTGTTTCCATAAGCGCCGCATCGATGGCCGGGCTTTTTGCCCCGGGCGCCTCGTCTCCTCTACCCTGAGCGCGATGAAACCTATGCACGTTGCCGTCGCGTCGGTCGTTGGAGCGGGCGCTCTCGTCCTGGGAGCCTTCGGCGCGCAGGCGCAGCAGTCGGGGTCCGCGGTCGTCGCTCCGACGCGGGAGGTGGGCCAGTACGCCGGGGTCAAGCCCGGGGCCGACAACCCGCCCCCGCGTCTGGCGAGGGTGCAGGCTGCCCGGGAGCGCGTGCGCCTCTTGACCTGGCCGGGCTTCGAGATGCGCCCGTCGGGCAGCCGCTTCTTTCTGCAGCTCTCGTCCCTCGTGCCCGTCGAGACGAGCGCCTCCGAGGGGCGCTTCGAGGTCCTGCTTCGTGGCGTCACCACTCATGTGCGCAACACGCGCCGACCCCTCATCACCCGCTACTTCAACACGCCCGTGACCGTGGCACGGGTCGAGCGTCGAGGCCGAAACGACCTGGCGGTCGTCTTCGAGCTGCGTGCGAACGTGACCCCGCGCGTTTCCAATGCCCCCGGCGCCGGCGGCTTCTACTACATCTTCATCGACTTTCCGCCGGGACAGTACCTCGGCACCGCCCCGAACGTGCCCGCCGACGACCGGCCCGTCGGCGGCCTACCGGACATGGACGACGAGCGCCCGCCCCCCGTCGATCTGAGCGATTGAGCGCGTCCCCTCAGGCGCGCAGGGCCTCGACGAGCTCCGCCTGGGGGATCTCCCGGCGCTCTGCGTTCTGCTGCCGCAGATCCGTGACCTTTGCCGTGCCTTGGGTCTGTTCCGCTTCGCCGAGGACCACGGCGAACCGTGCGCCGGACTTGTCGGCGCGTCGGAGCTGGCTCTTGAGCGAGTTGCCGCGGAGGTCTGTTTCGACCCGGAGGCCGGCTTCCCGGAGCGTCCGCGCCAGCACCAGCACCGCGGGCCTGTCCTCTGGGCGTTGGGCCGCGAGGAAGGCGTCGAGGCCAGCCTCCGCATCCGCCGGACCCATCGCCAGCAGAAGCCGCTCGATGCCCAGCGCGAAGCCGATGGCGGGCGTCGGTTTGCCGCCGAGCTGGGCGATCATGTCGTCGTAGCGACCCCCGCCGCACAGGGCGTTCTGCGCGCCCAGCTCCCCGCCGCGCCCTCGGACCTCGAAGAGCGTCCGCGTGTAGTAGTCGAGGCCTCGGACCAAACGCGGTTCGACGGTGTAAGGGGTGCCGAGGGCGTCCAGGGTCGCGCGCAGTCCGTCGAAGTGCGCGGCGTCCTCGTCGCTGAGGAAGTCCAGCACACGCGGTGCGCCGGCGGCGATCTCCTGGTCCTGCGGCGCCTTGCTGTCGAGCACCCGCAGGGGGTTGCGTTCGAGGCGGCGCTGGCTGTCCTCGCTCAGCTCCGCCGCGCGGGGGCGGAGGTAGGCGAGCAACGCCTCGCGGTAGCGTGTGCGGGTCGTCGCGCCGCCCAGCGAGTTGATGAGCACCTCGACGTCCCGCACACCGAGCTCCCCGAGCAAACCCACGAGCATGTCGATGAGCTCGGCGTCCACGTAGGGGCCCGGGTCGCCATAGACCTCGCAGCCCGCCTGGTAGAACTGCCGGTAGCGCCCTTTGGCGGGGCGCTCGCGGCGATACATCGGGCCCAGATAGTACCACTTGGTGACCGGCTCCTGGCCCTGGACGTTGTGCTGAAGGTACGCCCGCACGCACGACGCAGTCCCCTCGGGTCGCAGCGTCAGCCGCTTGCCGCTTTTCCCCTCGCCGGCCTTGTCCGTGAACGTGTACATCTCCTTGTCGACGATGTCGGTGGCCTCGCCGATGCCTCGCTCGAAGAGCTCCGTGTGTTCGACGAGCGGCGTGCGGACCTCCGCGAAGCCGTAGCGTTCGGCGCGGTCACGGAAGGCTTGTTCGAGTCGGTGCCAGCGCTCGATCTCGCCGGGCAAGACATCGTTCATCCCTTTGACCGTCCGCAGCTTCGCCATGGCGCCGCCATAGCACGGCCAGGGCACAGGAGCCCTGGTGTTCGGCGGCACGCCCGTCCGGGGGCGCTCTTGGGGGCGCCGGCCGGTGGCGTTGCGGGAGCGGGAGCGGTAGCCTTGCCGCCGTGACCTACTCCCTGATGCCCTGGCGGCTGGCCGCGCTCGCGACCTTCGCCGCAGCCTGCTCCGCTCCCGCCGGCGAGCCCAGCTGCGAGGGCTTCTGCGCGAACATCATCCGCTGCGGTGGGGACACGACCGAGCGCGTCTGCATGTGGGGCTGCCTGGCCGGCTTGGAGTACCGCCGGAGCAAAGGGCGCCGCTGCTCGCGGGCGGTGCGCAACGAGCTTGCCTGTCTCGCAGCCACCGACGACTGCGAGTTCTTGCTTTACGATCCCGTCTACGACGAAGGGGATCCTTGCGTCCGCAAGGGCCACCGGCGCAGCAACGCTTGCCAAGAGGACAACATCCCCGCCGACGAGGTGGTCCCCATCGAGGGGCTCCCCCGCCAGGACCTGGGCCTCTCCTTCGTGGTGGACGTTGTGCCGGAGTCCGAGGCGAGCCCCTGAGCGACCCTTGACAGCCCGCCCCAATGCCTCTCCGAGGGCACGCGCGCCCGTTGGTGCGATCTTCAAGATGCTCTCGTTGCGACCCGTCACGCATGGGCGCCGTCGCGACCGTGGCACGGTTGGCACGGTCGGCACGGGGGCGGACTGTGACCGAGTGAGCGAGTGACCGAGTTGAGCGACGCGACCGAGTCGGGCAGAGTGGGACGATGCGTTGCGCGTTGATCCTCTGCCTCGTCCTGGTCGCCTGCGGTGACGACGGCCGGCCGCCTCCTCCGCTGGACGGTGGGGCTTCCTTCGACGGTGGGTTCCCCGACGGTTCCGCGGTCCCGGACGCCGGACGGACGGACGGGGGCGGCACGGGCCCGACGAGCCCGCGGGTCGACCCCGCTTGCGTGGATGGGATGTACCGCGAGACCCTCCCGGACGTCTCCGCGGACATCGCCTCGGTGGAGTTCATGTCCCTGAGCCAGTACGTCGACGACGTGCTCGCGCGCCGCTACCCCGTCGGTGGCGCCTTGGTGCGGGGGGGACGGATGGACACGCGCTTCGGCCAGCCCTGCGACGAGCTCTTCGCCGGCGGCGCCTCGACACCGCAGGCGGCCCTCGAGCGGATGAACACCATCGTCCACGAGTGCGGGCACATCTACGACGGCCTGCTGTCGAGGGGCGCGAGCAACGTCTACGTCCTCACCGACGCGCTGCAGCTGAGCTGTGATCGAGGCGACGCCACCGACCGCGGCGGCGACACCTTCGCCCGCAGCCGCATCCGCGACGACGAGTTCGCCGCGATGCGGCCTCCCTGCGGTGGAGCCTCGGCGCCCGGCTGCGACAGCTACGCCGACATTTACCTCGACGGGGATCCCGACGACGGCACCTTCGACGGCGGCGATCAGGGCTTCAATATGCTCTTCGAGGAGACGGTCCAGTACGTCAACTCGCTCGCCGTCGAGTGGGCGCTCGTCGACCAGATGCCGCCCGGACGCCGTACCAGCGCTCGGGACGGCATCCTGACCTTCCTGTGGTACGTGACGCGCTACCTCCGCATGGCGCGCACGAGCTTCCCCAGCGCGTACGACCGCCTCGCGAACGACCCCTGCTGGCGCAACGCGATCCTTACCGTGTGGGGGCGGGCGTGGCTTTACCTGGAGTTGACCGAGGGCATGACCGCCCTGAGCATCGACGACGGGCTGCTGGGCCTTGCGACCGATCCCATGCTCCTCGAAGAGATCGAGCGCCTGCGCGACCTCGAAGGCTGCTGACACAGCCACGGCGGCAGGTCGGCCTCTGCCTGCGTCGCGACGAGGGCCGTCCGGGATCGGTTCAGGCTCGCCGGCCTTGGGTTCCGTCGGCGAGGGCTCTTGCGTGTGAGCCGGGGTGCGTGGGCGGGTCGTCAGCGGCTGCGCATGAGGTGGTTCATCGCTTCGCCGAGGCCTTCCAACGTCAGCGGGAACATGTCGAAGATGCCCCGGATGTGTTCGATGGTGTTGCCGTACCAGAAGCGCGGAGGTTCCGGGTTGAGCCAGACGGAGCGGCGGAAGTGCTGGCGGATGCGCGACAGCCAGACGATGCCCTCGACCCGCTCGGTGCCGCTGAGGTTGATGGACCCGCCCGGTGAGAAGAGCTCGTAGGGTGCCATGAGCGCGTCGCCCACCAAGAGGACCTTGTAGTGCGGTCCGCACTCATGCAGCAGGTCGTCGAGGCGGACTGGATCGGTGAACCGCTCCGTTTCGTAGACATGGCCGTAGATGCAGTTGTGGAAGTAGTAGGTCCGCAGCTCCTTGAAGTGCGTGCTCTTCTTCGTCGCGGTGAACAGCCGCGAACAGAGGTGCGCGAAGGGGTCCATCGAGCCGCCCACGTCCATCATGAGGATGACCCGCGTGTTCGGCCGGCGCGGCGGACGCGTCACGACCTCGAGCTCGCCGGCGTTGCGCGCGGTCTGGGCGACGGTGCCTTCGAGGTCGAGCTCTTCCTCGCCGCCGACGCGCGCGAAGGAGCGGAGCTTGCGCAACGCCAGCTGCATCTGCCGGACGTCGAGGGTGAGGTCTTGTCGGTAGCCTTGGTAGAGCCGCGCGTCGGCGGTCTTGATGGCGCTGCGCATGCTGCCGCGGCCGCCGACACGGTAACCCTGGCGCGCGGCCTTGCCGGAGTTGCCGAAGGGCGAGGTGCCGCCGGTACCGATCCAGTGGTTGCCGCCGTCGTGGCGTTCCGTCTGCTGCCGTAGCCGCTGTTCGAACATGCGTTCGAGCTCCTCCGGGTCGAAGTCTTCGAGGAGTGCGCGTTCCTCGTCGGTGAGCTCGTCGCGCCGCCGCTCGGCGTCGCGCAGCCACTGCATCAGCTCGTCGCTGAGCTCCTTGCCTTGGCTCCGCACGCCCCGAAAGACCTCCAGGAAGGCCTGGTCGAAGTCGTCGAGGTGCGACTCGCGGTGGACGAGGAGCGCCCGTGCCACGTGGTAGAAGCCGTCGAGGGAGCTTTCGTGGAGGCCCGCTTCGAGGGCGCGGGCGAGGGCCACGGCCTCCGTCGTTCCCACCGGGACGCCGCGGGCGCGTAGGGCATAGAGAAGCGGGAGGAACATCAGCGTCGCCAGCGGCGGCCGCCGGAGATCTGGTCGGCGAAGGCTGCGAGGTCCTGTTCTTTCTTCAGCAAGGCACCCAGAAACGGGAGGTTTCGGTCAAGCTCGACGCTCCCGATGCCGGCGTGCTGCAACACGGCGATCCAGTCGACGAGCTCGCTCGTGCTCGGGCGCTTCCGCAGGCGCTTCATCGAGCGCAGCTCGTAGAAAGTCGCGATCGCTTGTTCGGCGAGGGCGTCCTCGAGGTCGGGGTGGTGCACCCGGACGATGCGCTCCATGAGCTGGGGCGTCGGGAAGTCGATGAAGTGGAAGACGCAGCGACGCAGGAAGGCGTCGGGCAGCTCCTTCTCGGCGTTGCTCGTGATGATGACGACCGGACGGTGCCTGGCGACCACCTCCTCCTGCGTCTCTTCGATGAAGAAGCGCATACGGTCGAGCTCGTTGAGCAGATCGTTGGGGAACTCGACGTCGGCTTTGTCGATTTCGTCGATGAGCAGCACGACGCGATCCTCGGACGCGAACGCCTCCCCCATGGGCCCCAGCTTGATGTACTGGCGGATGTCGCCGACGTCTTTGTCCTGGAAGCGCGAGTCGTACAGCCGCTGCACCGTGTCGTAGACGTAGAGCCCGTGCTGAGCGAGGGTGGTGCTCTTCACGTTCCAGCGGATGAGTCGCATTCCGAGCGCGTCGGCGACCGCCTCGGCGAGCAGCGTTTTGCCCGTGCCCGGTTCGCCCCGCACGAGCAGTGGCCGTTCGAGCGCGAGCGCACAGTTGACGGCCGCCTCGAGGGCGTCGCTGGTCAGGTAGCTCGAGGTCCCCGAAAAACGTCGGAAGTCGGTCACGCGCGGGCGCTCCTTGGCCGGCGTCCCGAAGACGCCGAATGAATGGTGATTCAACGGTTGCCCAAGCTAGCTCGCTCGTCGGGGCCGGGCCAGCGAGCCAGCGGATTCTTGCCGCGCGGGTTCTCCTCACGCTCGCTCCGAAGGGCTCCCAGCGGGCGTCCGTTCCGGCCGCGTGTGCTAGAAGGCCCCCGTGCGGGTGATGGGCGTGGCGCTGGCGCTGGCGGTCGGTTGTGGCTCCTGCGGCGAGGGCGAGCGCGTGCAGGGACCCCACCCCTACGTTCGCTGCGCCCGGGCGAGCGGTTTCGAAGGCTCGCTGACCGTCGGGGGCGTCACGGTCGAAGGGGAGGGCGCGGTCGTTCACGTCCGAGGCATGCGGCGGTGGGACGCCTTCGTCGCCACGGAGGGCGCGGCCCTGGCCGTCGGCGAGCTCGAGTCCGCGCTGCCCTGGATGATCCTTGGCGGCCTCCGTGAAGCGGCCCCGGCTCGAGCGCTCCTCGAGGCCGCCGGCGAGCGTCTGGTCTTCGTGCTGCCCGGGGGCGACGACGACTTGGAGATGCTCGACGAGCTCCTGGGCGAGCACGAGCGCTGGGTCGATCTGCGTGGAGTCCGCGAGCTTCGGCTCGATCACGGGACCTTCGTCGTCCTGCCCGGCGCGCCGGACGGTCGCTACGCCCTCGGCGACGACCGCTGCGGGTGGGGCCAGGAGGACCTGGAGGCGCTGGCGACGGCCGGTGAGGCCCCGGCGCCGCGGTGGTGGCTGAGCTGGGCCGCGCCCCGGGGCGTCGGACCCTACGCCCCCGATCGGGGGTTCGGCGGAGTCCACGTGGGGGACGGGCGGCTCGCCGAGTTGGGGGAGGCCCAGGGCATCGCCGGCGGCCTCTTTGCCTGGCCCGAGACGCAGGCCGGGGTGGTCTCGCGGGCGGGCGGGGCCCGGCCCGTCGCCGACGAGGCCGCGCCGGATCTGGCGGTCGTGGTACCCCGCGCCGGGGGCGTCGTCGAGCGGGCCGATCACTCCCGCTTGCCCTCGGGGGTCGTGCGGATCGAGGTGGACGCGGAGGGTTTGCGCGCCGCCTTTCGACCCTTATAGTGCGGCGCCGGTCGAGGCCGGGGTCATGGCAGAGTTCGTCGTCAACGTCCTGGAAGTCGAGAGGTCGGGGGGCAAGTCCTACGACTTCCCCGTGCGTGGGGCGTGGCTCGTGGCGGCTCTCGCGGACACGGATTTCGACGCCGCCCGGGACGCCGAGGGGACCTTGCACGTGGCCGCGCGCAAGGCCGGCGCGGACGTGCTGCTGGAAGGCCGTCTGACGACCCGCATCGTCGTGCCCTGCGCGCGCTGCAACGAGGCGTTGGCCTGGCCGGTCGAGGTCGACTTCACCCACTTCCTCAGCCCTCGCGCCGAGCATCTTCCGCTCGCCGAAGAGCTCGAACTGACGCCTGAAGACCTCGACCGCGACTACTTCGTCGGCGACGCGATCGAACTCGATGGGCTCGTTCGTGAGCATGTCCTGCTCTCGGTGCCGATGCAGCCGATGCACGACGAGAGCGACTGCGACCCCCAGGTCTTGCAGCGCCTCCGAGACGCCGCCGGCCGCAAACCGGCCTCACCGCTGGCCGCGCTGGCCGCCCTCAAAGACAAGGCAGGGAAGTGATGTTCGATCTCTCCGGCAAGGTCGCCCTCGTGACGGGCGGCGGCCGCGGCATCGGCCGGGCCGTCTCCGAACTGCTGGCACGGTCCGGTGCGTTCGTGGTCGTCAACTACCGGAGCAACGCCGAGGCAGCACAGGCCACGGTCGCGGCCATCGAGGCAGCGGGCGGCAAGGCCGAGGCGCTCTCCTTCGACGTCGCCGATGCCGAAGCGGTGGACGTGGCGGTTCGTGACGTAGCCAAGCGGCATGGGCGGCTGGACATTCTGGTGAACAACGCGGGCGTGGCTCTCGACCAGCTCCTCTTGCGGGTCAAACCCGAAGAGATCGAGCGCACCTTCGCCACGAACGTGGCGGGCGCCATCTACTGCGCCAAGGCCGCGATTCGCCCTATGATGAAGGCGCGGGGCGGACGCATCATCCAGCTGTCGAGTGTCGTGGCCGAGGCGGGCAACCCAGGGCAGGCGGTGTACTCGGCGTCGAAGGCGGCTCTGCTCGGGTTGACGAAGACCCTCGCTCGCGAGTACGCCTCGCGCGGCGTGACCGTCAACGCGGTCGCGCCAGGCTTCATCGAGACGGACATGACGGCGGATCTCCCGGAGCAGGCGAAGGCCAGCATCGTCGAGCAGACGCCCATTGGCCGCGTCGGTCGCCCCGAAGAGGTCGCCGCGGCAGTGCTTTTCTTGGCGAGCGACGAGGCGTCGTACGTCACGGGACAGGTGATTCGCGTCAACGGCGGCATGTACGTTTGAGGCGCGAGGACGAGCATGGCGGCTGCGCACGCCGCACCCCGAACGGGAACCGGAGGAACCAATGGATATCGCGGAAAAGGTCAAGGAGATCATCTCCCAGCAGCTGGACGTGGACGCGTCGGTCATCAAGGACGAGGCCTCGTTCATCGACGACCTGGGGGCGGACTCGCTGGCCATCGTCGAGCTGGTGCTGGCCTTCGAGGAGCAGTTCGAGATCGACATCCCAGACGAGGACACGGAAAAGATCCGCACGGTTGGCGACGCCGTCAGCTACATCAAGGAGCGCGCGAGCTGAAGCCACCCGGGCGGCGTTGTGACCGCCGGCCGCCGCCGCCCCCGTAACGGTGGGCACGGTGCCTCGTCCTTTGGAGGCGCTGCGGCGCGCGAGCGTCGATCGTCGAAAGGTGTCGCAATGCGAAGAGTGGTCATCACCGGAGTTGGGATCGTCAGTCCCTGCGGCAAGGACGCGGAGTCCACCTGGGCGGGCGTCCTTGCCGGCCGGAGCGGGATCGAGACGATCCAGCGCTGGGACGCGTCGGGCTATGCCTCGCGCATCGCCGGCGAATGTCGTGACTTCGACCCGCTCGCGTTCATCGAGCAGAAGCGGCTTCGGGAGATGGCGCGCTTCATTCAACTCGCCATAGGGGCGAGCGACGAAGCCATCGCGGGCGCGGGCTTCGAGCCGAACGACGAGCTCAAGGAGCGCACGGGCACCTTCATCGGCGTGGGCATGTGCGGCCTCGACTGCGTGGAGGAGCAGCACAAGCGCCTGCTGGAGAAAGGGCCGCGCCGGGTGAGCCCCTACTTCATCCCCTCGGCCATCTCGAACCTCGCCCCCGGACAGGTGTCGATGCGTTACGGCCTGAAGGGGCCGAGCTACACGACGACCAGCGCGTGCTCGAGCGGAGCGCACGCCATCGGCGAGGCGGCGGCCTGGATTCGCCGGGGCGGCATCGACGCGGCGATCGCCGGCGGTGCCGAGGCCGCCGTGACGCCTCTCGGAGTGGCGGGCTTCGCGAGCATGCGCGCGCTGTCCAAGCGCAACGACGAGCCCCACAAGGCGAGCCGACCCTTCGATGTCGGTCGGGACGGTTTCGTGATCGCCGAGGGCGCAGGCATCCTGGTGCTGGAGGAGCGAGAGCGGGCGATCAAGCGAGGCGCGACGATCCTCGCGGAGGTCGTCGGCTATGGGGCGACCGCCGACGCCTACCACCTCACGCAGCCGGCGCCTGAGGGCGAGGGCGCCCAGCGCGCGATGAAAGCGGCGCTCGCAGACGCAGGCGTGTCCACGCAGGACGTCGACTACATCAACGCTCACGGCACTTCGACC
>Ga0256832_1003372_pt1 | contig 10861 bp, 9 predicted proteins | sample 134614metaG_FD_190534 | JGI IMG/M metagenome (GOLD analysis project Ga0256832, IMG submission 190534) | Hydrothermal vent microbial communities from Lau Basin, Pacific Ocean - 134-614 | ecosystem: Environmental > Aquatic > Marine > Hydrothermal vents | place: Pacific Ocean: Lau Basin | collected...
AAGCACAAGATGGTGAAGAGGCATTTCAAATCTACCAAGAGGAGCAACCCGATGTTATTATTACCGATATTGAGATGCCAAAATTTAATGGCTTAGACTTATGTCGAAAAATACGAAAAGAGGATAAAGAGACACCGATTATTATTACCACTGCCTATACTTCCGTAGAGTATCTTTTAGAAGCTGTTAGCCTAAATCTCATTAAATATTTGGGTAAACCTCTTAAAGAGGAGGAGCTTTTAGAAGCCCTAGATAACTGTTTTGAACAACTTGACCATAAAAACCCCTCGATTGTTCAGCTTACCGAAACCCTCTTTTATGATACCTTTAATCAATCTCTCTCAACAGAAAAGAGTATTATCTCTATCTCCTCCTACCAAGCTCAACTTTTGAATATTCTTATTAAAAATAGAAACAGAATTGTATCTTACACTGAGATAGAGAATGAGATTTGGTACGACCGACCAATGACCCAAGATGCTCTTCGAACGTTGGTACGAAAAACCCGAAAAATTGTAGGAAAAGAGGTTATTAAAAATATATCAAAAACAGGGTATAAAATTAATCTCTATGAATAAGGTACAAATTTTTAAGATAGTGGCTATTGGACTCTTTGGGCTTACTATGTTTACCTTTTTTCATGATAAACACTTAATTCCAACTTCAGGAACAATGCACACCTTTAACAGTATAGCACTCATATCAGCGACCATGGCAATGGGGGTTATTATCTCTGCAAGTATCTATAACCTATCGTTCTATTTCTATATTCGCAACAGACAATACCTCTACTATGGTCTAGCACAACTTGCTACTCTTGCCTTTTTGATTAACTTAGATAGTATCTACATCTCACCTTTTGATGAGATTTTTGGTATACATAGTTCTCTTTTTTTTAACCTTAGTCGTGCGTTAGTTCTACTCTTTTCACTACTTTTTATTCAAGAGTTTCTCAAAGAGTATCAGGCTAGTCAACTTAACAAACTTATCAAAGCTCTTATCTACCTAACCCTTTTTGATATACTCCTTACCTTTATCTTTTCGTATGCTTTTTTGACAAACTTTATCCCTATTTTTATGCCAATTTGGTTGGTATTGAGTGAGGCGAATAGGCTTATAAAAGAGAAAGATATGCCTTTTTATTTTCTACTAACAGGGTGGTACATCTCTATTTTTGTGGCTGTTATTGAGCATCTAGGACTGATTGATTTGATTGGAACACCATTTCCTTTTTTACATATTACCTTTGCTATTGAGTCTATCTTTCTCTCTCTTGCCATCTCTTACAAATTTAAACTCGTTGAAGAGAAACAAAAGATGCAACAGTCCCTACTGCTTCAACAGTCTCGGTTAGCCTCTATGGGAGAGATGATTTCCATTATTGCTCATCAGTGGAAGCAACCTTTAAATTTTCTCTCTCTTGCCAATATGAACCTAAAACGAATGCATAAAGAGGACAAAAAGAGTAATATGCTCATAGCCGAGTCAGGCAAACAGATAGAGTATATGTCCAGCACTATTGATAGCTTTAGAGACTTCTACAACCCCTCTAAAGAGAAAGAGGAGTTTAGTGTAAAGAGTGCTACAGAGCATGTCTTAACCATTCTCTCTTCGGCTCTCTCTTCTGCTAAAATAGAGATAACCACAACTATAGAGAAAGATTTTATCCTCTATGGCAATAAAAATGAGTTTGAACAGGTTCTTCTAAACCTTATCAACAATGCAAAAGATGCTATTGTAGAGAGACAAGTAGAGAATCCAACCATTAACATTGCTATTAAACATAGAGAGCTGAGTGTAGAAGACAACGCTAAAGGGATTAGCAAAGAGAACTTAATAAAAATTTTTGACCCCTACTTTAGTACCAAAAAAAATAGTGATGGTATTGGGCTTTATATCTCTAAGATGATTATTGAGAAGGAGTTAGAAGGAGTGTTGGAAGTAAAGAGTAGCCCCAAAGGGACTACTTTTTATTTGAGGTTTTAGTTGAGACTATAGATAGTCTTCCCAATCAATATCATCCCAATTTAACTCATCATCATAATCTTCATCATCCCATGACCAATCATCGTCAAAAGAGTTGTTCTCATTGTTATCATAAGGGTAATATCTGTTTTCCCACTCAATTAAACATGCTTCTACTTTCTCATCATCATCTAAAGCAATACAGTTGTCCCAATCTCTATCTTCATCGGTAAGCCCATCACTATTTGAATTATCGCTATTCTCATCACTATTATTATCTCCTCCATCATCAGTTGGGTTATCGCTATTATCTTCTTCATTATCATTTCCCATACTTAACTTAGGGTTGTTTTCAGCAAAATAGTCATAGTTCTCTGCATTATTAACAGCTTTATCTGGACTATTTTTAGCCAATGCTTTTGCATCAGCTTGACCATAAGCATAATCTTCAGTATTGGCAATGACAGCAAAGTGAGAGGCTTCATGAATAAGTGTACCTCCTTGTGTATCGGTTCCTGTTCGTGACGATTTCCAAAATGCACCACAAAGATAGATTTTATAGTGTTGATTAGGGTGTACATAAGCATAAACCTCCTCATACTCTGCATCACTCCTACATGTACCACAATCAAACTCTACATTTTTATTCTCAAAAGCATCATAAATCTTATTGTAGGCATCGGTCACAATCTTTTGACGTTTCTCACTTGGTTTTCCAAACCATGTAACATAACGCTCAGCTGATGTATTTTTTTTGGCTTGGTTCATTTTTTGGGAAGCCTCTTTAGACATAGTAATCGCATCATCATGTGCTAGTTTGAGTACTTCAATATCATTTTGTGAACAGCCATTAAAGTTAGCTGTCTGTTTTAAAGCTAATGCTCTTTTTTGTTGAGAGGTTGGTATAAAAAAGAGTGTTGTTTTTGGTATCTCACTCTTTTTGAGTTGCTCCTCTTTTACCTCTTTGGTATCTAAGGTTCTATATTTAAAAGAGCCGTCAAACTCAACACTGTAATTCCCTTTTTTCTTCATTGAATAATATTTGGAAAGGTCAATGGTGATTTTTTCACTGACACCTGATTCAAGCAACATATAGTCGTTATCTGTAGCTGTTCCACGCTTAATTAATCGACCTGTGTAGTCTGCATCTTTTTGACCAAGTTTAACATTAAACATATCAGCACTTAATCGCTTCTCAAGAGGAGTATTCCACTTTAAAACCTCAATATCTTTTTTAGAGTTATTGGTAATAGAGAGGACAACTCTTCCATCTTTAGAGTTTTCATCGCTTAAGAACTTCACATCAATAGGTGTTGAAGCAAAAAGAAATAGAGGAGCTAGGATTAAAAGTAGTGACTTTTTCATGATTTTATCCTTTATCTTTTGTGATAAAATCATTATAAATAAAAAAAATGGCTAAAAAATGACTCTTAATCTAAAACTATTAAGAAAAAAATACACAGTTTATACACAATTTCTCTATTCTAATTAAACATAATACTTTCTATTAACATTAGTTGTGGCAGAATGCCTAAGATGTTTTACAATTAAAGGACACAGATGTCAATTACGTTAGATTCTCCTCTTGATATGCACCTCCACTTAAGAGATGGCGAAATGCTCTCAACCGTTGCACCTCTTAGTGCCAAAACCTTTTCAGGGGCTATTATTATGCCAAATTTAGTTCCTCCTATATCTACCAAAGAGGAACTACTTTCCTATAAAGCTCGTATTTTAGAAGCTACCAAAGGGCATACCTTTAAACCCTATATGACCCTTTTTTTTAAACCCACCTATACCAAAGAGTTTTTAGAGAGTCTCCAAGATGAACTAATAGCTATTAAACTCTACCCTGCTGGAATCACTACCAACTCAGAAGGAGGTGTAGCTGGATTTGATGTGGAGGAGTTACGCCCTACTCTTACAGCTATGTCTGAGTTAAACATTCCTCTTTGTGTGCATGGTGAGACAAATGGGTTTGTAATGGATAGAGAGGCAGAGTTTGTCTCTATTTATGAGATGTTGGCAACTAACTTTCCAAAACTTAAGATTATTATGGAGCATATTACCACAAAAGAGAGTGTAGAGGCTCTCGATAGGTTTGAAAACCTCTATGCAACTATTACTCTTCATCATCTACTTATTACCCTTGATGATGTTGCAGGTGGTATGTTACAGCCCCACCTCTTTTGTAAACCAATTGCTAAGCGTCCTGAAGATAGAGAGGCGTTACGAAAAGTTGCATTTGAAGGTCATCCAAAAGTGATGTTTGGCTCCGACTCTGCACCGCACCCACAACACGCTAAAGAGTCCTGTGGTTGTGCAGCAGGTGTCTTTACTGCACCTATTGCAATTCAGGTTTTGACGGAACTTTTTGTCAAATTTTCAACAATTGAAAAGTTACAAGCTTTTCTTTCAGACAATGCACAAAAAATTTATAGTAATATAACTATACCTAAAAAACAAATTTCTTTAGAAGAGAAAACTTTTTTGGTACCAAATAAATATAGCAATGTTGTACCCCTCTATGCAGGGGAGACAATTAACTATAGTATCTTAGAGATAGAAGGGGATTAAAAGTATGGAAAACATAAAAAGTCTTATTGAAGGTCATGAAGAGTTTCAATCAATCAAATTTGCTAAAAATGAAGAGCGTTTTAAAACATTGGTAGAGAAGGGGCAAAACCCTAAAGCACTATTTATTGGGTGCAGTGACTCCCGTGTAATGCCTGAAATGATTACAAATGCTAAACCAGGAGACCTCTTTATTACAAGAAATATTGGAAACTTTGTTCCTCCATTTAATCCTGATGATAGCTATCATGCAACAGCAGCAGCTATTGAGTATGCTGTCTCTGTTTTAGAGGTCTGTGACATTATTGTCTGTGGACACTCACAGTGTGGTGCTATTGCATCACTCTTTAAAGATATTGAACCAAATGAAGAAAACCTTCACACTATTAAATGGTTAGAGCTAGGAGAGAGTGCAAAACGCTCTACTAAACTATTACCAAAAGGTGTATCTCAAAAAGAGATTTTAGACTATACAGAACGTATCTCTGTCATTTTTCAGTTAGAAAATCTACTTACCTATCCTGCTGTTAAAAGACGAATAGAAGAGGGTTCTCTCTTTTTACATGGTTGGCACTATAACATCAAAAATGGAAAGATTGAGTATTATGATGAAGAGGCTTATGAGTTTAAAGAGTTAACTGAAAAAGTTAAAGATTAGAAGATAGGGGAGAAGATTATGGTAGCAAATAACATTGAAGACCTCGTAGGTAATACCCCTTTGGTAAAACTCAATCAGCTATCTGAACGCTCGGGAGCTACTATCTTAGGAAAATGTGAGTTTATGAATCCAACCTCATCTGTCAAAGATAGAATTGCTATGAATATGATTAATGAGGCTCTCCAATCAGGTGTTATTGACCAAAACTCTACAATTATTGAGCCTACATCTGGAAATACAGGAATTGGTTTAGCAGCTATTTGTGCTGCTAAATCTTTAAAACTTATTTTAACCATGCCAGAGTCAATGAGTATTGAGCGTCGTAAACTTTTAAGCCATTTAGGAGCTGAAATTGTACTAACTCCTGCTTCTAAAGGAATGGGGGGTGCTATCTCAAAGGCAGCAACATTAGCAGAGGAGCAAAATGGTTATGTGCTTCAACAATTCAACAACCCAAGTAACCCTGCAATTCACCGAAAAACAACGGCTATAGAGATTTTAAATGACACCAACAAACAAGTTGACTACTTTGTAGCAGCTGTAGGAACAGGTGGAACACTTACAGGAACTTCAGAAGTACTAAAAGAGCATCTTCCTGAACTAAAAGCAGTTGCTGTTGAGCCTAGTAACTCCCCTGTTCTTGCAGGAGGATGTAGTGGTCCACATAAAATCCAAGGTATTGGGGCTGGTTTTATTCCTGAAATTCTAAATAACTCTATTTATGATGAAGTTCTTCAAGTTAGTGATGAAAAAGCAATTAAGTTTGCAAAAGAGGTTGCCCTTAATGAGGGTCTTTTGGTAGGAATTTCAGCTGGAGCAAACATTGCCGCTACCTTTGAGGTTGCCTCTCGTCCTGAAAATAGAGGTAAAACTTTTGTCACAATACTTTGTGATACAGCTGAACGTTATCTCTCTACTGACCTCTTCTAAGTTGTGCAAGAGCTTTTTGAAACCATTAAGATTGAAGATGGAAAAATCTTTAATCTTGAGTGGCATAACCGACGACTAAACCGAAGCCGTTTAGAACTCTTTTCACTTTATAAACCCATAGATTTAGCGAACTATATTGATGCTCCTCCAGCTCAAGGAGTCTATCGTTGCCGAGTAGTTTATGATACAGAGATTAAATCTGTAGAGTACCTACCCTATACTCCTAAACTCTTCAAACATTTCAAAATTGTACAAAGTAACTTAGCATATAGCTATAAATATAGTGACCGTTCGCAACTAAATAAACTTCTTTCAAAAGAGTATGATGAGATTATTATAGAAAAAGATAACCTCTTAACCGATACTTCTATAGCCAATATTGCCTTTTATGATGGTCAAGAGTGGCTAACCCCTTCAACACCTCTATTAAAGGGGACAACGAGAGAGAGGCTATTGGATGAAGGCTTTTTAAAAATAAAAGATATAAAAAAAGAGCATATTAAAAACTATTCGCACTTTGCTTTAATGAACGCTATGATAGGATTCCAAATACAAAAGTCTATTACAATACAGATATGACATACAAGAAGGGAAATACACCATGCCTCTGGAAAATCTAGAAACCTCCAAATATAAGGAGTTAATGAAAAATCATATTTTAGCTACGATTGAATATCTCTTTGATGCTAACCAAGAGTTTGGTGTTGCTTGTGAGATTTCGCTTGTAAGCTTTTCTCCAGACCTGCCAAATAAACTACATAAGTCACTACCTGAGATTACACTCTTTATGTTAGCAAACTACTCATTTGAAACAGCCTCTGTCGACCAACACTATCTCTCTTTTGAAGCTGGTTTTGGACCTGATAATTTTGGAGCATTAGTACAAATTCCACTACTTGCGATAAAACAACTTTTTGTAGATGAGTACCCTATTTTGATTAATGTAACAACCTCAAATGAGATTCAAGAAGAGGAGATAGAGGAGATAGACTCAATGTCTGCACTGCTCAAAAATCCTGAAAATGCAAAACTTTTAAAAAAGAAGAAAGGATAAAATCTCTAAAGAGAGATTTTATCGTAAGTGTTTAGCACTTACCTGAAATAATATAGTTCACAACATTATCAATAAAGACATTGTTTTTATTCTCTTTTGAGTAGACAATATAGAACTTACGCTTCATGGTATAGCCGTAGATTCGAGACTCAAAAAGCTCACCACGTGCTACCTCTTCGGCAATTGCATGTTTAGAGATAACCGAAACAGTTGGTATACCATCATCTCTTTTTGCTCTCTTAACACTCTGCAAAGCAGCTGTTGTATTAGAGACTTCAGAGAGAACATCAAAGCTTTTACATGAAACACCCAACTCTTCAAATACTTCAGAGATAAGCTTTCGGGTATGAGACCCCTCTTCTCGACAAATCCATTTAAACTCATAAAGCTCTTCGGTATTAACTGTTTTTGGAAGTGGAGCATTTGAAAAGATAACTAACTCATCATCAAACCACTCTCTATAGATTAACTCATCATCAAAAATAGGAGACTCTATTAACCCAATATCAAATTTACGCTCTTTTAAACCCTCTACTATCTTATCACTAGAGTCAATATTTAAAGTAACATCATTACCAATACCCTCAGATATACTATTTAGACACTTACCTGGAATAACATAAGAACCAATAGTATAGGAGGCAGCCAATCTAAAGGTCATCTCTTTTTTAATAATCTTTAGGACATCTTTTTCAAGATTATGAATTGACTTTTCAAGTTGAGTTACTACTTTATAGAGTTCCTCACCCTCAGCTGTTAATCTAATTCCATTCTTCTTTCTATCTATAATTTTAGCTTCCAAATAGTTTTCTATATATTTTATCTGTTGCGTTACCGCAGGTTGAGAGATTCCAAGTTTAGCAGAAGCTTTAGAGAAACTTCTCTCCCTAGCTACGGTTAAAAATGTCTCCATTTTAACAAAATCTTTTAACATTTAAACACCTTTGTAATATTTAATTTATTATAATTATTATATCAAATTATATTGAAATTATTATAAGTTATTTGAATATTTCTAAATATTTATAAAAAATACTTATTTTGATACATTTTTTGAACTTCCTAACAGAGTAGTTTCCCTAAAATCTAATAGCTTTAACTAGAAAAGTGATATAATAAATTAAAAAGTAATAAAAATATGCAAGATGTAATAGAAGCTCTAAATGAAGCACAACAAGAGGCAGTTCAACACATTGATGGACCTCTACTTATTTTGGCAGGGGCAGGTTCTGGAAAAACAAAAACTTTAACTACACGCTTGGCTTACCTTATCTCTGAAGTAGGGATTGACCCTTTAAATACCCTAACACTAACCTTTACCAATAAAGCAGCCAAAGAGATGAGAGAACGTGCCTCTAGGCTTATTAGTACCCAAACTTCCTCCATGCCACTTCTGTGTACCTTTCATAAGTTTGGTCTACTCTTTTTAAAACTACACATAGAAAAATTAGGACGAAAAAATAACTTTGTTATTATTGACTCTGATGACAAAAAACGTATCTTAAAACGTATTGCTAAAGAGCATAGTATCGATTTAAATATTTCATTTATAGGTTCTGAAATATCAAAATATAAGAATACCTTATTGACAGCAGATGAGATTCTCAAAAAAGCAGAACTTCCTGACTACCGAAAGATAGCAACTGTCTATAAAGATTATGAGACAGAGATAATAGAGAATAATCTAGTTGATTTTGATGACCTTCTTATGTTGACCTATAAAATTTTAGAACAAGATAAAGAGCTAAGAAGAGAGACCTCTAACCGTTACCAATATATTATGGTCGATGAGTACCAAGATACCAATGAGTTACAGTTTAAACTGCTAAAGCTTTTAGCCTCTGAACATGGTAACCTCTGTGTTGTTGGAGATGATGACCAGAGTATATATGGTTGGCGTGGAGCTAATATTCGTAATATTTTAGAGTTTTCAACACACTTCAAAGGGACAAAGACCGTTAAACTTGAGACTAACTACCGTTCAACTGAACCTATCTTAAAGGCGGCAAACGAACTTATAGAACACAACTCACAACGTATTGGTAAAAAACTTAGCTCCTTTAAAGGGGTGGGTGACGCAGTTAAACTACTTCATGCACTAGATGAGTCCTTAGAGTCAAAAAGCATTGCAAGAGAGATAAAAGAGCTACTTGCAAAAGGTGTTCCTGCCGATGAGATTGCTGTTCTCTACCGAATCAATGCCCTTTCACGTTCACTTGAAGAGGGTTTTACAAAAGAGGGAGTTGCCTTTAAACTCTTAGGGGGAATGCGTTTCTATGACCGTGCTGAGATAAAAGATATGATTTCCTACTTTAGAGTCTTTGCCAATCCTCATGATGACTTCTCTTTAGAGAGAATCATCAACAAACCAAAACGAGCCATTGGAAAAGTAACTGTTGATAAACTCAAAAAAGGAGCCTTTGAGAACAACTCCTCACTCTTTACCTTTATGAAAGAGAGAGAGTTAGCAGGTGTGGTGAGTAAAAAAGCATCTAATTCACTCAAAAAATTGGTTGAGCAGATTGAACTACTCCAACATGAACTAAACCATTCACTCTATAACTTTATTGAACTCTTTGAAGAGAGTATTGGACTCAAAAAATATTACGCTTCAATGGTAGATGGAACAGAGCGTGTACAAAATATCGACGAGTTTATTGGTTACTTTAGAGAAGCCATTAGTAAAAACCCTAATCTTACACTAGATATCTTTTTAAATGATATTTCGCTTCAGAGTGACCAAGACAATATTGATGAGAATGCTGTGACCATTATGAGTATTCACGCCTCAAAAGGATTAGAGTTTGAACACCTTTTTGTCATTGGCTTAGAGGAGGAGTTCTTTCCTCTGCTAGGTGAAGGATGCAATATGGAAGAGGAGCGACGCTTAGGCTACGTTGCCATTACACGAGCAAAATCTGACTTAACCCTTAGCTATGTTGACTCACGCTTCTACAAAGGTCAACGAAAACGAATTGAGAAGAGCCGATTTTTAGGAGAAGCTGGTCTTATTAACGATACAGCACTAAAAATAAGTAAATCTAAAATGTACAAAAAGGGTGACTTAGTCAAACATAAAATCTTTGGTATTGGTCGTGTCCAAGGTGCTACTAAATCAGGAAAAGAGTATAAACTCAAAATTAACTTTGGTGGTCATAAGAAAGAGATTTTAAGCTCATTTGTACAGATGGTGTAGAATGAATCGACTATTTGTTGTAAACAAACCCATTTTTAAAAGCTCAAACAGCTATATGGGTTATGTAAAAAGAAAATACAAAACTAAAAAAGTAGGTTTCTCTGGAACACTTGACCCTTTTGCTACAGGTTGCCTTATTGTCGCTACAGGGCAATACCCTAAACTTTTTCAATACCTAAAAAAAACACCTAAAGGCTACACTGCAACCCTATGGTTAGGGGCAAACTCTCAAAGTTTAGATATTGAAAATGTAGATTCAGTTAAAATAGTTCCTGAGTTTACTATAAATGAGATATACCAAGCACTAGAGAGTCTAAGAGGAGAGCTTACCTACTACCCTCCTAAGTTTTCAGCTAAGAAGGTTAATGGAAAACGTGCCTATGATTTAGCACGAGAGGGAAAAGATGTAGAGCTTAAAAAGATTGGCTCTACTATCTATGACATTCATCTCATAAACTACAACCACCCCTTTGTTCACTTTGAA
>Ga0256832_1003373_pt1 | contig 10859 bp, 11 predicted proteins | sample 134614metaG_FD_190534 | JGI IMG/M metagenome (GOLD analysis project Ga0256832, IMG submission 190534) | Hydrothermal vent microbial communities from Lau Basin, Pacific Ocean - 134-614 | ecosystem: Environmental > Aquatic > Marine > Hydrothermal vents | place: Pacific Ocean: Lau Basin | collected...
GTTCCGGCTGAGTCACGCACAATCAGTCGGAGAAACGATCCAGAATCCCCTCAAGCACGCGACGGGTTTCGGAAGCGGTTTCCAGCAATTGCGAATCAACCGCCAGAATTTCCCCAGAACTGGCGGTACCTCCCGGAAAATCGGTACTGTTCATCGCCAGCCGCGCCGCGTCCGCAAGAGCCAAATCTTCCGATTCCGCGAGTTTTGACCAGTCGCCACTTCTCAACGCCAGGTCTTCCAGCATGCTTGTGTTGCCAAGCTTTTCGAATATGCGAATGGCCCCGGCCATGTCGCCTGCGGCAAGTAGAGCCTGCGCCCTAAGCGAGAGAGACACTTCATCGTCAAGGCCCGTGAGATACCCGAGAGCACTTTCGATGTTGCCTTTCGCCAATGCAAGTTTCGCGAATACCCGACGCTCATCAACCGCTGGAACCTGGGCCGTCCTGGTCAGAACCTGCTCTGCCTCGGGATAGAATCCCAGTTCCAATAACCGTTCGGAAACTGCCAACCTGGTCGCGGGCGGAAGTTCGAGCTGCAACGCGAATTCATTTGCATAGCGGAGAAACTGTGCGTCGGATCCGTTCTTTGCCAGCTTTTCAACCAAGCCAATCAGAACTGAATTGATTTTCGAAGCTTCGATTTCGCCTTTGGTTTGCAGTTGTTCGACGAGAGAAAAGGCTTCTGTGAACCGCGCGATCTGCGCCAATGACAGGATTTCCAGGCGCTGGAGTTTCCATCCGGTGTCCGTCCCCTGGTTTTCAAACGCGAAACTCGCTGCCAGTTCAATGTCACGCTCGCTTGGGGAGATGTCATGGGCCAACTTGTAGCCCAGCATGTCGATCAAGGCCTGCGCTACATTGCCGGACCGGCTGGAGATCACCTCCTCAAGTTCGCGAAGTGCCCCGTCGGAATCCTCTTCCGCCATCGAAATTTGCGCATCAAGGAACGCTGTTTCCGGAGTTGCTTCCAACGTCCCTCTCTGAACGGCATCCCGCAGTCGGGTTGCCAGCTCAATCCGGCCGGCTGCCACCAGCCGTTCAGCGAGCGCAGGTCCGAATCGCTGGCGCAAATGGATCGGAAGCGCTGAGAACGCAGAATATACCGCCGCTTCGTTCAGGCCATGAGCAGGCGATACGTCATCCTGTGCGAGAATTGCCCACATCGGTGCACTGCCGCTGCATTCCTGGAACCGCGCCCAGGCATCCCCTTCATCTGACACAAGGTTGTCGACGATCCCGGCCATCATCCGCAGGATCTTCACCCTGCCGGAATCCGGTGCAAATGTTTTCAGGACAGCCTCGGCTTCGGATCCAAAGGTCAGGAAAATGTAGTATTGCGCCAAGGCAATGGTGGCTTCGGGCGCCGGCTTGTCGAATTCAGCCAGCAAACGGCTGCGGTAGTATCCAATTCGAACTCCCCCGGACGGGTTCTCGCCCCATTCTGAAACGTCAAAGAGTGCTTCATCGGGGCACGACAACCCCTCCGAGGTAACCCCGCGCGACAATTCGGAACCCGGCAGGCTGCGCTCATAGACATTCTGGATGCGTACATGGGCTTGCGGAGCGATTTCCGCAACGGCATCTTCAGGCACGACATCTTGCGTGGCCTGATCGGGATGTGACGGTGGCGGAGTTGCCGTTTCGATCACCTTCGAAAGATCCGCAAGATCGGGTTCCAGGAGTCCCTGGCTCGCGGCCCTGCCGATCTGTTCCAGCAAGAGCGCTTCCGTTTCAGCGACCCTGTCCGGTTTCCTTTCTGCGCTCGCAGCATCCACAATGAGCGGCAACACCGGCTCGGCGATTGGGGGAGGCGCTTGCGGTGCAGTTTCAACGATCCGCCGTTCGCGTGGTTGCGCAAGCGCGGCAATCCATGTTGTTCCGGATCCGCCGGGGAAGACAACCGGAAGTCCGCTGCGGGCCGGTGGTGAAGGCAAACGTGAGGATTCAGCTGCCGGGTCGCCATCGCCAAGGGACGTTTGCGCTGCCAGTGGCTGATTGAATTTGCTGGCGGAAGGCGGGGCATCCCCGTCGAATATGTCCAAGACGACCTGGCCGCCGTCCAGAGAGAACGCTTCGCCATAGCAGCGACAATTCACCTGAAGAAAGAGGCGGCCTTCGCCAAGATCGCGGAGCGATGCGATGCGGTCGCGGGGAATGAATTCAAAGGCGCGGCGCAGATCGTAGGTCGCATCCTTTGCGCCGGCGCGAAATTCGTAGCCCCCCTCGACCGTGCCGAATTCCCAGGCTCCGGCATCTCGGAAATAGAGTACCAGACGCGAAAAATCGGGATGCTCTCCGGACGTGACGCGGATCGGCCTGGCATCCACAGCACCCGCCCCGGCGAACGCCATCCATGCGGCGATCATCAGCGCGGAAAGGCTCCGACGGCGGGCGATCATGCTGCGCCCTGTTTGACGTCTTTCAGCGCCTCTTCCAGGTCGGAATAGGTAGGCCGAATATGGCTGGGCGTATTCTGGCGCCCGACCTCGATGCAAATGTTGGTGGCATGGCTGTGAAGATTGGCCACAAGAACTTCGCGGATGAGCTGGTAGAAATGCGCCTCTTCTTCGACGACGGCTTGAACCTTGGCAGCAAACGGACCGACCAGACCATAGGAGAGAAAGATACCCAGGAAGGTACCGACGAGGGCGCTGCCGATCATGTGACCAAGAATTTCGGGGGGCTGGTCAATTGCCGCCATGGTCTTGATCACGCCGAGCACGGCAGCGACAATGCCCAGCGCCGGCAGCCCGTCCGACACGGTTTGCAACGCATGACTGGAGTGAAGCGCGTGCTGCAGGTTTGCCTCCATGCGCTTCTCCAGCACATCCTCGACCTGATGCGGATCATCATAGTTCATCGAGGCCGAACGCAGGGTGTCGCAAATCAGATCAATGGTTTCGCTATCTTTGAGTATCTTCGGATATTTTTTGAAAATCTCGCTTTCCGCGGGGTTTTCGATATGTTCCTCAAGCGCGACCGCATTTTCCCGGGCCTGGCGAATCAGCTCGAACAACAGGCAAAGCAGGTCCTTGTAGTCTTCGGGCTTCCACTTCGGGCCTTTGAAAACCTTGCCGATATCCTTCATTGTGTGCTTGATTTCAGATAGCGAATTCGAGATCACGAATGCCCCGGCCGCGGCGCCGCCAATCATGGTGAATTCGAATGGCAGGGACTGGATGATGATCCCCAGCTTGCCGCCGGCCGCCACATAGCCACCGAACACCATGATGAAAATCAATGCAATGCCGACAAGTCCGATCATATCCTGACGACTTCCTCTCCGATTAGGTTGCCCAGAGCTTCGCAAATTCGGGTTAACAAACCCTCAGCAAATTTCACTTTGTCGGGACATTTGCGTTCCGCCCGGCGAGAACCACACTGATTCCATAGGCTGTTTCGGCCTTCAGGCCCGCCATGATCCCGGCCGCGGCCTCGGGCCGCATCCGCCCGAGAAAACCCGCGGCGAACTCCGGGTCCATGGTTTCAAACACGGCCGCGGCATCCCGGGGCTTCATGTTTTCATACACGGCGGTCAGGCGCGAAATGTCATCTTCTGCAGCGGTTTCCGCCATTGCCATGGTGGCGCGCAACGCCTCCTGCGCCGCAGTCAGGGCATCGATGTTTTCCCTGACCTTGGCCTCGGCCAGATCGAGCGCCTGCGCCCGGCCCGCCAACGCGGCCTCGCGCGCCTCTACCGCACGTTCGCGTTCCAGCAATCGGCCAAGAACGGCGGCGATGTCCGCCTCGGTCTTGCAGGCCTGCGGTTCTCCATCGCCCATGGCCTCGGCCTCCTCCGGTCCGGCCGTCCCGCGCGCAAAGGCCTGCCCGGCCACACCATAGAGCCGCACCCCCGCCGACAAAGCCAGAAGCAAGGCAATGGCCAGGAGCGTGCCGCGTGTCGGGCCGCGTTTCCCGGGTCGGCGGCCGGTTTCCGGAGCTTTTTCGCTGCTGGTCATCCGGCGGCCTCGATCGCGTGGTCACGGTGGCTGAGGAATACCGGCCCATCTTGCGACGGTGCTTCCGGTACTGCCGTTTTCGGCTCGGAAAACGGCTCCGGCACCGGCGCGCGGGCGTTCTGAGGCTCCGGGGAAGACTGCTCCTCGGGGCGCAGCACACGCGGCGCGGCCAATGGCTGTGACGGTTCAGCCATTTCCGGCGGCGCTGCCGGCGCGGGGGGGATGGGAGCCTGCGGTGCGCTCTTCGAACCCTCGCGTTCCTGGAGCACGGGCGAACTTTCGCCAGCGTCAGGCTGCTCCGTCACCTCCGGCAAGTCATGCATCGCCGCCAGCATCAGTTCCAACCGCTTTGCCACATCTTCGGCCCGCTCGGTCAGCCCGGTCAGGGAAACCGAGGACGTCGCCGCTGCCTTTTGCGCCTGTTGCAGGGTTTTGGTCATGTCATCGACCTGCGCCGACAGCACGGCAACGGCCCCGCCCATGCCGTTCTGCAGGTTGTTGAACCGTTTCAGCCGCCCGGCAAGCACCATACAGTAAAGCGCCGCACCAAGCGCGCCGGCGGCAAGTAGTATATCGGCAATCATCTGCATTGTGTTCTCCGATTGCAGCTAGTTCAGGACAAATTCGGTGATCAGAAGGTCGCTTACCTTGCCTTCTCCGATCACCAACTGGATGCGGCGCAGCATTTGCGCGCGTAGTTTCAACAGCGCCGAAGGCTCTTCTATATCGCGCATGTCGACCGCGCGCAGATAGGTGTTCAGAACGTCCAGCACACGGGGAATCAGCATCTCGACATCCTGTTGATATTTCGGCTCGACCTCCAGTTCGGCCCGAAACCGCAAGTGCCGGTTGTCGGCACCCGGCCCCAGGGAAATGATCAGCGGCTCCAGCGGAACAAATGCCACGGGCGGCATTTCCGGGATTTCGGCGGAGGCGGGGCCTTCTCCCTCGGCCGGGGCGGGGGCAGCGGGTGCGAGGATCAGGCCCGTATAGGTCGCATAAAAGCCGCCTCCGCCCAGCGCCAGCGCCAGCACCAGCCCGATCAGGAGCGGCTTTTTCGACTTCTTTGCCGGGGCTTCCCCGGAGGCTTCTGCCTCGCCTGCTGTGTTTTCTTCACGTTTCGCCATTTCCGGCTCCGAAAAAACTGTTTCGAATCTCTTTTTAAACGCTTCTGGCTAACCGATTGTTAATAGGCTTGCGCCAAGATGATCCTGCGACACGGGCAGAAGCCCGAGACAGGAGATACGCCGTGCAACAGATGATTGCTCTTTGGAACGCACTGGACTTGCGCAAGCGGGTCATTGTCATAGGTGCAAGCGTTGCAATGTTTGCGGCCGTCCTTGGCCTTTCGCGCCTGGCCGTGCAGCCATCAATGGCGCTGTTATATGCCGGGCTTGAACCCGGCGCGGCGGGTGACGTCATCAAGGTGCTGGAAGCCGGCGGAACGCCCTACGAGGTGCGCGGCGGCGCCATTTACGTGCCGCAAACGCAACGTGACGAACTGCGTCTGACCATGGCCGCCGATGGCCTGCCGGCCAATTCCTCGCAAGGCTACGAGATACTCGACAACCTTTCGGGCTTCGGAACCACGAGCCAGATGTTCAATGCAGCGTACTGGCGGGCAAAAGAAGGCGAATTGTCCCGCACCATCACGGCCAGCCCGATGATTCGCACGGCGCGGGTGCATCTGGGCAATCCGACCCCGCAGGGGATTCGCCAGCAGGCTGCGGCGACGGCGTCGGTCACCCTTGGCGTGAACGGCTCTGGCCTGTCGCCCGCCTATGCGCGTGCGCTCAGGTATCTTGTGGCCTCGGCCGTGGCCGGGCTGTCCCCCGAAAACGTGTCGATCATCGACAGCGAACGCGGGCTGATTGGCGCAGATGACGGCCCGGGGCAGGTGAACGGGACGGACACGGCACGCGAGATCGAACTGCGCCGCAACGTGCAGCGCTTGCTTGAGGCCCGGGTCGGGCCGGGCAAGGCGGTGGTCGAGGTCAGCATCGAAATGGTCACGGACCGCGAATCGATTACCGAACGCAGCATCGACCCCAACAGCCGCATCGCCATTTCCAACGAAACCGAAGAGCGGACCAACTCCTCCAACAACTCTGGCGGGGCGGCGGGGGTCAGCGTTGCTTCCAACCTGCCCAGTGGCGATGCAGCCCAGGGCGGGCAATCCAGCTCCACCGACAGCCAGACCCGGGAACGCACGAATTACGAATTCTCGGAAACCACGCGCGAAATCCAGCGCGCGCCCGGGGCGATACGCCGGTTGAGCGTGGCGGTGCTGGTGGACGGGATCCGCAGTCAGGACGATGGCGGGGCCACTGTCTGGAGCCCGCGCAGCGAAGAAGAGCTCGCCGCCTTGCGCAAGCTCGTTGAATCGGCGGTTGGATTCGATGCATCGCGCGGCGACGTGATTACCCTGCAGAGCCTTGAGTTCAAACAATTCGACCCGGTGCCGGATGCCCCCGCACCCGGCCTTCTGAGTGGTTTGGAAATTGACGTCATGTCAATTCTGCAACTGGCGGTGCTGGCGCTGGTCGCGCTGGTCCTCGGGCTGTTCGTGCTGCGGCCGATCCTGACCTCGCGCGGCGCCGCTGCCGGCTCGCTTGCGCTGGACTCCCCCGACGGTGCCGCCGGCACGATCAGCGGACCCGCCGATATGCCGGAGCTTGCAAATCTGGGAACCGGCAGCGCGCGCGGGCAAGACGACCTGCCCGAACTGCCGGCCCTGACCGGCGAGATTGATGACGGCCAGGGTTTCCCGGGCATGGCCGTGGTGAGCGATTTTGACTTCGATGACGGCGATGTTCAAAGCGGTGATGGCACCCTGCCCGCCTTGTCCCGGACGACGGGCGATCCGGTTGAACGGCTGCGCGCACTGATCGACGAACGCCAGTCGGAAACCGTCGAGATCCTGCGCGGATGGATGAACAATTCCGAGGAAACGGTGTGATGGTGCGCGCCTTTCCCCTCAGGGACTTCAGCGCCGGGCAAGCCGGGCGCGCCGACCAGTCCGGGCAGGCACCCGCGCAGACCTTTTCCCGCGACGACGTGGAACAGGCCCGCCTGAGCGGCTATGAGGCCGGCTACAAGGCCGGCTGGGACGACGCGGTGCGTGCCGAAAGGGAAGACCAGGCGCGCATTGATGCCGAGTTTTCCCGCAACCTGCAGGAAATGGGCTTCACCTTCCAGGAAGCCCGCGCGCATGTGATGAACGCGCTCGAACCATTGCTCGCGGGGATGGTGGACAAGGTGCTGCCCGATCTGGTGGCGCAAACGCTCGGCCAGTCGATTGTCGAGGAGCTTCTGCATCTGGCGTCCGATGTCGCAGACGCCCCGATCGACGTGGTGGTCAACCCTTCCTGTCGCGCCGTGCTCGAGCCGATGATCAAGTCGGCCACAAGCGTTCCCTTCTCGCTGATCGAGGAGCCGAGCCTTGCTGACGGGCAGGTGTACCTGCGCGCCGGTCAAAGGGAAAGGCACCTGGATTTTGCCGGCGCGGTCGATCGCATCGGCAAGTCGATCAGCGATTTCTTCAGCCTGAACGAAAAGGTATTCCAGAATGGATGAAACCCCTGCCAAAGCCGGGTCGGATGACCTGCCAAGCCCGTTTTCCGACCTGCCCGTGGAAGTCACCGTTTCTGTCGGCAAGGCCCGCCCCATGGTGCGCGAATTGCTTCAGTTCAAACGCAACGCGGTGCTGCCTCTCGACCGGCGGGTCGACGACCTTGTGGAGCTCTATATCGGGGACAAGCTGATTGCCCGCGGCGAGCTTGAAGAGGTCGCAGACGACCCCACCGGCCAGCTGGCCGTGCGCCTGACCGAAGTGGCAGAGCTCGACCCCGGTGCGTAGGATGACCGCCGCCGCTGCGAATCCTCTGCGCCACCTGCTTGGCCCGGCTCTGATCTGCCTGGCTGTGGCGTTTCTGGCGCTCCCCGCCGAGGCGCAGGAAGTCACCATCACCATGGGTCAGGACGGGTCGCTTGCCACGCGGTCGCTGCAACTGCTGGTGCTGATCACGGTCCTGAGCCTGGTGCCGGGGCTTGCCATCATGATCACCTGTTTTCCGTTTCTGGTCACGGTTCTGGCGATCCTGCGGCAGGCGTTGGGGCTGCAGCAATCCCCGCCCAACATGCTGATCATCAGCCTGGCCATGTTCCTGACCTACTTCGTGATGGAACCCGTATTCACCGAGGCCTGGATACGCGGCGGCGAGCCGTTCTCCAATGGCACGATGGAACTTGAGCCCGCTTTCCGCGCCGCGCTGGAACCGTTTCGCGTGTTCATGGCGAACCGCGTCGACCCGGACACTTTTGAAAACCTGGCAAGCCTGCGCGAACCCGCCCAGGCAGTGCCGCCAACCCCGCAGGCACCGCTTTCCGTCCTGGTGCCATCCTTCCTGCTGAGCGAGATTGCCCGCGCATTTCAGATCGGGTTTCTGGTATTCCTGCCATTTCTGATCATCGACCTGGTGGTTGCGGCAATCCTGATGTCGATGGGCATGATGATGGTGCCACCGGCCATTGTTTCGCTTCCGTTCAAACTGGCCTTTTTCGTGGTTGCGGACGGCTGGAGCCTGGTTTCCTCGGCCCTTGTGCGCAGCTATTTCTGACACGCATTGCGCAGGCCTGGCCGAAAACCGCTGGACCTTCGGAAAAAATACCCGCATGCCACAGGCAAAAGGGAAGATCATGGCAAAATCAGAGAAATCCTCGCGCCAGAAAGTGCATACCCTGCTGGTCGAGCTTGGCCGCAAGGAAGGCGACGGCCTGCCCGAAGGCGCCACAGGCGCCGCGATGGTCTGCTATGCGACCGGCGTGGACGAGGCAGAAGCCGTGCGCGAAACCGTTGCCGTCCTGAAACAGGCCGGGCTCAATCCGCTGGAAGTTTCGGGTTATGGCACGCTTGACGAACGCCTGGCGGAAGGACATGACATTCCCGCCGAGGAACGACGGCTGATGGGCAAGGCGCTCAAGCAAAATGCGGTGATCGTGGCCCAGGTAACGCCCTTTTTCGACGGACCGGACGCCCCGGCCTAGGCGCTCATCGAATGCGCCAGCGCGCGCGCCTGGATTTCGCCAAGCGCCGGCAAGGCCAGCTGCCGGTGCCGGGGGATCGCGGCATATGGCAGCGGTGCCAAGGCAGTGGTCTTCAGCACGTCGCGCGCCTGCCCGATGGCGCCGACAAAAAGGCTTTCGGTCCAGGCGCCGCAATGACCCAGGCATTCGTGGCGCTCGAGCAGCACGTGAAAATAGCTCAGGACCGGCGAGTCGGGCCGTTCCCGGCACACGGATCTGCCATCGGCCAGATGCGCAGCCTCGACCAGAACGGCTGGCTCGCCCAATTGATACTCCGCCTCGGCACCTGTCACCACGACGCGGTGATCGGGTGCGCACAGCACGTCGCGGGTCAGGCCGAAATAGGGCGCGCGCAGCCGCACGGGCCGGAACCGCCCCAACGCGGGCACGTCACGCCGGGCCAGCCACCGCACCGGGCGGGCGCGCCCGGCAAGGGTCACGACCAGATCGCCTGGCTGCAGATGCTCGATCGGCCTTGGTCCGGTCGGTGTTTCCACAGGCGTGCCCCCGAGCACACCCAACGGCAGGCCAACCGGCTCGATCTTGTCGGAAAAGGCGACGAATCGCGTATCCGGGCCAATGCGCACCGCCGGTCCGTTCAGCACGATCTCGCGGATATCGGCCAGCGGCATGGGCAGGGGAGCCGCCGCCTCGGCCTGATAGATCAGGTCCTGCCCCGGGATTTCAACGGTCAGGAGGGCGGCCCGTTTGGGCGCGTCCCAGGAAAATGTAATGCGCAAAAAGGTCTCGATCGGCGGGCGCACCATGGTGAGGCTGGCTTCGAAACGCGCCAGCCCCTGGCGCTGAAAAACCGAAACCGTCCCATCCGGCTGAAGCGCCACGCGCAACTTGCGCGCCCATGCGTCGTGGCGCTGGTAGCGCAGAACTGGCTGGCTTGCCCCCGGCCGGGCGGCCAAATGCGCCTCGACCACCAACGAACCCACCGGCAGAATGGCATTCGGATCCGGAAGGCCGAAACCGGCCGAGCCACGTGCGAGCCCAGCGGGATCAAACCCCGCATAATCAAGATCGGTCTGCCCTATCCAGCCCATGCCCTGTCCAGAAACCCGCCCGTTACCCGGCACTTTCACCATCGCCTGCCACGCGCCCGGCAGGACCCGGAACCGGCCGCATCGCGCATGCCCTGCCCCCCCTTATGGCGCAAACGCCACGGCTTGTTAAGCCCGGCCGGGGTGGCGCCCATTTGCAGGCGTCGGCATGGCACGCTAAGGGATTGGGAAAGGAGAACCAGATGCCTGACCAGACCGATCCCGTTGCCCTGGCGCAAAGCCTGATCCAGTGTCCTTCCGTGACCCCGGAAGAGGCTGGTGCACTTGCCCTTTTGCAAGATGTGCTGGAGGCCGCCGGTTTCGAATGCACCCGGGTCGACCGCGGCGGCATAAGCAACCTGTTTGCCCGCTGGGGGCGCAAGGGGGCGAACCGATCGCTGGGCTTCAACGGCCACACAGATGTGGTGCCGGCAGGGGACGCGGCCGCCTGGACCCACCCGCCGTTTTCCGGCCACCTGGAGGACGGCGTCCTGTGGGGGCGCGGTGCCACCGACATGAAGTCGGGCGTGGCCGCCTGGGTCGCGGCGGCGGTGGATTTCGTGCGCGACACCCCGCCCGACGGCGCCCTGATCCTGACCATCACCGGCGACGAAGAAGCCGACGCGCTCGACGGCACGCGAGCGCTACTGGACTGGATGGGCAACAATGGCGAGGCGATGACCGCCTGCATCGTGGGGGAGCCCACCTGCCCCAACCATATGGGCGAGATGATCAAGATCGGCCGTCGCGGCTCCATGGTGGCATAT